>Ga0315284_10000206_pt1 | contig 82034 bp, 72 predicted proteins | sample YL17G09_16_MG_FD_203696 | JGI IMG/M metagenome (GOLD analysis project Ga0315284, IMG submission 203696) | Sediment microbial communities from Yellowstone Lake, YNP, Wyoming, USA - YL17G09_16 | ecosystem: Environmental > Aquatic > Freshwater > Lake > Sediment | place: USA: Wyoming | collected... | reverse complement strand
CGGACACGATTGGCCGCCTCCATACGGAGGCGCGGCAGATAGGGGTTGATAGTGTATGGCATATACATACATTTTAAACCCCAGGTGTTGCTAAGCTATTGAACCATTACAGTATATTGCCAAAATAAATAAAATCTGTTACAATCTAAAAAATCGCTATGGGCAAAATAAAAAAGGCTTTTCTATTTTTGGGCGATATTTTAGTCATCTATTTGGCGTTATTTTTAATGCTTTATTTCAGTTATTACGAGAACTGGATTAGCCATTGGAATCAGCATTTTTATCCCTTTAGTTTTATTTATTTATTTTGGCTGCTAGTTTTCTATATTATCGGCTTATATGACTTGACGCTCGCCCGCAATAATTTTGATTTTTTTATCACTCTAAGCAGAGCACTTTTAATCAATGCTATCATCGCAGTCACCTTTTTTTATTTTATTCCCTATTTTGGTATTACACCCAAAACCCACCTTTTCGTTTATCTAGTAATCTTTACGCTCCTTTTTATCATATGGCGGCAAATTTATAATTATTTCATCAAAACGCCAGCATTACTAAACAATATTTTAATTTTGGGTCAAAGCCAAGAAACCAAAGAACTGTTGAGCCATATAAAAAATCATCCTCAGCTGGGTTATCGAGTTAAAAAAATTGTTGATCCGGAAGAGGTAAAGATTCTTTCCGATTTAATTAAAATCATTGTCAAAGAAAAAATACAGACAATTGTGACGTCGGTCAAGCCTTATCACGATGGAACGTTAGTTCGAAATCTTTATCACTGCCTGCCATTAAAAATTATCGTCAGCGACCTGCCAGCTTTTTATGAAAAAATTACCGGAAAAATTCCTGTTTCATCAATTGAGGAAATTTGGTTTTTAGAAAATCTGATGTGCGGACGCAAGACTTTTTTTGAAGGACTAAAAAGAGTGGCCGACATTGCTATCGCGGCTCTAGGAGGAATAATCACGATAGCGTTGACCCCTCTTATAACGCTGCTGATTAAATTAGATTCGCCGGGCCAGATTTTTTATCGTCAAAAAAGAGTCGGCCAAGATAATAAAATTTTTAATATAGTTAAATTCAGAACGATGGTTCAAGACGCAGAAAAAGATGGCGCGCAGTGGGCACAAAAAGAAGATAAAAGAATAACCCGCATCGGCAGTTTTTTGCGTAAAAGCAGAATCGATGAGCTCCCCCAGTTTTGGAATCTTTTTAAAGGCGATATGTCTTTTGTCGGGCCGCGTCCGGAAAGACCGGAATTTGCCTTTTCCAACGATTTGCTCGCCAATATCCCTTTTTATCAAATCCGCCATACAATAAAACCCGGCCTAACCGGCTGGGCCCAAATAAAATATCCGTATGGTTCTTCGGTCGAGGATACCTTACAAAAACTCCAGTATGATTTATTTTACATAAAAAATCGCTCTTTTATTCTGGATTTGAGTATCTTATTAAAAACGATTAGAATAGTTTTAAAAGGAGGGGGCAGATAAAAATTAATAATCAATTATTTTGAAAATAAGACCGGATGGCTTTTATATTTCTTCTGACTTCGGAGACTGGATATCTCGGGTAAGTGGGTAAAAGAATTACTTCGCTGGCTGTTTTACGAGCCACAGGACAATCGTGATAAAATTCAGAAAAGGCAGGCAGGTCGGCGCAATTTTTTAAATGTTGAGCTGTTATATCCCTCTTCTGCAACATTAGCCACTTAAGCATTTTTTTCCGATCCTGATACTGAATCGGGAAGGCCGGATAAATATTAAACGAATTGCTGTCGCTTCCGGGAGGAAGAATTAAATTGGTAATATTTTGAAGTTCACTTCGGTAAAGATTGGCTCGTTCAACCCGAAGATTGTTTTCTTGATCAATTCGATCCAGTTGCGAAAACGCCAAACGCGCCTGAAAAGGAGTAAACCGGGCCAAATAATGTGCAGGGACAACGTCTTTTCGCCTTAAATCTAACTCTATCTCCACCCGACGATTAATCCAGGCGATGTCGTTTAAAAATCCGTAACGGAATATCCAGAAGGTCAACAACTTAAATAAAGGCGGAAAAGTAAGAAAATCGGTCATTAATCCTTTAAGCATCCTTTTGAAAATAAATTTGGCGCTCAAGTAGTGATATTGACTAAGTTCGTTCTTAATTTTATCAATCAGTGCTTTATTTTCCGAAACCACTGCTCCGCCATACCAGCTGTTAATATTTTTATACATACCAAAACTGTAAATTCCGGCCTCGCCGATTGTTCCTAGACGCCTACCGCCCTCGGACGCGCCAAAGGCCTGCGCTGCGTCTTCAATCATAGGCAAATTATGCTTCTGACAGATTTTTAATATCCGATGAGCCGGTGCCGCAATGCCGTGAAGATGGGTAATTAAAACAGCGCCGGTATTTTGATCAATCAGCGGCTCTATTTTATCGGGGTCAATATTGCAGGTTTGCTGTTCAATGTCGGCAAAGATTGGCCTGCCGCCAGCGGCAATCACCATATTGACAACATCGGCAACGGTATAGGGCGACATAATCACTCCTTGCCCGGGCTTGATTAAATTTTTGAGGGTCAAATGAATGCCGACGCGGGCAGCGGGCACGCAGACAATATAGGAAACTTTAAATTTTTCTACCAAAGCTTTTTCAAATTTTTCAACATCCGCGCCTTTATCAAATCGCCCAAAAATCAAATCGCCCAAAAAAGAAAGATAGCTTTTTGGCTTGGTGCAAATGCGGGAACGCGGATGGGGCGCTGAAAAATTATTCATTTTATATTTATATATTTAAAAGATTAATCAGCGGCCGCTTCTATTTGGAATTCTTCATTATAAACAGGAGTAACAACGCTCACTTTCATAATTATGATAAAATATTTAAGCGGTTCGGTCAATCTCGAGACAATTTTTTCTTGACCGCCCCAAGGCAAAAAGATATCATACCCATTGAATAAATTTAATAATATGAAAAAAATATTGCTGCTTAATCCGCCGGGAGATAAAATTTACTTCCGCGATTATTACCGCAGTAAGGTATCAAAGGCCAGCTATTACTACCATCCGACGGATTTGCTTTATCTGAGCGGAAGATTTTTAAAACAGGATTTTGATTTGGCTATTATAGACGCCATCGCCGACCATCTTTCGGAAAATGGCTGTCTGGCAAAAATCAAAAAAATGTCGCCGGACATAATTTTATCCTTAGTGGCCTCCCCTTCTTACCAGAAAGATATCGCCTTCCTGAAAAAGCTAAAGGACGAAATTCCCGGTTTCATTCTCATCGTTACCGGCGATATCTACCGCGAACTAAGGGAAGAAACTTTCAGGACAACCACTTTTATCGACGCTGTTTTGCTTGATTTCTCAACCGGCGATGTTGTCCGTTATCTTAAAAACGGCCAGGGTGAAAAAATAAACAATGTCATCTATAAATTCAAAGGCAAGGTAATTATTGGCGATGAAATTCACGGCTCCGGCGAATTTGACGCGCCCCTTCCCAGATGGGATTTGTTTCATCTTGAAAGATACAGCTTTCCTTTTATCCGAAGAAAAAAATTCGCCAGTATCTTAACCGACTTCGGCTGCCCCTATAAATGCTCTTTCTGCGCGATAAATACTCTCGGCTTTAAACTAAGACCTCTCGCTTCCGTAAAAGAAGAATTAAAAATATTGAAATCTCTCGGGGTAAATGAACTTTTTGTCCGCGACCAAACATTCGGAGCCAACCGAAAACGAACAATAGAATTTTGTGAAAACTTGATCAAAGAAAAACTTGATTTCAGCTGGACGTGTTTTTCGAGAGTTGATTTAATGGACGAAACTATTCTCGCCTTGATGAAAAAAGCGGGCTGCCACACTATTATGTTCGGCATTGAATCCGCGAACGAAGACATCCTGAAAAACGTTGAAAAAAATATCTCCTCCGAACAAGTAAGGCGGACGGTAAATCTCTGCAATAAATTAAAAATTAGGACGGTCGGCACCTTTATTATTGGTTTGCCCGGCGAAACCAGGGAATCCGCTTTAAAGACGATTAATTTTGCAAAATCTCTCGATTTGGACTATGCCTCTTTCAATATCGGCGTGCCTGAGTTCGGAACCCGTTTCCGGAAAGAGGTCATTGCCAAGGGCTGGGTAGACAAAAACAATCTGGAAATGGATTCGTCCAAAAGCAGACCGATCTGGAAAAATCAGCCCCTTGCTAACGAAGAAATCTGGAAACTGCACAAAAAAGCAGTGAGGTCGTTTTACTTAAGGCCGAAATATCTTCTCCGGCGGCTACTCGCCCTAAAAACACTGGAAGAAATAAAACAAACAGCCAAGGAAGCTGTTTCATTGTTTAAAGAATAACGCGCTTCATTACTATTTTCTCCTGTGGCGGCTGAAAGTATCAGCCAAAAGAGCCAAAATTAAAAACTGCATGCCGAATATGAAAAACGTTAATGTTATATCTGTAATATTTCGCAGGGCAAAAGCGTCATAAATAAAAAGCAAAGCCCCTGTGCCCAGCAAAAAAAGAGCAATCGGCATATAAATTCTGAAGGGATTAAAGTAAAGCGAGGTGCGGATCACTAAGGAAAAAAAGTTTATTGTGTCTCTTATCGGCCTAATTTTTGATTTGCCCCTTCTTTTTAAATATTCAATTGGCACATATTTAACTCGGTAGTTGTTGCTTAACAACGCTAAAGTGATGGTGCTGGTGAAGGAAAAACCGGACGGCAAAAAATGACGGAATTCTTCGTACGCTTCTTTTCTGAAAACCCGCAGACCGGAATTCAAATCCGGTATTTTTGTTTTAACCAGGTAATTGGAGTATTTATTTAAAATCCATTTAACTGGATATCTGATCAAATGCAGCCTGGCATAGTTGTTGACCCGCGCGCCAACCACCATGTCGTGCTCGTCAATTTGCTCAACTAAATCAAAAATGCGCTCAATGGGATAACTGCCGTCAGCGTCGCAAATAGCAATAACATCGTATTTGGCATGCTGAATCCCGGTTTTAAGCGCGGCGCCGTAACCCTTATTTTCTTCGTGCCTGATTACCCTGACATCAAAATCCCCGAGCATTTCGCAACCCTGGTCTTCTGAACAATCATCAACCACGATAATTTCGTAGTCTATTTCTTTCAGCCGGGCGTCATTTAAGAGAGTCTTAAGCACTTCGCCAATTGATTCTTTTTCATTATAGACAGGCAGAACAAAGCTAATCTGCCGTTTATCGTTTTTTTTATTTTTAGGCATGAATATTTATTTTTTCCTGTTTTATTTTATTAATTAATGCCGATTCTTTTAAATAAGGAATTAGCCCAAAAGAAGTTATTATTAAATCGGCTGTTAAAATCAGAAGTGAAAATAGCAGAGCGATTTCTTTATCTATGCCAAAAATACCGAAAAAGTAAATAACCACTGCTTCGCGTGTTCCTAGGCCGGCTATCGAAATCGGCAAAAGAGCGACAATAGAAGCTGAAACTGAAATGATTGAAACATTAATAAAAGACAAATCAAGACCAAGAGACAAAGCAATTAGATATCGGGCTGAAAAATATACAAACCAGCCAAAAATCAGATAAATAAAAAAGTTTAGTAGTTCATTTTTCTTAAGGCTTCTTATCCCCTGCCAGAATTTTGCAAAAGTGAAACGGCTATAGTCGTTAAAATCTACAGGAAAAATTTTTTGGATTAGCCACCCGAATATTTTATTAAAAAAACTTCTCTGGTCCATCAGAAGAAAAACAAATAAAACTATAATTAAAAGAATTATAGCAAAAAAGGCAATATATATTCCGATGCCTTTTGAGAAAAATAAAAAAATCAAAAATCCAAAAAACAAGAGTGTAAAAATATCAATGATTCTGTCCAAAACAATGCTGAAAAAAGAGCGAAAAACGCTGAAGCCCTTTTTTTTTAAAAAATAGGCCTTAATCAATTCCCCGATTTTCCCGGGAGTGATGATACTGACAAAGGCACCAAGCCAAAACAAAAAAAAAGCCGAGGTTTTTGAAATTGCAATGCCCAGAGACGATAAAATTGTCCGCCATCTCAAAGACCTGACTAAAATTTCAAGAATCATAAAAATTTCCGCTAAAACTAAAAACTGCCATTTCAATAATTTAATTTTGCCGTAAAGAACCGGGTAATCTAGTTTGAATAATATATAAACCAAAATCAGAGGCCCCAGTAGGTGCAAAAAATTTTTTATTTTTTTATTTGAAACCATGCTTTTTACTTTTCCGAATTTCAAAATAATTTAAAGTTGTTATATAGAATTATTTAGAAACCACGTACATCCGGCTTAATCCGTAAACATATTTGACGATTTTTTTTAATTTCAAGCTGTTTTTCTTGAGCAAAGCCTCCATATTGCTTTTTGTCAAATTCTTTACGTCAGGGATTTCTTTATATGGGTACCACCACCAGATAAGAGGGAACCGTATCCTGTTCATAATCGGGTGATTTTCCAGGATCAATAATAGACCGTCATCTTTTAGTACTCTTTTAATTTCGCGCAAAGCAAGATCACGGTTTTTAATATAACTAAGTGTGCCGATTATTGTAACAATATCGAATTTTTTGTCCTCAAAAGGCGTTTGCTCAGCGCTGGCGACAATATCAACTCCAGCCCAAGGATAAGAATCAAGCCCGACGCCCCTGCCTATTCTTTTTATGAATTTATTACCCACTCCACAACCAATATCCAAAACATCGCCTTTTAAAAAAGGCAGGCACGCGTTAAATCGCTCGTCTTGAAGTGAGGTTAAGCCCAGCTTTCTTACGGTTTCATGTTCAAAAAAGATCCTCAAAGGGAAAAAAATAAAATCTTTTATTTTCTGCAATGCTGTTTTTTTAAATTTCAATTCTTCTATCATTATTTTTCCAACCTTAAAAATAATTTAACCCCATTATATAAATTTTTTAAGTCAACCAAATTTCTGATGCTAAAAAGTTTGCTCAAAATGTATCTTGGCCTAAGATAATATTCCCGATAGGCGCGCTTCTGCCAATACAGAATTTCTTCGGCCGGCAGTCCGGGCAAGTTTAAGGGCGGTCTATTGTTGGAAACCAAAGTAAAATCCTTCCATTCAAAATCCGGCCGGAAATAGCCTATTTTCTTCGCTTCCTCGTAAAATTCCGTACCCGGATAGGGGCTGGCGACGAAAAAAGCGGCTGTGTCGGGATTTAGTTTCTTTGCTAAAGCAATGCCCTTTCTGATGGTTTCTTCGGTTTCGCCAATGTTGCCGAACATAAAATTTCCCGCTGTTTTTATTCCGGCTTTTTTTACCAGCCGCACCGCTTCATAAGCTTTTTCAACCTTAACATTTTTTTTCATATGGTCCAGTATTCCCTGATCACCCGATTCAAACCCAAACATAATTTTTTTACAGCCGGCTTCTTTCATTTCTTTTAAAACCTCCTCTCCGACAAAATCAACCCGGCACATGCAAACCCAAGCAATATCCAGTTTTCTTTTTTTGACTTCGCGGCAGAATTCAATTGTCCGCTGCTTGTTAATAGTAAAAAGCTCATCGTGAAAATTAAATTCGCCGATTCCGTATTTGTTCAGGCACTCCTCAATTTCATCCACCACATTTTTAATGCTTCTGAACCTAACTTTTCTTTGCCACATAAAACTGGCCATGCAATAAGTGCATTGGTAGCAGCAGCCGCGCGAAGTAATCATATTGCCTGCTTTTTTATCGCTGATTCTTTTGGTGGGCGGCGGAAAATAGATTTCCAGCGGAAAAAGATCGCGCGCCGGAAACGGCAAAGAATCCAAATCCTGAATTAATTCCCTTTTTTTTGTTTCATAAATTTTGCCGTCTTTATCCTTATAAACTATGCTCTTAACATCGCTTAAATTTTTTTTCTTTTCAATCGCTTCGACGAGCTCATAAAACGTGACTTCGCCTTCAAAAACAACACAAAAATCAATATTTTTTTCTAAAATCGTCTGGCGCGGCAGAGCGGTCGGGTGAGGACCACCGACAACAGTGATAATTTTGGGTGAAATGTTTTTTATAATTTTGCACACTTCCAAGACCTGAGTGAATGCCGGGGTGGGAGTAGTTATACCAATAATATCGGGCCTGATTTCTTTAATCTTTTCCTCAATTTCAGAATGATGTAAACCTAATCCTTCACAATCCAAAACTTTAATTTTTATATCAGGCCTTTTTTCTCTCAAATAGGCAGCCAGATAAGCCAAATTCAAAGGCAGGGCTTTGCCTCCATGGCCTTCTAATCCTCCGTAATCTGTGAAAGGTGGGTTTAAAAATAAAACTTTCATTTTAATTAGTAAGATAACGCCTAATTAACCAAAAAAATTCTCTCACGGTAAATCTGTGCGGCATAATTTTAAACATTAGACAATACGGTCGCCATAAGCTATATAAAATTTTATAAAAAGGCAATAATCTCTTTCTAGAAATCAGAAAATTCAAATATTTTCTTAAAAAGGGAAAAGCAACAATTATAGCAAAAAGTTTCTGTAAATTATTTCGTTCTTGTTTCTGTGAAATTTCCAAAGGCGAACTGTAAAAAAAAGATTCTAAATTATTAATATCTGCGGCTTTAAATTGTTTATTGGCTACCGCAATTTCAAATATTTTCGTGCCAGGATAAGGCTGCAATAGGGAAACAGTAGGATATTCTGGCTGACAAACAATATTTAAATCCAAAGTTTCGATATCGTCTGAAAGGGTTGAGGTTGGATTGGCTAAAATATTTTCAGTTATAAATTTAATTTCGTATTTTTTAAGCAGACCAGCGCATTTTATAATCTGATCCTTAGTCATATTCCGACATAAAATTTCATTTCTGATTCGGTCATTGCCCGCTTCTATCGCAAAAGTGACACTAATGCAGTTTGCTTTTTTTAATAATTTAACCACTTCTTCGTCAACCAGATTAGCCCTTAAATTACATTTAAAAGGGATTTTTGGATATTTGACCGCAAATTCTGTCAGCCAGTCTTTATCCATATTAAAAGTGTCATCCTCAAAATGGATCCTTTCTAAATTATATTTTGCCGCAACTTCCTTAATTTCAGCAATGATATTGTCAACACTACGTCTGCGAATATATTTTTGGCCGGCATACATTTCTTTCAACCTGTGATTAAAGCAATAGCTACAATTAAAAGGACAGCCGCGGGATGTAATAAAATTGTTAATCACCGAAAATTTAATTTCTTTATAATCATCAAGTAAAGATCGACTCGGAAAATCTAAACGATCCAAATTCTGCTCAAGCGGCCGCAATTCATTTTTAAAAACACCATCCCTTATTTTAAACCAAAAATTTCTAATACCCAGATAGGATTGATTTTTTTCTAGACAATTTGCCAAATCAACCAAGGCTTCTTCGCATTCGCCCAATGCCACTGCATCAACTCCATTTTCCTCTATCATTTCCGGGAAAAAAGTCGGATGGGGGCCGCCAAAAACAGAAAAAAAAATAAACTTATTTTTAAGCTGCTTATTTAATTCAATATAATAACGATGAAAACCGGTTCTTAAAGAATAGCAAATCATTTCCGGCTTAATTTGTTCAACTTTCTTAAAAACGTCTTCTCGCGATGGTTCACAAATAAAAATATTGTGGCCCGATTTTTTTAAAGATGATGCCAGATACAAAATCCCGAGAGGCACTCTATAAATCGTATGTTTATCCAAAAATTTATTGATAAATAATATCCTCATCTTTATTGCCTCAAGATCTTAAGCCCGGTCTTGGCTTTCTTTATAAAGTCATCAAAAGACCTGATTTTCAGTAATTCTTTTAAAATATAGGAAGGCCGGCCGTAAAAATCTTTATAAAATTTATTTTATTGCCAAAACCACTTTTGGCCGCGGCCAAATAGGCTATTTTTAAGAAATTTCAAACCGGTTTTTGGTAAAGAATTCAGGGCACAATTATATTCGCTATAACAGCTAAAATAACAGCTACGGCATTTTTTAAAATTTGGTAAGCTGTAAAAGGCTTTTTTAAAACCAACCTTAAGACCGGATTGAAAATTTTTATATTCTTCAAGCATCGGCGAACAGGGCAAAATAAAACCATCGGGAGTGATAGAACACATCAGATATGACGCCCAGCAATCCAAAGAAATCGGCGAGTCGGGATAATGCTTAAGCTGTTCTAAATAACTCAGCGAATTTGTCAGATTTCTCCCTTTCTTTTTTTGGACGATCAGCCAGTCAATGGCGGCGCGAAATTTTTCTTTTTCCGGAAAATAATTAACCGCTCGCCCTTCAACATCACCGCCATGCACAATAACCGGCTGAAATTCTAAATAGGTTCCGTATTTTTCACTGATCTTAAAAATATCATCAAGACAATCCAAATTGGTTTTATTTATGACGGAACTGACGTAGACGAGTATTTTTTTCTCAATTAAAATCTCGATACCTTTGATGGTTTTTTCAAAATTTCCCGGCCCCCGGATCGCATCATGAATTGGCTCGGGCCCGTCAAGGCTGACTATCACCATATCCAAATTTTTTATTTGCTCAATTCTTTTCGGAATAAGTGTGCCGTTGGTTACCATCGAGCATTTAAATTTTAATTTCTTTGCGTAATCAATTAGCTCGCCGATGTCTTGGCGCAGGAGAGGTTCACCGCCGTTAAAACCCCAAAAAATCGTTCCCATCTTTTTGAATTCGTCCATGCATTTTTTTATTTCTGCGGTCGTCATTTCCGAAGCAACCAAATTTCGCCGGCCACAAAACTGACAAGCCAAATTGCAGCGGTAAGTAACATAATTCGTAATTTTCAACGGCGTGTGAAAGCCGAATAACTTGGCTTTTATAACGCCCGTCGCAACCCTGGGCATATTTTTAAAATCTATCATATGGTTAAAAATTTATTAATTATTTTTTCCTGGCTAGATATAAATGTATTATAAAAATCATAAGAAAAAAATGGTGCGACTCTTATATCTTCAAAAGTATAATAAAGTTTTCATTTTAATATTTTTAATCCGGTTTTTGCCTTTTTTATAAAATCCTTAAACGACCTCACTTTAAATAATTCTCTTAGAATATAGAAGGGCCGGCCGTAAAATTCTTTGTAAAATTTATTTAAGGTTTCGTACAATTCTTCCTTTGTTAACTCTTTTTCCCAATATTGAGTGGCGGTTTCTTTTTCTGGATGCAGAGCAAATTCCCGCCAATAATCGCTTTTAATCACCCCTTGCTCCAGGGCTTGTTTATAAATAACTGTTCCCGGATAGGGAGCTAAAATGGTGATGTGCGCGTAATCCGGATTTAATTTTTTCGCGAAATTTATCGTCTGGCGGATATCTTCTCTGGTTTCGGTGGGCGCGCCGATCATAAAATAAGCCAGCGTCTCAAAACCCAGTGCCTTGGCCAGCCGGAAAGCTTTTTCCACCTGCTCCAAAGTGATTTTTTTGTTTAATACTTTGAGAATTTTTTCCGTGCCTGCCTCCACGCCAAAATGAATTCTCTGACAGCCGGCTTTTTTCATAACAGCCAGTACCTCTTGATCAACCGTATCAACTCTAGCTCTGATATCCCAGACAAATTTTAATCGTCTTTTGATAATCTCATCGCAAATATCCAAAACTCTCTGTTTATTAACCGTAAAAGTATCGTCATAAATTAAAATTTCTTCAATCCCTAATTTTAAGCATTGCTCCATTTCATCAACAACATTTTTTGGGCTGCGCGCCCGAAATTTTTTACCCAAATGAGGCCGGTCGCAAAAAGCGCACTGAAACGGACAGCCCCGCGAAGTAAACATTGTAGTCACAATATGACCGCCGCCTAAAATTGAGCTGTATTTTTCTACCGGCAAAAGTTTTCTATCAGGAAACGGCAGCTCGTCCAAATTCTCAATTAGATCACCGACCGGATTATCAACGATGCTGCCTTTATCTTTATAAACCAGGCCCTTAACTTGCGTGAGTTCTCCTCTGCCCTCAACGGCTTCCAGCAAACGGAAAAAAGAAATTTCGCCCTCCCCCTTGATAACAAAATCAACACCACCTAAAGCAGCCGTCTCTTTTGGAAATAAATGAGCATGCGGTCCGCCCAAAACTATAATAATTTTTTTATTCAGGCTTTTTTGTGCTTCTTTGATTAATTTAATGGTTTTTAAAACATCAATCAGCGTGAAAGTCATCACGGTGAGGCAAACCGCGTCAGGATTCATCTGAATTATTTTCTGAATAAATTCTTCGCCGTAATTAAATTTTTCAACTTGAGCATCTAGGCAAAAAACCTGATGATGGCTGTATTTTTTTAAATAGCCCGCCAGATAAAGCAGGCCTAGCGGCGGATTAAAACCCCGCTCTTCTTCCATAAAAGCCGGGTTGTCGGCTCTGATTTCATTAAATCGCGGAGGATTAATCAGGAGGACTCTCATTAATTGGTGTTTTAAAATTTGATTAATGATTATATCTTATTATAATCATCAGCTTTGTTCAAGCTTTAGCCATTTTTTCCTCGCCTAACAAAATTAAACAAAACTGCTAAAATTGGCTTATAATTAAAGCTTATTTTAAACAAATCAAAATGGATATTAAATCAAAAATTTATCAGTATTTGCGCTGGAGCGAAAGATACACCAAAACCGGCATGGTCTATGTGGCTGAGGGGGGCTTTTGGCTAATCCTCGGACAAATAGTATCGGTTTTTTCGACCCTCCTTTTGCCCATCATTTTTGCCAATCTTCTACCAAAAGAATCTTTTAAGCAATATTAAGCGGCACCGTATGGGAGCCGCGCAGATAATTGTGTGCTAAATCTGCCAGGTAAATCAGCATAAAAAATATTTCTTATTTTTTTATTTTCGGCCATTTTCTTTTAATTACGTCCTGCGAGTTTCAATAGTTTTTGCCATTTAAAATCTACTTGGTTTTGAAGCTCCTTAGTAAATCTTTTATTTTTCAAATCTAGAAGATGCTTAAATCTTGTTTGAGTTTCAAGCAATTTTTCAATTGGCTGCTTCTTCTGGGGTATGTAATTTATAGTATACTGGCCATCTATAACCTCGTAAATCGGCCAAAAGCATGTATCTAAAGTGAGTTGCGCAATTTCAAATATTTTTTCCGGCTCAAATCCCCAACCAAGGCGACAAGGCGTGTAAACGTTAATAAATGTCGGACCATTAATTTCAAGTGCTATTTGGACTTTTCTTACTAGATCAGGCCAATTGCCGACTATGGCCTGAGCAGCGTATTTTATGCCATGAGCTACTAAACAGGCTGTTAGGTCTTTACGTTCTTGAAGTTTGCCTGGCAACCCTAAACCCACAGGAGAAGTTTTAGTATATGCTCCTTTGGGCGTTGCCGAAGATCTCTGCGAGCCTGTATTCATATAAGCTTCGTTATTGTAACAAATCGCCAAAAATCGGTGTCCCCTTTCAACTGCGCCAGACAACGACTGAAAACCAATATCATATGAGCTGCCGTCGCCGCTAAAAGAAATGAACCTAATATCTTGCTTAATTTTCCCCTGCTTTTTCAAAGAATTATAGGCGGTTTCAATTCCACTGATAGTTGCAGCCGAGTTTTCAAAAGCCGAATGAAACCAACTTGTCTTCCAGCTGCTATAAGGAAATATTGAAGAAGCAACCTCCAAACAGCCGGTCGCATTCGTGACAACCAACGGATATTTTGCAGCGGCTAATAAAACCTGCCGCACCATGATTCCCGCTCCGCAACCAACACAAAGCCGATGGCCACTGGTAAAAAGCTCATCTCTTTCGGCTAGCTCTTTAATATTAATATGTAATTTTTTACCCGCCATATTATTCTCTGACTCCCAAATAGTTAACAATTTTTTTTATTATTTTTGTTTTTGCCAATTTCTTCAAAACATTTTCTATTTCTTTAACACTAATATCCCGTCCGCCCAGGCCATATATATAATTGATAACTGTTGGCCTTTCGGCAAGATCGTAAAGGGCGCTGCGCACTTCGTTAAATAAGGGCCCGCCAAAATTATTCAAAGAATCACTGCGATCCATTACCGCGACCAAAGAAATTTTTCTTAATGCGCTACTGATTTCTTTATAAGGAAATGGACGAAAAACTCTTACTTTTACCAAGCCCGCTTTAATTCCTTTCTCCCTTAGATTTTCAATCGCGACTTTTGCAACACCGCAAAAGGAACCAATTCCAACCAAAGCTATTTGTGCGTCTTCCATCGCATATTCTTCCAAAAATCCGTAGCGACGGCCGGATATTTTTTCAAACTTTTCCGCTACTTTAGCGATGATGCCGACTGAATTTTTCATTGCTTGTGACTGTTGCCGCTTATGTTCAAAAAAGTAATCGGACAAATCGAAACCTCCAAGCGAATAGGGATGCTTCAAATCTAAAAGAAATCTTTTCGGTTTATATTCGCCTATAAATATTTTTACGGCATGGTCGCTTAATATCTTTAAATTTTGCATACTATGACTCGTAATAAATCCATCCAACGCCACAATAGTCGGCAAAAGAACATCAGGATGCTCACTAATTTTTATCGCCTGAATAAAATTATCATAAGTTTCTTGAACATTTTCTGAATAAAATTGAAGCCAGCCTGCATCGCGCGAGCCCATGGTATCTGAATGGTCGCAATGAATATTTATTGGAGATGATAACGCCCTGTTCGCCACCGGCATTACTATAGGCAATCTCAAACCCGCAGCGATATAAAGCATTTCGTGCATCAAGGCCAACCCTTGGCTGGCTGTTGCGGTCATCGCGCGAACGCCGGCGGCTGAAGCACCGATTGCTGCGCTAAGAGCGCTGTGTTCCGATTCTGCGGCGATAAATTCTGACTTCACCTTGCCCTCGGCTATCAGCTTAGAAAAAATATTGATAATTTCAGTCGCCGGCGTAATCGGATAAGCCGCAACGACATCGGGATTGATTTGCCGCATGGCTTCTGCCACCGCTTCGTCACCACTCATTAATAAATATTTTTCTGATCTTTTTTTATGATTTAAATTGATTTTCATTTTTCATCACGATAGTTTTAGGATTAGTGGGACAGGCGACCGCACAAATACCGCATCCTTTACAATAACGCAAATCTATTTTAAATACTTTTTTGTTTTTTATTCTGATAGCCGCATCCGGACAAAAAATCCAGCATTTCAAACAATTGATGCAAGTCTTTTTTTCAAAAACCGGCCGCCGGCTGCGCCAATTTCCAGTATGATAATTTAAAGCCGAGCCGGCTTCCAAAATATCCCCGGCCGCCAATTTTTTCCAGCCTATTTTTTTTACATTAGTCTTTAACCTCATAGTACCCGCATTTTATTGCTTCAATATTCTGATTTATAAATTCCGGTTTATAAAGAAACTTTTTCGCTAATTTTTCTAATGCTGTTTTTAGTCCTTTTTCTAAATCAAAAATGTCAGTCACCCTAATCAAAGCGCCCAACATCGGACTATTCGGCATACCAATATTGTTTAGCCTTTTAAAAATTTCAGGAACATTAAGGGTATAAATTTTATTCCTGTTCAAACCAGTGCGCCTCCGCATATCATCTGGAGAAAAAATTGTATTTATAATTATCAGTGTGTTGCTAGAAATTTTTTCAAAAATATTCATCGTTTCTACTAAAGTTTCGTCCAAAACAACGATAATATCGGGTTTGATAATCGTCCCCTGTAAAATGATGGGGTGGCTAGATATTCGGTTATAAGATATTACCGGCGCACCCATCCCTTCTGGCCCATGCTCAACAAAGGCCTGTACAAATCTGCCCGCCTCAAAACACATCTGCGCAAAAAGGAAAGCCGCTGTTTTTGCGCCTTGACCGCCACGACCATAATATTTTATTTCTAACATATTGTATCGAAAAAATGATATTTAAAATCTTATCCGCCGCCGAAACCCTTATGTCTTCCTTTTAATAATTTACTCGTTCTGCTATGTTCTAGGTTTTTCCCACCGCCACCAGAAACGTATCATAAAACTTATTGATAATAGGAATTTTCGAAAGTTGCTTATCAATCAAAATTATCTTTTCGGCCCATTTTCTGTTTTTTACAATTCTGGCGATTAAGGGACTAGCGCTAAATAAATTTAATTTCTCAAATCGGATAATTTTTAGTTCTTTCTCTTTTATTTTTTTTCTAACAATTTTTTCAGTGACAAAATACTGTAATAATTCACTTTTTTCATCTAATAGACCGAGCCGCTTTCTCAACGAATATTTCAGAGGGAAAAAGCTCAAGCTCCAAAGATTTGTCAGTGTAAAAACGAATATTGCGTCTTCTTTCATTATTTTTCTTATATTAACAAAAGCCCTGTCCAGATCGTCAACATAACGAAGCACCTCCAGGCTCAAAATCTTATCAAAATATCCCTCAGGAAGATGCAAATTAAGGAAATCGTCCGCCGCCAGAAAAACATCTGCGACCTGACTTCCCGTATGAGAAAAGTCATCTAAAATTATTACCCGTTGATCTTTCAAGACAGAGTCGCGGGTTCGTTTCAGCATTTCAATCGAGATATCAATTCCAAATACAGGAGAAGTTTTTTTTAATATTTCTCGGAGCACCAAACCAGTGCCGCAACCGATCTCTATAACTTTATCGCCATTTTTTATATCGGCCGCTTCAAGAAGTACGTCAATAAGGACTTTTCGATAGAGATTCGCCGGTTTGTTTAAGTCAGACCCCAAAAGACCCCACTTGTTTATATAGTCCTGACTGAATTTATTGTAATATTCTTTTGCGTTGTTCATCGCTTATTTTGACTAGCAAGGACAATGCGCCCGCAGGCATATTGTCTGAGCGAAGTCAAAAGAAAGGGATTTTTAATACTCCAGACAGCTCTGCTGCTGAGAGTATATTCCTAATTTGAGTCTCCCGCATTTGCGGGACCCTGGGGTTTAATACCCTTTATTTTTGCTATTTTGGCTAACGAGGATGCTGCGTCCGCCTTGGCGGACATATCATCCGAGCGACGACAAAATATAAGGGCATTATGAAATATATTCCCGACAGTTACGCTACGGCTCTAAGGATTTAATACCCTCTATAATTGATCGCATTGTGCCAACCTCCAAACTTCCATCGTCTTGTTTTCGTTTTACAAATTCAAAAATTGGATTGAAAAAATTTATTAACTGTTCCGCATTTCTAAATTCATATAAATGGCACCATAGATTCACCAATTGTTTCTTTTGAGTTGCCAGCAAGATCAGTTTATTAATCTCCTTGGGGTTTACCGCATAAGGAGAAAGCCAAAGCCCGCGAGGAAAACACCAAAGCCCAAAATTATCTTTTGCAATTGTTTTATTCTCTTTTCCGCGGTATATGGTGTAGCCAACCTGACCCAAAAATTCTAAAAACTCCGGCTTATTATTGGGGAAAATAAAAGTTGAGAGGCCCCGATCAATCTGTTTCAGTATCCGGTACGATTCTGCTATCTCGTATTCAGCGACTTCTTTTGTAGTATCAATGTCGCTTAAATCTATGTGTGAAAAGCCATGGCTGGCTATTTCATGTCTGACGCCGCTTTCTAAAACCTCCTCCATTAAATCAAAACCGTAGTAATCCTTGTTTTTCTGAAGGTTAGTTTTCGGATCAACGGAAAACCAGTCCGAATTAGTCCAAGACGGTTTGAATTTCGGCGGTGTCTCGTGTAATGCGCAATCGGAGAGGACAACATGAGCAACTGGGGCGATAGTTACAGGAATATCGTATTTTTTTGTTAATTCAATCAGACAAGGAAACGACGCTCTGGCGCGCCTTGCTCTTTCTAATGATTCTGCCGATGTTGTTGAAATATTTCTCCGCCGAGCGCGAGACCAAGCGAGTTCAAAATCAATAGTCAAATTAAAAAAGGCGGTTCGATAGCTATCCGGATTACTTTTTATAAATTCTGAATATTCTTGCACTTCCCTAGCCGCCATAGACCCTGTTTTTAAAAAACGAAGTGCCCGTCGCGCTAATAAATTTAAATTATCTAACATATTCTATGTTTAAATCCCGCTGGATTATGATCAAAATTTTATCCTCTGTAAAGATTTTTGATATCCCGCATCCTAAACCAGACGTTCATTTATCCATCTGGCTTCCCTATCAGTTTTTAAAAGATATAGACGTTCTTTATTATACTCATACAAACATATTTAAAACCAAAAAACAAGCCCCTCAAAAAGCCGGAAAGCAAAATTGTGCGATTTCATATTTCGTCCTATACTATAGATAAATCTGCATAAATTTTTATAATCAGGCTTTCTGCTCCATCATTTAATCTGAATTTTTATACAATTAGCGGACGAAACCTCTAACTATACAAATGTACACACGTTTTTGACAAATTGTTAAATTAGTTTTAGAATGATAATCCAAGTTCACATTCAAAGAATGACGGATGAAAAAAGCGAGGGCATTGCCTCTCTATTCTATCATTAAAAGACATTTAAAACGAAAAGCATATTAAAATGTTTCAAAAAAATCCAAAATCAAAAAGAATAAATCCTTTTGGAAAAATATATCGAGACCGGGATTTTAAAACTGTTTTAGGGCATAAAGACAAGCTGCCATCTTTTCCTTATCTTATAGACATAGAATTGACCAATTACTGTAATTTAAATTGTATTTTTTGCGGGCAACAAGCAATGAAAAGACCGAAAGGATTGATGAGCGAGAAAACCTTTAAAAAAGTTGCGGATGAATGCGCAAAATTCGGGACTCCGATTAGATTAATAAGATGGGGAGAACCGTTCCTTCATCCGAAGATCATTGAATTTGTGAGATACGCAAAATCAAAAAGACTTCTTGTCCATATAACCAATAACGGCTTGGCCATAAAAAAACACCAAATAAAAGATTTATTGGATTCTGGAGTAGATTCATTGATATTCTCATTTCAGGGGGCGACAAAAAAAGGTTATGAATTGATGAGAAACAATAATCGCTACGATGAACTAAAAGCGATAATTTTAGAAACTGTTAAACAGAGGGATAATAGAAAAAAACCATTCATCCAGATATCCAGTACGATGACAAACGAATCAAAGGAAGAGATTGACACTTTTGTTGATTATTGGTCGCACATTGTGGATTCCGTTGGCATCGGAAAAACAAATCTTTCGCTATTAGATTCCCTCCAGATTAAATCCCTTAAAACCATAGAGAAACTTGAATCCTTAAAAAAGCAAGAAACGATAAAAAAATGTTATATGCCATGCAAGGAAGTTTATCAGAAGTTAAGCGTTGATTGGGACGGAAAAGTTACTTGTTGTTGCAGCGATTTTGATAATTTCCTTGTAGTAGGAGATATAAACAAAAATACCCTATCCGATATTTGGAAAAAGAGCGGCGAATTAAAAATATTCAGAGAATTACTGGATAAAAAAATGCACAAAAGCTTGACCTTATGTAGTACGTGCTATCCCAGTTATGAGTTTTAATTGGTGAGCGCTTAAACCAATTTTTACGAATCAAGGCAAAATGGCATCCCTATCTCGCCGATAAAAAATATTCTCTAGCAGAAAACAAAAAAGCCTCTTAAGGCTTTTTTGTTTTTACTATTTTTTTAACTCCTTTGGGCAATCTGTTCCCTTCGGACCTGAAAATTTTTGATTTGCTCTTCATTTAAATGCACCGGCCCGTATGAGGATGAACCGCCCCAAATATTGTCTTTTACCCACTGCCCATCTTCTATTCGCCAGACATGCGGGTCGCGGAAAGTATCGGCCGTTTGCCAAAATTCCTGCTCGCTCATCCCGACATAATCCAACCAATAATACAGGTCGCTGGAAACGACATGGTCATATTTTTTCACCATCTCAATTCCTTCCTCACGGGTCATATAGCCGTCTCGGATATCTTTGGAAGCGTGGTCTGAAGCCCGGCCGTAGCCGAATTTGATAAATTTCAACAAATCATGAGCGCCGTTTTCATATCGATCGTCAATATTTGAAATACGCCGGTAGGTGCGCTCAAATGGCGTCTCTTTTGCCTTCCAACCGTATTTTTCTTGCACCATTTTAGCGTGCTGATTGGGATCCCATCTGAAAAAATTTCCAATATATAAACCGCGGACCCCAACCCTTAAAATTTCTTCATCGGTTGGGTATTTGGCCCACAGCATATCCTTTTCTGTTAATTTTTCAATTGGATCATCCAACATATCAAACCACTCAAATCCTCTGACATAATGCTCATGGCGCACTTTGGCGCTGAATTCCACAAAATCATCCGGCTCATACATGCCTGAAATATCCCAAGCTACTTCTCCCCAAATTACGAACGGAATATTAAATTTAACGGCGACCTGAATTGGATAGCTAACAATGCCGCAATGAGCGTGCCAATTCATATCGCCCATTTTTCGGAAACAAAGCCGGTTTAATTTTTTCAAAGCTTCCACGCTCGGGCCGAAAACTAAATGATCCGCATCAAAAACTTGCCGCATCCGGTCGCGATTATAATCGCCTTCCGGCAAATAATTATTGCCATGATACGTAACCAGCAAGGGTTTTAAACCATATTCCTTCACAATAACATGCGTTTGATAGTAACTGTCCTTACCGCCGCTAACAGGAACGATACAATCATAATTGCTGGTATTGGTTTTTAAAATATCCTCCATTATTTCTTCAAATCTTATTTTTCTTTTCTTCCACATTTCGGGCGATAAAGCCAAAAATTTTTCAAATGTTCGACAGCTGGAACAAATTCCCTCTTCGTCAACATAAAGATTGACAGCTGCAATGGGATAAACGCACCTTTTACAATATTCCATAATTTTTAATTTTTAAATAGTTAATAAATCCGGCGGCCTCACATTAAAACCGTGTTCGAAAAGATATTTTTTGGCCAAATAAACGCTTTGGTCTATATACTGAAAAATATTGGCTGCCGCCACAGCATCAACTTTGGTTTTTTCAAAAGCTTGGGCAAAATGGCTCCATTCACCCGCTCCCCCGCAGGCGATAACGGGAATTTTCACTTGTTCACAGACAGACGCCAAGAGTTCCAAGTCATAGCCAGTTTTCATACCGTCTCGGTCAACTGAATTCAATAAAATTTCGCCCGCCCCCTGCGATTCCAAATTTTTTGCCCACTCAACAGGACTATATGGGCTGACTTCCCTGCCGCCGCGAAAAACAACGATGTGCCTGCCCTCAATAGTTTTAGCGTCCATTGACGCCACAATACATTGGGAACCAAATTCCTTGGCCGCCTGTGTAATAAACTCTTTATCAGCAAAGGCTTGGGAGTTGACAGACACTTTATCGGCGCCCACTTTCAGTCGATTCTCAATATCAGCTAAAGTCCTAATCCGTCCGCCGACGGTTATGGGCATGAAAGCCGCCCGAGACACATCGTCAATGATTTCAAGAAACGACTGACGATTGGGACCCTGGTCGCTTCGGCGGCGGTCGTATGTGTCATCCTGGGAAATATCCAAATAAATCAATTCGTCGGAACCCCACTCGCTCAACCTTCTCACCGCTGTTACGGGATTCCCTAAATTTTGATAGCGGCTAAACTGCTTGCTTTGGACCAACCAGCCGTTTTTCAACAGTAAAATAGGGATGAGACGGTTTTTTTTCATCGGAGATTTAAAAAATTTTTTAATAAAATCTTGCCCGCTTTTTGGCTCTTCTCGGGATGGAACTGAACTCCAAAAATATTGCCTTTTGAAATCACGGCGGTAAACTCGCTGCCATACTCCGTTTTGGCGGCAACATGACTCGTGTCTTTTTCCTTAAAAGCGTAGCTGTGAACAAAATAAAAATCCGGTGAATTTCCAAGGTCCGCCAAAAGCGGCGTCTCTTTTTTTATTTCGATATTGTTCCAGCCTACATGGGGCAAGGGCAAACCCCGGCTGTCTATTTTTTCCACCGTACCCGGGATCCATCCCAATCCCTGATGTTCGCCAAACTCCAAACCAGTATCGGCTAAAATCTGCATGCCGACACAAATCCCCAAAAACGGTTTATTCTTGACCAAAGCCTCGTTTTCCAGAACCGTCAGCGGAATCCGCTCCTGGATTTTTTTCATGGAGGCGCCAAAAGCGCCAACGCCGGGCAGAACCAAATGGGTTGCCGAAATTACGTCTTCCGGCTTATTTGAAATAAAAACCGCTTCCGTCAGTATGGAAAAAACATTAAAAACGGACCGAACATTTCCTGAGCCGTAATCTAAAATGCAAACTTTTAAATTATCCATAGAAAGTGAAACCCGGCCGACGAGAGCCGATGGCCTTCCGGTGCGTTGGGTAAAATTATTTTTTTCTAGCAACCAGCCACATATGGGATGAAAGCCGGTTGGCTTTTAAAAAGTCCTGAAAAGCGGCGCCTAATTTTTCCCAATTATCCAAAAGAACCTGCTTCAAAAAAGGCTGGCCGGAAATATCAATTTTTTTCTGCAAAATTTTGTTTCTGACAATATCCGCATCTAACTCGCCGGGCGTGAAACACTCCAAAACCTGGAACCCGGCTCTTTCAAAAAGAGACTGCAGCGAGTCGGGATTAAACAGATTTATGTGTTCTTGATCAACGCCGTCGGAATCCCGGCCCAAAGTCATCATGTCAAAACCCAGCCAATTCGGACAGGTCACGGCGATTATGGAACTTTTTTTCATTAGCCGGCGGCAATTTTTCAAGAATTCAAAAGGCGAATAAAGATGTTCAATCACTTCAAATGAAACTATAATTGAGGGAGGAAAATCAAACTTTTTAATTTCCTCAATAGTTTTTTCTATCACCTCAATGCCTTTTACGCGACAGGTTTCGGCCAAACTAGCGCTGGGCTCAACCGCCGCTACGCGCTTAAACTTTCCACTCTCAATAGCCGCCTCGCAAAAAGTTCCAAACCCCGACCCTACTTCCACCAAAAAATCCGGCTTTAGCCCGTATTTTTTTGCCAGCTGCAAAATTCTTTCCAGCCGCGGTTTCATAATTTTTTCTTTTCTTGTTTTTTCCGAAGCGGGGAAAATATATTTATTCCAAAATTCATAAACTGCCGAATGGGCGTAAAAATCATTTAATATTGCCGGTGTTGCCCGCGGATTCATAAAAACGGTCCGGCACGCTTGGCATTCCGTAAAATTAAAACTAAACTTACTAAAAATAAACCTGTTATTTTTTGAATCGCAAGCCGGACAATTAACTCTGGCAAATTCTTTCCGTCGTTTAGCTAAACGCCGAATGTCAATTGCGATTTTCGCCATTTTCCTTTTATCGTAGATCTGAGGCCGGATGTCATTTTCATTAAATTTCAATCCCATTGGCTATGTTTTTGGGCCGATTGCTTAGGTTTCTGAACGGAAGGCCAGAAATTCAAGCAATCGGCTCGTGTTTTAAAATTCAAAAAATCAGATGATCGCCCTTATTTTTTTAATATCAATTGACCCTTTGGAAGAAAGGTTTATGTCGCTGGCAATTTTCTTAAACCCGGGATAACGGCTAACTTTACTTTTAAGAGAACCGCGAGCTTCCTTTTTGGGGGCGATAATAAACATTCTGGAATTTTCAAAAATTTCTTCGCTGCCGTCATCAGTGCAAAAAAGCTCTTCATGCATTTTTTCCCCGGAACGGATCCCGGTCAATTTTATTTTAATATTTTTCTTTGGATAATATTTTTTCACGAACATTTCCGCCATTTCAATCAAGCGCACGGCCGGCATTTTAAAGATAAAGATTTCTCCTCCCTGAGCTATGGTTAAAGATTCTATAACCAGTTTGCATGCTTCTTCAATGGACATAAAAAACCTCGTCATGTCGCCGTTGGTCACCTTAATCCGTTTTTCTAAATCAGCCTGCCGCTTCCATAACGGTAAAACTGAACCGCGCGCCCAAGCAACATTGCCGAACCTGACGCAAGAAAATTTCGTGCAACTAGACCCGGCATAAAAGTTGGCGTTAGTAAATAATTTTTCCATCATTAATTTGGAAACACCCATGACATTTTGCGGCCTCGTTGCCTTATCGGTCGAAATGGCAATCACTTTTTCCACATTATTTTTTAACGCGACTTCAATAACATTCTGAGAACCGATAATATTTGTTTTTACCGCTTCAAAAGGGTTGTATTCGCAAAAGGGAACATGTTTCATCGCCGCCGCATGAAGCACAATATCAGCGCCTCGAAAGGCCAAATCTAAACGATCTTTATCCCTGATATCGCCAATAAACATTCTTAACTTTTTGGAATGTCCCAACTTTTCCAATAAATCGTACTGTTTATTCTCGTCCCGCGACAAAACCCGAACTGCCCGAGCATTAGAAATTAATGCTTGTCTTACCAATTCCGAACCGATCGAACCCGTCCCTCCCGTTACCAAAACAGTTTTGCCTTTAAAAATATTATTCATATTGTTTTAAAATTTTAACAAGTTTATTGATAATATTTATTATATCCTTTTTCTTAAGTCCGATATAAAACGGCAAAGCCAGGCTGTAATCGCTGACCTGTTCTGAAACCGGAAAGTCTCCTTCTTTATATCCGAATTCCTTCCGGTAAAAATCAAAAAGATGAATGGAGGGCAGATAAGGTTTGGAATTAATCCCCTCTTTTTTCAGTTGCTCAATGATTTTGTCTCTTTTTACTTTTTTGTTCATGATTTTTATCACATAGACAAACCAGGTATGGACATTTTCGGAGGCGACCGCTGGTACTTGAACCAAATCCGAAAAATTCCGTAAAAATTCCCCGTAAAGACTGGCGACTTTTTGCTTCTCCTTAATTAGCCAATCAATTTTTCCAAGCTGCGCTAATCCCAGGGCCGCGCTCATTTCGTCTAAACGATAATTATAGCCCAACCGCTCATGATCAAGCCACTGCATATTTTCCGCTCTTCCTTGATTCCTCAAACTGCAACTAAGATCGTATATCTTTTTGCTATCAGTCACCAGCATGCCTCCCTCGCCGGTCGTCATTTGTTTATTTGGATAAAAAGCGAATACCGCCGATTCTCCAAAGGTCCCAACTTTTTTTTCTCTATATTCTGCCAAAATTGATTCGCATGCGTCTTCAATTATTTTCAATCTATATTTCTTGGCCAGCGCCATAATCGGATTCATATCGACTGCTTGGCCGAAAATATGGACGACTAAGATCGCTTTCGTCCTTTTGTTAATTTTATTCTCTATTTTATTAACGTCAATATTATAAGTTATCGGATCAATATCGACAAAAACGGGCTTGGCGTTAACATATAAGATACAGTTTGCGGACGCGATAAATGAGAAAGGAGTAGTAATTACTTCATCGCCCGCTTTTATTCCAGCTGCAATCACTGCCAAATGTAAGCCGGCCGTACCGCTTGAAATGGCACAAGCATATTTTGTGCCGATTTTTTTAGCAAATTCTTCTTCAAATTTCTTATAAACCGGCCCTAAACTAAGATGCCCGGAATTTAAAACAGCCCGAACTGCGCGATACTCTTCTTTCCCAATATAAGGTTTTGCTAAAGGATAGTTCATAATAAATTTATTTTGGAGTCTTGGCGCCGTGAATACTTTGTGGTTTGCCGCAGGATCGTACTCGTTTTATACGACGTAAAATTTTTACAGGACAACCTACTGCCACAACATCAGCCGGCAAAGATTTATTCACAAAGCTGAACGCCCCAACAATAGTGTTTTCGCCAACGCTCACCCCCGGCATTATCACGCTGTGAGAACCTATCCGGCTGTTTTTTCTTAAGATTATTCTGCCTTCCTTTTTGTCAATAGTGGATATGGTATAGAGCGAACAATGGGATCCTATCTGGACCTCGTCCTCAATCTCTATGCCGTATCTTGCATTGATGTACGTAAAAATTCCGATATCCACATTTTTTCCCAGCTTCAAATTTTTTACGTGTTGAACAAGCCAATTCCATTTGGTCAATTTACCGTTTTTGATAACCGGTTTGTTCCATTTTTTAAATCGGCTTTGGCCGCTCTTTTTATTCATATAAGTTTGTAGAATTTCTTGGCCAGCTCCAAGTCCTTATACGTATCAATATCTGTGCCTCTTTCAAAGGGTATTTCATATTTTATCAAATCCTTTCCGTAAAAATTTTTTTCTTTCAAAAAATTGTCAATTTTCACCCAGCGCACCGCGCCCGAAGGGCAATAAACATCCTTGGGCGTTTTTTTGGAATCAATCAAATATTTTTTTCCAAAAAACATTTCAATATAATTATTTTTTTCCTGCATAACCCAGAAAGGATTCAACCAATAATAATCAATTACGCTCATCAAGCAATTTTTTTTTGATTTCACTAAAATCTCATAAGATTTTCTTACATCCTCTTCGGTTCTCAGGGGGCAGTTGGGCATCAACATACATAAATAATCAAATTTGCCCTTGGCGTTTTTTAATAAATGAATAGCGGCATCTTCCAATATCGCGATGTCGCCTGAAATTTCGGCCGGCCGGACAATTTTTTTCACGCCATTTTTTTTAAATGCATCCACAGCGGCTAAAATTTCCTCGGAGTCGGAACTGACGTAAATGTTTCCGCCGAACAATTTGGATTTTATTGCCGCCTCAATCGTGTGGGTGATCAACGGTTTACCTTGAAAATCTATAATGTTTTTTCGCGGAATCCTTTTTGACCCGCCGCGGGCGGGAATAAGACAAATATTCTTCATTTTATATTATACCAAAATGATTATTAGAGAGTTAATCTCATAAGAAAACAACGCCAATTATTATTTAAAAACTCTGGAATTCAAGTGCGAGAGCCGTTGCTTCAGCCTGTTTAATGTGCGTCGCCTGAGTCCGCTCGTCTTCAATCTTCCTGATGCGATAAATCAAACCCGGCAGACCCTGACGATGATACGCGCTAAAAATTGTTTTACCCATTTTCTCAGTATTACGACTTTCATTAAATTCAATCATTCCGTCAGTGAATAAGAGCAGCGTCTTTAGATCTTTTCGCGGAAAAATCATTCTATACCAGTTATCCCCCCCTTTGGGCTGACCATTAAGAATTATCAATCGCTTATTAATATTTTTATTCGCCCTTTTAATTCTCAGTCTGGCAGAGATTGGTATATATTCAGCCCAGGTCTTACCTTGATTGCCGCGGTGCTTTTTAATAATATCATTCAAAATTTTAATTCTTTCTTCTTCGTCAAAGAAATTTTGATTTGGTGTTGCGCTAATTTTTCCGTTAGTTTTTTCCCACGCCGCATAACAATCCCCTCCCTGTATAATTGCCACCTCATCCTCTGCAATCTTTGCAGTAACGAACGTCATACCGGGCAGCAAATCCGCACGATTTATACTAATCCCATGCGATTTAAAAAATTTCCTAAGCGCCGCATTTGCTCGCTTCACAACCCAACCTAACTCATCGCTGTGCTTAGCTTTTGTAAAAACCTCATTAACTATTTCAACGGCCTTCTGCCCACTGGATTTACCGTCAAAAAGTTCTGGTCCAATTGTCGGATTATAAAGACCGCTCACCCCATCTAGCACTCCAAAAAATGGCGGCTGTACGATAAGTTGATCTTCGAGAATTTTTGCCGTTCCCGAATCGTATAAAGTTTTTACCAAAAAATCCATATTTTTACTAAAAAATCTCAGACTTCCATCAAATTAAAAAATTACTAAAATAAATCTACGTATTTTATTATCGCATTTTTTGCCAAATCCCGCTTCGTTTTCTTGCCAATTACCTTATTAATCTCGGAAGAAGGAATTCCCGTCCCCGGTCTCTTAATTCCCAGCATCCCTCTCGTTATTTTTTCACCCTTAGCGATCGGCTGATTAGCTACCAGGCTCCGACGAAAGGCTTTTTTCATCTCATTTTCCCGGGCACTGATTTTTATATTTTTTTCATTTAAGTTAATCGCCTTTTCTAAAAACCTGATTTCTTCAACCATTTGCTTGAATTCTTTCGGGTTGGCCGAACTTGGCTGATCGGACCCGGGCATATTTTTGTCTAAGGTAAAATGTTTTTCTATTATTTTAGCGCCTAAAAGTATGGTTGATATCGGGACAAAAATATTTAAAGAATGATCCGAATAACCAATAGCGTGTTTAAAAAAACGTTTTTTTAAAACCGTTATTTTTTGCAAATTAAATTCCTCGGCCCTGGGCGGATAAAGCGAAACACAATGCAAAATTCCTAATTCATTATTGTTTTTTTCCAAAATCTTGACCGCTTGGGTTATTTCATTAAGATCGCCCATACCCACGGAAACAATAATCGGTTTCTTGGTTTTCGCAATCTCTTTTAATAAATGATGGTTATTTAGATCGCAAGAGGCGACTTTATACAATGGAGTGCCAATCTCCTCCATAGTTTTAAGCGACGCCAGGTCAAGAACTGAAGCAAAAAATATTATGCTCTGTTGGCGAGCAAAAACGGCTAATTTCCTATACTCGGAAGCTGACAGCTCCCAGCTTTTTATCATATCAAAAAAGCTTTGCTTGCCCTTAACGTGTTCGGCGCTTTTGGCGTCTTCGATAATCAATTCTTCGGCCTTGAAAGCCTGAAATTTAACGGCATCGGCGCCGCAGGCTTTAGCCGCCGTAATTAATTTCTTAGCAATCTTAAAATTGCCATTATGATTTATCCCTGCCTCGGCAATGATAAAAGTTGAATCTTTTTTAAACATAAATTTTAACAATTTAATTATACTCCAAATATTTGATAATTTTTGCGGGACAGCCAACAGCGACAACCCGCGGCGGAACGCTTTTGGTAACAACGCTTCCCGCACCAATAACCGAATTTTCGCCAATGGTCACGCCGCGCAAAATAATGGCATTAGCGCCGATCCAGGCTCCTTTTTTAATCACTACCGATTGAGAAGGTTCGTAGCCCTGGTCAATTATCGGCACGTACGGATTGGCGAATGCGTGATCGTCTATATAAATATGCACGCCCGGCCCCAGCAATACATCATCTTCAATGATTATTTCGTGCCCTTCACCCAGATCCGCCTCCAAGATACTGCCCGGCCGCACTACTACGCGCTTGCCAATGCTGATATTGGAGCACCAAATAGCATAGGCTCCCGGACGGATTTCGGCTGTTGAATCAAAATATTTGAATTTACGCTGACACATCTTTACCATCAGCGAAGGAAAATACAGCCGCCAATGAGTCAGTATCATTTCGGGGCCAATGCGGTCAGCTTCCCGCCAAAATCTTATTCTACGAAATAATTCAGATATAAACATCAAGAATTTTTACTCAAGACAAAAAGCCAGGCTTAAAAAAATTATATAGACTACTCTTTTTTACCACGTCTCGTCGAAATAGTCAAATCAAGCCGATTGATAAAAAATAGTGCTATCAGACACAACCCTAAAATGCCCCTAGTCTTATTTGGCCATATTGTAAATTTTGTAAAAATAGGACCGGCTGTCTTTAAGCAGCTCGCGGGGCATTCCTTCTTCAATTATACGGCCGCCGTCAATCACCAAAATTCGGTCGGAATTTATTACTGTTGAAATCCGGTGCGCAATAATTAGAACTGTCACTTTGTTTTTTAAATTTTCAATTACTTCCTGAATCTGCGTTTCCGACTCATTATCCAAAGCGCTAGTCGCCTCGTCTAAAATCAATATCTGCGGCCGGCGCGCCAAAATCCTAGCGATAATAATTCTTTGCCGTTGGCCGACCGATAAACGCACGCCCCGCTCGCCAACCATTGTTTCAAATTTATCGGGACATTCCTGAATAAAATCGTATATATTAGCCATTTTTGACGATTCTATTATCTGGCCGTCGGTAATTGACTGGTCGTAAAACTTGATATTTTCGGCGATCGTACCATTTTTCAAATAAATGTCCTGGGAAATATAGCCAATATTTTGCCGCCAAGCGGTTAAATTAATTTCGGAAATATTTTTGCCATCAAGCAAAATTTCTCCTTTAGTGGGATTGAATAAACGCAAGATTAAATCAACAATCGTTGTTTTGCCAGAACCCGACGGGCCGATTAAGCCGAGAATTTCACCCTTGGCGACTTTAAAATTTAAATTATCTAAAACCTCTACGCCGCCTTCGTGGCTAAAATTTACTTTTTTAAATTCTAAAGAATTTTTAAAATCAAAACTAGCCGAAGCATCACTTGCTTCTTCGTTTTTACTCACCAGGTCTTCATAGTTAATCGTTCCTTGTAAGTATGGGACGGCCTCACCGATTGTATGTAGATATGACTGCAATTGCTGGACATAAGCGAAAATTCTTTGGATTAAATAAATTACCGCGGCCAAGGCGGCGATATTAAAGCCCGGAGTTTTATAGGCGATCGCGAAAATAACCGTGATAAAAATCAGACCAATCGGCTGGATTAATGAATCGGAAAAAATCTTCAAAAAAGAAACCCGCAGAAATAATTCCTTTAAATTTTTAAAATGCCCCCGCCCAACAGTCGCCACCGCCTCGCCTAGCCTCATGGATTTTATGGTCTTCATGCCTAAAATATTTTCATTGATATGATGGGCAACAATTTTATTCATATCCTCCTTTTCCCGGGCCAGACGTCTGGTTTTTTGCACTAAAGGGAAAAAGCATAATATTAAAATTGTCCCCGTGACTAAAGTAATCGCAGTGATTAAAAAAGAAATATTTATCGCGACCAGCACGTACATCAGCAGACCCCCAATGATCATGACCGCGCCGCTGACATATTGTAAAAATAAGCTGTTATACTGAATATTCAAAGCTAAAATCGTATCCAGATAGCCAAGCTTTTGTTTGAGTAAAAACGGCCAGCTGGCTTTCAGAGTTTTAGAAAACAGGCGGTTGCGGGTTTCCTCTTCATAGCGCGCGGCGATAGAAACGCGAAGATAATTACAAATAAACAATACCAGAGCACGGAAAATGAATAGGACACAAACAAAAATCAACAAATAACGGAAACTGAAACGCAGATGAATTAGTTCAAAAAACTGCCGAGTGGCCTTAGAAATAAAATCATCGCCAAAGGAAGAACCGCCCATTAAAAAAGAAAATAGCGGAATAACCGCGTTAATACCGATACCCTCAAACAAGCCGCCCAAAACTCCCAAGAACGCCAACGTAAAAACCTGCCAGCGAAAACCGCGAAAACCGCGCCGGAATAGTTTATATATCAAATAAATTTTATTTTTTTGCCAATCCATCTTTTTAAAAACAGCCAGCTAAAACAGCTCGTCCTTTACCACTTATTAATCTTATTTACGACTTTTTGCTTAAGCCTTACATATGATTTTACCGCCTTTTGTTCAACTTCAGGCGAAACCAAATACAAAATTTCCTTGCCTAGAATTCGATATTGACCACCAACTTTATTGGCCCGAATCAGACCCTTTTTGAGTAGGCGCTTAATCGTGCTGTTACTGATTTTTAATAATTTTTGTACCTCGGCTGTTGTGTAAACAGCTTCTGACTTTATTTCTTTATCCATGATACTATCTTAACAGAAGTGTCAAAAGGTGTCAACAAGTATCGCAATATCCTTGACTTTCCGCACCTAACTGATTAAAATTAAAAAGATATAAACATCTGAAATAATTAATAAAAAAATACAAAATGAAAGCATGTCTACTCCTGCAAAGACGTTTTGCCTATGTCGGCCATAAACTAGCTGTTATCCTCAAAGAAAAGGGCTGCATCAATGAATTTTGTGGTTATGTTTATCTCCGCTCCAGCTATGAATTTCTGAAAAATCAGAAAGAAATAGCGTATACCTCCCTGCTCCTTGACGAAGAAATACATAATCAGTTTAAGAATGAGCCGCTTGATTTGAACTATATAAATAAGATAGAAAAGGAATACGGACTGCCGAATTTATGGCCCTACATAACGGTTGATCGTGTAGTTATGTACAATATGCTTGTGCGAGAGTATCCTTATAATACCCCAAAGTATACCCATGAGGAAATGATGAGAATTTTTCAGGTTAAATCAAAAGCCATTATTTCCTTTTTAGACAGAGAAAAACCCGATATTTTAATTATGGTCGCTGTTGCGGGTGTGGGAGCCACCTTCCTCTACTATGCCGCCAAAAAAAGAGGCATAAAAGTATTGGTTTTAGGTGAAACTCGTTTGGGTGATGGAATAATCATAAGCGATAACTATCTGAATTTCAGTTGGGTAGAAAAGATCTTTTCTAAACTGAAAAAGGAAGGGAAGCAATGTGAGGAAGTGCAGGCAGCGAGACTCTACCTTGAACAATTCAGACAACGCCCTACCACTTTTTTTTACGATCCCAAAATGAAAATGACCGGGGATCGCTCTAATCAATTAAAAAAACTTTTACCCGATAAATTATTTCGTTCGCTATTCTGGTTTTTAAAATATACCTGGGGTTATTTTTATAAAAAAGGGTACAATGATTATGAAGAAGAAAATCCCGTAACTTTTTTCACTGACCGTCTCAGGAGAAGAATCCGGTCTTTAATCGGATTTGATTTTTTATACGATGCCCCCAACTCTGACGAAGATTTCGCATTCTTTCCTTTGCATCTGGAACCAGAAGTGGCGACATTACTTTTTGCACCGTTTTGGAATGACCAGATAAATTTAGTCAGGCAAATTGCCAAATCCCTACCCCTGCATTTCAAACTTTATGTCAAAGAACATCCGGGAATGCTTGGCTACAGAACCCACGGCTACTACCGTGAACTGAAAAAAATTCCCAATGTCAAACTCATCAACCCGAAAGTCAGCACGTTTGAGCTCATCAAAAATGCCAAATTGATATCCGTGATTACCAGCTCTGTGGGCTGGGAAGCGATTTTACTGCAAAAACCGATAATCACCTTTGGAGATGTTTTTTTTAATTCTCTCTCCAGCGTAAAAAAATGCGAAAACATCGAACGGCTCCCCTACCTTGTCAAAGAGCAGCTGGAAAATTTTCAGCATGACGAGAGGGAACTCGAAAATTTTATCGGAATAATTTTACAGGAATCCTCAGCCGTAGGACTTACCGAGATTTGGGAAAGAGGGATGGAGCCGTCGGCCGAAAAAGAAAGATTAACCAAACTGGCTAATCTTATAATAAAAAAAATTAACTAAAAGTAAAGTAATGCCAATCACTATAAAATCGAATACTAAAACATCTTCTCAGACGGAAAAAATTGTCGTTGTGGGTTTTGGCTGGGTTGGTCAAGCAAACGCATTGGCACTTACTAGAATGGGTTTTGACGTATTTTACTATGATATTGCTCCTCCAAAATTTCACTACCGCGATAAATACCGCCAGCTTTACAAGCAAATCAAACCGCTAGAAGATCTTTTGCAAATTGACGGTCCGCAGACCTGGTATATGGTTTGCGTCGGCGACCGAGTAAGCGAAGAAGGGCGCCAAGATATCTCCCTAATCGAGAAAGCGTTGGAATCATTACGCTTGGCGCAAGGAAAAGTCATCCTTCGATCCACGGTTTTACCTAAATATCTTGACCAATTGCCTTTCCACGTTTATTTACCGGAATTTCTTCATGAAGTTGATGCTGTTGAAGAATCTTTGAATCCCTTTATTTTTGTTTTAGGAAGCAAATCAGAGATCGCTTATCCAAAATTTATAAATCAATGGGAAGAACGAGCTTGCAGAGTTTTTAAAGGCACGCCGGAGGAAGCGGCGCATATCAAATATCTTTCCAATATCTGGAACGCTTTGCGCATTGCTTTTGTCAATGAATTCGGCGATAGTATCGGCCTGCCGCAAGACGAAAAACAACAAAAAAAGATTGAACGCGTTGTTGATTTCCTTTTTGAGAAAAAAAGCTATCTGCGCTATGGCCGAGGGTTTGGAGGACATTGCCTGCCAAAAGACACGCGTGCCTTCGTGGCTTACAAAGAAGAAACCCGGCCTTCGCCGCTTCTTCGCGCGATACATGAATCAAATAATTTACATAAACAAATTGAAAAAGACTTTGTCTTGCCCCAATGGTTTTCATCGTGGGACTACGCCGCGTACAGGCAAGGAATTAGAGGCTTCTCCGGGCGCCTGTGGCAAAATTTAAATTCCTTTAGAGCCGCGAAAAGCATTCGCCGATTTTTCAAACCGGCTGTCCAATTTTTTGAACCGCTCGCGGCAAAAAAATCCGCGCCCCAGCTTAATGAAACTTGGGAAAAATTAGCCAAAAAGAATCCTTATTATTATGCTAACCCAACAAAAAAAAGGCAAAACATTGACGAATTTGAATTGCGACAAAGCGGGGAAGAAGATTATTTGAAATACGTGGCTGGCGATACCCTGCTTCAAAAGTTATTAAGCAATCTAAGGAATAAAAGTGTACTGGAAATTGGCACGGGTGTCGGTCGTATGACCGAATTTTTCAGTCAAGATTTTAAAACGGTCCATAGCATTGATATTTCGCCGACCATGCTGGCCATTGCCCGCAAACGACTAAATCTATTTACCAATGTAAATTTGGTTAAAAGCGAGGGCGACAACATTCCCTTTCCTGATAAATCTTTTGATATTATTTTTTCTTACTTAGTATTCATACACTTACCATCCCTCGCCTTGGTTCAAGATTATTTTAAAGAGATTGCCCGAACATTAAGAGCTGATGGATTGGCCAAAATCCAACTTCGCACGGGCGCCTCGCCATATTTCTGGCGGTGGTTTTACGGGATTTCATTAAGCCCGGAAAAAGCTGATAATTTGGCTAAAAATACTGGACTTCAAATTATAAAATCTGAAATCGAAAACGGCAAAAGCATATGGCTCTGGCTAAAACAATGCTGATAAAATTGCTGCAAAAACTTTTGAGGAAAATAAAAAAGGGCTCTCGATTCTTCCGAGCGCCCTTTCGCGTTCCTCCTTTCAAATTTTTTTCTTTATCTCAAGGTCATCGGATCGTTCCGATAAAATGCCGCGCGAATATTTTTCCTGAAAAAGCCGTACCATCCAGCGTTCCCCATTTTTCCAAAATTTGCTGAGTGTAAACACGGCTCTTTATCTTTACCTCCCCCGCTTGCTCATAAATTTCCGATAAAGGTTGGCCCCGATATACTATCCCAACCCCCAATTCTTCAATAAGGTGATTATTGAAATAAATCTCCGGATCGTCGTATGCGTCGAAATCAGGCGCAACCAGCGGCGTTCCGGATAGAATTGAAGTCCAAATCGAGCCCCAACCAGTCCGAGCGAACTGAAAGATGATATTTTTATTCGGGATAATCCACGGTAAGGCGAAAATGCTGCCCGGAACAGCTTTCACGTCATTCGAATAAATCCCTAAACCTAAATTCTTAACTTCGCTGTACAACCTCTCAAGACCAGGAATCCCAGTGGCAGTGACGTAAATGCCTTCCTTTATTTTTTCATAATTCGGTGAAGGCGACGGCGCAATCGGCGGGACAAGAATTTCTTTTTTCCTCCAGGGCTGACAATCTTTCCTTGCTGAAAAAGTGGCAGGAAAGGCTATACAATGCTTTGTTTGTTCATTTTCTATTTTTCTCGCGACTTCAGCACCCCGTAAAAGAATTTCTCTTCCGATCGCAATATCGCCGCCGATACCAGCGGCATTTCTCAATATCTGTTCCGTATAAGCAAAAGATGTAAAATATGAAGATGGAAGACCGTAGGAAATTCGCGGAGAACGATTTAATTCAACTAAAATATTTTTACCCGCGATAATTTTTTCATCACCAGAAAATTTCCGAGCCTTTACATCTCCTTTCAGATATTCCTGAATTTCAACGGAAACGTCTTCTACTACTTCTGCCCATTTCATGAGCGCCTCTTCGTAAGTATTTTCTCCGTAGAAAATCTTTTTCAAAAAAGCGCCCAGCCGCTCATCCAGGAATAATTCATCAGGATGCTTCTCTAAAAAACCAGAAAATTCCTCCAGCATTATACGGCGTTGCTTTTCGCCATATACGTGTGGTACGATTATCCCAAATCTCGGAAACCCGTATCTTTCTAATTCATCATTAAATGCAATTGCGAGTTCAGTTGTCCTCAAATATGGGCCAGTTCCATAAGCAAAGTTGGTAATCAAAAAACTTTTTTTCCTATCCATTCTGTTGCCCCCTTTCGGCTGAATAAATTGCAACCGTAAAATTTGATTCGATATTTGCAAAAAAAGAACTCTTAATATGATATACTACCATTAATTAACTTATAAGTCAAATAAGCACCCCTTATCTCTTTAAAAATAATTAAAAAGAACAATTCACACAAAAAATCATGAAAAAAATATTAATTACCGGCGGAGCCGGATTTATAGGCTATCATTTAGCCAAGCATTTATTAGACAATCCTAAAAATGAATTGGTCTTAGTTGATAACCTTCAGCGCGGCAGAATGGATAAAGATTTTTCCGAACTGATTAAAAATAAACGCCTTAAATTTATCAAAGCCGATCTGACTAAGCCCGAATTTTATTCCACGCTTGATTCTGATTTTGACCAGGTTTATCATCTGGCTGCCATCAACGGCACGAAAATTTTTTACGAAATTCCCCAGGAAGTTTTGCGGATTAACACGCTGACTTTGGTTTATATTCTGGAATGGATAAAAAATCTACCCAAAAAACCCAAGCTCTGTTTTACTTCTTCCAATGAGGCCTACGCCGGCGCTTTGGCGAGTTTCGGCCAATTGCCCATTCCGACACCAGAGAATGTGCCGCTCGTAGTAAGCGACACCTACAATCCCCGCTGGTCCTACGGCGCCACCAAGCTGATCGGCGAACTTTTCGTGATTCACTACGCCAAAGCGTATGATTTTCCAGCGGTCATCGTCAGGCCGCATAATTTTTACGGTCCGCGCGCGGGCTATGATCACGTAATTCCAGAATTTATTTTGCGCATTGTTGACCAAGTTGATCCTTTCCCGATTTACGGCGCCGACGATACCCGGACATTCTGCTATATTGACGACGCGGTCAAAGCCATGCAAATATTAATGGACTCGCCGAAAACCGATAAACAACCGGTTGAAACCCTACACATTGGTGCAACCGATGAAATAGTTATGCTTGATTTAGCCAAAAAATTATTCGCCATAATCGGCTGGACGCCCAAAAAATTGGACATTAAATCATCTCCGGCCGGCAGCGTCAAACGCCGTTTGGCCGACATAACCAAAATAAAAAAGCTGGTCGGCTGGCAGCCGGAAACAACATTGGACGAGGGCTTGACAAAAACAATTAAATGGTATAAGATACACCCATCGCAGAAACGCGAAAATAAATAGAGCAATTCCACATTTCTGATTGAGGAGGTGAAAAATGAGTTCTTTTGAGAAGGTTGTGCCGGATAAGGGTTTCCTGCCCAAGGAAACGTTTGATCTTATCCAAAGGTCCATACCGGTTGTCTGCGTTGATCTGGTTGTCCTTCGGAACGACTATTCCGAGGTGCTCCTGGTCAGGCGCAAGATTGAACCAGAAGCCGGCAAGTGGTGCCTGATCGGCGGCCGGATGCTGCTGGGAGAAAAACTGCCCACGACCATCAAACGGCAATCCCAGAGGGAGCTGGGCGTTAATGTTTCCGTTGTCCCGCCCTTTGGCCCCAATTTCCCGGCTTTCATTGACGACAATCCAAAGGCCGACCCGCAAAAGCACGCTGTCGCGCTCACTTATCCAGCGACCATAGCACCAGGCAGCACGCTGAATCTGGAAGGCCCGGAATTTTCGGAAACCGCGTGGTTCAAATTAACGCGATTGCCTAAAATGGGCTTCAATCATAAAAAAGCCCTAACCGCAACCGTTCAAAAAGTGCAAACATTCTGTGCTTAGCACATACCCATAGTGTTGGCCACCTCGTTGAAGAGGTGGCCATTTTTTATCCCCCCCCCCAAAAAAAACTACAAATAAAACCTGCCCCAAATTACCGTTTACCCGAAAATATCTGATTTAACCGCAAAATAAGTTTTTTTTAAATATAAAGCCTTTTCTTTACTAATAACGAATAATATTATAGGCTTAATATAGGCAATTTGAGTGGTATAAAAAACTTCCAAAAAAATCCTATCTCAATTGTATGGCAACCATATTGATCACCGGCAGCGAGGGCAATATCGGCACTTTTCTTGTAGAAAGAATTAAAAAAACCCGCCCGGATTTCAAGATTATCCGCGTCAAACTGAAAGAGAAAAATAATGAACGGACAAAATCCGGCAATTTATATGTCGGCGATCTGACCGATCCGTCTTTTGTCGGCCGTATCTTCAAAGAAAATAAAATAGATTACGTCATTCACGCGGCCGCGAGGCTCTACGGAGTGGCCGGTTTTAACAAAGATGTCTATGGGCTCTATGCCAATGATATCCAATGCCTGCTAAATGTGCTCCAAAACAGCCGCAACGTCAAAAAATTCATTTATTTTTCATCCTCCATGGTTTATGAATCCAGCGTCAAAGTCCCCTTCACTGAAGAATTGACTGACGAAATTATGCCGCCTAAATCATCCTATGGCCTGACCAAATATCTCGGCGAAAAAGCGGTTAAGTTTTTCAATCAACAATACGGCGTAAATTACACCATCTGGCGCCCGTTCAATGTGGTTTCGCCGCTAGAAAGTCATGAGCGCGAAGGCGGGCACGTTTTTGTTGATTTTTATCGAAAACTTTTTATAGAACGAACGCCAAAAATTGAAATTTATGGCAACGGCCGACAAGTACGCTGCTTCACCTGGGTGGAAGACGTAACTAATACCGTGGCTGACTTTATCAGCGATCAACGGACTAATAACCAAATTTTTAATATCGGCAGCAACGAGCCCAAAGATATGATAGAGTTAAAAGATATATTATTACAAATCGGCAAAGAAAAAGGTATTTTGCCGCCAGGCTATAATCCCAAAACCATTACGGGTAATAAATTTTTCGGTGTGGATGTGCAATTGCGCGTTCCCAGCACGGAAAAAATAAAAAAAATACTGAACTGGACTTGCCGCACTAGTTTCAAGGAGTGTTTTGAAAAATTTATTGATTACAAAACTAAAACATAAATTAACATTTTTTATCATGACTGTCACCAAATGTCAGCTCTGCAATTCAAAGGATTTAAAATTAGTTATTGATCTGGGGTATCATCCTTTGGCCGATACTTTTTTGAAGACAGAACAATTAACCAAGCAGGAAGAAACTTTTCCTTTGCGAGTTTTACTTTGCCAAAATTGCGGCTACGCGACTTTGCAATATATCGTTGAACCAGAGAAAAGATATCAGCAGGCCGATTATAGCTATACCTCCTCAAATTCTCCTGTTGCAATTAAGCATTTTGCTGAAATGGCCGACCAGGTCATCGTCAAAGCCAGCCTAAAAAAATCTGACCTAGTGGTAGACATTGGCTCAAACGACGGTACCTTGTTAAACAGCTTTAAAAGTAAACTTAATTGTCCTGTTATCAGTGTTGAACCGGCTGCTAATATTGCCGAAATTGCCGCTAAAAATAAAATTCCTACACTTAACCGCTTTTTTGACAAGATGTCAGTGGAAAAAATATTAAAAAATTCAGGCAAAGCCAAAGCAATTTTAGCTACCAACGTCTTAAATCATATCACCGACCTTAATGATTTCTTTAAAAATATTAACCGCCTATTAGCTCCTAACGGTTATTTTATTTTTGAATCCCCTTACTTACTATCCTTATTAGAAAAAACCGCCTTTGATACTATCTATTTGGAGCATGTATCATTTTTTAGCATAAAGCCGCTAAATAGGTTCCTCAAAAAACTCAATCTTCATATCCATCATATCGAGGAAAATGAATATATGGGTGGCTCAATTCGCGTTTATATCTCTAAAAAACAGGCCAATGAGTCGATAGTAAGAAAATATTCCGATAAAGAAGAAAGGGCTAAAATCTATCAAGTTGATACTTACAAAATTTTAATGTCAAAGGCAGAAAGGCTAAAGTTTAATCTCTGCCGCCAGCTTTATCAAATAAAGGCGCGCGGAGAAAAAATAATAGGGATAGGCGCCGCCACCAAAGGCAATACGCTGCTAAACTATTGCCGAATTGACAATAGCCTAATTGATTTTATTACCGACAGCTCGCCCTTAAAAATCAATAAATTCATGCCCGGTTCGCATATACCGATTAAAAGCGACTCCAGTATCACACCGGATATAAAATATGCTTTAATCTTGCCCTGGAATATTGCCGCCTTTTTAAAGAAAAAATTAAAACATCTTAATTTAAAATTCATCGTTCCTCAAATTAAATAAAATATGAGAGAAAAAATTCATTCTATTAATGAAAAAGGGGGAGGCACCCCTGATACAGACCAAGAAACGATACAAATGGTTAAAGAAAAAACAGCGGAAGTGTTGGCAGGCGTGTCGGAACTCCATGGTTGGGAGCATACCGCTCTGGTCGCTCACTATGCCAAATTATTAGCTTTGGGCGAAAATGAAGACCCCTTCAACGCCGAAATGAGCGGCTGGACGCATGACTGGGGCAGGGCCCTTGAAAAAACCGACGAGAAAAAAAGGTCTCACGCCGAGCTTTCCGGCCTGGCTTCCAAGGAATTCTATCGTTCGCTTTATGAAGAGGGCAGATTAGATGCTCTCCAATATAGCGATATCCAACGGTCCGTTAAGCGCCACAGCAGCCCCGAGGAAACAGACCGAATTACCCTAAAACTAACCAGAGACGCCGACAAATTAAGCCGTTTTGACCCTTTAGGATTTTACCAAAATCTTCAGGGCATCCTAAAAGAAGAAAAATTGCCGTTTTATGTTACCGGCCAACCTATTATTAGACCAAGCGACGCGCCAATTATGGAAAGAAAAGACAAAAAATGCGTTATTGACGGCCTGAATTTTTGCCTTGATTGGGAAAAAATGGCCGAGACTGAAGTCGCAAAAAAATTGTTCGGAAAATTGGATACCACCTATAAATCTTTCCTCAATCTTTTTTCTAGGCATAGTGATTTAACGGATGGCGAATTTTGGGTCGCTTTCACAAAAAAATACGCCGACGAGTTCAGAAAAGCTACGGAGGAATTCAAAAATAATTCTGCCTGGACCGAAACACAAAATGAATTTGATAAATGGGTGGAATTCTATGAAAAAACTGTCGGCCCAGAATTTTATTCGGAAGAAAAATTTCAGGAATTTTTAACTAATTATAAAAATAAGAATAAAAACATATGAAAATCGAACATCGGAAAATTAACTTTAAGGATGAACGCGGCACCATAACCGATATTTTCGTAAACAGCCCCAAAGATCACATTACTGTTATTTATTCCAAAAAAGGAGCGGTTCGCGGCAATCACTATCACAAAAAATCCGTCCAATACGATTTCGTAGTGAACGGACAGTTAACAATACTTTCAAAAAAATTAGGCAGTAAAAAAATTCAGCGTAGAGTTCTGAAACAATATGATCTGGCGATACACCAGCCCGGAGAGATCCATGCTTTAATCGCCGATAAAGATACGATTTTTTTGGCCTTAGTGGACGGCTTAAGAGGCGGAGAAAATTATGAAAAAGATACTTACCGAGTTGACGAGCGATTAGAAAGAGAATAGATAAGATCTAAAAATTTCTTCACCATAATCTCATCAGAATATTTTGTCAGGGTTTTATAGCCTCCAGAGATAATTTTTTCACGAAGCCCCGGTTCTTCAGCCAGGGCTTTTATATTTTTTGCCAAATCAGGTCCATCGCCGGTTATAGAAACTAAGGAATTTTTTTTGTGCTCCAAAAACTCAAGATAAACCGGAATATCAGTTCCCAAAAATGGCTTGCCGGTCCGCCAGGCTTCCAGTACTGCCAGGCCAAAACCTTCATAGCGGCTGGGAGCTAAAACCGCCTCCGCTTTGGCATAAAGCCAATTTTTTTCTTCGTTGGGAATTTTCGTTAAGAAAACTATCTGTTCTTTAACCCCCAACTTTTCGGCATAGTCTTCCGCTTCGCTTATATCTTCATGCGGCGAGACAAAAACAAGTTTTTTTATTATCTGCTGCTGGCGCAAAATGGCCAAGGCTTCAAGCACCGTGTCCCAGCCTTTTCTTTTTTTTATTTGCGCAAGAAGAAGAAAAAAATTTTCAGGGATAGAGCCTGCCGGTTTTTTTTGTTCCGGGGGAACGGCCAGCGGCATAGCCCAAGGTATAACCGTTGAGTCGCGCTGATAAAAACGGCTGATATATTTTTTTTCGTCTTCGCTAATTGCCACGATGGCATCCGCTTTGGCAGGTGGCAGATGACAAATCAAATTTTGCCAATTATTTTTCCTGTTGCCACCGAAAAAAATTGTGATTAATTGCCGCCAAGCGGTAAACAGAACGACTTTTGGCTTAATTGTTTCCAAGGGACAATCGGTATCACTGACGATAAATGGGTCGTGAAGAATGCCCACGATTTCATAAATGAATTTTGCCCTCACTAATTTAGCAGCCAGGTATGCAGAAAAACTAAGCTGGCTTTTTGGATGGAAACAGATCACCACGCTCGGCCTGAACCGCAAAATAGAAAAAATCAAACCCGGCGCCAGGCCAAACCGCTGGCGGCAACGAAAAACTTTTACTCCCTTGTAAGTTTTGTTCTCCTGATATTGCGGATTGCTCCCGATTTTATAGGTATAAAATTGAACCTGATAATTCAAACGGCATAAGCCTTGGGCCAATAAAAATTCGGCGAAATTATCCAGCCGCTCTTCGGCCCCGTAAGGAGTAACAATGGCAATTTTTAACATATAACCGATTTTTAAAATTCATTGAGCGCGCTATTGAACTTGAAACAAAAAAATATTATTGCTATCGGCTACTTCATTAAGCCCTGCGATACCGCTCAAATCCCATTCGGGATCATTATTCTTATCCCAAACTATATAATTTACACCGTATTGCTTTAGCAATTTATCAATGCCATTATTTTTTAAGATCGTCTCATTATATTCCTTACTTAACCCGTCTATTATCGCCGGCCTTTTTTGGGCCAACGCGCTATCGTTGGTTATAAGTTTATTAGTATAAGCATAATAATCAAACCCTGACCAATAGCCTTCTAAACTACGGTAAAGGAACTGATCAAAAGATTCCCCGGCTTTATTGTCACTGATCTTTTCAAGATAAACCCTAAAATCATTCCTGGCATCCTTATTTAAATAAACATACACAAAAAGCGCGTCTTTAAATCTCTGAATCGGCACATTGCTAAAAGAAGCGGCCAGGTGCCAAAACAGATCGTGCGAGGTATAAATCGTAAATAAATACGAGTTTGTCAGGGATGAGGGCGACAAGATTACTCCTGGTGTTTTATCGCGATTTAAATAGTCAATGATCGGCCGGAAATTTTGCTCGTATTTTTTTGTCTCAAATGTCGTAAAAAAAGATTTATACTGACCCCCAATAGTATTGACAAAAGCCAAAATAATAATAAACACAAATAAATATTTTTCCCATTTTTTATTTTCTATCAATTGCCACACCATATAAAAACTTACGATGATTGACAAGGGAACAATAAAATACCAATAATAGTGACCGTACTGCAGCATCTTGCCGGTAATTATCTGCTGATTAAGCGCCACCCAACCGCTTAAAATAATGGCTAAAATAAAAAATAAATTATTATCTTTTCTGCGCAAATACCAAAAAATGGCAAACAGCACTAATGTCGCAAATCCAATTTTGCTAAAGATTGGATTTGTGCCAGATGACATGCGTATGAAATAAGCCTTCTGATTTCCTATTTCTGAATAAAGAGAGGGGAATAATCTGAATAAATAAAAAGAGCCCAGAACTAAACCACCAACGCTAATCAATAAAATTTTTTTAACTGACAGAAAGTCTTTCTTGAAAAGAAAAATTAAAAATAGCAGACCATTAAGCGCCAGGGCGAACGACCAGGCATAAAAATAGACATAAAACAGGAGGCCGAATGAAAAAGCGGATAAAATTTTAAATTTTAACTCCGGCGATTTTAGTGCCTTGATAAGCAGATTTAAATATATAAACGTGACCAACGAACTGAAATATGGGTAAATCACGCGTGAGTAAACATTGAAGTCATTATAAAATAAAGTCTTGAAATAAATTATAGAATAGCCACCTATCACAAACAATGCGGCGGCTGCTGACAACAGCTTGCTGCCGGAAAGCTGCCAAGCAAAAAGATAAATTAACAAGATCAATAAAAAAACGCCTATGAAATTATAAGCATTATAGACAGTCACGATATCAACTTTATCCGCCAATCCCAATAATTTTATAGGTGCCAACAAAATATAATCGCTATAATACAGAAGCATATCCGCTTCCTCCTTTCCTTCTCTAAGCACCGGATTGCCCAGACCATGGCCCCCCAGAACTTCTTTCCCCCGCGTCAGATAAAAGTGGGCGTCACTTCCAAAATGATTAATATTGATTCCTTGATATTCATTTTTGATAATATAGGGAAAAACTATTAGCGGCGCAAAGATTAAAGTCGTCAACAAAAAAGAAAGGATAATAATCCAACAATGTTTTTTAATAATACCTTTAATTTTTTCAACTATTTTATTCATTGTTTTAATTCTGTCCACAATTTTTTAGAATAAATATTTTCTCTTTCCCATTTTTTGTTTTTTTAATATTTACAATATTTATTTTGAAATGCGTTTTCATCAGCTTGTCTAATGATTCTTCAGTGAATCTGAAATTATTTTTGCCGCTGCCTTCGTTTGTTAAAAGCGAGGTCAGCCGTGAAATTATTCTATATTTAGAATTTAACAAATTTTTTATCGGTTCAACTATTACAACATTTTTTGCCGTTGCCGACAGCATTTTTTTTATGATTATTTCCGGATTAGGGTAAAAATGATACAGAGAAGATATTATTACATAATAATCACTCTTGGGAAAACTAAAATTACTTATGTCCTGCTCAATTATATTGATGCCATTTTTCCGGCCGTATTCAACAAAATTTGGGCTTAAGTCAATGCCTAAGTAATCAATCTGTTTCTTTTTAAGAGCGTAAACGTAAAAATCTCCAAAGCCACAACATAGCTCTACCATAGAAGAATAATTATTAATAAAAAAAGCGATTGTTTCGAATCTTCTAAAATATTCTTTGCCATATAAAACAAACATTATTACGCGGTATAAAAAAGGGTATTTATAAATTAAGCTTCTCTTCATTCTATAAATAAATTTATTGGATTATTAAATCGAAATATACCTAGTGGCTTGCGCTATTCAAAAAAAGATAACATCTCTTTTCCGGATCATTATAGATCTCTGTTAAGCCTTTTTCTCGTACGAAAAATCTTCCCTAATTTTTTGATTTTAGTATTATTTGCGAATTCTATTTTTCATTTTTCTTCCTCTTGATAATTAAACTTAGAACAACTCCAAATCCGGTTTTAAAAAAGTTAAAAAAATCAGAAAAACTCTTAAGGGCTCTTAAATAAGAAATTATAACTCTTGGCTGAAGATAAAACTGCCAAAAAGCTTTTTTCTGATATTTAATCAAAACTTCTTTAGTCAAGCCATAAGGAATAAAACAGGGTTCTTTAAAAACACCCATCTTTCTCCAGTCTTTATCAAACTCTCCATACTTCTCAATATTATCATACAGCTCGGTCCCGGGAAATGGAGTCATAAACTGCAGATAAAAATCATCAACCTTTATTTTTTTATTAAAATCAATAGTTTTCTGTATACTTTTCTCAGTTTCTAACGGATGTCCTACAATATTGAACCCAACAACTTTTAACTTGGCAATTCTTGCCATCTTAACAGCTTCAGCTATTTTAGCTAAACTAATCCCCTTTTTTTCTTCATCTAATATCCTCTGTTCTCCCGACTCAATTCCAAAAGAAACTTGCCAGCAGCCTGCTCTTTTAATCATTCTAAGCATCTCAGGATTTACAGAATCAACCCTCGCAAAACAAGACCAAGTAATCTTAAGCCCTTCATTTAAAATCTTTTCACAAATTGCTTTCAGTCTGTCTTTAAACATTAAAAAATTATCATCATTAATTCTCAAATGCCTTATCCCATACTTATAATATAATTCATGAATCATTTTCATAACATAATCAGCACTATGGGCTCTGCAATAATTGCCAAAAACAGCTCTATCGCAAAAAGTGCATTGATTAGGACATCCTCTAGAAGTTATCAACAATGTGGATCTGCCTCTATGCATCCCGTGTAATGGAGGCTGATAGAATTTTCTCATATCAGGTAATAAATCCCAAGCCGGCAAAGGTAAGGTGTCCAAATCTTTGATAAATTCTCTTTTCTCAGTTGTTTCCAATTTATCTCCAGACCTATAAATAAGACCATTAACGGTTTCTAACCCCTCCCCATTCTCTAGCCTTTTAAGCAGCTCAACAATAGTTAGCTCTCCTTCTCCCAAAACACCAATATCAAAAGCATAAAAACGATTCATAGTTTCTTCAGGAGCAGCAACTAAATGAGGCCCGCCTAATATTATTTTAATATCAGGATTTCCAATTTTGACTCTTCTAGCTAAATCAGCCGCATGAAATATATTAATAGTATCAGCGGATATTCCTAAATATTTAGGATTTTTTCTTAATATAATCGAAGCAGCTTTTCTATTAGAAAATTTCAAAACATGAGCATCTAATATAGAAGTATTATAACCTTTTTCCCTTGTAACGGCAGCCAGCCAGCACAATCCATTAGGTACCTCGGTACTTCCAGCATCCGCAAAAACACCATATTCTTCCTCGGGCAAAAGATAGTTTCTTGTAAATAATATGTCGGTTCTCATATTAAAAAAATTAAAACTGAATAACATTATAACAATTTATATTTAATTCTATTCAACTAAATTCTCCTATTATTTCCATCCGCCTAGGCGTGCCCTTGAAACTCTTCTAGATATTTTCTAATAGACACCAGTTCCACGCCCAACTCAATACAAGCCGCAATTACGGCTAGAAAATAAAAATATTGTGGTTGTCTGATAACTGAATACTAAAATCACCAAGTAGATTGTCATCCCGAGCAGATTGTCTTGAACTTGATTCAGGAAAGGATCTCGTTAAACTCGCACCATTATTCTTGAAATCCAGTTTTCTATCGGTAAACAAACCAACAAAACGGCTTGACGGTTCATTTTTCTAAATTCAATTAATAAATTTTTTATTTTTTCCGGATAAAGATGCCCTAAGACATTGTTTAAGACTATCTTATCCTGACGTAAATTATGATAATCCGCTATATCGGATAGCTCGGGAATAATATCATAACCGATAACATTATTGTTTCTTAATTTCTTTTTTAAATACCTGAAGCCACAGCCAAAATCCAGGATTAAACCTGTTTCTTTTTTTAAATCGCCGAATTCAATAAGCGTTTCCAAAATTTTATCAAAATAAATTTTTGCAAACCTCCGATAATAATCTTGGCTATAATCAACGGTTGCGGCGTTTCGCGCCATAAAATTTAAAAAATTAATTGGCTCTGGCCTTGATTTTTACTTTTGCCAAAATAACTTCTCTAACAGCTCTAACAACTCTATTAGCATCAGACCGGGAAAGTTTAGCGCTCATGGGCAAAGAAACAGTACGCTCGCCGATATACTCGGCATTGGGGTAATCGCCTAATTTATAGCCAAAACGCTCACGGTAATATTTATGTAAATGTATCGGTGTAAAATGGACTCCGGTTCCGATGCCGCGTTGATGCAGCTCCTGCATAAACGCATCGCGATCAATGCCGCATCTTTTTTCATCAACCAGAAGAGTATAAAGATGCTTATTATGATGAGTATTTTGGCTAAACGGCGCGGGCAAGGTGACGGGTAAATCCTTAAAGCCGTCATTGTATAAATCCCAAATTTTTTGCCTTTTTTTATCATAATCATCAATCCTTTTTATCTGATGAATTCCGAGTGAGGCTTGCATATCGGTCATATTATATTTAAAACCCGGATAAACGACTTCGTAGTGTTTATAACCATCATCGGAATAACGTCTCCAGGCATCCTTGGACATGCCATGCAAGGCGTAAATCTTTATCTTATCGGCAAAATCCTTATTTTCGGTCATAACCATGCCGCCTTCGCCGGTAATGACATTTTTAGTGACGTAGAAACTGAAACAAGTTAAATCGCCTATACTGCCAATTTTTCTGTTTTTATACTCCGAGCCCAAAGCTTGAGCCGCATCCTCTATCACAAAAAGATTATGTTTTTTGGCAATCTTCATTATAATGTCCATTTCGCAAGGTCGGCCGGCTAAATGAACCGGCATAATAGCTTTTGTCCGCTCGGTAATCGCTTGTTCTATCTGTTTAACGTCAATATTCATGGTTTCTCTATCGACATCCACAAAAACCGGTTTAGCGCCGCTGTGAATGATAGTATTGGCGGTAGCGCAAAAAGTTAAAGGCGTCGTTATAACTTCGTCGCCCTGGCCAACGCCGCAAACTAAGAGCGACAGATGTAACCCAGCCGTACAGGAATTTAAAGCCAAGCCAAATTTTGCCCCAACGCATTGACTGACCAATTCTTCAAATTTAGCCACCTTTGGCCCCGCGCCTATCCAGCCGGATTTCAACGTTTTTACCATCTCCGCAATTTCTTCTTTGCCAATATAGGGCGAGCCGAAAACAATATATCTTTTAGATTTAGTCATAAAATAATAATTAATTTTATTTTTTGGCGCTGTTTTCTAATTCCTTTTTTAACCTAATTAAATTAATAAAGTGCCTCCACGAATCGCCAAATATTTTAACTGTGGTATAAAGCGATTCTCTAATGAAAACAGTCGGCAACTGACTTATCTCCAGACCAGCCAAATATGATCGAATGATAATTTCTGTATCCCAAAACCAACGTTCATCTTTGACCCGCGATAAAACCGGGATAATTCTATTTCGGTTAAAAAATTTGCAACCTGATTCCGTGTCGCCCAAATCTACTCTTAAAAATAATTTTACTAAAAATTTATAGCCTTTGCTTAAAATCCACCGATGCAATACTTTGAATTTCAATTTGTAAATTCTCTGACCGATAACTATATCCGCACCCTCTTTGATCTTGGCAGCTAAAGCAGGAATATACCAGGGACTGGTTGAATAATCAACATCCACAAAGCCGACAATTTCTCCTCGCGCCGCCATTATGCCGTCGCTGACTGTTTTGCCTCTGCCCTTATTTTGATCATGCTTGATAAATTTTATGTTGCCAGCAGAATTATTGGATAAGATAAACTCCTCAACGATTTCTACAGTCTTATCAATACTCGCATCATCTATAATAATAATCTCGTAGGTGAAAACAGCGGAGTCAAGAACCTCTTTTAGCCTTTTTAAGTTTTTTTCAAGATGAGGGGCCTCGTTAAAACAGGGCACCAGCAGACTTATTTGAATATTTTGCATATCTATATAGTTATTTTTGTTTTTAAATCAGTAAAATCAATAATTTTTTCCGCTCGTTTCTGCCAGGTAAAATTTTGCACATCAGCTAATGCCTGACGAGTTATTTTATTTGCCAATTCGCTGCTCTCAAAAACTTTTTTTATTCCCCGAGCCAAATCTTCCGGATTATTTGGCTCAACCAGAACGGAATTGCCGACATTTAAGACCTCTCTGATTGACGGCAAATCAGAAGCCATAATGGGCCGGCCCGACGCCATATATTCAAACATTTTGAGCGGCGAAGTATATTCTTCAGAAATGATATCTCCTTTTTTATTTGGCAGTACTAAGACATCGGCTGCCTTTAAATAAACTGGCATTAATTCCCTGTTCTGAAAAGGAACAATTTTTACATTGGTGCAATTTTTATATTTATCTCTAAAATCTTCCAATTCAGAGGCGACCCCACCGACCAAAAGAATAAAATAATCTTCTAAAAACTTCGCGGCGTCCGCCAAAACATCAGCCCCCTTCCAACCATACAAATGCCCGATGTAAAGAATAATTTTTTTATCAGGAGACAAGGATAATTTTTGTCGCGCCTCTGTCTGGGTAACGTTAGTATTAAATTTATCCAAATCGACGGCGTCCGGCACAACCAATATTTTATCTTTGCCTACTCCCATTTTAACCAACTCGTCTTTTAGGCCGTTGGTGATTACTAATATTTTTTTAACTTTTTTAGCGACCGCTAAAAATATTTTTTTTGCCTTGGGGATGTCGTGTATTTCTAAAACAGCGTTTTTACCGGCAAATAAACTCAATAAAATATAATCACGAGTATAAATTAAATCAGTCTGCCGGCAACAGCCGCTTATCAATATCGCCAATAAAAAAAGAGTGTAATCAATCCAAAAAAATAGCTGACCAGTTGCCCCTTCTTTGCTTAAAAAATCAACAGCCGGCAGATATCTGACAGAAAAATTTCTTTCTAAACCGTAATACTCAAAAGGATCGACTCCGATAAAATTTTTTTTATTCGGCACCACCAGTTCCACCTTCATGCCCTGCTTGGCAAGCTCTTCACACATTTTCATTATAGCGTAGCCGTGCGCTCGCTCGGTGGAGATCCTGATATTGGCCAGATAGGTTAGTTTCATGGACTATTTTTTCAAGACCAAAATAAGACTCAAGCCCCGGATAAAAAACACCCGCTGCAGCTTGCTGACGGTTTCCGGCGGAAGATTGAACCACCTCATCAACCTGCCCAACCCCCAAAAGCATCTAAAGTCTTCATAAATCTTCGTGTCTTTAAAACCGGCGTCGTAAGCCAACATCTTCAAACTTTTCCTGGTAAAAGGCCTTTGATGAGTGTAATCATCCCAGAACATTTTGTTTAAAACATAGGGACAATTGGGCGTCAAAATTACCGCCTTGCCTCCGTTTTTTAAAATACGCCTTGTCTGAAGCAAAAAAGCCAACGGATCCTTCAGGTGCTCTATCACCTGCTTAGCAAAAACCGCTTCGTATTTTTCGGACGCAAGCGTAGACATTTCTTTCTCAACATCCAACTTAAAAACCTTAAACCCCCGGCTTTTGGCGATATTGACGCTCTTTTCATCAATTTCCACGCCCTCAAAAATCTCCGGCTTCACGGCCATAAAATTGCCTGTCGCGCAACCCACGTCTAAAATTGGTCCAGTTATGCCCCCAAACCAGCGTTTAAAATAAAGCCGCTCAAACCATAAATCTTCGTCGCGCTGCTTTTTGGCGTATTTTTCGTCTGAATAAAAGCTCATTCTGATAATAAAGCCTACCACAAATAATGCTGTTTTTACAACAAAATCGGCACGTAGACCTTAATGTTTCACCATTTTAAAACCTCCCTCACTTTGTCTTTTATCTCCGCGTAGTTTCCTTTGCGGGCGGTCTTATAAGCCAGGTCAAAAATCTTTTTAACGTCTTCTTTGGTAAAATCTTTAGTTCCGACCTGAGGGGTGTCGGTGGAGAACTTAAGTCTTGAAATATTAAGATCTTCATTTATAATGCCGGCCTTCACGGCGTCCTGATAGACTTGGGTGCCGGGAAACGGCTGCAACATACTAAATCGCGGTTCAGCGAACCCAGATTCAAAAGCGTATTTGAAAGTTTTAAGCATAATTTCCTTCGTCTCACCTGGATGGCCAAAGATAAAATAACCGGCTGTATGGAGGCCAACCTCGTTGGCCTGCCGAACAATCTCTTTGGCGTGCTCAAGGTTCAATCGTTTCTTGATAACCTTGTCTAAAAATTCCTGATCGCCATTTTCTATGGCAAAAGGTATAATTTTCAGCCCTGCCTTATATAAATATTCCAGAACATCTTTGTTAAGCGAAGGCAAATAAAAACCGCTGTGCGATGTGAGTCGAATATTATAACCCCGATCAATTATTGCCTGGCAGATTTTAATGGTTCGCTCGCGAGAAGCGGTAAAGTTTTCATCAACTATTCCAATATCTTTAACACCGTGGCGCACCAGCAAATCTATCTCGCTCATCACGCTTTCAACTGAGCGCATACGATATAATCCCTTCCAGAATTTATGCACCGAACAAAAAGAACAACGATTCGGACAACCGCGGCTGGTGCTGATAAAAGCGTGGGGCATCAATATGGCTCTGTATTTATGACGATGCAAATAATTAAAGATTTTGGCAACCAAATTTCTGACGATCGGCAAAAAACATATCCGATAATAGACAAATCGCTTAAGAGATTTTTTCAAATCGAATGAGTCGCTCCAGATATAACCAACATGAATCGCGTAATTAAACAATTTGGAAAAATCGCGGTGAGGCAAAGGAAGCTCGTCTAAATTCATTCTTAGCTCGCGCTCTCCCGTGTTTATAATTTTGCCGTCTGCGTCTCTAAAACAAATGCCTTTTACCTTTGACAGATCATCCAGATTATTAATTAAATCTACTATCGTTCCTTCTCCTTCGCCTATAACAATTACGTCCAAATTTCTATTTTCTATCAGGGCCTTCTCAAGGTACAAAGAAGGAAAAATTCCACCCCCGACAACTAAAATTTTTGGCGACACCTGTTTGGCCAAATCCGCTATCCGGAAAAATGGCTGCGCCTGCGCGAAAAATGTGCCGGAAACGCAAACAATATCGGGTTTAAATTTCGTTATCCTTTTGCGAATATCCGCGTCATTGCCGCCGCACCGATAAACATCTCTTTCCTTAATATATCTTGTTTTCTCGGAATGCTCCGCCAGACAATCGTAAAGATCAATTTTATGCCCGCCCTTAAGCAAAGCCGCCCAAATATAATGGAGGCCCAATGGCTCATACGGCAAAAAACCCAGCTCCGTTCTGATCATCTCAAAATACGGCCTGATTAAAAGAATCCTATATTTTTTTTCGAGAATATTGCTCATGAGAAAGACCATTTATCCCCAGCCTAAAATACTAGGTATTTTATCTTTTATCTGTTCGTAATTACCCTCTTTTTGAATCTTATTCGCCAAATCGTGTATTTTTTTGACGTCTTCCTTGTTAAAGTCCTTGGTGCTAATTTGCGGCAAATCAGTCATCACTTTCAATTTGGAAAAGTCCAGATCTTTTTCAATAGCGCCTTCGTTCTTAGCCATTTGGTAAGCTTCGGTGCCGGGAAAGGGCTGGAAAATAAAAAACCGCGACGAGTTAAGGCCGGACTCAAAAGCAAAACTTAATGTTTTAAGCATAATTTCTTTCGTTTCACCGGGATAGCCGAAAATAAAAAAACCCGTGGTATGAAAACCAATCTCTCCGGCCTGCCTAATAATTTCTCCGGCTTGGCGCAGGTCTAATTTTTTTCGGATAAAGGTATCTAAAAAAGTCTGGTCGCCGTTTTCCACGGCAAAAGATAGATGCTTGAGCCCCGCTTTAAATAACCATTCCAATACCTCTCTGTCCAACGATGGGATATACAAGCCGCTGGGCATCGAAAGCCGAATATTATATCTCCTGTCAATTATTTCCCGGCAAATTTCAATTGTCCGGTTTTTGGAAACCGTGAAATTATCATCAATAATTATAATCTCCCTCGCTCCTTTTTTTACCAGCAAATCTATTTCCGCCAAGACGCTCTTGGCCGAACGCATCCGGTAAAGCCCGTTGTAAAATTTATGCACTGCGCAAAAGGTACAGCGGTTCGGACAGCCGCGGCTGGTGCTGATACAGGCATGAGGGATAAAAAGGGCTTTGGGCTTGTCTCTGTGCAAATAATTGAAGGCCGCCGCAAAACAATTCCTTAACAAAGGGTAAGAAAGCGATCGGTAATAAACAAATCTTTTAATGGCTTTTTTTAGGTTAAATGTACTGCTCCAGTTATAGCCGACGTGTTTGGCATAGTTATAAATCTTTGAAAAATCGCGATACGGCAATGGTAAATCATTAATGTCCATTCTGATCGGCCGAGCCTCATTTAAAACCACCTTGCCATTTTTATCTCGATAAGCTGCCCCCCTGACTGTCGTCGGATTATCTAAACTTTGCAGCAGCTCTGGAAAAGATTCATCTGCTTCCCCGGAAATAATAAAATCAAAGTTGTTATCAGCCAGTATCTGCTCCTGATAAAAGGAAGGGAAATTTCCGCCACCCACAACTAAAATGTCGGAAGAAATTTGCTTAACCAGGGCCGCAATTTGAAAAAAAGGTTTTGCTTGGGCAAAAAACATGCCAGAAATTGCCACGACCTGCGGTTTAAATTTTTTGATTTTTTTGATAATGTCTTTGTCACTGCTGCCGCAACGAAAAATATTTTCTTTCTCCAAAAGTTCTATTTTTTCTGGATGCTCAGCCAAACAATCATAAAGCTCGACCTCGTGCCCCTGCTCGCAAAGCGCCGAATGGATATATTGCAGCCCCAAGGGTTCAAACGGCAAAAAACCCAATTCATTTTTTTGCATTTCAAAATAAGGCCTAACCAGCAAAACTCTGAATTTCCAACTATTTTTTTCCATATCTGGCAATTAATTTTTCAAAAAAATCAAAAGCTAACCCAGGTGTTGTTTCCGTCAAACATGCTCGGTGGCCCAACGGACAAGCAGTAATCGTGCTATACATATGCAAGCATGGCCAGCAAGAAACGCCGTCTGCCTTGACTATCTCACAGACCTCATAATAGGGGGCTTGCTCAAGGTAGTTATAAGGCCCAATAATATTAAGCACCGGAACGCCCAAGGCATTAGCGATATAAAGAGGGCCTGAATCAACACTTATAAAATAATCAAAACGGCTGATTAATCCGGCTAGCTCGTCTAACAAAAAATCTGATGTGGTAACGAATCTATTTTCGGTTAAATGATTAAACTCATCTAAAACTTTCCTGTCCGCCAAAGCGCCAATGGCTATAATTTTATAACCATAGCGGTCAGCGATCATTTCGGCCAAACGCGCAAAATTTTCAACGTTCCATTCCTTAATCTTATTGCCAGCCGTCAGCGAAAACCCGACTAAAACATCCTGATTACTAAAACCCTTTTGCCGCAAAAAATCCTCTGCTTTCGCCTTAGCCTGGTCGCTGACAACAACCTCCTTTTTTATATTTTCGCTCTGGATACCGATGGGCTTTAGCAGCTCCAAATAATGTTTAAGCGAAAGGGTGTTGTCGGGCCAATTTATTCGATCGGTATAAAGCAAAGATAAGCAACGGAAAAACAAACTATGATGCCGGCTGGAGCTTGTAATCCTTTTTGGAATCAAGCAAAAAAAAGGCAAAATATAATTTAAAGTGCCCGGGACCAGATTGAGACAAACATTAAATTGACCGTTTTTTATGGTCTTAGCCAAGCGCCAAGCGTCTCCGATGCCGTAATTTACGTTTAAACTGCTAATGATTATTCTATCAATGTTTTTGTTACCCCTCAATATGCCCTCAACCCGAGGAATCACCAGAACCGTCAGATTTACCATCGGATATCTCTCTTTTATGACGCGGAAAACCGGCGTGGCGCAAATTAAATCCCCTATTTTGGCATTATCAATTACTAAAATATTTTGCAATTTTTCTGCGCCCCTTAAATGTTTGTTTAGCCATATGGCTAAACAAAAAAACGGGGCCACCAATAGAACTATCCCCAAAATTAATCCATTTTTTAAAAATCTTTTTAAAGTTGATAAAGCCATTATTAATTTAATTATATCCCCTCAAACCAAGTGTATTCCTTCAGGTCTCTGACGTTCTTTTTAACTAATTCTGTGGTCTGCGCATCATATCCTAAGTATCCCGAAACTCCGTACATCTCAAAAACCGATTCTATTTCTTCTTTGTCTGCCAGTTTTGCTAAGGTAGTTGGGGTAAAATATATAAAACTACAATTGGTGAAATAAGCCAGAACAACCGCTGAATAATCTGTAGCAATAATTTCTTGGTTGCCCGGTGAGCAAGAATTTTGGTGCGCTTTTGCAATCCTGATAATATTCCCTCTTAAATTAAAGTCCAGCGAAAGCTCCCGGATATCCCACCAGCTGATTTGTGCAAAAACGATTATGAAGATAAAAATAATCATGAATTCAAGGCTTTTCTTTGTTAGAGCCTTAAGGCTAACAGATCCAGATAGAACTATTGCCAGCTTTTCGATCCCTAAGGCGACCGATAGAGAGACCGGGAAGGAAATAATTGCAAGCTGCACATAATTAGATGTCCGCAAAAGAACTAATAATAAAAACCAAAAAAATAAAAAAGAGCCAGAGAATAATATGATTAATTTATTCTTTCTAACCCGCAGCTCGGATATGCCTAAAAAAATGAAAAACCACGTCAGCAGTCCGCCAAAAACAATCAGAGATAAAAATAAACCCTTAAAATAGATCCACGCTGAATAGACCCTCATTATGATCTGAGTTTGCATAAAAGCGACTGGAACTCCATATTCCTTAAGAAGGGAAGACCAATCGCCCCAAAAGCGGAACGCGTTCGTAAAAGATTTATCTTGGTTATCCAATAAATTCTTTAGATAATCGGCCCGGTCATAATGATAAGTATACGCGTCGGGAAACAGATGAGAAAAAACAGAAGCGGATTCCGTATAATTATTTGGTAACCCGAAGACATCGCTTAAATAAACATTTCCCCCGATAAAAGTGATGGGAATCACGACCAGACAGAAAGTAACCGCCAGAATTGCCGACCTTAAAATCGCCTTTTTTAAATTAGCTCTGGCCAGCCAAAAATCAGTAATCAAAAAAGGCACAAACGCAATAAAATAGCTATTTTTTGCCGCCGCTGATAATCCCAAAAATAAACCAGTCATCAACAAAAAACCTAATTTTCTTTGTCTGGGCCAAAAATAAAAAAAGGCGGCTACCATCAAAAAAAATAAAGCCCACTCGTGATTGGCGACTAAGTATGAGGCAGGTAATGAAAATGGCGCCAAAATAGCCAAAAATGCCGCTATTAACCCCACTTTCCAGGCATAAATTCTAGAAACAATCAGGAAAAAAAGAACAGCCACCAAAGAGCTTAGGGCGAAAGAGACGAAGATCGGAAGATCGGGGTAAAACCCGACGTAGCGAAATAAAAGACCATAGAGGAGGAAGGTTAATTTATTCCCCAGATTATTCGGCACCCCGTCAGTTTTTATCATATCTACTGATAAAACTACATTATCTTTGCTTTCATAAGCCACCTGGCCAGTTTGAGCCCAATTACGAGCGATGAGTAAATTATCATATAGCGTATGAACATGACCTTTTGTGTGATAAATAAAATAATGAACAAAATAACTTGCCAAAAATATAAAAATAATTAATATTACAAAAATAATTTTTTTATGCTCGTTTAAAAATTTTATCATGAAAAAGATTTAAAATTTAAAAAATAAACAAACCCTATTTTTCGGCCAGCAAAAAATTATTCATAAACAATTCAAAATAAGAATGCCGGCATGAAGAGAAACCCGCCTTTTTACAATAATCACAAAGATTTTTTTTGTTAAAATATTTTTTGTGATCCTTAATTTCCTGACGGTCAATAATGCGCAGGCCGGCCATTAATTCCAAAACTGGCTTGGCATAAAAGGTTGGAGCTGTCAGGATCAGCCGGCCGCCCGGTTTTAAAACCCGTATAATTTCTTTCAATATCTTCTCTGGATTCTGCATGTGTTCCAAGTTGGCTAAAGAAACAACCGCGTCAAATTCATTATCTAAAAACGGCAAACCAAAATTTAAATTATATTCTATCAGCTTAATCTTATCCGTGCTATAGGTTTGGTCAATAAACATATCCACGCCGTAGCCAATAGAAATTTTTTTTTCTATCCGTCGCAAAAACTCACCCGTAAAACCGCATCCCACGTCTAAAATTTTTACTCCCGTAAAAACCTCGCCGGCCACCTTCCCAAAACGCCAAAAAGCGATCAGTTTGTCCAGCCATGTTCCGTCTTGGCTAAAAAAAGATTGAGTTTTTTCCATTTCTTATAATTAGGTAATTAGGGCCGGATTAAAAAAATCCGCCAAGTCTCTCTTTAAACTTGCTAAAACTTAAAATTAAATCCAACAAACCATTCAGGGAAACAATTAAAATTGCCAGCCATAATATTTTGTCCGCCCACCATTTTTTCGCGCTACTAAGAAATACCAAAAAATAACCGGCAAAGATCGCCAATAACGGATAAATTTGAAAACGATACCTAGTTTCCACCACTGTAATAAAAATTATCAGAGGCGTAACAATGGCAAAGGCCAACAAATAATTTAGCACCGGCTTTTTCTCTTTAAACGCCCTAATCATTCCAGCCAAACCAAAAATGAATAAAAATATTGAGGCCAAGGCGGAAGAAAAAACCATCAAGAGCTTGCCGATCCCCTGCTGATAGAACCAAAAACCCATTGGCCGGCTTACGCTGAAATATTTATTAGCGCGCAACAGCGATAATTTAACAAATTCTGCTGGATAATGAATTATATAATTTTTAAATTGCCTGATTGACTCATCTTGAAGCTCATTTACATTGTGGCTCTGCATGTAATCAAAATGTATTTTTTGCGGTTCCTGCTCGCCGTTACTGCCCTGATAATTGCCAATCCAAAAATTAAAACTCCCGCCTGCGCCAAAAGGCATTATTTTTTGATAAACCAAATAATTTCTGGCAGTCCAGGGCACAAAAACTAACGCCAAAATTGCTAAGAACAAAACGCCCTTCATCCATAATCTTTTTTTATAAAAAAGGAAAAGGATTATCGGCACTAAAAATAATATCGGCGACCGGGCTAAGGTCGCCAGCCCAGAAATCAATCCTAGCCAAACAAGCAAATGATTATTTGGCCTCCTAAAATACAAGAAAAAAAGATAAAACATCAAGGTGGCCAAAAATAAATACAGCGTTTCGGTTAATAGCATTGCTGAAATCTCAATCAAATCAGGATAAAATCCAAAAATAGCAGCCGCCCAAAGCGCAATTTTTCGCCGGTCGGATAAATCCTGAAAAATCAATAAAACCGCGAGATATATAAATAACGCAGACAGGGCGTGCGCCAAAGCTTGAAAAATCCAAATAAATTCATAGTGATGCCCGAATATTTTATACGTGCCGGCTAAAAAATATTCATACAGCGGCCCAACCCGCACAATCGCTCCGTCGTGATTAATATCCGTTCCCAAATCTTCCCGAAAGCCGTTGCCGTCAACAATATTCATGGCGATTACATCATAAGCCCGGGCGTCAACCACTGGCGTGATTCTGAAGTAAAAAGAATAAATTAAGCTAGCCAAAAAAGAACCAAGTAAGATTATTACTAATATTTTATTTTCTTTAAAAAAACCTTTCATTGGATTATTTAGATTCTTCGCCCAGTTACAATGGGACCCAAAATGACAAAAGATTTTATTTTTTACTGAAAACAAAGCCAAACAATGACAACCCCCCTTTTATTTCCTGTCGTAACTGATCCAGTGTTCGAATATGCGACAACCGGCGCAAAATAATTTTTGGCCGAAAATAGAACCGGCGATGCGCCAATTCATAATAATACTGCATTTTTGCCCGATTAAGCCCAGGAAGCTCCAAAACAATATTAGAAACGTTATAATCGTTCCAATTAAAAGTTTTAATATAGCCTCGCTCCTTGGCCCAATTAAAGAGTTCCGTGCCCGGATAGGCGGTCGCGATGTTAAACTGCACTTCGTCCGGATCCAATTTAATCGCAAAATCAATAGTTTTCTCAATTGTTTCTTCCGTCTCTCCCTGATTGCCAAACATAAAAGAAGCGCGCGTTTCTATTCCGAGCCTGCGCGCTAATTTTACCACTTCTTCAACTTGTTTCAAAAAAATATTCTTTTTGATATTTTTTAAAATTTGCTCATCGGCCGACTCCACGCCAAACAAAATCAAGTGGCAGCCGGCTTTTTTCATCGCCCTCAACAATCCTTCATTCACCTGGTCCACCCGCGTAAAGCAGGACCAGGTAACATCAATTTTTTCTCCTATAATTATATCACAAAATTCCCTGACGACATCTTTAAAAAGCGTGAAGGTATCATCATAAAAGGCGACTTCTTTAATGCCATAATCCCGCTGTAAAATTTTAATTTCATTGATGATGTTTCTGGCCGAACGTTTTCTGACTACCCCGCGAAAAGTTCGATAACAGAAAGAGCAGCGACCCGGGCAGCCGCGCGTGGCAAATAAAATCATGGCCGGCAGGCGCTTATAGCTGCCCACGGCCGGATAATATTTGTCCATCGGCAGTAAATGGTAGGCAGGCGGCGGAATAGTGTCTATGTCTTTGATTAGGGGCCGGAACGGATTTTTGAAAATTTTATTATTTTCTTTATAGCACAGACCTGACACTTCTTTAAAATTTTCGCTGACTACCAATTCAGCCATTGTCTCTTCGCCTTCGTCAATCACCACAAAATCAACCTGAGGATGCGACAAAACTTCTTCGGGCAGGACCGAGGGGTGCACGCCTCCAAATACTGTTTTGGCACCAGGTAAAATCTCCTTGGCGACCTGAGCGATAGCCAGAGCGTTATTAATCAGGGGTGTTGTCGCGGTCAGGCCGACAAAATCAATGTTTTCATAACGTCTCAAAACCTGCCTCATGTCTTCAACCGTGTAACGCTGGGCCGAACAATCCAAATAATAAACCTGATGTCCATTTTTTTCCAACACGGCAGCAATATAAGCCAACCCTAAACTCGGCCAACAACTGGCCACCTGCTGCCATAAATTTCTATCCTCGCCGATTATCCAGGGAGGATTAATTAATAAAATTTTTTTCATTTCATTGTTTAAAGCGGTATTTTAATAATGTCCCAACAGCTTCTATCCCGTCAATAAATTTAATTTTTTTACCTTCTTTTTTATGGCGGGGATAATAATTTATTGGCACTTCATGAATGGTAATGCCTTTTTTGGCAATTTTGGCCGTTACTTCTGGACAAAATTCAAAGCGTTCACACTGCAAATCAAGTTCGAGCAGTAGCTCGGTTTTAACCATTTTGTAGCAGGTCGGCTCGTCGGTTATTTTGATATTGTACAGTAAATTTGCCAGCCACGTTAAAAAAATTCCGCCGGCCGAATAGATGTGACCCGAATGACGTTCCTTGAAATAGTTATGATGCAAACGCCGAGAACCATAAACCGCCGCCACGCCCGGCTCTTTCATTTTTTCAAGCAACTTTTTTAAATCAGCCGGTTCGTATTCTAAATCAGCGTCCTGAATAGCCACCCAATCGCCACTCACTCTCTCCAACCCCGTCCGAATCGCCCGACCCTTGCCGGAGTTTTTCTCATGATAGATAACTCTATATTTGTCTTCGTATTTTTTAAGGATTTCTCTAGTGCCATCAGATGAGTAATCGTCAACAATAATAATTTCCTTGGCTACCCCTAAATCAGCATTTTCAACCTTATCTAACAGCTGCTCAATGGTTGCAACCTCATTAAATACCGGAATAATAATTGATAATTTCATACCAGGTAGTGAAAATTCGACTTGCATTGATGAAGCATCAATGACAGATCTTTCGCTTGTTTATGCCACGCAGTGAATATTTTAACTTTTGTTTTGTTCACTTCGCGAACTGTCGAATTTCTACTACCTGGCATAAGTTATTGATTAATTTAACGACTCAAAAATTTCTAGCAATCTGGCCGCTAACCGCTCCAGACTGTGTTTTTCAATAACAACAGCTCTCAGGCGACGACCAATAACTTCACGCTCAACTTGGTTAAGACCGGTAAACCAAGATAATTTTTCAGATAGGTCAAAGCCGTTCTTTTCCTGAAAGATTAATCTGCCTTTTAAATCATCGGGGAAAATATCATTGAAGGCGGCGTTAGAAACTAACACCAGCCGCTCGCAGGCCATTGCCTCCAGTGCGGTTTTATCCAAAGAGCCGGCATTGGTCAAGTTGATAAAAAACTCATTCTGATTATAGAAAGCCGGAGCGCTATTATGGGGAATTTTCCCTAAAAAATTTATTTTACCCCTGATTTCCAATTCCCGGGCTAATTTTTTGATTCTGGCAAAATATTCTTTGTCTTTTTCTCCTGCCTCGCCGCCGATATTGATAATAAAACTTAAATTTTTTTTATCTAAAAAATTAACTGCCTCAATTAATGTTTCTATGTTTTTAACCGGCGATATTCTTCCCAAAGAAAAAACTGAATTGGAGGGCGCCACCATGCCTTGCTGCCTTTTGAAAATCTCAGTATCAATCCCGGCCGGCATTATTTGGGCTTTTTTAAAGCCGGAGCGGGCAAAAAAAGAAAAACTTGAAGTAAAAAAAATTTTATGAGAAAGCCAACCGGCAACCCACGACCACAAATTTCCCTGACGATGATTATACCACAGCGCTATTTTTTTATTCAAAAGCCGCCACCAAAGCCCGCCCAAAACCACGTATTCCTTATTCATATGGACGAACACAATATCGTAGTGTTTCCTTTCCTGCCAAATATAGCGGTAAAAACGGTATAAGTGTTTAATTTTTGAATGTTCTTTTTCCTTTCCCAAGGATAAAACCCTCACATTAGCAGGCAAATTGTGGCGCCCTTGCCAAAGACAAATAACCACTATGGTCTGACAGTGTTTAGCTAATTCCTCAATCCAGTGATGCATAAAACCCAATACATCATCTTCACAATCAACTTTTTGGGTAAGAATAAGTAGTTTCATAGTATTTATTCCCAAGATTTTCTATAATCGGCTAAATATTGTCTTTTGGTCGGCATTTTTTTTGCCGCCTCTAAAGCATTCACTTTAAATTTTTTCCGCAGCGATTCATCAGCTAATGATCGGCTAAGCGCGGTTATCAGCGCCGTCTTGTTACCAGGCGGTACCACCAATCCGCTCTCATTATTAACAACCAATTCGCCGGCGCAACCCACATCGGTCATAACAATCGGACAGCCCGCCGCGGCCGCCTCCGCAACAACCATACCCCAACCCTCATAATTTGAAGTTAATAAAAATAAATCCGCGCTTTTCAGGTATGAAATCAAATCGTCGGTCCATGGCTCCAGAACGATATTGTCTCGCAATTTTAAATTGTCCCGCTCTGCCCGTGAGGCGAGGCGAGCAATTTTAAGTTTTAAATTATTTTCCTCGGGGCCAGAACCGACAATCACTAATCCGGCCTTAGGATATTTTTTAATGATTCCTGCCATCGCTTCAATCGCCAAACCGATATTTTTTTCAGGGCTTAATCGCGCCGCCATTAAGATTATAAAATTAAACTGCGGGTATTTTTGTTTTAAATTTGTTTTAATTGACGCTGTATTAAATCTTTCAACGTCAACAAAAATCGGTAAAACAAAAATTTTCTCCGGATTAATCTTTTGGGCAATTAAGGATTTTTTGATTCTGGCGCTGACAACCCGAAACACATCAGCGCGGCGAATTAAAAATTTTCCCAGCCAAACTCGGAATTTATTAGCCGGCGACTCGCGCGCAAAAAGAGGGTTTAAAAAATCAGTATGAATTTGGAGTTGCAGCTTGATTTTATTTTTTTTGGCAATCCGCCAGCCCGCCAGTCCGGTTTCAAACGGATCCTGGGTAAAAATTAAATCTATTTTTTGCTCCGCCAAAATTTTTTTAGCAATTCTGAAAGAATCAAAATAATAACCCAAACGGCAGCAGGAATTGGTCGGATAAATAAAAAGCTTGTCGCCAAAAACAATCGCCTGCTCTTTCTTTTTGGTCCAGACAATAACAAAAATTTTATCAACCAATTGGCTGTATTCTTTTAATCTAGCCAAGCTATGCGAAACTGGCGAAAAGATTCCTTTGTCTAAATTTATTACTAATAAATTCATTAAAATTAGCGCCTGCCAAAAACACAGATCAAAGATTGTCCATATTTTTTAAATGGCGGCAGCTGGCAAAAAAAATTATCGACCGCATGAATAAATTTATTTGAAAACCAAAATCTTGAGATACCCAAATAATGTAAAGGCGGCCAAAGGGTGCTAGCGCGACTACGAATTAAATCAAAACCTCCTTCTTTCATAATGCTTTGCCATTTTTTCAAGCTATATGGGTATTGGTGAGCATCTGGGTCCCAGCCAGGCTTTCTAACTGTCTTCCCTTTCCGTCTTAAAATTTTCCGCCCGACAAATCTGAATAGATTTTCCCATTTATCATGCCAGGCCGGAAAAGTAATTAAAAGCTGGCCATTTTCCTTAAGCAAACGGTGTAACTCCCCTACCACGCGCTCTGGACGTTGAATGTGTTCAATTATATCAATCGCTATGGCTTTATCAAATTTTTCTTCAAGCGGTATTAGCTCAACATTGGAGAGAAGCGTCTGGAAATTTTCCATACCATAATGGCGGGCCAGTTGCCCTGCAACATCCAGTCGCTCTTGATTGACATCAACACCGACCATTTTTTTAAAATTCCATTTGTAAATAACTGCCTGTACCCCGTCACCACAGCCAATATTGAGTACAGCCTCGTCTTTTGAAATTGGAAAAAATTCCGGATAAATAATTCCCGACAGCAACTTGCCACGATTAAAATTGATTTCTTGGTCCGATACCATATCACTTTTTTATTTTATTTTTACTTCCGCAGGATTTTAAATAATTCTTTCTCGGCTAAACTTGGATCAATGAAGGTTTTAAATCCGTACTTTTCAGCCTCTTTTTTGTATTTTGGTCCTTCGCAATTATAAAATATTTCCGCTTCTCTTCTTTGTAAATCTTCTGTCTGCCCCCAACGAGAATCTTGTTTATTTCGTTCCAGAATAATCTCAAACGATTCACCGAGAAGAAAAATTCCTTTAAAATCTAAATCGCGATGAGCCAGATGCGCTAATATATTTACACCTTCAAAAATTGCCGGCTTGCCTGCTTTAATAATATTAGCAATTCGACTGACAATTTCTGGCCACAACGCCTCGGATTGCTTAACCATGTTATTCCAATGTTCTTCACAAGAAGTAGTTTTCCAATAATCTTCTTCGTTTTTGTTCCAGAAAAAATCTACCCAATCTGCATGTTTTTCCTTCCTGAATTCCTCACGCCAATCATCTATCTTAAAATGCTGAATATCAAGAGTTTTGGCAACCTTTGCCGCAAGATAACTTTTACCCGATGCTGGTATTCCGCTTATAAATACATATTTCATAATATCTTGTCTCCTTATATTTTTATTTAATAGAATTATAAATTCGCCGCAAATTTTTCCCGAAAAATCCTTTTTCCTCAATCGCCAAACCAGCTAAAAATTCAACCAAATAAATATCCGCTGGCAGGGCAAATAAATGATGTTTAATTCTGAATTCAAACCATTTGGTAATCGGGCCAAGTTTGAATTTTAGCAGTTTAAAATATTCCCTGATGCGCCAGACGTATTGGCCGTCCACCCAGGGAGAGGAAAAATCTTTGCGGAAGCGGTCAATGCGACCCCAATCTTCGGTTCGCTGGGGCGGCCTAAAACCTTCTTTAATCGCCAGCTCATACATCGCCGAGCCAGGATAGGGCATATAAGCGCCCAGCGTAAAGGCGGCTTGCGGATGGATTTTATAAATTTTATAAAGTAAATCAACGGTGTCAAAAAATTCTTTTTTGGTTTCGGTCGGCAGGCCGACTATGGCCGAATAACTGGCCGGCACATTGTATTTAGCCAAAGATTTAATCGCTAACATAATTCGCTCAACTGTAATTTTTTTATTAATTAAATTAAGCAGCCGGTCGCTGCCTGACTCAACTCCAATTAACAAATCAAAAATTTTAAGCTCCTTTAGTTCTTTAGCTAGTTCATCATCAATCATATCAATTCTAATTTCCAGGTGCGAGGGCAGGTTAATTCGTCTTAAAATTTCCAGGGCTCTGGCTTTATCAACAAAAAAATTATCATCATAAAATTTTATCGCGTCAATCTGGTATTTTTGTTTTAAATATTCAATGTCAGCCACCACCCTCCCAATTGACCAAGCCCGCCAGCGGCTTTGGTTAAAAGCGCGGTTATAACAGAAGGCGCAATTGAAAGGACAGCCGCGACTGGTTTTATAGGCGACCACGCGTTTATATTTGTCTAATTTATAAAGGTATTTTTCCATGTCCAATATAGAAAAATCCATTGGCCATTGGTCCAAATCATTAATTAATGGTCGGCAGGGATCGAGCCGCGCCTGCCCGTTTTCTTTATATCCCAAGCCCAAGAGGCCCGACAAAGATTCTTGGCGCTCTAATTTTTGAGTTAACTCCACAATAGTTTCTTCGCCTTCGCCGACAATAACAAAATCAATATATGATTCGTTCAAACATTGTTCCGGCAGCAGCGAAGGATGGATGCCGCCCCAGAGGATTTTGAGAGAGGAACGCTCCTTGATTTTTTTGGAAAACTCCGCGCTGTGCTTAGTCTGAATTCCGGTCATGACCGATAAAGCGACCAATAAGGGATTTTTGGCGACGATTTCAAAAACAGTTTTATCAATTTCTTTTTCGGTGATATTGATGAGCTCAACTTCAAGGCCATAAGACTTGAGCGCACTGCCCACCGACAAAATTCCCATCGGCAAAATTTTTTCCGAATGGTCTTGAGAATAATTTATCTGGACTAAAGTAATCATAGAAGTCGATTTTTTACTTTATTTTTTATCCACAACAAGCGCTTGACATTATCCGTACTGCCTGATATCATTTAGATACAAAAACCTGTACTCTGAACTGTCGCCGGACGGCGGCGTGGCTGGGACAACCAGCATAGGAGCGTGGTTGGAAATAGCCCCTTTGGGGCTGTTTTTTGTTATTCAAAAAGCCACTCGTCCTCAATATGTTTTTTGATAATATTTTTGTAAATTTTCGCGTCTTTTTTGTTATCATCATAGCTTATCCTTACGCTTCCTGCGATCATATCAGCCATCGCAAGGGTTTTGTTTATAAAAATTGTTGTCATTAGTCTTCGACGGATTCCAAGTATCTTCTATTAATTGCCTGTAAATGCTTTCGCTATGTTTTTTCAAAAAATTGCCTTTATTTAAGCTCTTCCCAGCATTGCCTATAAAAGCCTCTAAAAAGCTGTAGTATAAAATATATTGACCGAGGCACCATGAGACTTAATAATTTCTATTTCTTTAAGGTCTCTTAAATCTTTATTAATTGTCGCTCGTGGCACTCGTCCCAAAATCTTCTGACAATCATGAACCGTTAATTTCCCTTTGATAAGAAGCATATCAATAATTTTCATCTGTCTTTCGTTTAATTGACGATATTTGCTACCCAAGAGAATAACTTCAAAATTATTAACAAGATTTCTGAAAAGCGGATATGGCAAACCCCATTCTTCCATCTTTTTAAAAACGATATCAATGCCTCGCCCATATTCTTCCAAATAATCAAAGTCTTTCAACCGCAAGCACGCAGAAGAAAGCTACAAGAAACCAAAAAGAGCGCCGGTTGTAGATGTTGCTACGTACGTCCTAAATTCATTGTCTGTAATGATGGATAATTGCTTAGCCTCAAGAAAAAATTTAGTCAGCCCGCCTATCTTAAATGCATAATCGCCTCGTTTTTTGTACACACTTGTCTCAGGCCAAACATCTTTTTCAAAATTCCAGCCAAGTGCCTCAAAAAGCGGCCGAATAAAATGATCCTCGGTTTGCCTCTCATTGTAATTTTTGCGGTCTGCCGATGATAAATTTTCGTAACGATCAATCAGTTTTTTAATTTTTTCTTTTGCTTGTTGTCTGCTCATTTTTTTATTAATTTGCACTAGCAATGTATTTTTTAGCTAATTTAAAATCTATTGGCCAGGCAAAAAATTTTAATTTCCAGCGCAACTGACAAAGCAGGACAAAACCCAACTTCATCAATTTTTGTGCTTTGACCGAAGAACCCATTGCACTTTTGATACTGTGGGCGCCAAAACGCACATAAGCTTCCATTGATTCCACAAAATCCTTATCAGTTACCCAAGGAAAGAATTTAGGCGCTAAATAATTTAATTCATTTTGAACTAAATGCGACCATTCCTCCAAAGACTGCGGCGCCTGCCAACCAGCCTGCAAACATTCCTTATAAAGCACTGAACCCGGATAAGGCCGAAAAACCTGTGGCCCTAAAATCTGGACTTTATCGCTTAGCTTAACGAGCCGGTCAATTAAACGAAGCGTCATCATTATATCTTCTTTTATTTCGCCCGGCAGTCCTATCATAAAAGAGTATTGAGGAATAATATCGTGACGCAAACACATTACTGCCGACTCAACAATTTCTTGAGCGGTGATATCTTTTTGGATTTTTTTTAAAATTTTGGGGCTGCCAGATTCCGCCCCAAAAGATAAAAGATAACAGCCAGATGCTTTCAATCGTGCCAAAAAATCATCATCAATCACCCCCTCTTTAAAATAATTGGCTCGGACCGTTGTTTCCCAAGAAATAACCAAATTTTGCTCAATCATACCCTCAATAATCGCCTTGGCGCGGGCAATATCAACAAAAAAATTTTCGTCCCAAAAGCGCAATTTTTTCCCTACAAAATAGGGCTGGCTTTTGATTATGCGCAAATCTTCAAGCGCTTGATTAACAGCGCGCGGCCGCCATTTATTTTTTAATATGGCATTAATACAAAAGGTGCAGCGGTGCGGACAACCACGGGAAGTAAGCGAAGGTATGAGCTCCAAATTTTCTAAAACTTTCCTTTCCACCAAATCCCAATTAAACAGCGACATCTTAGCCGGATCGCCTAGCTCGCCGCAGGGATTGTTTTTTATCCGGTCTCCCTCCTTGAAAGAAATACTGCGAACCTCGGCTAAATTTTTGCCGCCGGCAATTTCCAGCATTGCCTCCTCACCTTCGCTGAAACAGACAATATCAACTAAGTTGTGCATGACGGTCTGCTCGGGAAAAAAAGTCGGATGAGTACCGCCCCAAATAATTTTACAGGCGGGATTTAACCGGCGAATTAATTGGCTGATTTGCAGCGCGCCAGGAATCTGAGTCGTCATGACCGAAAGCCCCGCAAAATCACACTGGCGCGCTTCCGCTTTTATTAACTCCAGATAATCTGGCTGCCTGGCGCCGTCAATAATTTTAACCGAAATGTTGTTGCCATCTAAACATGTTGCGATACTAAGCAAACCGACAGAAACGGAACTGTCATATTTAGCTTTGGCAATATTAAATGGCGGATTGATTAATAATACTTTGCTCATAATATTGATTTTAAAATCTCAACAGTTTGATTGAGATTTTCCTCCGCACTAAATCGCTTCAATTTTTCTTTGCCAGCCGCCACAAAATTTTTAGCTAGCCGAGGATCATTTAAAATTTTTAAAGCCGCCTCAATTAATTGTTCCTGATTGTTATAATCAACCAGGAAACCATTTTTACCGTTTTCAATAACTTCTGGATTGCCGCCGATATTGGTAGTGATTATTGGCGTTGAGGCGGCCATGACTTCAAGTAATGTATACGACAGGGCTTCATAGTTTGTATTCAAAATAAAAAGATCGGCAGCTTTGAAATAATTAAAGATATGTTTGCGTTCAATCTTGCCCAAAAAATAAACAGATGGCGCAATGCCCAAATCATTGGCTAAGCGCTCTAAGTTATTTCGCTCCTGCCCTTCACCCAAAACCAAAAGAGCGAGGGAGCCGATTTTTTCTTTTAGAGCGGGTAGAATTTTGATAATCCCATCAACCCCTTTCCAGGGCATTAGCTGGCAGGCGGTCACAATAATCTTGGAATTTTGACCGTAGTGATTTTTAATATTTTGGACAGCTTTTAAATCAACGTCCCTCTCTTCAATAAAATCTATGGAATTGTAAATGACTTTGATTTTGTCGGCGCTCGCACCGATGCGTTTGGCGATATCAGCGATAAAATTGCTGACGGCGATTATTTTGTCGGCACTGACCAATACTTTCTGGCGCCGTTTTTTCAATTTTTCAATCTGGCGCCCGTAAACTTTATTTTGAAAATCAACAATGTAATCGTTTGTCCGGCCTTGAGCCACCGCCGTTTCCCAGGCACTATCGCCAGCAAAACGCAAAATATATTTTTTACCGGTTAACTTCTTTATTAAATAGGCGAAATAACCAACGCTGTAGGTATCGGTCACAAAAATGGCGTCGGCCCAGTCGTTTAATTTATAAAGTTGCAAAAAATATTTTAGGTATCTTACCAAAGCAGGCCGGCTGCGCTGTATTCGATAGACAAGACCTTTTTCCTCTTCCCTTGCTATGATGTCCGAATAAGTAATGACTTTTATCTCAAATCCTCTCTGCGCTAAATCATAAGGCAGAGTTTCAAGCAGTGTGGCCGGACCCCTGAAATCAGGCGGATAAATTCCGGTGGCAATTAATATTTTTAAGTTTATTTTCGAATCTGGTAGCGCCGAAACGGACCTTGCTTGCCGATTAAAAATTAAAAACTTATAAATCATGAAGCTTTCCACTGCAATAACTGCGATGACAAGAACTTGTGCCAGCAAATACCAAATTCTCAATATGTCCACCGACAAATACAACAATAAAGTATTTAAACCCAAATTAGTTACCGCGACGGCAAAATAGAGCCCCATCTGACGATAAATCTTTTCTTGCTCTCTATCGCGAAAGGTCCAATATTTCTGCAGAAAAAAACTAACAAAAAAAGACATGCAAAAGGCCAAAGTAGCTGAAAACAAATACCAAATACCAAAGACGTCGGTCAAAACATAAAGCAATATCAGATCAACCACCGTGGCTGTCCCGCCCGAAATGATATAGCGGATAATTTGTCTCTGTCTGTAAATTTGCTTAAATAAAAATTCTAACATTGAGTAATGAGTATTTTACGTCATTAACTGCCGATTAATTTATTAAAAATACCTCTCATTTTTTCGGCAATATTAGTCCAATCGTATTTTTCTTGAACGACTTTTTTACCATTGGCAATTATTTTTTGACGTAATATTTCATCGTCCAAAATCTGAGTTATTTTCTGGGCGATGCTGGCAGGATTTTTAACTTCGCAAAACAAACCCGTCTGGCCATCCGCCAAAAAATCAGGAATTCCGCCAACCGGCGTGCCGACAATCGGTACCCCGGCTGCCATCGCTTCCAAAAACGAGTTGCCCAGTCCCTCGGCTAACGAAGGTCTGACAAAGACATCGGCAACAGCCAAATACTTTGGCACCTCATCATTGGCAACGCTGCCTAAAAATAAAATTTTGTCTTCTAATTTTAAATTTTTAACCTTGGTTTTTAAATTCTTTTCTAGTGGTCCGGAACCCACAATCATCAATTTTACGTCCAGCTGACGGGAGGCAATCGAGGACATGGCGGCTATCAAATCGCCAATCCCGTTTTTTTCCACCAGCCGCGAAACCGTAATAATTATTTTTTCATTTTCCTTAAAGCCTAATTTCTGTTTAAATTCGTTAATTTTGAATTTTGCCCGCCCCGCTTCGCTTGGCGAGACCGGGGAATCTTGAATTTTGAATTTTTCTAAGTCCACTCCATTGGGCACTACTTTCATCGGACAATTAGCCCCGTTTTTGAGCGCATAATCTTTAAGATAACGACTAATTGCGGTAATAAAATTCGCCTTTTTAAACATTTTACTATAATAGGGCCCCAGCCACTGGGCGCGTGTATAAATGTGCGCGGGCGTGTCGCCTTCCTGCAGTGTTAAAACATAAGGCACAGCCGGGAATTGTTCTTTAAGAAACAAAGCTGCCAAACCGCCGTAGGAAGCCATAATCGCCCAGGCCAGGTCGTGTTTTTTATTGTCATAGAGTTGTTTAGCTAATTTAAATCCCCGCCAAGGTAATAAAAATTTATCGATTTTATTCCAACCGCTGCCCAGGCGATGCACTTTAACGTTTCCGATAGTTTCCTCGGCCGGTAATTCTTTTTTAATTCTGGCGCAAATCAAATCAAAACTAAAATCATCACCTAATCGGTCGGTGATTTCTTTAATTGCCAATTCCGCCCCGCCAATCAAAGGCAAATAAGCGGTAGAAAAAATTAAAATTCTCCTCATTTATTTACTGATCTGAACTTTTCTAATGTCTCTAGTATCCCATAATTTTAGCTGAAAATCAACCCCGTTAGAAGTTCAGCCGTACCGGATAAAATCGCTATTTTTTTAAGCGAATTCGCCTGGCGGCTAACGTTTCTATTAACCTTAAATATTTTCAAAACTTCTAACGGGGTCAACCCTGTTTTAAAAATTCGTATGGGCGCCACGCCTGCCAAAGCTCGATAATAATTCGCTTGGTATATAATTTAAAACGAACTGGAGTTTGCAAAAAATTATAAGTCCAAGTAATCAAGCTTTGGTTATTGGCGGGCAGGCATTCGGATTTCGCGAGCCACACTGGTGGGGCGAGCGAGCGCTTTTCGCGTGCAAAAAAAGGCGATTTTACACGCCTTTTAACTGTTAAGCAGAGAGTTTCTAAAGCCCCATCTCTCTTTTATAATCCTGCAACCATTCCGGTAAATTAATCGTCGACTCCCAACCTAGCAGTTCATTGGCCAAAGAATTATCTGCCAAAGTTATTCTGGGTTCCAGCCGTGCCGCGATATTAATGGTCGGCCCACCGATAATTCTGGCTACTTCGTTAACACTGTGATTTTTTCCTCGACCAATATTAATTACTTCGCCCTGTCCCACCTTGGGGCTATTGGCGGCCAAAATATTTGCCCGCACGACATCAGCGACGCCTGTAAAATCGCGCTGCTGCTCGCCATCACCCGTGATGGTCATGGGCTCGTTTTTTAGTCTTTGATCAATAAAAATTCCAAGGACCAAACGATAAGCTCCTTCCAGGGGTTGGCGTTTTCCGTAGACGCTGAAATACCTCAAACTGACGGTCGGCAGTCCGTAAATTTGGCTGAATAGCCGACAATAAAGTTCACCTAAATATTTTTGCAAAGCATAAGGGCTAATTGGATTGACCGGCATATCTTCTTTCAGCGGCATTTTCTCCTGATTGCCATAGATTGAAGAAGATGAGCTAAAAATAACTTTCTTAACTTTGGCATCGGCTGATGCTTTTAATACATTAAGTGTTCCATTAACATTAACGGTGTGAAAGGTAAGCGGGTCCTCAATTGACGGTTGAACGCGCGGCAGCGCCGCAATGTGGAAGACATAATCCACGCCTTCAAACAAAGGCTTGATTGCTTCAAAATCTCTTATATCAATTTCATGAAATTCAGCTAAGGGATTTAAATTTTCTATTTTACCGGTCACTAAATTATCAATCACAATTACTTCATTGCCTCGCGCGATTAGCTCGTCAACTAAATTGGAGCCGATAAAACCGGCGCCGCCAGTCACTAAACATCTGGTTTTTCTTTTAGGAATATTTTGGGCTTGGTCGGCCACAACTTCATCTCCGTAGACCCCCAACAGAAGGTCTAAATCTTTATTGCTGGAAACCAACAAATCAATATTTTTGTCTTTTATGCTTTCCAACACCCTAATTCCCAACTCATCGTTAATGCGCTCTTTATAAAGTTGAGAGAAAGTAGCGTAATCTTTAATAAAACAGTCACCGCCGGCTCCGCGACCGCCCTGATGCACTGGATCCAGATGCGTACGACCAATACGCGGGTCAGCGGCCATGGCGTTGCGAATTATCTCCCATTTGCAACCTAACTTTTGCACCAGATCATAAAGCATATTAACGAAGATAACCTTAAAATAAAACCAGTTATTACCGCCGTATTTTATGAGTTCGGCTTCGCGCGCTCGGCAAATTAATTGATAAGACGCAACCGGCAAAACATCCAAAACTTCCTGCGCTTTTTGGCGATACTCCTGATTGTCTATCGGAATGCCGACAATATTGCGGTTGGGATTAGCAGCATCATAGGCGGCGCTTGTTTCGGTTAAAAACTCGGGAGAATTTAAAACGTAAATATTGGGATTTTCCAACTGAATAGATTCGGTCGTGCCTGGCAAAACAGTCGACTTAATGACCGCTATCTTTCGGGGCCCAACCAGCTTGATTACCTCTCGCAAAGCACTGTCATCAAAACCTTGAGGTGTAGTGGGTGTGGGCACGGCAATAAAAACAATGTCACAATCTTTTATCGCCTCACCATTTTGGTTATAGGGACGTTCCTTGGCGTAGCGCACAACGTCAAAACCCCGCCGCTCAAAATCATCTGCGTAGTTTTTACCAATCCAACCCTGACCAATGAAACCGATTTTTTTATTAATATTCATACCTGCCAATTGAGTTTTTAATTGTTGATAGATTATGATAACAACACGCTAAGAAAAAGTCAAAATTTTACTCTTAGAAGCTGGCTTTTTAATTAAATCTGGATTATCTTATAAATAACAACTGTATGAAAAAAATCCTCTATATAATCACCCAATCGGAATGGGGCGGCGCGCAAAAAAACGTACTGGATTTAGCTAATGGATTAAAAGGAAAATATGAAGTTTTAGTGGCGGCGGGCCTTGACGGCGGCGGCGATTTTTTCAACGCGCTCAAACATGCTGATATTAAACATATTAAACTGCGCTGGCTGCAACGCAGCGCTGCCAATCCCCTCGTTGATTTAATGGGGCTCGTAGAAATATTTAATTTAATTCGCAAAGAACGACCGGACATTGTCCATCTGCATAGCTCCAAAGCAGGTTTCTCTGGCTCGCTGGCCGCCAAACTTCTGGGCGTAAAAGTCGTCTACACGGTGCACGGCGCTGTTTTTGCGGCAGCTTTTTCTGCGCCGGTCAGACAATTTTATTTGTGGCTGGAAAAATTTAGCGCTCCTTTCAAAGACAAGATCATTTGCGTTTCCCAAAATGATAAAAAAGTCTGGCTTAAATATAAAGCTGCTCCAGAAAAAAAATTGGTTGTGATTCATAACGGCATTGATTTTGCCAATCTTAAATTTTTACCAAAAGATGAAGCGAGGGGAAATCTTTTTAGTTTGAACCCTCAACTTTTTGAGGCAAACAGAGGCTCTAACCAGGATTTGAAAATCATCGGTACCATTGCTAATTTTTATCAAGAAAAAGGATTGTCATATTTAATTCAAGCCGCTGAGCTGATTTTAAAGGAAGCCCAATTTAAAAATACTTTATTTGTCGTGATTGGCGAGGGCATGGAACGAGAGTTATTGGAGGCCATGATAAAAGATAAGGGTCTTGAGCAAAAATTTATTTTAACCGGAAAGATTGACCATGCTCCTAAATACTTAAAGGCCTTTGATGTTTTTGTCTTGCCCTCAATCAAAGAAGGCCTGCCCTACACAATTTTAGAAGCCATGGCGGCGGGCGTGCCGATTGTCGCCTCATACGTGGGCGGGATACCGGAGATGATAGAAAATGAAAGCAATGGATTCTTAATATTACCGAAAAATCCTGAAATGCTGGCTGAAAAAATTAACGAGCTCTTAAAAAATCCAGAACTGGCCGAACGTTTCGTTCAAAGCTCACAAATAAAACTTAGAGGGTTTTCTCTTGACAAAATGATTGAAAGCGTGCAAAATTTATATAAAATATTGAAAATACAAAAGGAGGATAAAAATGAGTCATTTATTTAGCCCGACTGAAGCTTTCGAGAAATTACTAGCTTTCAAGGTTAAAATTGAAAATGAGAAATACTCGGATGAAAAAATTAAGAATACCTTCTATAAACTGCTGATTGGCTTTGATCTTCAAAATCTTAAGGACCTGGACCAAGTAACTGAACTAGTAAAAGGATGGTTTGAAAAATATCGGCCAGCGGTCACAAAAATGATCGCCTATGAAATGATTTTAGAAAACAGAGCTGCCAATGCTTAAAATGTTCCTTAAAAGATAGTAAGAAATAAAAAAGCCGCCTAGATGAAAACCTAGGCGGCATTTTTTATGTCCAACGAACTAAAAATCAATAGAACTAAAGGTTATCTTTTAAGTCAAGGTAAAAATTTTTTAGAAGATGCCTGATAATAATCATCAAGCCCCCGACCATGCCATAAAAGATAACCACTTTTTCAGGCAAACTGAATAAGATTCGCTTACCTAGTTCTTTCATTAAACCCTCCTTTTATAACAATCTAAGGCTTCTAAAAACCCAAGGCCTTAATAAATTGGTCTACCCGGTCTTTTAGTGTCGGATCAAGCTGAGCGGCCTTGAGAGCAAAATCTCTGGCATTTTCTTTCTCGCCGAGCTGATAAAAAGTAGCTGCTAAATTCAGATAGGCATCGGGATTTGTCGGGTCCAGCCCAATCCATTCCTGATAAAGGGCCATCATTTTTTGCCGGTCTAAAGTTTGCATATAAGCGCTAATCAACTGTTTCATCGCGGCAACATTGTAAGCAAAACCTAGTTCTTTGGCTCTTTTTATTTCAGACTCGCCCAAGCTTTTTTCATTCAAGACAATCGCCATCAGGCCGTAGTTCCAATGAGACTGGGGAGCCTGATCGTTAAGCTCCACCGCTTTTTTAAGTAATGGCAAAATCTCACCTATCTTCCCTTCATACGCTTTTAACTGACTGATGGAAAAAAGAAGCTCTTGCCGCTCGGGGCTCAGCTCCAACGCCTTTTGTAAAAGCGTATCGGCCTCATTAATTAAAGACGGCTCATATTGAAGAGAAGCCATATAAAAATTACCCAACATCATCATAAGTCGAACATTTAGAGGCTCCATTTCTAAAGATTTTTTCATTCCATCAACTATCAAAGCAATCAGTTGTTTTTTTGTTTCATCCGGAATCTGCGTACTTCCCAAAAAACTAAAGGACGACTGTTCCATTTGAAAAGATATCTCTGGCAAGCCAAAAGTACCTTTATTATAAACCTGCTTATATATATCCATCGCCTGGGCGATATTATTTTGTTGAAGTGAAACCAGAACGTCTATACCCTGCATATTAACCAGTGCTGGCTTGATGTTTAAAAAATAAATCAGCAAAATCATCACCAGAGCCGTTATTGAAATAGAAATAAAATTTAACCTGACCGGTTTTCCTGATTTTTCCTGCGGAGGCAAAAAATCAACGCTTAAAAAAGTGATGAACGCCAAAATAGAAAAAATCATCAGTAAAGTAACCTGGGTATCAAATAAAGTAATATTCTGAATTCCGTAAGCAAGCACGATTACTGAGAAAATCGCCAGGGTTTGATAATTGATTTTTCTCGTTCGCCAACTCCGCCACAGATACCAAAAAGCTAAAACAAAGATAGAAAGATAGGCGGCCAAACCCACAATGCCGGTATTTATCAATACGTCCAGATAAGCATTGTGAGAACGATCAAACCAACTTTCAACTGGATACAAATTGGGATTATAATATTTGTTAAAAACGATATAGTAGTTTTCCGGGCCCCAGCCAAAAATCGGACGTTCTATAAAACCCTTAAGCGTCATTTGCCAAGCCATCAAACGAGTTTGAGTTGTTCCTTCCTGCAGCGAGATCTGGGTCAGACGACTCAGTGTTGGCTGGCTCTTAACAAAATTAGAATCCCGGTTCAGCCAAATTATGCCGCCAGCCAAAATAAAAATTACCAAAACCCCAATAAAGTATTTTTTTAATCTTTGGGGGTGTTTAAAAGGCAACTGAGACAAAGATTCTGACGAAGCAAAAATGAAAAATATGGCCAGTACAAAAACTCCAACCAATAAAGCCAAAATTGCGCCGCGAGTCTGACTGACGTAAAGAACAAAAAGATCCAGAATTATTGCCACGGCGTAAAAAATTCGCCAGCCAATATTTTTTTTCTCGAGCATCAACCAGAATGCAAATAAAGCGTTAATCAGCATGTAACCGGCCAGAAATGAAGCATTGCCGATGGTTCCGTCAACTCTGGCACCGCCGCTGTGCAGCCACGCCTTAACGCCGGCGAACTGGCCTAAACCATAAAATGCTTCCAAAACGCTGGCAATAACGGAAAAATCAAAAAATAGATACCAATCTTCTTTATTTTTAAAGACATTAAACACAATAAATAAAAAGGCAAAATAATGCCACAGACTTATCACGCCGGCCATACGTTCATAATTTGACCAAAAACTGTGATAGGTATTGGCGCCAAAGACCGAACTTAAAACTACGACTGAAAGATAAGCCACTATGGCCCAAAAAAGCTTGGAAAAACGCGGCCGATACTGGGGATCTCTCAAAGCCAGAAAAAAATAAAGCCCCAACAGTATTCCCACGACAATTTGGAAAAAAATCTGCTTGGGAAAGATAAAGGGGAAAATAAAAGATTGATTGATAATCAGCGGCATAAAGAGGCAGACGATCAGGCCGCCTTTAATTAAACGGACTAAAAGATTGGAAGAATTAATTTTTGATGGTTGTGGCATTTTTTTAAAAAATTAATTATTAAATTAATCAACGAGTGCTTTCTTTAAGCTGCTGGATTTGACCTGATTTTATCATTTCAATGAATAATTGGGAATCCTGGGCAAAAGAAGAGTCAAGGCTGGCCGCGCGCTGGGCGGTCTCAATGGCTTTGTCAAACTGGTCCAACTGCACATAGGCGGCCGCCAAGGCTGCTGTTACCTGGGCATTATTTGGATCAATTTCTAAAATTTTCTCATAAATTATGGCGACTTTCGGATAATCTTTCCTCTCAACAAATTTTTGTGAAAGCGCCACCAAAATTTTGATGTTCTGGGGTTGATATTTTCTTTCCTCAATCGCCTGCGAAATGATGTAATCGTACGCTTGGTCGACTTCGTCATTGGTCAGACAAGCCCTGCCCAAGTAATAATATGTGGCGCTAAAATCTGGATTTAAAGCCAGCGCTTTCTCCAAAGTTTTTTTGGCTTCTTCCACGCGCTCCGAAATAACATAGCTTTCGCCCAACACATAATAGATCTGAAGTCTTTCCGGACTTAATTTAATGGCCTGCTGGGAATCAGCCACAGCTTCGTCAATATATTTTTTGTCATCGTAAAATAAATATGCCAAATTATCCAGTTGGGCTTCTTTGAGATAAAGAAAAGCGTCGGCCGGCTTTTTGGCGATTTCATTTTTAAGGGCTTGACCTGCTTTTTTTATCGCGCCGTCCAGCAATTGTATCTTTTTCTGATCGGGCGCGATCTGGTCCAATTTATCAGACAACCCATTTATGTAATCCACATAATTGACCACCAGATTTTCGGCCGGGATAATATTTAAATCAAGCGAACGGCTGAAATAATTTATTTTTTCATCAAAATTGGCGGCCATATAGCCCTCGGCCGAGGCGCTGGACGCTTCCAAAACCTTAAAATTAAAGCTGTAGATTGCGAATACCAAGACAAGCATGGCCAGCGCGCCTAAAAATTTAACTGCTAAGCGAGCCGGTTTTTTGCCGCTCTCCAAAACGACAATATTGTTTTGCCAATACCTGAATTCCACAAAAGCCAGCAGGACGGCAAAAAACAAAAAAGAATTTATATCGTCAAAAACAAAAAATATATGGATAAAATAAGCCGCGGCCAAAGCAGTTAAAATCAAAAATTCGTTAAGCGCGAATACTTTTTTACGATAGCCGCCAATCAAGTAATAACCCAGCAACATTGGAAAGCCCAAATAAAGAAACAGCGCCAGAATGCCGCTTTCAACCAAAAGATTAAGATATTGGTTGTGGGCGCGGTCAAAATAGGTTTCTGACGGCGCCAGATTGTAATAGGAAGCTTTAAGGTATTTATTGAAAACGACATTAAAGTTTTCCATGCCCACGCCCAAGACCGGATATCGCTTGAAACCCTGCCAAGCCGCGTTCCAGCTCATTAAGCGGGTCTGAACGGTGGTGGCGCCTAAAGAAATAGTGGACAAGCGATTTAAAATCGGCAGTCCTGATATAATTTTGTTTTTGGGACTTAAAAAAATCAGGCCGGCGACCAAAACACCTAAAACCAGCAGCGCGCTAAAAGCAGCCTTATATTTTTTATTATGCCCCAGAAACAAATACAAAAATAAAGCCAAACCCGACCCCAAAATTAAGCCAAGATAGGCGCCCCTGATATCGGTCAGGGAAAAAGCAAAAAAATCAACAACAATAACTGCCAGATAAAAAAATTTAATAGGGCGTTGTTTGTTTTTAAAAAGAAAAATTAAGGCGAAGGCAAGATTGAACAAAAGATAAATTGCCACGTAGGTCGGGTTGCCAAGGGTGCTGGTAATACGGCTGATACCGGCTTCAAAAACATAGATATGAAAAGTGTTCGGGAAGCGCTGGACAATCCCGTAGGCGCTGACCAGCAGACTCACGCCAAAAGAAATATTAAAAAAGTTTGACCACTCTTTTTCAGCCAAAAAAGACCTGGCAAAAAAATAAAACAAAAATAAATGCGCTACGGTGAAAATCCCCCACATTCTTTCCAAATTACTGAAAAAACTGGCAGCGAAGGACTGGCCGACGATGGCAGCAATCAATTCAACAAACAGGAGCCCGGAAAACAGCCAAAAAAAATAATTTTTCTTTAGCTCGGCAATCCGGATTTTATTTTTCAGCCATAGCCATAAAAACAAAATAGCGATTGCCTCAATCACCATTCTGAAAATGGCCGTCCGCACGGTCACATAGGGAAAGGAAAATCTCGCCATGAGAATCAGAGGCGTCAAAGCGGTAAAGTAAAGTAAAATTTTGATAATTTTTATCAAATTAGCTGAAGTCATCAGATTTATATTATCAGAAAAATTTTGGATTATCAAGCAAGAATATAACGGGGTTCACCCTGTTAAATCCTGCCGCGCCCCGTTAAATATTGCCGAAGGCAATTTAACAAGGGGCAAGCAGGAATTGCGAAGCAATTATTTAACAGGGCAAGCTCAAACCCCCCGTCTTGTCACAAGCAAGACGGGGGGTGTTGCAATTACAATTTCTTAATCACTCAACCACTTAATCACTTGACTGCTAAACTACCTATCTTCTATCCGCTATTACTTGGAAAGAGTCCAAGCATCAAGCGGCAGGAAGTTGGCGCCGGTATCGGTCTTGCGTACTTGATAACCAGATATCCAGTCGCTGCTGGCTGGCGTAACGATGTTCATGCTCGAGGTGGCGGTGTTGGTATGGTCACCGACATTGCTTGAAACATCTGACCAGATAAAGTTGTATGTAGGCTCGGTTACCATAACAGAAGTAGAAGTGCCTATTTGCATTATTGGATTGCGGTAAGCCTTAACTAATGTTGTGGTGGCATAGAGCAACTTTCCGGTAATAGGTTGGGTCAGAGTGTCATCGCCCAAGAGGGACGTCACAATACTGTCGGAATCAGTAGTCCCGTGATTGGCGCCAGCAATATCACATTTAATCTCGTAAGTGTTGGTTGACCCGGAAGCGATAATTTCCTCGCCCCCGCCAAGTTTATTTCCAGGTTCCAAGTCTGCCTGTTTAGCGAAGATCAAAACTGCTCTGGTGCTGGTAGAGCTCGGCGCATTGGCCGTAGCAGCTCCAGCGTTTATGGTCGCAGTCGATAATGTCGCCGTGCCGGAGTTGGTTAGCTCATTAGTGGTCGCTGTGCCCAGGCCGTCAAAGATGTCGTATTCGGTTGAACCAAGCAAGGTACCGTTGCGGTAGAGCTTGAAGCTGCTCAAGGTTAAGTAGGTGGAAGTGGCACTATCAGTCAGGGCAATATTGAAGGTTATCTTCTTTAGCCTGACTTCATTGCCCACCGCCGAAACAGTGAACTTGGCAATGGTCTGGCCGCTGGAAGCGCCTGACGCCAGTTTAAGCCAAGTTTCGCCGGAAGCAGGATAAACTCCCTTGACCACCGGATAAGACTTGCGAGGCGTGGTAGCGTTGCTGGCGGTTAAGGCAGTAGCAGGACCGCTCTTGTCAACACTGGAATCATGACCACGGGCAGTAATCGCATAAGTTCCCGCAGTATCCTGAATCGGGTCATTTGTCCTGATGGAGAACACATGAGTGGAGCCAGAAGAGATCTGGGACCAGTCATTAACCGATGCCTTTAAGGTCAAAGTCTTGGACACACCAGCCGCAATACTCAACGGAGAGGCTGTGCCGATATTAAAGTCAATGTAGCCACCATCTGTTGGCGTGCTGGAAGATGTCAGGTTGTTTGAACCTATTAAAGTAGCGCCGTCATACAGCTTAAACAAAGCCAAAGAGGAAGTCGGCTTGCCATTAGATGTAGTCGCGCCAACCGCAAGGGAAGTAATCGTGTCGCTGATGATGACTCTGGTAACATCAACTGATTCGGTGTAAGCCGTCAGCTTGAACTTAAAGAGTTCAACTTCATTGGTCGTAACGCCGGAGGCGTAGACCATATTGGCCTGCACCTTATCGCTAGCCGCCACGTTTTCAATCAGCAGGGAGCCGGCAGCCGCAATATAGACATTCTGCAGGGCCACTACGACGCTGTAGCCAGCATCGGCTGAAGTGGAAACACCGGTCGCCGAAATTGATTTAACTCTTAAGGCGGCAAAGGCCGTAGCAGTATGAGTGGCACCAGTTACGATGTCTGCATACACATCAAATGTCTTTGTCTGGCCGTTAGTTAT
>Ga0315284_10000205_pt1 | contig 82060 bp, 66 predicted proteins | sample YL17G09_16_MG_FD_203696 | JGI IMG/M metagenome (GOLD analysis project Ga0315284, IMG submission 203696) | Sediment microbial communities from Yellowstone Lake, YNP, Wyoming, USA - YL17G09_16 | ecosystem: Environmental > Aquatic > Freshwater > Lake > Sediment | place: USA: Wyoming | collected... | reverse complement strand
GCCTCCCCACCGTCGCGCGCCGTCAGCGCTGCCGCCAGCGTGAGCGCGTTGTCCCGGGCTTCCGCGGTGGGGGCCAGCACGAGGCCGCGCGCGGCGGCGTCGGCGTCGAGAGCGGCGAGCGCAGCCGCGGGCGCAAGCCTCGCCAGCCCGCGCACCCCCGCCTCCACCGCGTCCGGCCCGCCCTCACGCACCAGACGGGCTAAAGACCAGGCGGCACCGGCCGCTTCCAGGTCGGCCGCCACGCGCGCGTGCGCGGCGGCGGCGGCGAGCGCGCGGCCGGCGGCCGCGCCGCCCGTTTCGGCGTCCAGTGTGGCCGCCGCCGCCACCAGCGCCGCCACGCCGCCCGCGCCCGCGATGTGGGCCCAGCAGCGGCCGCCGCCGGCTACGAAATTTGAGAGGCAGCGCGCAGAGGCCGAGGCGCCCTCAGACCCCCCGCCTCCCGCCAACAGCCCCAGCAGCGAGTGGCTCGCCGCCGTGCACGCCCCGAGCCGGGTGTCGGGGTCGGCCGACAGGGGGAGCAGGGCGCGCGCGGCGGCGGCGCGGGAGCGGGGGGGGGCGAGGGCGTCGCCGGCGAGCGCGGCCAGGGCTTCTGCCGCGCCGGCGGAAGCTGCGGCCCGCTTGGCGGCGGGCGCAGAGAGGCAGAGCACGCGCAGGGCGGCCGCGGCGGGGCCGCGGGCGGCGGCCCCCGCGCCGCCGCGCGCCGCGCGCGCGAGCGCGGCAAAGCAGTCGGGCCCGCCCGCCAGCGCGGCCGCCGCGCCCGGTGCGGCGGCGGCCAGGGCTTCGATGGCACCGCATGCAGCAGCCGAGCTCGCGGGGCGCCACACCATGGCCACCAGCGACGCCGCCGCACCGCTCGCGAGCGCGGCGGCCGCAGACGCGCCGTCGAGCGGCAGCGCGGCCATGGCTGTCGCCGCCAGAGCGCCCGCTCTCGGCCCTCCCGCGGCGATGACGCGGGCCAGGGCGGGGGCGGCGCCCGCGCGCGAGGCGGCGGCGGCCGACGCGCCGCCGCGCGCGGCGAGGGCCGCAAGCGCGGCAGTCGCGGCCGCGGCAGGAGCGCCCGCGCCGGCGGCGGCGCGCGCGACCAAGGGTTCGGCGGCCGCGGAAGCCACGCACGCGGCCGCCGCGGTTGCCGAGCCTCGCACCAGGTTGCCGAGCGCGGCCGCCGCGGCGCACGCCGCCGCGGGCGACCCCCCCGCGACGGCCGCCACAAGCGGCGCAACCAGCGCGGCCGCCGTCGCGCCCGCCACCGCCCCTGGGTGCCGGCTCGCCTGCCACACGACGGCCGCGACGGCAGCCGCGGGGTCGGGCGCGGCGTCGTCGGCGGGCGGTGAGTCGCGCAGCGCCTCGGCGAGCGCGCCGCGGCCGTCACCGAGCACGAGGGCGGCGACGCCCGCGCTGGTCGCCACCGCGGCCGTCAGTTGGGACGCCGCCGCTTCACGCTCGCCCGCGGTGCCGCCGGCGACGAGGGCGGCCAAGAGAGAGGTGGCCGCGTCTGCGTCGCGGCGCGGCGGCGGTGGCGGTGGGGCTGGGGGCGCCCCTGCGCTCACCGCCGGCTCCAGCTCCCACACCAGGCGCGCATCATCGTCACCATCTGGCTCCACGTCGGACGACGCGTCGCGCGGCACGGCGACGGCCGTGGGCGGCGCGCCCGCACGCGTGCGCCCTCCTCCCGCTCTTCCAGGGCCCTCGTCGTCCGCGGCATCCACCGTGGGGGCGCCGCGGGACGCGGCAGGAGCGAGTGCTGGGGCGAAGGCGACCGGCGCAGCCGCGGCATCGAGTGCGGCTTCGAGCCGCGCCAGGCGGGCCAGGGTGTCGCTTGTCGGGGGTGCCATGCAGTTGTTGGAGTGCAAAGTGCTTCCAAGAGTGTCTGGTGTCGGCCGCCGACTGGAAGAAGGAGCAAAAGGGGGGTCGATGGGCGCATCGCGCCCACTAGTACGCGCGCCCGCGGCGCCCGCCCGCGCCTCGCGCCCGCTCGCGCCCGCCCACACGATGCCCAAGAACCCAACGCACCTGCCCAGCGGGCGGGCGGGGCAGGGGAAGCGGCTGCGCGCTCGGGGGTGTGATGCACAGCGGGCCGTCTCCCCCTCCTCCGCTCCGCCTCCAAAACACGTGCGCGCTCTCCTCGCTTCCTCCCTCACACAAAGTAGCCACCCCCGCCGGCGCTGGCCGCGTCCCGCAGCGCGTCCCAGTCGTCGGCCGTGAGAGCCCCTTCGTCGTCCGCGTCGCGCGGGTGCGACTTGCGAAAGGCGGCGACCGCCGCCCGCGCCGCGGCGCCCACGGGGTCGGCCTCGCTCGCCGCGCCACAAGCAGCGGCGATGGCGGGACGTAATGATTCCGGCGCTGCGTAGGGTGACGCGGCGAGCAGGGCGGAGATGCCGAGCACCGCAGCGAGGCGGCCGGGCGGGGGCGGCGCGCGCGCGCGCGCGGGGCGCGTGGCGGTCTCCGCCGCCAGGAGCTGGTTCCGCAACGACGTGGCGACGTCGGCGGGGGCGAGTTGGAGGTAGCCGGCGAGCGCGGCGGCCGCCAGGTCGGCGCACTCGCGGCGCGCGTCTGCGAGCGCGCCGACGGCGGCCTGGACCACGGCGCCCCCATCGTCCGCCCCCAGCAGGAACGCGTGCCTGTACCAGAGTGACGACGCGCCCCCTATCGCAAACGCGCGCGCCGCCGCGGGCCCGGTCGACGCGGCGGCTGCAAGAATGCGCGCAAACGCCGCTGCGTCCGAGGGCGCCAGAGCAAGCGTGCGGGCGCCCGCGGCGGCGGACGCAGCGTCTCGAGCCAGAGCATCCATGCCTTGCAGGTCGGTGACGGCGCCGAGGCGGGACGAGAGGGTCGCGAGGCACGGCGCGAGCGCGCGAACGTACGCGCCGCCGCGCGCGCGCAGCGCGCAGAGCACCAGCTGGGCGGCCGCGTCGACGGCGGCGGCGTCGGCGGGGTCGGCCACGGTGGCTTCCAGGGAGCTGGCGGCGTCGGCGGCGCGCGCGGCGGTGAGGCGGTCGACCGCGGCGGCCGCGCGTTGCGCTGCCGCCGCGAGCGCCGCGCGCGCCGGGTCCTTGAGACGCGTGCCCAGTTCGACAGCCGGCCCCGCGACCGCGACCGCGAGAGACGCCGCGGCCGCGCGCGTGGCGGGCTCGCAGTCGCCGGCAAGGGCGGTCGAGGCGGCGGCGAGCGCGGCGGCCAGCCACGGCTCGGTTGCGGCCGCCACCGCGCCCCCGGCCGGCGCGCGCGCCGACCGCGGGAGACCGCCCGACGACGCAATCTCGTCCGCCGCCGCAGTCGCGAGCTGCAGCCAGCGCGTGCGCGCGAGCGACGGCCCGGCCGAGGGCGCGGGGCCGACCGCGGCGAGCAAGGCCGAGACCGCGTCGACACTTCCGTCGGCCACCACGCCGCACAGCGCGAAGCGCAAGGCGGCTGCCCAGGTGGGAGTAGAGTCCAGGGGGGCGGCGGCAAAGGCGGCAGTGAGGGCAGAGGCGACCCAAGCGTCGCCCCCGGTCAGCCCGACCCCCGCCGCGGCCAAGCCCGCGAGCGCGTCGGCCGCCGCAAGGGAGCGCGGCCGATCGGAGTCGCCGACCGCTATCGCGGCCGCCGGCACCACGCCCCGCAGCGCGGCCGCCGCAGCTGCGGGAGCCGCGCGCGCGGCCGCGGCGACGCCCGCCGCCGCGCGCGGGTTGAACGTGCCGTCGCCGACGCCCGCCCACGCCGGTTCCCCTCCGCGCGTGATGGGAGGGTAATCGACGTCGGCCACCATGGACAACAGCTCCGCCAGCCGCACGTCGGGGCCCGCAGCCATCATCGCCGCGACACGGGCGGCGGCGCCGGACGGCGCGCCCGCGTCGCCCGGGGTGGGTTTGTCCGACGCGAGCGCGTGCAGCAGGGCCTCGCCCCAGCCGGGGGCCGAGAGCGCGCCCCCGACCGCGTCCGCGAGCGCGGGGTCGGGGGGGGTGGCGGCGGCGGAACGGGGGCAGAGCAGGCCGAGCGTCGCGCCCGCCGTGAGGCGCTGCGCGCGGAAGCGGGAAGTGAGGACTGTGGCCGCGGACGCCGCGGCGGCTGCTGGCGAAGCCACCGGCGCCAGCATTAGCCGCGCGGCCGCCACGGTCGACGCGGCGCGCCAGTGCGGGCCGCCGCCGCCGCCGCCCGCCGCCGCGGCTGCCTCCAGCGCCGCGTCCAAAGCCGCCGCCGCAGCATCGCCGTCCGCTCCCGGCGGGCGCACAAAGCGGATGGCGTGGTTGCCGAGCGCGGCCGACACGGCGTCGGCCGCGCCGGGCGAGGCGGCGCGCGACGCGCCCGCGACCAGGGCGGCCAGCGTGGCGGCCGCGACGTCGGGCGACCGACAAGCCGCCCGCCACAGTGTCTGTGTACGCAGCAGGCCGGCCGCGCCGGCGGCCGCGCCGTCCTCGGCGGCCGACGGGAGGTCCGGGGGCGGCGGGGCGGCGCCGGAGGCCGCGTGAAGGAGGGCGGCGGCCAGTGCTGGTGAGATGGTGGCCGCGCCGTCCTCTCCAGCATACCCAATGGTGGCCGCGCCGTCCTCCCCAGCATCCCCGACGCGGGCCAGGGTCGCGAGCGCGTGCGCGAGCGGGCGCGTGAGGGCCGGCGGCGCCCGCTTGATCGCGTCGTCGACGCAGCGCACCGACGCCGCGCGCACGCGCGCGTAGGAGCCCGTGGTGAGCGGCAGCATCGCGTGCAGCAACGACAGCCACGCCGGAGGCAGGTCGGCGCGCGCCGGTGCAGGCGCGCTGGCCGTCGGCCCACCCCACAGGCCCTTCCACGCGCGCTGGCCCTCGCGCCAGTGGGCCGCGGCGGCGACGCGCTCGACGGCGAGCCAGCAGGGGAGGCGGCGGTGGGGGATAGCCGGGCCCCGCGCGCGACACGACGCCGCGACCGCGGGCTCGGCCAGGAACGCCGCGTCCGCGTCGGCCGCGCGACTCTGGGCGGTGCCCTCTCCGTGCTGAGATGCACCGTGGCTGAGGGCGGCGTCAGAAACGCGCGCGACGAGCTCCAGAGTCTCCGGGTCGAGCGCGGTAGACGCGGCGGCGGCGACGAGCGCGGCCGCGAAAGCGGCGCGCGCGCCGGGTGGGGCGAGGGGAGGGCGGGACGCGCCCGCGACGACGAGCACGTCGCAGCGCGCGGCCGCGGAAGGCGTTGGCTCAAAGTCGGGCACCGCGGTGCGCCCACCCAGCAGCGCGCCCTCGGCGCGCAGGAGGGCGCCGCGTGTGGAAGCGCGCGAGCCGCCGGCGAGCGCGACGGTCAAGTCGGTCGCGGCGCCGGCGAGGTGGTCGTCCAAAAGGACTGCCGCCGCTGCGCGCTCGCTCTCGCCCGGCGCGTGCCACGCCGGGGCGGGCGGCGCGTCGGGGCCGGACACGTCGGCCAGGTCGACGTACGCGCCCGCGCCCACGGTCGAGGGCGCGGGGTAGGTGCCGACGAGGCCGGCCAGGGCGGACGCGACGAGGCGAGACGCGGCACGCTGCATAGCGTCGGAAGTAGAGGAAGAGGCCGCGGTGGCGACCGCGCGCACGCGGGCCGCGTGCGCGGCGGCCGCGGGCCCGGCTCGGTAGAGCGCGGCGGCCAGCAGGGACAGCGCCCACGTCGCGGCAGCCTCGCCAGCTTTGGACGGCGCCGAGCCCGGAGGCGGCAGGGCGGCTTCCGCCGCGGCGAGCAACGCGGGGACGAGCGTTTTCCCTGCAGCGCCGGGGTCGGCGGCCGCCGCCGCGTTGACCACGAGCGCCGCTTCCGCCCCCACGCCCGCGCGCGCACCGTCGGCCGCCCAGCGGGCCAGCCGGGCGGACGCGGCCGCACGAGCGACCGGAGCCGCCAGCGCAAACGCGCGCTCCAGCGCCGGGCGCAGCGCAGAGGACGCGTCCAGGAGGAACGTCGCGCCGCCGCCCCGGCCGCCCGCGCGGTCGCCGGACGCCGAATCGGATCCGGCCAGCCCGTCGAGCAAGGCCAGCACGCGGTCGAGCAGGGCGTGCACAAAGCCGGGCGGGACGGGCGAGTCGCCGGGCGCGTCGCCGTCGTCGGGGAGGGGGGAGGGGGCGGACGAGAGCGCGGCGACGGCGACGCGCAGCGAGGCCAGGGTTTTCGCGCCGTCGTTGGCGTCGAGACCGGGGAGCAGGGCGTCGAGCGCGTCGCGCACAAACTCGGCGCCGCGTTCGGGGTCGAGCGCGGCGTCGGCGGAGGCGTCGGCAGCATCAGCCCTTCCGGCCGCGCTCATAGGGTCAAAATCGGGCGGCAGCCCCAGCACGACCATCGGCCGCACGACGGCCGCGAGCACGTCGGCGGCCGCCGCCAGTTGAAATGTGGCGTCGCTGCCTGCCGCGGCCGCGCGCGCAAAGCGGCGCGCGGCCAGCGGCAGCGCGGCCGCGGGCGCGAGCCAGGCCAGCTCGGCGAAGGCGGCGGGCGCGACGCCCGCGAGGGCATCGTTTTTGGAAAACACGGCGGCGCCGGCGACCACCGCGAGCCGGGCGGCCGCCGCGCGCGCGGCGCCGGCGCGAGGGGGCGCGCGAGCCGGGGCGCGGTCGGGGCGCGAGTCGGCGTCGCGCGCCACGCGCTTGGCCAGGGACCGCGCGGCGCCGCGAAGGAAGTCGGCGACCGCGTCGCCGCCGCGCGCGACGTTGGACGGGTGCGCGCACACTTCCACCGCCGCCAAGAGTCTGTCCAGGCCGCAGTCGACAGGGCCTGCTTGCGTCCCCGTCCCCACCATGGCCGCCACCAGCCGCCCAGCGGCCCCTGGCCCGGTCCCGGCCCCCGCGAGCGAGAACGCCGTGCTCGCGCGCGGCGGCGGCGGCCGGGAGGCCGGGCGGGCGCCGCGGTCGGAGGCGAGGGGGAGGTCCAGGGCGTCGAGCGAGCGCTGGAGCCACGCGGGGGCCAGAGCGTCAAACGGGACGGCGCCCGCGGGGGCGCCGAGCGCGACGCGGGCGAGCAACGCAAGGACTGCCGCGTCCCACTGCGGCCCACGCACACCGGATGCGGCGACTGTGATACCGGTCGCGATGGCCCCCCAGTCGGCGCCGGCCGCGCCGGGGCCGTGCGCGGGGAGGAGGGTCAAGAGCGACGCGAGCGCGCCAAAGGCGGCCCCGTCGGCCGTGCTCACCAGGCGGCCATAGCGCGCCCAGATGGCGGTCGCCGCGCCGGGCGCGAACCGGGGGCGGGCGGCGGCGGCGAGGGCGTGCAGGCCGGCCGCGAGTTGCTGGCTGACGACAGGGCCGGCGAGAACCGTCGGCGGCGCCTCCAGGCTCTCCTCAATCGCCACCGCCACTTTCTCCCAGTCCAGCGTCAGCGTAAGCCTCGCGCGCAGCGCGCGCGCATGGCGCGCGGCGAGCTGCGCCCAGCGAGCGCGGGCGGCGGGGGCGGACGCGGTGCAGGGGTCCGTCGCGACCTCAAACATGAGTGCCACCGCCGCGTCCGCGGTCGCGGACGGAACCGCGGCGCGCGGGAGGACGTGGTGGTAGCTGCAGAGAGGAGGAGGCGGGTCGACAGACAGAGACGGCGGTGGGGTTGTCGACCCTCGGCCCGCCCACCACCCCTCCCCCCCTCGGACCACCCCCCCCGCCCTCCCTCCTGCTCACTTATTGAAAATGGCGACCCAGGGGAGGGTGGCGAGCGCGCGGTCGGCGTCGGGCGCGGACGCGGACGCGCGCCACGCCGCAGAAAATGCCTTCAGCGCGGCCTCCCAATTAGCCAGATCCGTCTGCGCCGCGGCCTCGGCCAGCGGCGGCGGCAGCCAGGCGTGGAGGGCGTGCCGCCGCTCCGCCGGCGCTGCATCGGTGTCCATTGGCGCCAACGAGGCGAAGTGCGGGGGGCGCGTCCGACAGCGGGTGCGGCACTGAGTCTGGCGGCGGGAGGTGGGCGGGCGTGGGCGTGGGGTGGGGCGGGCCGCCCGAGGAGGTGTGAGGGCGGCCGCGGCCGAGCGGGCTGGGGGCGCTGGCCGCCGCCGAGCGCGCCTTGATCGATCCCCAATCGATCCAAGGTATTCAACCACGCATGTGCGGCGACGCGGCGGCTTTGAATGTCTCGGGCGGTGTCGACTCGAGCGACCCGCCGCCGCCCTTCGCACCCCTCGGCCCTCGACACCGCCCTCGGCGCCTATCGCGCGTCTTCATGGCTCCCACGACCGCGCCTATGGGCCCGCACCGATCGGCCGGGGTCGGTGGGCGCCAAAAAAGAACCGCGCGCGTCGGCGGTTGAGCGGCAGCGCGCGACGCACCCCTCAACCTCCACTCCCGGCCCCAGCGCGCCGCGGTCGCCGTCGCGGGGCGCCCGCTGTTGTCACTCGCCTTACACTAGAGGCGCCGCCCATGGCCCGGTGCGCCGCCGAGGGCGCGGGCGCACATGCGCCCGGCTGCGCGCCCGCGACCGCCCGCCCACGCCCCCTCCCCTCCCTCTCTCCAGCCTATTTTCGTCCCAGCGACGCCGCGTTGCCGACGCCACGGAACCGTGCACCAGCCGCAGCCCCCCCCGCAAGCTGCTGGCAGCGGCGACCGTCGCGGCCAAATGCGCGGCGGTCGCAACCACCTCCCCCCCCTCCCGCGTCCCCTCCCTCATCGGCATCGACGTCGCGATTGAAAGCGCGTCGACTGGGGTGTGTCGCCCGCCCGACTGGCTCGAGGGCGCGACGCCGGCGCGCGCCCGCATGCCGGTCCCCCTGCGCGACGAGCCGCGGCCGACGGTGTGGGGCCTGGCCCGGTCCCTGATTGGCAAGGTAGGTGGACAAGGTTTTGGGGGGGGGAGCGGGCCCGATCCCGGGGTCGGGTGGGGGGGCCGCGAGGCCGCCGCCCGCGCGCGCGCGCGCGCGGGCACCCCCGCCGACACCCGCAGCCCCCCGCATCCCAGGCCTCGATCGACCTGCACTCGATCTCCGTCCCCGCCCACTTTAACGAGCCCCTGACCGAGGCCCAGCGGCACGTTGAAATTTTCGAACACTCTGCGCTGCTCGACGCGGCCGCCCTCCTCCCGCCCCGCTCCCCCGCCCGTCTGCTGGCCGTGTTTGGGTTTGCGGTGTCTGTCGTGTCGACCGTGCGCCGCACGAGCAAGCCGTTCAAGGACGTGATGGGCGGCACGGTCGACCTCATCGCGCCAGACCGCCGCGTCCGCGTGCTCGCCGAAAAAGTGGCCCACAAACCGCCCGCAGTGGCGGTCATCGCCCAGGGCGCGGCGTGGACGTTTGAAGCGCACGACGAGCTCCACGTCGAGGTGACATTTTCCGGCATCAAACTGGCCCCCACCGGCTCCCTGCGCCTCACGTTTGCGGACGGCGGCGAGTACCGGTGGAACACGCCCGCGTTTTACGTGCGCGACGTCATGTCGGGAAAGCTGCGGCTGGCGCACAGGGGGGCATTTTTCGCCAAGTGCATGGCGACGGGCGACGAGGTGCGCGCGACAGCTGTCGAGGCCCCGGGGAAAGCCGCCAGAGCTCAAGCGGCGGCCGGCGGCCCGCCCCTGATGTCGGAGCTGCGGGGCGCGTACGTGGCGGGCCCCGGGCGCCCCCCACACGAGGCGACCGTCTCGGGCCGCTTCCACGGCGCCTGCGTCGCCACCACGCCCGACGGCGCGTCCACAACACTGTACACCGCCTTTCCCGCTCACGAGGGCGGCGGCCGGTGGCAGTTCTCCGCGTGGGCGACGCGCCTAGGCGGCGCGCCGCCCGGCCTCGTCGCGCGCGTGCCGCCCACCGACGCCCGGCTGCGGGCGGACGTGGCGCTCTTTGAACTCGGCTGCTACGGTGCGGCGGACAAAGAGAAAGCGGCGCTGGAGGCGGCGCAACGGTCTGCGCGCGCGGCCGCGCCGGCCGCGTGGGCGACCCCTCAGTGGTTCAAGCCCGTCCCCGGCACCGACGTCTGGGGCCGCCCCTACACGCGCTGGGTGTACGCGGGCGGCTACTGGGAGGCGCGGGCGGCGGGGGCGTGGCCCGCGGCCGTCGCGGCGCGCGCGGCCGCGCTCGCCGCGCGGCCGCGGCCCCGCCGCGCGTCGCGCGCGTCCTGGGCGGGGTCGCGGCGGGCGAGCGCGGCGGGCAGCGCCGACTCCACGCCGTACACGACGCCGCGCGGGTGACGAGAGGGGGGGTGGAGGGACGGGGCGGGGGCGGCGCGCGCGCGCGCCGCGCCCGCGCCCCCCTTGTCTCGCCCGCCCTTGCTTTCCGCAGCAGCGCCGGGTTTCAGTTTTTTGTTTGCCATCGATTCATCGCCCCGGGGGGGGCGGGCAGCGGGACAGGGACGGGAGGGGGGGGCGCGGGCGGCGGCGCGCGCCGCGCTGGCCGCGCTCGCCGCCCGCAAAACCATCACGCGCGCACGCGCGACAGTAACAATGACGACCCCGCGACACACACACAAAGCGGTGCCGCCGCCCCCACGCCCTCACTCGCTCCCACTCTCTCCGCTCTCGCCGCCGCGCCCCTCCCGCAGCCGGTTGCCCGCCGCCGCCGCCGCCGGCCGGCGCGCCGGCCGCCTCCCCCCCCGCGGCGGCGGCGCGACCGCGCCTTCGTCGGCGGGCGGCGGCGCGCGCGGCGCGGGCGGCACGCTGTACGCCTGCCCCAGCAGCGCGTCCGCGTCGGGCGGCGGGTGCAGCCCCGCCTTGCGCGCCAGGGGCGGCAGCGGGGCCGCGTTGCGGGCGGCGGCGAGGGCGGCGAGCAGGGCGGCGGGGGGGGGGCCGCCGGCCGCGACGCCGTCGCGCGCGGCGGACGCGAGGGCGACGTCGTCCGCCGTCGGGCCGGTGGCGGCGTGGCCCGCAGACTCGGCAAAGGCCTGCACGAGCGAGGAGGGGAGGGGAGGGGTTGAGGTGTGCGCACCGCGCCGACCCGCCCCTCCCTCACTCTGCCTCTCCCACTCCCTTACATCCGCGTCGGCCAGCGTTTCGCTCACGTAGCGGTACAGAAAGTCGAGCAGCTGGTTGACGACGCGCGGCTCGTACTCGGCGGCGCCCTGACGAGGAGAGGAGAGGACAGAGGGCGAGGGGGGTCGGCGCCGGCGCGGCCCGCACCGCCGCGTCCCCAGATCCCGCCCCCACCCCTCCACCTCCCCTTCTCACACCATCGAACGCAGCAGCTCCTTGACCAGGGTCGCGTGCCGCGGCTCGTCCGCCGGCGCCACGTGCGGCGCGGGCGCGGGCTGGTCGCCGGCGCGCGGCATGGCCGCCGGGGGGGCGGGAGGCCTGCCGCGGTCTAGGCGCACGAGCGCGAGCGCGCGCGCGGGCGCAGATGTGTGTGCCGGCGCGCCAGAGCGCGCGCTGCTGAAGCCGTCGCCCTCTTCCACCCTCCCTGCCGCCACCCTCCCACCCCCCACACCGCGTGAAACGGGCCCGGGATTGCACGTGGGCGCCCGGGCGGCGCCGAGAGCCGGCCCGCGCCCCCGCCACACCCCGCCCCACCCCTCTCCCGTCTCGCCTCACGCCTTGTACCCGCATGAGTTGCGGCGCCCGCGCGCCTTTTCGAATTTGCGGCCCTTGGACCGCACGTACGGCTTGGTGTGCGACCCAGGGACGCCGGGAGCGGCGCCGAAGTGGCGCACCGCCTCGCGCGCGGTGCGCTTGCCGCGCAGGAGCACGCAGTTGGCGCCCGTGGGGGCGGCGAGCGCGAGGGCGTCAAACGTGAGGACTTCGCCGCCGGCGGCGACGATGCGGGCGCGCGCGGTTTCCGTCGCGCGCAGGCACGCGACGCGCAACTTCGGCACGTCGAAAAAGCGCACGTCGTCCGTGATCGTGCCCACCACGACCGCGGTCTTACCCTCCTTGCCCGCCATGAACGCGGCCAGCTTGGAGAGCGACAGGGGCGGGCGGTTGGTCCGGGACTGGAAGAGCCGTTTCAGCACCGCGGCGTTGAACTTGCTCTCCGTGCGGCGCGCCAGGAAGCGGTAGAGCTTGACGAGCAGCTTGATGTACACGTTGTCCGACGCGGGCGCGGTGCGGTGCTTCTTCTTGTTGCGGCCACCGGCCTCGAGGTCGATGCCCTGGAAGGAGGGGGGAGAGAGAAGGGCGTGTGTGGGTGTGTGCGGGGTGTGTGCGGGCGCTGGTGGCGCCCCGGGAGGAAGCGGCGGCGGGCGAGGCGGACGGCGGGGGCTCAGCGCGGGCGACGCGGCAATCGGCCGGACGCGGCGCCGGCCACCGCTCGCCGCGCCCCCGATCGACGCTCGAGAGCACGGATGAACCGGGTGACGGAGGGGCGGAGGGCGCGGGCGGCCGCGGCGGCCGGCGCCGCGCGGCGGCCGGCGCGATTCCCAGCCGCGCGAGCCGCACGCCCCCCACGCCACGCATCCGGCACGCCGCCGGGCGCAGCGACGTAGCGCGCGTCGCGCGAGCGGGCGCGACGATGCGGTGGGGGGCGCGGGCAGCGGCGGACGAGCCCGCGCGGCGCCGCACCGGCCGCGCCGGCGCGGGGAGCGATCGGGCACCGCCCGCGCCGGCGCGCGCCAACCAGCGGCGCCTCCATGCCACGGTCTCACCATGGTGGAGGCTGGGGGGGTTGGTCTCGCGGCGCGGGGCGAGGAGTGGCAGCGAGCCCTGCCGCGCCCGCTGCTCCAGCCGCCGCCACACTCCTTCCCCCGCCGCCGGCCGCCGCTCCCGCCCGAGCAGGTGCGGCGCTTGATGGGACGATCGGACGCGCCCGTCCGGCGCCACGCGGCGCGCGCGCGGGCGGATCGGCGCGGGCGCGCCGAGCGGCGGCTCGAGCCGCCGCCCCGCGGCGGCGCGTGGGCGGCCCGCGCCCCGCCCCAGGCGATTGCACGTTTATGTGTCGCCGCCCGCGTCGGGCGGCCGCCGCGCCGGCCGGCGCGTGCGGGCGCGCCGTGCGCGGCAGGCGGCGACGCCCGATTGGCCCCGCGGCGGGGCGGCCGCCGCCCGCGGACGCCGTGCGCGGCGCCGCGCGACCCGTGGCGCCCTCCCTCGCCCGCTCGGAAGTGGCGGGAGCCGCGCGACCCCGCCGCCACCGCCCCGCCGACCCCCCCGCCCGCCCCCCCCCCCAGCCCCCCCTGATGTCGTTCACTGCGCGCAAGAAGCTCGTCACCGAGCGCGGCCGCGAGCCGACCGAGTTTGAGAAGACGGTCGCCCAAGCCCTCTTCGACCTGGAGGCGACCAACGCCGACTTGAAGGCCGACCTGCGCGACCTCGCCATTTCGGGCGCGGCCGAGGTCGACACCGCCGCCGCGCGCAAGGCGGTCGTCCTGCGCGTGCCGCACCGCCTGCTCAAGGCGTTTCAAAAAGTGCAGCCGCGCCTGGTGCGGGAGCTCGAGAAAAAGTTTTCTGGCCGCGACGTCGTCGTCGTCGCCGACCGCCGCGTCGCGCGGCCGCCGACCGACGGCAAGGCGACGTCCCGCCCCCGGTCCCGCACCCTGACCGCGGTGCAGGCCGCGATCCTGCACGACCTGGTGCACCCCGTGGAGATCGTGGGCCAGCGCGTGCGCTTCCGCGCCGACGGCGGCCGCGTCCTCAAAGTGTTGCTCGACCCCAAGGACCGCAACGCGGCCGAGGCCCGGGTGGACACGTTTGCGGCGGTGTACAAGAAGCTGACCGGCAAGGAGGCGAGCTTCGAGGTGGCGCCGACCGAGGCGTGAAAAGGAGACGTGGGGGTGGGGGGCTGGCAGCTTCCCGGCCCGCCCCGCCCGCGCGCGTTGGTGTGCGTGTCATCTGCTCCGGAATTTCCATTTCGGGGTGGCCGCGCGACGGCGCGGCCCCTCCCCCTCTCTCCCTCTCACTCTCCGCGGCGCCCACCGACGCGCGCGGCGACCGCCTCGAGCCAGCCCCAGTCGCCCACGGGGCGCGGGGGGGCGGCAGGAGGGGGCGGTGGCGACGGTGGGCGTGGGGCCGGTGGCGGCGCGGGCCGAGGAGGCTCGGCGCGCGGCGGTGGCGGCGCGCGGCGCGCCCCGCCCCCGGCGGGCTCCGGCGCAGCCCGCTTGCACGTGCCATCGTCCACCTCCATTCTCCTCCCGGGCGGCAAGCAAGCCAGCGCCGCCCGCAGGTCGGCCGCCGCGCGGCCGCGCGCTCTCCCCGCGAGCGCCGCCGCGTCTGCCAACAGGCGGGCCACCGCCCCGCCCCGGGTCCCGTCGACCGGCGCACCCCAGTCGATGCCCGCGTGCGCGCCCGCGAGCGGGCCAAAGCCGCGCAGGGCGGCGTCGCCCGCGAGCGGCGGGCGCGGCGCGGACGCCGCGGCGGCCACCGCGGCCGCGCTCGCGCCGGGCGCCGCCGTCGCGGCCGCCAGGCGGGCGAAGCCGGCCAGAGAGTGTAGCAGGTCGGTGAGAGGCGCGTCGGCGGGGGCGGACGCGGCGGCCCAGGCGACGAGCGGCACAGCGGGCGCGAGCGCGGGGCTCGCCCCGACGCCCCCCCCTTCCCGCCCTCCTTGCGCGGCCGCCATCGTCGCAGCCGCTATCAACGCGGCCGCCAGCCGAACGGGAGGGTCGGGCGGCGCGTCGGGCGGCGCCGCGGCCGCAAGGGCGAGCGTGGCCGCGGCGGCGAGAAGGCGCGGGGCGCGTCCTTGGCTCTTGCCGTCGTCGCGGGGCGCGGCGACGGGCGCGCGGCGTAGGACGTCGGCAAGGGCGGCGTCCAGGCGGGCGGTGGAGGGAGGCGGGGCGGTGGGCGGCGCGCGCGGCGCCGGCGCACCGGCCGCCGCGCTCCCGGCGTCGCCCGACGCCGGCTCTGGCGGCAGCAGCGCGTCCCCGCATGCGAGCAAGATTGCGGTTTGGAGCTCGTCGAGCGCTTTGGAGAGGGGGGGGCGGCGGGAGGAGCCGGCGCGCGGCCGGGCCGGCGCCGGCGCGCGCCCGCCCGGGCCCGCCTCGGCGGCTGCCACCTCTTCCCGCCTGACAGCCCTCAAAACGTCGGCCAGATTGGCCGCCGCCGCCGGCAGAAACGGCGCCCGCGCCGCGCCCGCCGCGCGCGCAAACGCAGCGGCCGCCGCCGCGCGGCCGCCGCCGCCCGGCCCCGCCTCGAGCACGGCCAGCTGGTTGTGCGCGTGGCCGGCGCCGGGGTCGAGGTCGAAGGCGGCTCGGTAGCGGGAAGCGGCGGCGTCGGGGCCGGGGCGCGGCGGCGCGCCGGCGGCGCGTCGCCGGGGGGCGGCCGCGTAACGAGCCACGTCGCCCGACGCCACCGCAGCGACGGCAGCCGCCCGCGACGCGCCCCCTGGGTCGCGCTTAAAGCCGGGCGCCGCTCTCGCGGCGGCGGCCAGCCGCGCCGCGGGCGCCGCCGCGCGCGGCAGCGGCCACGCCACGCGCGCCGCCAGCGGGCCGTGCGCCGCTTCGAGCGCGAGGGCGAGGGCGTCGTAGTACAGGGCGGCGTCGTCGAGGCAGGCGTCGAACGCGGCGCGAGCCTGCAGGGGGGGAGGCGAGGTGAGAGTCGGCCCAGCGCGCGCGTCGCGCGGTGGTCGAGGCGAGAGACGCGCCTGGCCGCCCTCGACACCCTCTCCCTCCCGTCCGCCTCCGTACCTGGTCCCCGCCACTGCCGGCGCGTCCCGCCTTGGCCGCCGCCCTGCGCGCCCCCACCTCGGCCCTCCACCCGTCGCGCCAGGCGGCCGCCGCGGCCGCGTCCGCCTCGGGGCGGCCCGGGGCCAGCACGATGCTGGCCGCCGCGGCGCGCTGCAGCGTGGCGCGCGCGGTGGCGGCCGCGGGGTGGAGCGCGCCGTGCGCCCGCGCGGACGAGCGCGCGGCCGATGCCGCGTCATCGGCCATGGACGCGAGCGCGTCACTCACAAGCGGCGGGGTTGGCGGGCGCGCATCGTGTGCGACGCGGTGTGGAGGGGCGTTCGCGCGGGCGACGCCGTCCACACTGCTGGGCGCCCCGCCCGCCCGCGTCCCGCTCGCCGGGCCGCCGCGCGCCGGGGCTCGCACCGGCCGCGCGCCGCCCGCAGCGCGCCGCGCCGCCCCGCCGCGGGCGCCGCGCCGCGCCAACGGACGCCGCCCGGCGCCGCCCGAGCCGGCCGGCGGTCGCATCCACGACCGCTCGGGCCGCACAGGGCCCCGCATCTGGCCGCCGCGCGCCGTTTGCCCGCACGGGCCGCCAGCGCGCCGCCTCCGCAATGGACCTCGACGCCTGGATCGCCACCCTGCGCTCCTGCGAGCCCCTGCCCGAAGCCGCCGTCAAATCGCTGTGTGGGGCGGCGGTGGAGCTGCTGGTGGAGGAACCAAACGTTGTCGCGGTCGACGCGCCAGTCACCATTTGTGAGTGCAGGGGCGATGGAGGGGGTGGGAGGGAGGGTGCGGTGGTCGCTGCCGGGCGGCGGGAGGGCGGCCGGCGGCGCGGCGGTCGAGAGCGCGTCCCGACGCCGACCCCCCGAAAACCCTCGCTCTCCTCTTCAGGCGGCGACATCCACGGCCAGTTTCACGACCTCATGGAGCTCTTCGCCACCGGCGACGACGCCCCCCGCACGGCCTACCTCTTCCTGGGCGATTTCGTCGACCGCGGCTTTTATTCGGTCGAAACGTTTTTGTTGCTCCTCGCCCTCAAGGTGCGCTTCCCCGACCGGGTGACGCTCGTGCGGGGCAACCATGAGTCGAGGCAGATCACGCAGGTGTACGGCTTCTATGATGAATGCGTGCGCAAGTAAGAAAGAGGGAGAGAGAGGGGGGCAGGGCCCGCGCGCGCGCCGCCGCCTCGACCCCACCCACCGCCTCCCCTCCCGCGCAGGTACGGCTCCGCCTCGGTCTGGCGCCTGTGTACCGACGTCTTCGACTACACCCCCCTCGCCGCGCTCGTGGGCGGCTCCGTCTTCTGCGTGCACGGCGGCCTCTCCCCCGGCGTCCCGACGCTCGACGCCGCGCGCGCGCTCGACCGCAAGCAGGAAGTGCCGCACGAGGGGCCCATGTGCGACCTGCTCTGGTCCGACCCCGAGGACGTGGCCGGGTGGGGGCTGTCCCCGCGCGGCGCGGGGTACGTGTTCGGGGGCGACGTCGCCGCCGCGTTTTGCGGCGCCAATGGCGTCACCCGCGTCGCGCGCGCGCACCAGCTCGTCATGGAGGGGTACCGGTGGATGTTTGGGGGGCGCCTCGTCACCGTGTGGTCGGCGCCCAACTACTGCTACCGGTGCGGGGGGGCGGCGCAGGGAGGGGCGGGGGGGGTGGCGAGGGGCGACCCCGCGGCCGCCGCGCCGCGCCCACACACCACCCCACCCCCCGCAGCTGCGGCAACGTGGCCGCGATCATGGAGCTGGACGGCGCCCTGGCCCCGACGTTCAAAGTGTTTGACGCGGCGCCCTCAGGGGAAGGCCGCGGCGCGCCCGCCAAAAAGCCGGCCCCCGACTACTTTCTGTGACGGAGGGGGGGGGGGGGGGCGGCGTGCTCTGGTTTGTGTTTGGGGAGAGGCGAGTCCTGCAACGCGCGCCCGGCGAGGGTCGACACCGCGGCCCGCACCCCCCGCGCGCCGTCGTCACCCGCCGCCGCTCGTCTTCTTCCCTTCCTCCTGGTGCGAGTGCGAGTTGGGCGAGTGGTCGTCGGGGACCGAGTATTCAGAGCCGGGGAAGGCGGTGCCGTCGACGCCCGTCGTGCGCGCGGCGACAGCGGCCGCCTTGAGCGCGGCCTTGCGCGCTTCCGCCGCTGCGGCCGCCGCTTTCGGGTCTTTTGCCCAGGCCACGGGCGCGGTGGCGGCGGCGAGCAGGACGGCCGCGGTGGCGAGGGCCGCGCTGGAGGGGGTCGGGGGTTGAGTCAGCGCGCGGCGTTTGCTGGGGGCAGCGCCATTTCCGGCCGCCACTCCGCTGCCGCCACAACATGCAGCGATGATGGCGCCCATCGCGGAGGGGCTGCAGCGCAGCAACGGCCACCCCAAAAAAAAACTCGCACCGGCGCGTCGCCGCCGGGGCGGCGGGAGGCGGGCGGGCGGCGCCGGTCGCCGCCTGGGGGGGCAGGCAGGAGATGCGCGTGGTACGCATGCGGGCAGGCCGGGCCGGAGGGCGCAGCTGCGGGCAGAGAGTGGCGCAGCGCCGCAGTCTCGCCCACGATGAGCGACGACGGCGCCTCCCCGCCCGCCAAGCGCGCCCGCGCCGACGACGGCGACGGCGTCCCTGCCGCGGCTGCCACCGCGGCGCTCGACCGCCTCGCCTCCAAACTGCCAACGCGCCCCGCCAAGGCGGCGCCCCTGCTGGCGCGCCTGGTGCGGGAGAGCGGCGCCAGCGCCCTGGACCCGGACGCCGTGGCGGGGTGCCTGCTGGCCCTCGCCGGCGGCACGGCCGCGCCGCTCGGCGCCGGGGCAGACGCGGCGACCGCCAAAGAGGTCGGCAGGCTGTTTTCGGGTGTCAAAGACGCAGGGATCGCCGTCGGGGCGGCGGTAGGAGTGTTGGGCGAGGCCGCGGCGCACCGGTCCCGTTTCTCCACCGACGACTCGTTCGAGCTGGCGGCCGCCGTCCGCGCGTGGAAGGCCGACGTTGCCGGCCTCCCCACGGGTGCCGACCGGCTGACCGACGTCGAGTGCGAGGCCGCGTCCGGCCGGCTGGCCGCCGCGGCCACCGCCGCGCCACGCGGCGCGCGTGCTGCGCTTGACGCCGCCGGCGCCTTTGGCGCCCGCCAAACGGTCGCCTTGCGCGCCCTGGGCCTGATCGACGCCATAGCCTGGCTCTCAGGGCGCGCGGGGCGGCCTGGGGCGCCGTGGGCGGCGCCGTCCGCCGACGCCGCGCTCGCCGCCGCCACCGCCGCGGCCGCCTCGCTCCCACCATCCTTGGCCTCCCGCGTCGCCGCCCTCGCCCGCGACGCCACCGCCGCCAAGCGCGCGCGCGGCGGCGGCCGGCCGGCCGCGGGCGGCGGCGCGACCACTTTTGAGAAAGACGCCGCGCGCTGGGCGGGCGCGTCCGTCTCCGCCAAGGGCAGTGTGGGCGCGCTGGGGGACGGCAAAGGGTTTCAGGTGCTCGGGGGCGGTTGATTTGTGCTGTGTGAGGAGCCGGGAGCCACGAGCGCAGACCGCCCGCCTCGCCGCCAAGCGCCGCCTGCCCGTATCGCCGCCCGCGGTTGCGGCTGTCTCCGTATTTGCACACATACCGGCCGCACTATTTGCGGTGGGGCAGCGCACACGCCGCCGGCACGCGCCCGTGCCGCGCGCGCCGCCGCCGCCGCCACCCGCCCGCCCACTTGATCGGCGCGCCACGCCCGGCGCCCTACCCCACCCCCCACACCGGCGCCCCTACGGCGTCACGCAGTAGCACAGCGCCCCCAGGTTGGCGACGGGCGCGCCGATCAATGGACCCGCCGCGGTGGGCACCACCTTCCACACCGGCGTCTCGCACAGCGTCGCCGGGTTCACGTAGTTCGGCTGCGTCGGCTGCCAAAAGTTGGGCGGGCGTCCGTAGTAGGCCTGGTAGTCGTCCGCGCCCGTCGCGCCGCCGCCGGCCAAATTTGTGTATTTGCCGTTGACGCAGTAGTAGGTCCCCGCAACGCCCGGATAAGGGCCCCACTGTTGACCGGGTAAGGACGACGTGGACCCGCCGGCCGCGGACGGGCACGTCGTCTGCGACCACGGGCCGACGGGGACGGGCGGGAACGCAAACTGGCCCTGGTTTTCGACGGGCTGCCCCGTCGCCGTCGCGATGAATTGCTGCTTCTTCGCGATCTGGGCCGTGTTGACGCCCGCCTGCCCGAGCGCGTAGTACAGGCCGTCCTGGCACGAGGCGAGCGCGATGGCGCAGGGGTCGCACTTTTTGTTGCGCCGCGCGCAGAGCGTCGAGCAGGTGGGCGCGGTGCCGAGCGACTCCGCGATGGTGGCCTGCGGGTTGCACGCGGACGCAAAGGCCGAGTCGGTGAGGGCAGGGTCGACAAAGAGCCACTCGCCATAGGTGGTCACGGGGTTCGTCGTGCCGACGACGGTCGTCCCCGTTTTGAAGGCGGTGATCGTCCGGGGCAGGCAGTCGGACTGGTTGAAATCGTCCACGTTGACCGCGTTGTTGGCGTTGACGGGGGTGGCGCCGGGTAACGGGGAAAAGTATTCGTTGACCTGGGGACGAAGGGGCGGCCGCGCGTCGGCGCGACGCGGCGGCCCTTGCCGCCGATCTGCACGCCCTCCCCACGCCCTCCCCCTCCTCCATTTCACCTCCAGGTTGAAATTGTAGAGGGTGAAGACGGCGTTGAGCGTCAATGCCTCGGTCTGCGCAACGGCGCCCGCCGCGACCGCGGGGCATGCGCCCACCGCGCTGCACGCGGCCGGATCTTTGGCCGACACCGCTTGCAGCTTTGTTTTGACGAGGCGGGCCGCGGTCGCGTCGTTTTGGAGGACGGTCACTTTTTCCGCGACGCCCGGAAACGCAGCGCGCGCGGCGGCCTTGTCGGCGGACGCGACGGCGGCGACGGCGTCGATCTTGGTCAGGAAGCCGTCGACGAGCGAGGTGTTGGTGGCGGGGTCGACCTGGGGGGGGGAGGGGGGGCACACGTCGCCCGCCGCCCGCCGCCGCCGGCGCCCGCGCGCCCGCTCCCGACGCACGCCACACGCACTGTCCGCGCAGCCCTTCTCGCGCCCCCCGCACCTTGAGAAAGTCGACCGCCAGGCAGCCGGTCGCGAGCGCGAGCAGCGCGAGCACGGTCGCGGCGGTGGTGGGCGGCGCCATCGTTGCGGCCGGGGTCCGAGTCTGGGTGCGTGCGGGGTGGGTGCAGGGTCGCGGCGGGCGCCGCGCGGCCCACCCAAAACACGCCCGCGCGCGCGAGCGCGATTGGCACGACGGCCGCCGCCGCCCTCCCGAGCCTCACCACGAGCGCCGGGCGGGTGGGGCGCGCGCGGGCGGTGCTTCGAATGGGTGCCGAGTGCGGTGGGGCGCGGCGGGGGCGCGACAGTGCGCCGCGCCGCCATCGCATTCAACGGCGCGGCGCGCCAGCCGCCCCGCGCCCGATTCGGCCCCTCGATCGCTCGACCCCTGCCGACCGCCATCGCCGCGGCATGGTGTCGTTATTTTGTGGCGGCGGCGACGGCGGCGGGCTCCGGACGCCGGCGGCGCCGGGGAGTGGCGCGGCGACCGTCGCCGAGCGAAAACAAAAAGCACACACACCGCTCCTCCAACCCCTCCCACCATGTCCGAATCAGACGGCGACCCCAGCCCCGCCCCAGAGCCGCCCCACGCCGCGCCGACGCCGGGCGGCGGCAAGCGGCTGACCGTCGCGTCGCTCTTCTCCGGCGCGGGCGGCCTCGACCTCGGCTTTCACGAGGCGGGGCATAAGATCGTGTTGCAATGCGAGAGCGACCCGGGGGCGCAGCAGGTGAGAGAGGGTGGTGGGCGGCGGGTTGCGGGGCGGGGGGCGCACGCGGGGGCGGCGCCGCGCGCGCTGGCGGCGTCGCCGGCCGGCGCTCCGACTCGAGGAACGTGTATTCTATGCATGCGACCCCATCCACGGCGAGACCTGGGTCGCCGCGCCGCTCATCCGCCCGCCGCGCCCGCCGCGGCGCGCGGGCGGCGGATTCGGCTGCCCGCAGCGCGCCGCCCGCCGCGCGCTGCGGCCCTCATTGGGGCCCGGAGGATGGCCTTAAAATCGGCGCTGCCCGGCGCGGTCGCCCGCGCATCGCACGAGCGCGCCCGGGGCCGCTGACCCAGCCGCCGCGGTCCCACCCGCCGCGCCGACCAATGCCCGCCGACGCGTCACCCCCCTCCCTCTCCAGGTCCTCAACGCCCACTTCCCCGGCATCCACATGGCGCCCGACATCCGGTTCCTGACCCGCCTGCCCGACGTGCGCGGTGGTGGGGGGCGCGGGGCAGGGAGGGCCGGCGCGGGCCGCGCGCGCGGCGCCGCCGACCCCCTCTCGCCTCCCTCTCCCGTCAGGGCGTCGACTGCGTCATCGCCGGCTTCCCCTGCATCGACGTCTCCCGCGCGGGCCTGCGCGCGGGGCTGGACGGCCGGTCGTCGGGCTTGGTGAGGGTCGTGGGTGGATTGTTTGGGGAAAGGGAGGCACATATCAGTGGCATTCTTTTCTGACCTTTCCCTCCCGCCCCAACACCCTCCCCCCAGGTGAAGCACGTTTTCCGCCTGCTGGAGGGCGCTCTCGCCGCGGGGCGGGGCGTCGAGTGGGTGCTGCTGGAAAACGTGGAGGCGCTCCTCGACCGCGGCCGCGCGCCGCCGGCCGAGCGCGGCGGCGGCGCCGCGCGCCCGCGCGGGCGCTCAAACCCCGACGCCCCTCCTCCCGGCATCGCCGAGCTGGCGGCGAGGTTTGAGGCCCTGGGATACCAATCGTGGGCGCACCGCGTCGTCAACGCGGCGGGTGAGGGAGAGGGAGAGAGGGGGAGAGGAGAGAGAGGGGTGGCGAGCGCGCGCGCGCGCGCGACCCGCCGCGCTTGACCTCCCTCTCCTCTTCTCTCCCCAGCCTTTGGCCTGCCCCACCGCCGCCGCCGCGTGTTCATGCTCGCCTCCCTGCACGGCGACGCGCGCGACGTCCTCCTCGCGCCCGGCCGCGAGCCCTGCCGCGGCGGCTGCGCGCGCGCGCTCGGCGGGCCCTGCCTCCGCTGCGCGCGCCCCGGCGTGGGCGGCGCCGCTCTCTCGGTCGCCGTCGACCTGGGCAACGCGCAGTCGCAGCCGGGGGTCGGGGTCGTGCCCACGCTCAAAACGACAAACGTGTCGATCGGGCTCCTGCTGGCCGACGGCCGCGCGGGCAAACTCCCCGTGCCCGGCGCTGAGGCCCTGCAGGGGCTCCCCGCGGGCTGGACCGCGCCCGCGTGGCCGCCGGCCGGCCCCGGCGGGGGTGGTGGGAGCGCGCGGGAGCGGCCGCGCGGGACGGGCGGCGACGACGCCGCCGCCGCCAAGTACGCGCGCTGGGCCCTCGTCGGCAACGCGGTCGCCCGCCCCGTCGCCCGCTGGCTGGGCGACGCGCTGCGGTGCCCCGCGGCGCACAAATTTTTCGTGGGGGCGGCCGACCGGCCGCTGAGCGTGGCCGGGGTGCTGGACGGGCCGCCAGGGCCGGCCGAAGGGTCGGTCGCCGCCCTCCTGGCCCCGACCGACGGCGGCGACGGCGGCGACTGGTTTTTGTACGAGGCGGCGACGGGCGTGGGGGCCGGGCGGGGCGGGCGGCGGGCGGCGGCGGGGGTGGTGGCGGCGGCGGCCGCCGCCGCCGCGAGCGAGTCCGACAGCGACGACGCGGCGCCCGACCAACAACAAACGCCTCCTCGCACTTCGTACCCCATGCCCGGCGCAACCGTCGCCGAGTTTCAGGCCGCCGCGCTCACGCCCGAAGGCCGCGCGCGCCTCGCCCCCGCGCGCGCCGACCGCGGCCCCTCCGCCCGCCCCCGCCCCGGCCCCGCGACCGCCTGGCCCCGCGTCGCCTGGTATGTGGCCGGTCTGGGGCGGCACGCGTCCGCGGCGTCGGACGCGCCCGCGCTCGCGCGGCTCGTCCCGCTGCACGAATTTTTTGCGCACACGGCCCTGGACCCCCTCCCCCCCGGCGCCCTGCTCACCTACACCGCGCGCATGCGGGAGCAGGGGTGGAACGTGACGCCCGTGCTGGAGGTGGCGGCCGCGTGCGGCGTGCGCGTGCCCGACGGCGTCGCCGCGGCAGACGTCGAGGCGAGGCGCCTCCCCGGCCCGCGCCGCCCTGACGCTGTCGGCGACGTCGTGTGGGCGCGCACAGCGCCGGCTCCGGGCGCGCGCCGGGGCGAGGGGGGGGGTGGGGACTGGTGGCCGGCCGAGGCGCTCGACCCGTGGCGAATGCCGGCGGGGCGCACGATTCCGCCCGGCGTGGCGGCCATGCTGTCCGACGAAGACGCGGCTCTTTCCCTGCCGGGGCGCGCGCCGGCTCGCGCGGCGCCCCCCCCCCAGCCGACCTACGCTGCCGGCCCCGGCCTGCCGCCGCCACCGCCGCCGTCGGCGTCTGGCGAGCGGCGCGTGCTCGTCGTCTTCGTCTCCGGCGGCGCCCGCACCAAGCAGCCGCGGTGGGCGCGCCCGTGCGAGCTGGCGCCGTGGGGCGCGCGGCGGGTCGACGCCTCTGCCCCCGCCCCTGGCGACGCCGCCGCGCACGCACGCGCGGCGGCCGAGGCGGACGCGACCATGGAGGCCAAAGCCGGGCTTGCGGCGGGCGGGGGCGGGGCGGGAGGGGTCGCCGCGGCCGCCGCGTCAGCCGCCGGCGCGCGCGCGTTTGCCGCGCGGTCGGCCGCCCGCTGCGAACGCTGCGCCGCCTGCCGGGGCGCGACCGGGCGTGACCGCCGCTGCTTGGTTGCCCGCGTGGCAGCGGGCGCTGAAGCCGGCCATTTCGGGGCCCAGCTGGCGGCCCTTGGTGACGGCGCGGTCGGCGCGCGGGTCAAGTCCTGGTGGCCCCTCGACGCCGCCTGGTACGCCGCCACCATCGTCGCGTTCGACCCCATTCGCCAGGCGCACACGATCGCGTACGACGACGGCGACGTCGAGACGGCGGCGCTGTGGGCGCCGATCCAGGTGTTGAAGGCGGCCACGAACCCCCTGGCCTGGCCCGCGAACGCGGCCGTCATTGCGGAGGTGGAGGCGAGGGGGACGCGGCGGGGGGGGAGCGTGGCAGCGGCGGCGGGGGCGGCGGTGCTGGCGCGCGAGCGCGCGGAGGCGGCGGCGGCGGGCGCGGGCGGGAGCGGGTCGGGCGGCGCCTCCGCGACCGGCGAGCCCGTGCGGGCACCGCCGCCTCCACAGCTGGCACTTCCCGAGCCCGAGCCCGACACGGACGACGAGGCGCCGCCCGAAGCCGCGGCCCACTGCGCCGCGCTCGCGGGCGCCTCCTCCCGCTCCCGCCCCGGCGCCCGCTGCCCCGCGTGCGCCGCGCACCACCGCGGGTGCGGCACCGCGCGCGCGGCGCGCGGGTGCGAGCGGCGTGGGGGTGGAGGGCGCGCCGCGCCGCCGCGGTCAGCCGGCGGCGACTCGGGCGACGACGACGCCGCCGGGGACGCGGGCGACGTGGGCGAGGCCGTCTTGCGGACGATCCCGCTGCGCAGCGGGCGCCTGGCGACGCGGTGGTCGACCAAGGTCGAGGCGGGCGAGGCGGCGGACGCTGGGCCGTCTGCGCCGCCGCCCCCGCGCCAGCCGCCCGCCACCCCTCCCCGTGCCACCACCAAGCGGTGCGCGTCGTGCGCCGCGTCAAAAAAGGGGCACTGCGGCACGGCCGACTCTTTTGGCGGGTGCGAGCGCGGCGTGCGTGCGCCGCGCGGGACGCGCGCGGCGCTGTCCCCGTCGGCCGCCGCCACCGCGGCCGGTCCCGACAACGTATTTGCGCACAACCTGGTGGGCGCGCTCGACGCGGGGCTCGCGATGGGCGCGGCGCGCCTGGAAACGCTGCGCACGGCGGCGGCGCCCGAGGCCAAGCGCGCGCGCGCGGCGGGGGCGGGCACCGCGGCCGGCGACCGTTCGGCCGACGGCGCGTCTGACACGGTGGTGGCGGTGGCGGAGGAGTGAATAGGTGGTAGAAGCGCGGCCGCGCGCGCTGTGCGCGCGCGCGGCGACGGACGCGCTCCGCCACCGCGCGCGCGAACCGGGCCGGCGCAGCACTCCATAACGGGGCGGTGGCGCGAGAGGAAATAGAATAAAGGCCTGCACCGTGCCGAGAGCCGACACAACACACGGCGCACGCGCCCCCGCGCCCCCTTCCACCTCTCTCTCTTCATCTTGCCTCACCACGGCAAGCCCGTCAGCAGCCCGGCCACTGAAAGGCCGTCCCCGGCGCCCAGGGGTAGGGGCAGGAGCAGGTCGAGGCTGCCGTCGCCGGACGAGAGTCGCGGCCGCGAGCGCGGCAGCGGCAGCGCAAGCGGCAGCGCCAGCGCCAGCGCCAGCGGCAGCGGTAGCTCCTCTGCCCGCACCTGCCGCCGCGCCCGGCGGACGGGCGGCGACGCGGGCCCCGGGCTGCCGGCCGACGGCGGGCGCCGCTGGCGGCGCTCGCCGCGTGGCCGCGGCGCGGGCGCCGCGACCGGCGCCGCCTCGCCCGCCGCCCACCCGGCCCCCACCGCGGTCGACAGCGCGGCCCGCACCTGGGACGGCGGCGGCCGCAGCACGCCCTTGGACGCGACGAGGGGGGGCGCGGGCGGGCGCGGCGCTGCGACGCGCTTGCGCCGCGCGTCGCGCGCGCGCGCGCGCGCGGCCGGCCGAGGCGCGGCGCGAGCCGGGGCGGATGGCGGCGGTGGGGCCGGGCCCAGGCCGTGCAGCGGCGACGGCGGCAGCGGCTGGGGGTGCGCACACGGGCGTCCCGCCCCGGAAAAGGGCGTGCCTCCCCGCGCGGCGCGCGGGCGCGCCGCGCCCCGCCCCCGAATTGGGGCCGGCGCCGCGCCCTGCGGACGCACCCACGCATCATCAACATCCATGGCGGAGGATGGGGGGGGCGGGAGGGCGGGGAGGGCGGGGAGGGCAGGGCGCCCGCGCGCGCACGCGGACGGGTCCGGGACCGCCGCCCCGACCCCAGGCCGCGCGGCGCGCGCGCAGGTCGGCGCGGGAGGGGGCGTAGGACGCGACGAGGCGGTCAAAGGCGCGAGCGGGCGCGGGGCGGGGCGGTGGCGGTCGGCCCGCGTGCGCCCCTTTTGGGCGCGGCCGCCCGCGGCGAGCGCCAGACTCGGGCCCAGCGCCCCGATGCGGGCGCTGCACCCGCCACCCCCCCGCGCGCGCCTCCCGCCCCCCGGCCGCCGCCCCCTCCTCCCTCGCGCTGCGCCGCCCGGCTGGGACGGCGTCGCCGTCGTCGTCGTCGACCACGGCTCCAAGCGGGCGGCGGCCAACGACGCGCTGACGCACTTTGCGGAGATGTACAGGTGTGGGGTGGAGGGTGGAGGGGAGGGAGGAGGGAAGAGTGCGCAATGGGGCGGCGCGACCGGCGGCGCCGCCCTCACCCCCCGCCTCCTTCCCAGGGCCGCATCTGGGCGCCCCGTCGTGGAAGTGGCTCACATGGAGCTCGCCAGGTGGGGCGGGCGAGGGGAGGAGGGGTCGGGAGGGGCCGACGGGCCTCTGCGCGACCCCGACCCCCTCCTCTCTCTCTTCAGCCCCACCATTTCCGACGCCGTCGCCGCCTGCAAGGCCGCCGGCGCGTCGCGCGTCGTGCTGGCGCCCTACTTTCTGTCTCGGGGGAGGCACATCGACACGGACGTGCCCACGCTCGCGGCCGCCGCGGCGGCCGAGCACGGCCTCCCCGTCTCCGTCGCCGCGCCGCTCGGGGGCGACCCCGGCCTCGCAGCCCTGGTGGAGCGGCGCGTGGTCGAGGCCGAGGAGGCGTGGCGCGGACGGGAGGAGGAGGGAGAGGGCTGGGCGTGAACAATTGTGTGATTCATTCGTGTCTCTTTCTCTTCCCGCCCACACCCCTCGTCTCGTGTTACACCGCGGGGCTCCCGCCTGGCGCGCGCACCCCGCGCCCCTAGCTCGCGCGACCAAAAAAACACGGGGCGACGCTGACAAGGACCTGGCACCGATGTCTCTCATCTCGTTTCTCCCTACCCTAGAGGTTGTCGAGCAGCCCCCCGCTCACGACGACAAAGTCGCCGTCGGCGAGGGCGGTGACCGCGGGCACGATGCGGTTGTTGACGTTGACGGGGGAAGCGTCGAGCGACGGCGGCGGGGTGGTGGCTGTGGCGATGGCGGCGCGGCGGTCGTCGCCCGCGCCGCGCTCGGCCGCCGCGACCGCCTCCGGCGCCCGCGCCGCCACCAACGCGCCTGCGGTCGTGCCGCGCGGCACCCGCGCGATGTCGCCGGGGGGCCAGACGAGGACGAAGAGGTCGCCCGAAGCGGCGGGGGTGGGGGGCACAGTCGTGCTGTCGCCCTTGCCCTCGCCGCTCTCGCCGCCCTCCTCGCCCCCTTCCACGTCCTTGGTCCAGGCCAGCATGGCGCGCAGCAGCCGAATCTTGTCGCCCATGGCCGCGGGGGTCGAGGGAGGAGGGGCGTCGGCGACGTCGGCGAGCGCAACCGCTTCCGCCTTGGCTTCCGCCGCCTCGTCCCGCGTCGCCAATGGTAAGACCACCACGGGCAGCAGCCGCCCGTACGCGTCCACCCGGTGCCAGCGTCCGTCCCGGCCGGCGCGAAACTCTTCCACTTTCGCCCTCAACCCCCCCCGCCCGGCCGCCGCCCACCCCGCGTCGCGCGCGGTGGTCAGCAGGGCGTCCACTTCGGCGCGGGAGGGGGGGCGGCCGGCCAGGTCGAGGCGCGGGGCGACGCGGACGGCGATCAGAGCGGAGGAAGCGTCGTCGCCCGCCCCCACTCCTCCCACCTCTGGCGCTTCGAGCACGGCGCCCAGCTGCAGCTTGCCGCCCGACACGCGGGCGACGGCGTCGCCGACGGCGAGCGCCGGGGCGGCGCCGACGCCGGGAAACGCGGCGACCGCGGCGACCGGGGTGGCAGACGCGCCGCCCTCGCCCCCTCCCCCCGCCTCTTTGTAGATCCAGTGCGCAGCTGCGCCCGTCTCGGCGGCGGCGTGCATCCCCCCCGTGCGCAGTTGCACCTCGAAGGGCGCGGTCGGCACGGGCGCGCCGCGGCGGCCGACGACCGCAGTGTGCAAGCTTTGATAGCCCGACGGCTTGGGCGCCAGGATGTAGTCATCGTCTTCGCCCGCGATGGGGCGCCAGAGGCGGCGCACGGAGGGCAGGATGCGGTAGCACGCGGCGACGGCGGCCGCAGTGGCAGACTTGCCCTCGCCGGCGCCCGCGGCCGCGCCGGCGGCCGGCGACACCACCACGCGCAGCGCGCGCGCGTCCAGGACGGCGGCGGGCGGCACGCCCTTGCGCGCGGCCTTGCGGGAGACGGACAGGCAAGATTTGAGGCGCCCCTGCACGCGCACCTCCAGCCCCGTCGCCTGCCCCTCGACCGCCACCTCGCGCAGCAGGGCGCCGGCCGCGGTCCACAGGTCGCCCAGCGCGGGGGGGGCGGAGCCCTGGGGTGGGGGGGAGCCGGCGTCGCGCGCGGCGGCGGCGGCGGCCGCCGCCGCGGCGCGCGCGCGCGCGCCCGCGCCGCGCCCGGGCGGGCGCTCGAACGTGGTCGCGTCAAAGGGCGGCACCGTGGCCAGCAGCGCCGCGCACTCGGGCGCGCCGTCGCCCAGGGCGGCGGCGGCCGGCGGCGGCGACGGCGCCCGCGCGCGCGGCCCCGGTGACGCCGCGTCGAGCTCGGCCCGCAGCGCCTCGTACTCGGCGGGGCGCGTCGCGGCAAACGCGAGGTCCTCCAGCTCGCCCTGGAGCGCAAAAAGGCCGAGGCGCCCCGCGAGCGGCGCCCACACGCGCAGCGTCTCGCGCGCCACCGCCCCCCGCTTCGCGGGCGGCAGCGCCCACAGCGTGCGCATGTTATGCAGCCGGTCGGCCAGCTTGATGACGAGGCAGAGGGGGTCGTCGATCGAGGCGACGACCATGGAGCGCGCGGCGGCCGCGTCGCCGTCGGGGGAGGCGGGGGCGTCGCCCACCGCGCCGCCGCCACTGCTCCCTGCGTCCCGCCGCCGCAGCAGTTGGTGCGCGCGTGACAGGCGGGACACGGCGGCGACGAGCGCGCCGACCGGGGCGCCAAACTCGGCCGCCAGGGCGGGCGCCGAGATCGGGGTGTCGTCGGGGACGTCGTGCAGCAGGGCTGCGGCCACCGCGTCGGCGGCGCGCGCGGATGATCTCGCACCGCCGTCGGCCAAGAGGGTTTCGACGATGGCCGCCGTCTCGACGCAGTGCGCGACGTACGGTTCGCCCGACCGCCGGGTCTGGCCCGCGTGCGCGGCGGCGGCGTAGGCCGCCGCCCGGCGCGCCAGGGGCGCGTTGAGCAGGGTGGAAGAGAGCACGTCCACCCCGTACAGCAACGACGCGGGCGGGGTCGGCGGCCGGCGCGGCGCGGCGGCCGCCGCGCGCACGCGCGCGGCCGCCGCCGCGCTCGCGCGCCGCTCCTGCCACGCGGACGCGGCGGCGGCGCCCGCGGTGGCGGTGAGGAGCAGGGTGCCCCAGTAGGTGAGCACGGCGGAGGGGCCGACGGCGTGAACAGCTGGAGAAGGAGAGGGACAGGAGGTGGGCGCGAGCTGTCTGTTGCTGCTGCCCTCTCTCTCTCTCTCTCTCTTCTCTCACCGCTGGCGGCCGCGCGCAGAGCCGCGAGGCTGACCGCGGTGCGGGAGACGGCGTCGGCGGCGACCTGGGGAGGGGGCGGGAAGGCGGGGTCGGGGCGCGCGCGGCGTGGGGACGTTGCGGGGGGCAGGCGGCGCGCGCGCCCGGCGCAGGTGAGCGACACATGGCGTGAACCGAACGCGCGCGGGCAGGGGCGCGCGCGGAGGCCGCGGCGCCCGCCCGCCCGCCACGACGTCGGCCCGGCAAGCCCCGCCCATCGGACGCGCCCGCCAACCCGCCTCCCACAGCCTTCCCGCGGCCCCGCCACGCCACCACTCACCATGGCGTGCGCCAGCCCGGCAACCGCCGGCGCGGGGCGCCGTCGCCCGCGGCGCCGCGCGCGGGTGGGCGCGCCGCCCAGCGGGCGGCCGCGCACGCCCGCGGCAGGGCGCTGCATGGTGGCGAGAAGGAAGGAGGTGTGTGTGCGGGCGGCGACAGGGGAGTGTGTGGGGAGGCGGGGCAGCGTTGCACGTTCACTCTCTCCTCCCGGCCAGCAGCACCCACCCTTCGCGCTCGTCCTCGATGGCGAGGCGGATGCCGGAAGACGCGTACGCGGCTATGAGTTCAGGCGCTTGCAAGGACAGCACCCCGCTCAGGCCGACCGGCGCGCCGGGCGCCGCCGCGGCGGCCAGCGTCGGTGCCAGGGCGGCCAGGGGGCCAGCCAGGATGTTGGCTACGACGATGGTGCATGTGCCGGCGACGGCCGCGAGCTCGGGCGGCGGCGGCGCGAAGGGGTCGGCTGGCACGAGGCACGCGCGCACGGTCACACCGTTGGCCGCCGCCGTCGCGTCCGTCGCGGTCACCGCCTGCTCCTCGACGTCGGTCGCCAGGACGGCCGGCGCGCCGAGGAGCGCGCCCGCGGCGGCGAGCACACCCGACCCGCACCCGAAATCGAGCAACGGCCCGCTCGCCACGCTCTCCCGCTCCCGCGCCAGCCACGCCAGGCACATGGCGGTCGTGGGGTGGGCGCCCGTGCCAAACGCGAGGCCCGGCGTGACCCGGACGACGAGGGAGCCGCGTCCGCGTGCGGCCGCTGGCACCGCCTCCCCGGTCGGCACCACCCACACGCCGTCGCCCGCGCACACGGGTTCAAAAGCGCCGCGCAGGGCGGCCTGCCACTCGGCGGCGTGCGCGGTCTCGAGCGACCAAGTTGCGTCAACGCCGGCCGCGGCGGCAGCGGCCGACGTCGCGGACTTGACCGCGGCCTCGCCGCCGGCGGCCGGGAAGACGGCCGTCACCCGGCAGCGCGGCCAGACGCGGGATGAGGTCGAGGGGGTGGCTTGGAGCGCGTCTTTGAATATCGGCGCCTCGTCCTCCCCGCCGCCCCTGTCTTCGTCAACGCTGACGGACAATGCCCCGCACTCGAAAAGGAGGGCGTCGGCGAGCGCCTCGGCGGCGGCGCCGGGCACGCCGGCCGCGGTTGCGCGGAGAGCGTCATCGGGGGAGGCCGCGGGGCGGGTCACGCGGCGGGCGGTGGGGTGAAAGGGGCCGCGGGATGGGCGGAGGCGCAGGAGGCGCGCCGCCCGCATGGCCAGAGAGTGGGGGCGGCTGGGAGCAGAGGGCCAGCGCCGGCGTGATGGCCGACGACAGTCTCCCCCCCCTTCCGCGCCCCTTCCCCGCCTCTCGGCCCGCCGCGCCTGGCCTTTGTGTATCGACAGTCGGCACTACAGCCCATCGCCCAGGTGCGCGCCAGGCCCCAAAATGACGAAAGCGGCCTCCTTTTTGATGCGGCCTGCCCTCGCCCGCCCGCGGCGTTCTGCCGCCGCGCCGCCCGCCACGGGCGGCCCTTTTAAACAAAGACGCAAGCGGCGGGCGGAGGGCGCCATCGACCCCGCGCGCGGCCGCACGGCTCCCCGCGCATGCCGCCCGGGCGCCGACCCACCGGCCTTCCCTCCCCCTTTTAGCATGCCCATCACATCCGCGATTATCGGGTGGCAAGGCGGCGTCGTCTGCGGCGTCCTGTCCGCCGGCCTGGTCGTCATGGGCTTCGACTGGGTCCCCCCGGATTTGGTCTTCGCTTTAATGTCGTCCGCCCTCATGGCCGCCCAAATTTTGCCCGCCAGAGCAGCCGCAGCAGGCTTCTCCAACACTGGCGTGTTGACCGTGATGGCCCTGTTTGTCGTCGCGGAAGGCGTGTCCCAAACGGGCGCGCTCGACGCCGCGTTCACCCTGGCCCTGGGGCGCGCCCCGTCCGCCGCGGTCGCGCAGGCGCGCCTCATGCTGCCCGTGCTGGTGGCCAGGTCCGGATGGGGAGAGTGAGGGGTGGGAGGTGAAAGGGCGGGCGGTCGAAGCGCGTGCGCGCTCGCGCCAACCCCGCACCCCCCCTCTTTTCTTCTCTTCTCAGCGCCTTCCTCAACAACACGCCCATCGTCGCCCTGCTCATCCCCCTCGTCCGCGGCTGGGCGCGGCGCAACGGGGTGCCGGCGAAGCAGCTGCTGATTCCGCTGAGGTAGGAGGAGGGGGGAGAGCGGAGGGACGCTGCCACCGCGCAGCGCGCTTCCGGCCGACCGCCCCCTCTCCCGCCTTTTAGCTTTGCGACCGTGTTTGGCGGCACAATCACAACGATCGGGACGTCGACCAACCTGGTGCGCGTGGGGTGGGGTGGGGTGGGCGGTGGTGGGGTGGGGTCCGCGCGCCCGCGCGGCCGGCCTCGCTCACTCTCCCCACCTCCTCCCTCCTTCAGGCCATCCTGGGGCTGCAACAAGAGAAGTTCAGAAAGAGCCAGAACCCCTTGGACTCCGCCTTCGGTGAGAAGAGAGGAGAGGAGAGGAGGGAGAGGCGCCCACCCCTCCGCGCGCTAGCCCCCCCCTCCCCCCCTCTTCCTCGTTAGGCATCTTCACCCTCACCCCGTACGGCATCCCGTACGCCCTGTGGGGCGCCGCCTACATCGTCCTCTTCTCGCACTGGCTGCTGCCGCGCTCGGATTCCGGCTCCGCGTCCACGTCCGACCTCGCTTCGGCCCTCGCCGTCCCGCCCCGGTCCCCCGCGATCGGCCGCTCCATCGGCGCCGTCCTGGGCGGGGGCGACGTGCGCGCGGCCGCGCTCGCGCGGGCGGGGCAGGTGACCCCCGCGCCGCCGCCCGGCGCCGCGCTTTTGGAAGGGGACGTCGTTTATGTGACGGGCCCCCTCGCCTCTGTCCGGCAAGCGGCAGCCGAAGCCGGCCTCGCCGTGGTCGACGACGGCTCGGAAGACGCCGCCCTGGACGCTCTTGGCGTCGGCGGGTCGCCGCGCGGCGGCGCGGTCGTCGTGGCGGGCGCCGACGTCGATGTCAGACCCGGCGCGGGTGGCGCCGACCTCCTGGAGGTGCGGGTCAAGAAGGACGCCCCTTTGATCGGCACCTCGATTAAAGGCGCGGGTTTTCGGGGCCGCTTTGGCGCGGCCGTCGTCGGCGTGCGCCGCGCCGCCACCCCCCTCTCCACCCGCTTTGGCGACGTCGTCCTCGCGCCCGGCGATGTCCTCGTCCTGGCGGTCGGACCCACCTTTGCGGGCGACGCGCCCGAGTTTCGGGCCAATTTCGACCGCGCGCGCAGCGTCGCCGACGCGACGGCGGCCGCCTTTTCCACCTCCCTCAGCATCCCGCCCCGATCCAAACTCGCGGGCAAGACCATTCAGCAGGCGGGGTTGCGGGGGGTGCAAGGGCTCTACCTGTTCGCCCTGGAGCGCGGCGGCAAGACCGTGGCGGCCGCGGGGTCGGACGCCGTCCTCCAAGAGGGCGACGGTGAGAGAGTGGAGAGTAAAGGGAGGTGTCGGAGTCGAGACACCACGCGTTCGACCCACCACGCCCCCCTCTCCTCCCCAGTCTTGTGGTTTGCGGGCGACCTCGACGCGGTCGCGTTTCTGCGCAAGATCCCCGGCCTCGCCCACACCGCCAACGGCCAAGTGTCCAAGCTGGGCGACGCGCCGGTGCACCGCCGCCTCGTGCAAGCGGCCGTCAGCGCGCACAGCCCCCTGTGCGGGCACACGCTGCGCGACGTCCGCTTCCGCCACCGCTACGGCGCCGCCGTGCTCGCCATCCACCGCTCGGGGGTACAGGTGGCGACCGACGTCGCGGAAGTGGCGCTGCGGGCCGGGTAAGAAGGGGGGGAGAGGGAGAAGGGGGGAGAGGGAGAAGGGTGTGGCGGCCGCGGCGGCGAGCGCCGCCCCGACTCAAACCCACCCCAACCTCCCTCCCCTCTCTCTTTAGCGACGTCCTCGTCCTCGAGGCCGGCCCCGCATTCGCGGCCGCCGCGTCCTCCCAGCGCGCGTTCGCCATCATCTCCGAGGTCCCCGGCGCGGCCCCCTTGAAAAAGTCGCGCATGTGGCTCGCGCTCGCCGCGGTTGGCGCCATGATCCTGTCCCAAATCCTGGCGGGCGCACTGGAAGGTAAAGGTCCGGGACGGGTGTCCAAATTCGCGGAAAAGGCCAACCTGTGGTACGTCGCGATGTTGGCGGCGGCGACCATGCTCGCGGGCCGCTGCCTGTCGATCGACCAAGCGCGTGCCTCGCTCGACTGGCAAATCTACATCTGCATCGGCTTCGCGTTTGGCATCTCGACGGCCATGGAGTCGACGGGGGTGGCCAAGGCGATTGCCGAGGTCGCCGCGGCGGGCGCGCGCGCGGTCGGCGGCCGCGTCGCCGCGCTGACCGGGGTGTTCCTCGTCACCTCGTTGCTGTCTGAGCTCTTGACTAACAATGCCGCGGGCGTGCTGATGTACCCTCTTGCGTCGACGCTGGCGTCGGAGCTCGGCATTGAGCAGCGCATGATGTCGATCTCCATCATGCTCGGCGCTTCCGCGGGATGGATCCTGCCCTGGTCGTACCAGTGCAATCTGATGGTGTTTTCGGGTAAGAAGGAGGAGAGGTGGGGGTGGGGTGGGTGTCGGCGTGGCCGCGCGCGCGCGCGCGCGCGCGCCGAGCCGACCCCGCCCTCTTTTCCCCTACTCCTCTCCTCAGCCGGCAACTACAACACCATGGACGTTGTCAAAATCGGCGTCCCCATGTACCCCTGGCTCGTCACCGGGGTCGCGGTCCTGTTTGCGTTTGAGAAACGGCTCTGGATCCCCAACGTGGTGGCGGCGATCGCCTTTATTCTGTCCCTGGCCCCCCCTCTGGTCGCCGCCCACCTGGCCAAGCGCAAGGCGGCGGCGGCGAAAAAAGAGGAGGCGGCAGTGCCGGCGGGGTGGGAGGTGGGCAAGGTGTGAAGGAGAGAGGGGGGGGGGGGGGGGGATGGGCGTGCGTGCTTGGGGCGTGGCGGCGTGGTTGAAGGCGTGGGCCAAGTGTGACGCACAGGAGGGGGCGGGAGGCGCGTCGAGAAGGGTCGCTTGTTTCTACACGTCGGCTGGGCCCGCCGCCGCGCCCGCCTCGACCACCCCGTCCCCCTCCTGCACCGCGCCAGCGTCCGCCATCGCCTCATCGTCACCTTCCACCCCGGCCTGGGCGGCGGCCTCGACCGGCTGGTCCGCGACCACGAGCGCGGCGAGCGCGGCCGCCGCGGCGCCCGCGTCCCCCACTTTCAGCGCAGCCAGCGCCCGCTTGACCGCTTCGTCCACCACCGCCGCCCGCGACGCGGCGATGGCGGCGGCCAGGGCGGCGTCCCGGGCGTCGGCGCCGGCGGCGGCCGCGAGGCCGGCCGCGCGTGCGAGCGCGACGCCGGCCAGCGACCCGGCCAGCATGCGCCGCCCGGCGCGCTGGCGGGACGACATTGATGCCCCAGCCGGGCGCGCGCGAGCGGCCGGCGGGCGCCGGCCGGCGGCGGCGCGGCGTGGGGCGGCGGGTGCGACCGCGTTGTCGCCGCCTGCCTCGTCCACCCCCCCACCCCCAGCCACTGCCGCCTGCAGCGCCTTGGCGACGACCGTCGCCGACGCCGCGTCGAGCTCCACCACCCGCCCCGCCAGCGCGGCCCGCGCGACGAGAGGCACCGCCTTGTATCCAAACGCAGCCGTCCACATCTTGAGGAGCGGCTTGGCGGCGGGCACCACGAGGCGGGTGACGCCCGCCGCCGCGAGCACGGCCTCCAAGGTCATCACCAGGCGCCGCGCGTGCCCCGCGCGCCGGTGCCCGTCCCGGGTGGCGAGAAAGGGGAGCTCGGCGAGGTCGGCGCCGCGCGCGCGCAGGGCAGCGGCGCAGAGCGGGACCGGGCCGTGGCGCAGGACGGCGACGAGGAAGCCGTCGTAGTCGTAGCCGTCTCCGACGGACGCCGCGGTGACGAGCTGCATCAAGTCTTCCCCGGATTCCGTGATCAGGGGCGCAAACGCGGCCCGGAAGAGTTTGCGCGCGTCGGCGACGGCGGCGACCGCGCCGCGGTCGGTCGCCGACGCGGACGCCAGTTGCAGGGTGTAGCCGCCAGGGATGGGGAGGCGGGTCGTGGTCAGGCGGTGTAGGTCGATGTGGATCTAGAAGAGGAGGGGGGAAGCGATCGGCGTGCGCGTCGGGTGACCCGACTCTCGTCGTTGCCGGGCCTCGGGCGCGCGCCGCCGCCCCTCACGGCCGACCACTGACCTTTTGGCATGCCTGAGGGAGGTAGGAGAAGGGAGGCAGGAGGGTCGGGATCGGGGTTCGGCGCCGCCCCCCTCCGCTTCCCCTCCTCTCTCTCACCTCGCCGCAAAACCAGGGCGCCTCGGCCACATCCTCCTCGGTCAGGGTGGCACCGATAGCCTTCTCTTCGCACTGGACGTGGGCCCCCCGGTCCTGCAAGAGGGACGGGCGGGGTCGTCGCGCGTTCCCGCCTCGGACCGCGCCAGCCCGCTTCGGACGCTCCTCCGAGCCTCACCACGCGCCCAACCTCCCTCCCCACACCTGGCAACACGCACACAGGACGACGGTGCGCGGGCCAAAGCCGCCCAGAGCGTAATCCGTCTTCCCGCAGTGCACGCACGGCTCCCCGTCCTCGCCCGTGGTGACGGTGGGGGGCGGGGGTGGGGTGGGGGTGAGGGTGGGGCGGCGGGGCATGGTGGGCGGGGTTTGGGGGGGTCGGAGAGTGAGAGAGAGACGGAAGAGACGCGGCGCCGACCCTCCCGCCACCATCCTTCCCCTTGTTTTTGGTGCTGTGAAACTCCGTTTCATGTGTTTTTGGAGCCGCGCCCACCGACCCGCCCCCATGCTCCCGCCCGCGCCTGGCGCGGGCGCGCGGGGTCGCGCGCCCGTGCCCCCGCCGCCGCCGCCCGGTTGCCCCCCGGCCCGCGCCCACCCCACCCCCACCCCCCCTCCGCAGCGCGCCCAGCGCGGCCCACAAAATAAATAGAACCAAATGGACGGGCGTCGGTCGGCGGGTGGCGCGCGCCGCGGCGGGCAGCGGCAAAGCGCGCCGCCACCGCGAGCGCGCCCGCCGCCCTGGCCTCGACAGCGCCGCCAGAGGGCTCCTCCTCGGCGGCCCCTCGTCTCCACCGCTTCAGTACGCCTCCCAGCAAGGGTGCGCCGACCGCTGCGTCTTGAGCGCCTTCCAGCAGGCCGAGTTGCATTTGAACCCGCCGCCGAAGCCGAGCTGCCACACGCGGTCGCCCTTCTTGACGCCCGCGGTGTGCTCGATGTTGGCCAGAATGTACCACGTGGACGCGGCCGACGTGTTGCCAAAGCGGAAGAGGGTGTCCTTGGACGGCTTGGCCAGCGCCTCGGTGAGGCCGAGCGCTTTCTCGAGCTCGTCGATGACGCCGCGGCCGCCGGTGTGGAGCAAAAAGTGCTCGAAAGCCTGCAGCGAGAGGAGAAAAGAGGGGCGGGGTCGATGCGGCCCCCCCACGCGCGCGCCGCGCTGCGCGCGCCAGCCCCTCCTCTTTCCTCCTGCCCTCTACTCCTACCTTTTTGAAGTCCGGCACGTACGACTTGTCGCGCGCGCACTTGATGAGCTCTCCCACCGGCAGGACGCGCGGCCCGAGCGCCGTGATGTTCTCTTTGAGCGCTTTGCCCGCGACCTCGACGACATTCTTCTTGAGGAAGACGCCCATCACGCCCTCGGCATCCTCCCCGTTGCCCATGCACCCAAACGCGGAATCTTCGCACCCCAGGTGGGTGCGCTCCGTGTCGGTGAGCACGTACTTGGCGCGGCGCGCGTCGCCCGCGCGGTTGGACATGAGGGCGGCGGCGCCCCCCAGGCGGAACAGGCAGTTGACGACGAGCATGGACCGGTCCTTGCCGATGTACCAGTTGTTGGTGATGTTTTCGTGGTTGACGACCAGGATGCGGCGGTTGGGCAGGGCCTAGAGAGTGGGAGAGAGGAGGAAATGGTGGGGTCGGAAACAAACAAAACAAAAAAAGTCACCTCTTTCTCGTCTCCTTCTCTCCATTTCTCATACCTTGAGCATGTGCTTGGCCATGTCGACGCAGACAAGCGACGATGAGCACCCCATGCCCGCCATCGAGTACGTCAGGACATCTTTGCGCATTTTAAACTTGTTGACAATCATGGCGGCCATCGACGGCGTCGGCGCGAAGCACGAGCACGACGTGATCACGACGTCGATGGACTGGGCGTCCATGCCCGTCTTGGCGAGCAGCTGCTCCACGACGTCGTACAGGACCATCTCGGTTTCGGACAGCGCGTCGGCGAGCGTCGTGCCCATCTGGGTGCCCGCCCGCATGGCGAGGACGCCGTCGGAGAGGCCGGTCTCGTCGCCCAGGCCGGACCGGTCCATGATGGCCTGGGAGAGAACCGGGGGAGGTGTGGGCGAGGGCGCGCAAGCGCGACGCCAACCCCCTTCCATCCTCCCTCCACCCCCTCCCCCACCTTCTGGAACTCGACGTTCTCCGGTGAGAACATCTTGCGCTCCGTCATGGCGTCCGTCACAAACTTGCGCGAGGTGCGCAGGCGGGCGGGCACGCGGAAGCACGCAAAGTCGACGAGGTAGGACGTTTTGGAGGGGAGGCCGGGGATGGCCAGGCCGAGCAGGGCGTGGGCGGCGTAGAGGGCGAAGAGGGTGCAGGCGGCCGCGGCGACGGCCTAGGGGGGCGAGAGGAGGGAGGGCGTTGGCGACCGCGGCGCACGCCCACCACCACCACCCTCTCACTTCTCTCTCTCCTCTCCTACCAGCTGCACCGACGACATGCTGGACAGGGCGTCGGCCATGGAGGCGACCGCGGGGGCGGCAGCGACGACCTGGGCCTAAGGAGGAGGAAAAAAGGCCAAGGGGTTGGCGAGCTCGGGGGGCGACCCCGTCAAACGCCCGCCCCGCCGCCATGAACGAGCACCAGACACGCCCACACGCGCTGGTGGGGGGCATCCGGGTGGCGGAGGCGGTCTCGACGGCGGTCGTGGCGACCATGGCGAAATTGGCTCAACGCGCGGTCCAATGCTGGCCCACCCGAGCGGCCACCGCGGCCGCGGTCAGGCCCGTCTGGCAAACATTGCTAATGGTGCGCCACGGCGGCGGATTTGAAGGCGGGAGGGCGCGCGGGCGTCACGCGGCCACCGCGCAATGGCGCGGCTGCGGTGCGCACGGGCTCCGCGGCGCCCGCAGGCACGCCGCCGCGGCCCAACCGCCGCCCAATACGCGAGAAAGTGGTCGGTGGCGCGGTCTAGGTGCCAAGCGCCATCCACCGCGCCGCGCAGCGCCCCGCCGCCCGCGCCGCGCATAGCGGTTGGCTGAAAGCCGCACCTTGTAAGCGGCCACCGCCGCCACGGCGAGCGCGACGCGAGCCAGAGACATGTCCATGAGTCTGGTGGGTAAATGGGGGGGGTGAGAAGTGCGGAGGAGGGCGCGGGGGAGGCGGTTGCGTGCGGTGGGCCATGCCGCATGCCGCGCAGGCGTGCTCGCGCGGCCGGCGAGGGCCGCACGCATAGTCGGCCGTAGGCAGCGCTCGTACCTAGCCCGGGGTTGAGGCTGGCTGGGAGGGTGGTGGTGGGGAGTGTGTGGCGGCGCAACAACAGAGTCGCATGCCTCTCTCTCCACACCACAACCTCTCCTCTCTATTCCTCACGCCCGTTGCCGCCCTCCGACCGCCGCCAGCTCGGCGCGCACCGCGTCCCCGCCGACGAGCGCCAGAGCGGTGGTGGCGGCCGCGGAGAGAGGGGTTGGCAGAGGGCCCGCCACAGCCCCGGGCGCGGCGGCGGCAGGCGCAGCAGCCAGACCGCAGACACCAACCACCACGCCCGCGCGCGCCAGCAGGGAGGCGAGCGACGCGTCAAGCGCCGCGAGCGCGGCGTCGAGCGCGCCGTCGCCCGAAGCAGCAGCGGGCGCGGGCGCGCCCAGCGCGGTCAGTGTGCTCACCACGGCGGGCAACAGCGCCGCCCGCTGGGCGCGCGCCGCCGTCAGGCGCGTGGCCGCCGCGTCGGCCGCCGCGCGCGCCGCGCGCGCGGCGCCGCCTGCGACCGCCGCCCGCCGCGACGCCGCCGCCGCGGCCGCTGCCCGCTCGCGCACACGGACAGCATCCTCGTCGGCGAGGGCGGTGGCGCGCGAGCGCAGGGCGGCCGCCGTGGACGCGACGCGCGCGTTGTAGGCGAAAAGCGACGCCACCGACGCGGATCCCGCCTCGAAAGCCGCCGCCGCGGCCTCGCCCGAGTCGACGCCCAGGGCTGCGGCGATGGAGGCCACGTCGGACGCGGCGCGGGAGAGCTTGGTCGCGGCTTCCGCGGCGGTCGTGGTCGCCACAGACCGTTTGGGACGGCCGCGCCCGCCCGACGAGGAAAAAGGACGGGCAGAGGAGGACACAGAAGAGGAGGACGCAGCGTCGGCCGTCGGCCGCCGGCCAGCCGCCGCCACCCCCTTGCGCGCTGCCGCCGCCCCCGCGTGCCGCGCCGCGCGCTCCGCCCTCAACGCCTCCACCCGCGCCGTGGCCGCCACCCACGCCTCGTCCGCGGCGGCGGTCGCGCGGTCGGCGCGGGCGGTGGTGTCGGCGGCCGCTTTGGCCGCCGCGTCGCGCGCGGCCAGCTCGGCGCCCGCCTCGCGCAGCACGGAGACAGACTGTTGGCGTGCGGCGTCGGCCGCGGCGGCGGCGGTGGATTCGCCGGAGGCCAGGACGCGCGTGGACGCCCGCAGGGCGTCGACGCGCGCGCGGCGCGCCGCGGCGCCCGCGCGCGCCGCGGCCGCCCGGCGCGCGACCCGGTCCAGCGCGTCCTCCAGGCGCGCGACTTCCGCCTCGGCCGCGGCCGAGGCCGCGGCCGCGAGCGCCGGCGAGGCCGCGGGGTCAGCCCGCGCGGCCGCCAACGCCGCCTCCCCAACCCCCAACTCCTGCAACAACCCGTCCCGTGTCGCGCGCGCCGCCTCCAGCGCCCGGTCAAATCCCCCCACTTCCCGCTCCAGGGCCGCGATGGTGGCCGCCAGCGCAGGCGACGTGAGCGCGGCCGCGCCGGCCGCCGCCTCCACCGCGGCCGCCGCGCGCAGGCTCGTGTTGGCGACGCGCAGCTTGGCAATGGAAGCGCTGCAGAGTGGAGGTGGCAGGCGTTGATGGAAGGTGGTGGCGGGGCGACAGTGCGCGCCTCCTCCCTCCTCCCCGTCTCCACTCACCGCTTGCGCCGCAGCACGTCGGGCGACAGGGTGGCCGACGACATGGCAAGCGGGCGCGGCCGCGGTCGCGGGGCGGCCCGCCGTTGCGGCGTGGTGTGCGGCGGGAGGCGAGCGGGCGCCGGCGGCAGACCGCGGCGTGCGGCTCGGCGGGGGGGCTGCCCGATGGACGCCAGGTGCGCCTGCCGCACCAAGACGGCTGCCTGCATCGCCCGGCGCCCAGAGAACGGGGGGAGCGCGCAATTGGGGGCGGGCGGGGTGGGCGGGCCGTCGACGCGCCCTCCTCTTGTCTTTTTCAGCCCCGCGCGCCCGCCCTCGCCCCCATCGTCGGTGCTCACGCCCACCCTGCCGCCTCCGTCCCCCACGCGGGGCGCGATGGCGAGCGCCGCCGCGCGGCGCGGCGCGCTGCGCCTGGACGCCAGCAACAAGCGGGCGGGGGCGGGATTTGTCGCCATGCTGGGCGACAGGCTGCAGCAGGTGTGAAAAGGAGGGGGTGGGGGTGGTGGGGGTTGGGCGTTTGGGAAAAAAAACAAAAACCACGACCCTCTCTCTTCCTCTCTCCTCAGAACGCGGGCCTCGCCGGCGCCGCCGCCGGCACGGCCGCCGCCGCCGCGATCCTTACCGCGCGGTCCGTTGCGGCCGCCGGCCCGCCCACGGGCGCGCTCGTCTCCTTTTATTTTTCGCCGCTCGCGGCCGCCGCCGCGATGCTCGCCCTCTGGACCCTGTGCGTCGCCTTTTTCGAGGCCGTCGGCATGCGCTACGACGCCTGCTTCTCCCTTGGCGACCGGACCGCGCTGCCGCGCGCGGCGCGGCTGGCGCGCGTGGCGGCGGGCGCGGGCGGCGTCGCGGTCGGCGGCGGCGCGCTGTTTGCCGCGGCGCTCGCGGCCGGGGCGGACGGCCTGGCGGCCGCGACGCCGCCGTTGGCCTACGCCCTTGTCCTCCTCTTGATCCTGGCCCCCACGCGCCGCATCCCCGCCCTCCCCGGGCGCCGCCTCTTCGCCGCGACCGCCGCGCGCGTCGCGCTCCCCCTCGCCGCCGTCTCCTGGGCCGACTTTTTGCTGGCCGACGTGGCGACGTCGGTGGCGGGGCCGCTGGCGGGCGCGGCGTCGGCGGTGTGCCACATGGGGACTGGACGCGTGTTGGCGCCGCCGCCCGCGCCGACCGCCGCGTGCGGCAAAGCCGCCCTCCCCGTCCTCGCGGCCGCCATGCTCCCCTTCGCCGCCCGCTTTGTGCAGTGCGTGCGCGTGTGGCGGGACACCGGGGCGGTAGGGCAGCTGGCCAACGCGTTGAAATATGCGACCGCGTTCCCTGCCATCGCCCTTGCGTCCCGGTGCGACCCCGCGTCGGGCATCGGCTCGTGCCGGGCCTACATCCTCTTCCAACTCGTCAACACCCTCTTCTCCTACTGGTGGGACGTGGAGCGCGACTGGGAGATTGCGTGGTGGACCGCGCCGCGGGCGGCGGGGGCCCTCCTTCCCTACCCGGAGCTTCGCTCGACCCCCGCCCTGCCGCGCTTCTACTACGCCTGGCTCCTGGCCTCCAACGCGGTCCTGCGCTGCGCGTGGGCGCACCGGCTGTCGCCCCGGCTCGCGGCACACTCTCTGGCCCCGCTCGCGGCCGGCGTCGCGGAGGCCGCCCGGCGCGCTCAATGGGTGCCGGTGCGGGTCGAGGTGGAACTGCGCAAGCTGGCCGCGGCGCGCGGGGAGGACCCGGGGCCGTGGTTGGCGGCGGGAGGGGATGGAGGGGTGGGGTGGGGGGTGGCGAGTCCGCGGGGCGTGGAGCGGGCGGGTGGGGAGGCGTGACATATGATGGTGGGCGTGGGCGTGAAACGAGAGAGGGGTGAATCTGTTGCGTGCCGGTCGGGGCCGGGGTCGGCGCGCGCGACGCGCGCAGCCCAGCCACTGCCGCCCGCCGCCCTTCTTCCACCTCTGGGCGACCGCCACGCGGCGAGCCCGCCCGCCCGGGCCGGGCCGCGGCGGCGCAGGCCGGTCCTCAGGCTCGCCGCCGCCGCCCCCCCCCCATCTTTCCTCCACTCCTCCATTCCGCGCTTCCTATCCCCCTAAAAATTCTCTTTGGGCAACCACGCTCATCGCGGCGGCTCCTTGGTCTAGTTGGTTAGGACGTCAGACTCTGAACGGAGTGCATCGCGGGGTCGAGGCGCGGAAAGAGGTCGGTGACATTTCTGTCACCACCTCCTCTCTCGCCTCGGCCGCGCGGTGTGCAGCGTAATGGCATCTGGAAACTCGAGTTCGATTCTCGGAGGAGCCAAGCCCCCCCGGCGGGGCTTTCCTTTTGCTTTTTTTTTCTTGTTTTTCTTGAAAAAGAAAAGGTCCGCCAAGCCCCCTCAGCCGCCCGGCGCCCCGTCTTGCAGTCTGTGCCGCCCCCGCCAGAGTGTCCTGAATTAAAACCACGCGCCGACACCTTTCCCCGTCACGCGGCGGCGTCCGCCGCCGCCCTGCGCGCCCCCCCGACGCGCGCCGCGCGCGCCGCGGCCGCTGGCGCCGCGACAAGTGACCCAACGACGATCCCGGTCGCCACCCCACCAACACAGGCCGCCGCCAGCCGAGCCGCTGCCGGGTGCCAGTCCACATCGGACGCGTGCACGGCGGCGCGCGCAAGGGCCGCCGCGCCGCCGTACGCGAGCACAACCAGCGACCCCCCCACCTGCACCCCGCGCAACCGCCGCGCGAGCCGCGCGTTGAGCGAGGCAGCCGCGGCGGCGCCCGCGGTTCGGGCGAGGGCCGCCGCCGCGACAACGCAGGTGGCGGCCAGCGCGGCGAGCTGCGCGGGCGAGTACGCGCACACGCACGTCGCTCCTTCGCCCGGCGGCCCGCCCGCGCACACGGCGAGGGCGCGGGCTAAGAAAGACCCCGGCGCCGCGGCCGGCGCGGCCCAGGCTAGCGCGGCCTGGGCGGCGACGGCAGGGGCGGCGGCGAGCGCGCCGACGGCGATGACCGGCGCCGCGGCCGACGCAGGGGCGGCGGGAGGGGCCGCGGCGCCCGTTTTCGTGGGGCTCACCGCCGACGCCCGCGGCCGCCTTGGCCCGCCCGCGAGCGGCGCGGCGAGCAAGGACGCAGCCCCTAGAGTGAGCATCGGCCAGCCGACGCCCAGCGCGAGCGTGGCGTGCAGCCTGCACCCTCCGCCGGCCGCCAGCCAGGCGACGGCGGCTGCCGGGAGGAGGGCGCGCGCGGGGGCGCCCAGGGCGAGCGGTTGAGCGGCCTGGAGGAAAAGGAGGGGTCGAGTGAAGGCGCCGCCACCGCCACCGCGTCTCAAACCACCCACGCTCTCTCTCTCTTCCGACCATAAACACCGCCCCATAGAGCGCGACCGCGGCGCGCGCCGGCCAGAGCGAGGAGAACGCGCGCTGGAAGCCGCGCCCGCCGCAGGGGGCGGAAAAAAGGGCTGCGGCCAGGCAGGCGAGCGTGAAAAAGGCTGGTGAGTGGAATGGGCGGGGTGGGGACGCGTGAGGAGTCGGCGGCCGTTGTTGGGGCGCGCGCGCCGCATGTCGCCGCGTGCCGCGGGCGCGCCGGGGTCTCTCGTGCCCTCTCTCCGGCCTCGTCCGAGCGCAGAGCCCCTTGCCACCGCACCAGACACGCCAAACGTGACCCAGTCCAGCACGGCGGCCGCGGGGGGCATTGAATCGCGTGGGCAGGCTGGGAACGGGCTCGCGCGAGCGAGCGCGCCTGCGCGGCGGCGGGGCGAGAGCCGCTGATGCGCCGGACGCGGGCGGCGGGTGTGGCGGGCGCGAGGGGGCCGCGCCCGCGACCGCTTCTCCACACAATGCGGGCGGCAGCGGCCGCCGTCCGCGCCGCTGCTTCGGCGGCGGCTGCCACGACCCCGGCCCGCGGCCCCGCCCGCTCGTTTCGCGTGCGCGACGTGAGTCGGCGTTGGCGCGCCCGATCGGCGCCGCGTGGCGGCCAGCCACGCCCTCCTCCCACCTCCGTTCCCTTCTCTCAGCTTTTCGTCGTCTCCCCCGAGCGCCGGGCCCGGCTGGCGGCCGACCTGCAAAAGGGCGGCTTCGACGACCTCGCCGGCGCGGCGACGCTGACGAAACCCTTTGCCGCCCGCGCCCTCGTCCCCGGCGCCGTCGCCTTGCCTCCTCTGCCTATCCGCGACGCCAACGACGGCGGCCGGGGCGGGGCGACGGATCTGGCGACCGCGCTCGCGGTCGCGCGCGCGGCGGCGGGGCACGACGCCGCCGCGCCCGCGTTGCTCCTTGTGGGCGCGCGGTCGTCGTCGGACGCGGCGCTGGACGGGTGGGCGGCGGCGTGGAGGGGAGGGGGTGGCGGCGAGCCCGGGCTCGCCGGGCCGACGCGCCGCGACAACGCCCGCGCGCCTCCGTCCCTCCCCCTCATCGACCTCACGCTGTACGACCGCGCCTCCCCGCTCCTCCTGGCCCTGCCCCTGGGCCGCCGCGCGCTGCTGGCCGGCGCGTCCCGCGCCGCGGCGCGCCGCGGCGCCGACGCCGCACTCGCCCACTTCGGCCCCGGCGACGCCCTGCGGTCCGCCCTGGGCCTGACCAACGCGCTGGCTGGCTATGCCGCGCTGGTGGACGGGCGTGGGGGGGTGAGGTGGCTGGGGGCGGGCGTGCCGACGGATGGGGAGGTCAGCGATTTGCTCGCCGCGGTCGCGTCCCTCGCGGTCGGCGGCCGGGGAAAGCGAGGATGAGGAGACAGTGCGACTGCAAACACCCGAATCAGAGAAACTCCCGGCTCGGCCCCGACCCCCCAAACCGCGCTTTGAGCGCCGCGGCCTCCTTGGCCGGGTCTGCTTTCCCCGCCTTGCGCTGCGCGCCCAGCGCCATGGCCTCGTCCCGGTTCCACGGCTTCCAGGGGTGGCCAGATGGGTCGGCGGTGGCCGAGGGCGCGCCGGGCGCCGCCGCCTTTTTTTCGTCCTTTGCGCGCTGCGCCGCGTGCTGCTCCATCAGGGACGCCGCCCGGTGCTCCCGCGTGTAGGCGTCGACAGCGGCCTGCACCGCCGACGGCGGCGGCGGTGGCGCGGGCCCGATAGTGGCTGGGCCGGTCGGCGCCGCGAGCCGCGCCGCGCGCGCCGCCGGCGTGTCGAGCCAGCCCGAGTCTTGCGGCGCGGCCGGCGCCCGCTGTGAGAACGACGTCACGTTGACCTGCTGCGCGGGGGCGCCGGGGCGGCGGTCGGGCGGCAGCTCGGTCATCCACGCGTCCCGCGCCGCCGGCCCGTGCGGCGGCGGGGGACTCTCCCCCGCGCCCTCCCCGCGCGCCACCCGCCAGGCCCTTTTCCTCGCCTCCCCCTCGGCAAATGCGGCAAAGTCGGCGGCGTCGGCCGCGGCCGCGCGCGAGGCGTCGAGCGCGGCGCGCGCGCCGGCGTCGGCAAGCGTCCGCGCCGCCGCCGCCGCGGCTTCGAACGCAGCCGCCGCGGCGGGGGCCGGGTTCTTGTCGGGGTGGGTGGCGAGGGCGAGGCGGCGGTGGGCGCGGCGGATGGCGGCGGGGGACGTGTCGGGGGCGACGCCGAGCACGGCGTACGCGTCCGGCGCCCGTCCATCCGCCGCCGCCGCCACGACGGCCGCCACGCGGGCCACCTCGGCCCGCTTGGCGTCGTCGCCGGGGCCGTCGCTGTCGTCCGAGCCGGGCGGCGGCGCGGGGCCGACTGCGCCGTCGTCATCGCTGTCGGCCGGCACAGCAGCCGCGGCCGCGGCCGCCAGCAGTTCGGGCGGGGGTGCGGCGGGCCCCATGACGACGGGCGCGGGCGGCGGGGCGGGGGAGGGGCCGGCAGAGGGCGGCGGCGCGTCGTCCGCCGCGACCAAGTCGCCCACCACCTCGAGCGCCGCGGGCGCCCCAGGCCGCCGCGCGTATGTGTCCGCCGCGGGCTTTGACGCGCCGGCAGCGAGCAGCAGTGCCGCCAGGGTCGCTCGCGCGCCCGGGTCGGGCACGCCGGCCACGTCGAGCGCGGTGCCGCCGTCGAACGCGGCCAGCAGGCCGCGCAGGGCGGTCGCCTCGCCCGGGAATGCGGCCAGGAACGTGGAGGCAGCGGCGCGCGCGGCGGCCGGGTCGCAGGCCGGCTCGGTGGGCGGCGGCGGCGGCGGCGGAGACCGCGACCGCGGCCGCGGAGACCGCCCCCGCTTCTTCTTCTCCTTTTTCTTCTCCTTCTTCTCCCTTTTGTCCTTGCTCTTTTTCTTGCGGTCGCGCGAGCGCGAGCGCGACCGCCGGCGCCCGCGGTCCCCCGACCGCGACCGCACGCGGCGGCGCGGCGGCGTGGGCGACCGGCGGCCGGCGGCGACGCCGGCCAGCGCGTCGTCCAGGGTGCCCATGGCGACGGGGCGCAGGGCCGCCGCCCGCGCGAGGAGTGTGGCGCTGCGGCTGCGCCGCCCCCGGTCACAGCGGCGCGCCCGCCGAGCGCCGCAGGCGCCTGCCGCGCCCTTTCCGCCCCGCCTGCCGTGGCGGCGGCATCGCCCGGCGCGGCCGGTGCGCGCGCTTTTGCAGCGCTGCCCCCAATCGGCGCCGTGCTGGCCTCGCCCGACCCGCCACCGCCGTCGGCGATGTCCACAAATGATGCCGTGGCCGTGGCGGCGAAGAAGAAGAAGAAAAGAGCCAAGAAAAAGGCGGCCGCCATCGCGGGCGCTGCGCCTCCCGCCGACAAAGCGGCTGCGGACGCCGCGTGGGCGGCGGGGCTGGAAGCGCTAACATCGTCTGATGATACCGATCTCTGGGTCAGGCTGGCGGGCTGCGGCGTCGGCGACGCGCGCGCGCGCAAGGTGAGAGAAGAGAAGGAGAGGAGGGCAGCGCCGCGCCGCCGGCCGCCCGCCCACCGCCCCATCCAATCCTTAGATCGCCGACCTCATCCCGCGGTGCCGGCACGCGACGGCGATCGACCTCTCCAACAACGGCGTGACCGACGCGGGCGCCGCCGCGCTGGCCGCCGCCCTGGCCGGCGCCGGCGCCCCGGACCTCATCGACCTGGACTTACGCGGCACACGCGTCACGGCGGCAGGCGCGGCCGCGCTCACGGGCGCGTCGCCCGCGCGGCGCGGGCTCGCGGTCCTGGTCGGCCCCGCGCGCGCGCGCGCGGCCGCCCCGGCCGGCGTCGCGTCGGGCGCCGACTCGGTCGGCGGCGACGCCGCGTCCGAGTTGCCGGCCGAGGCGGCGGCCTTGGCCGCTGCGGCCGCGGGCCCGCTGCCGCCGCCGCCGCCGCCCGGCGAGGCCGAGAGACTTTTGGCCGACGCCCGCAAAGCGCTCACCGCGCGCCCGCCCCGTCTCGCCGCAGCCGCCGCATCTTTGTGGGCGCTGGACGCGGCGCTGGGCGACGAGGCGGCGGCCGGCGGGCACGGGCCGGGCCGCCCGCCCGCGCGCGGGCGCCGCCTCGCCGCCCTGCCGCCCGCCGCCGCGGCCGCCGTCGAAAAGTCGCCCGCCACGCTGGCGCGCGCGCTGGATGCGGCGCCAGAGGCGGTGGCGGTGGTCGAGGGCGAGCCGCCGCGCACGCTCCCTTCGGGCCTCCCCCTCCCCGCCGTCGGCTCCCACCGCGTCGCCGCCGCCGCCGTCCTCGCCCGCCTGCTCGCCCTCGCCTCGCCCGACGCCGACGCCCGCCTGGCCGCCGCGCGCGCCCTGCCGAGGGCGGTCGGGGTGGCGCTCGACCACGGCCACTGTTCCCCGCTGCACACGCGCGCGCTGGCCGCGCTGGCGTCAGCGCTCGACTCGCCCTGCGAACGCCTGTGGGGCCCGCTCCTCGAGCCCGGCGGCGGCGCCCCCGCGGGCGCGGGCAAGCGCACGCCGGTCGTCGCCGAGGCGCCGCTCCCGCTGCCCGCGCGGTTGGCGGCCGTCCTCCGGGCCGCGGTCCTCATCCCCATCGGCTCCCGCCCGCCCGGCGTCGCGTTTGCCGCCGCTGCGGCGGCCGCCCTGGCCGGCGCGGCGCGCGGCGACGGGCCGCCGCGCGCCGCGCTCGCCGCCGCGCTCGCGGGCGACCCCGCCTGGGCCGGGGCCGGAGGAGGGGCGGACGCGCTGGCTTCGTTGTTGAAAGAACAAGAGGGCGACCTGTGCGGGCCGCGCCCCGAGCGCGGCGGCCTCGCGCAAGCCGCTGGCGAAGCCGAGGCCGCCGCACTCGGCGTCGGGCGCGCCATCGACGGCCGGGAGCTCTTGCAGCTCCTGCGCAGCGTGCGGTTGTGAGAGAAGGAGAGGGAGAGGGAGGCGGCGCCCGCTTCTGCGAACCCCAAACCCCGGCACTCGACGGCGGCGCCCATCTCGCGACAGCGCGCCCCAACGCACGAAAGCACCCCCACTCGCTCCCTCCTCACGCCGCCACCTCGGCCAGGCGCGCCTTGAGACGGTCCTTGCGCTCGCCGTAGGTCAGCTTCGCCGCCTTCCAGCGCTTGGCGCCCGCGGGTTTCGACCGCGCCTTCGGCGTCGCGCCCGGGTCGGCCCGAATGGCCGCGTGCACGCCGCGGTAGAGGTCCTCCAGGTCGTCCGAGTCGACGCCCGCCTTGACGAACTCCGCAAACTGGGTCTGGTACTTTTCCGGGTCTTCCTCTTTGAGCTCCTCCATGTACTCGCCGATGTGCCCGCCCAGGACGTACTTCTCGAGCGTCTCGGTGTCGAGCTCCTTGGCCTCGGCGTCGTAGCCGACAAACCGCTTGTCGCCGTGCGGGATGTCGAGGCCGCCGTCGAGCGCGCCCTTGAGCGCGGCAAAGACGCGAGAGCCGGTGGACGTGCGCTTCAGGCCGGTGTCGAGGAGCACGCAGAACGGGCGCGGGGCGCCCTCGACTTCCTCCACAGAGTAGTCCTCCCCGGTCGCCTGCTCCGCGCCCTTGTACGTGTCGGCGAGGCCGAGCTTGGTCAGCGCGCGGCGCGCGACGAGCAGCCCGGTGCAGTAGACGGCGGCGTAGTTGGTGAGGCCCACCTTGAGGCCGTAGCGCGGCAGCTCGTGCGCGTACGCGGCGGCCAGAATAATGTCGCCCGCCAGGGTCGCGTGCGCGATCTGGCAGGTGACGTCCCGGTTGGAGATGCGGACGACGAGGCGGTACTTGGGGGTGTTGAATCTGAAGGGGCACAGGGGGTGGGATCGCGCGCGGCGGCCGCGGCGCGCGCGCGCGCCGCCCCTCCCTCTCGCTCCTCTTCTCACTTGTTCTTGTCCTGCGTCGTGAGCGTGAGCCGAGCCCGGTAGTCCGTTTTGCCCTGGCGGCGGCGGCGGTACTTGACCTGGTAGCGGGAGAAGTAGGGCGACGACTGGAGAAAGAGGGGGGGGTCGGCGGCCGCGGCCCGGATCGCGCCCGCCGCCCTCGCCCGGCCGCGACCACCCTCTCTGGGCGACGCACCTTGATGATCTTGACGTAACCCATGGCTGGGGAAAGGAGGAGGGGGGCGCGGGGTGGGCTGATTGGCGCGCGTGCGGCGAAGGTGGCGCGGGGGCGCCGCGGGGGCAGCCATGGGCGGCGCACGCCGCGTGCGACGACGCGCGTGCGTCAGCGGGCACGTCGGGGAGGACGGCGGCCGGCCGCGGCCGCCTTGGCCGGCCGCGGCAGCCCGCGGCGCGTCCGCGACGGCCGCCGCGCCGTCGCGCCCGCGCGCGCCGCCGGGCGACTGCCTCCCGCCCCGGCTGGTCGATGCCATTGGCGCGCACGCGGCGCGCGGCGAGCAGAAGCGCCGCCGCCGCTCGCTCCGCACCGCGCCGATCCGGCCGCCGCCGCGGCGCGCACGCCGCGCCCGTCGCCGCGCCCGTGTCCGCCGGCCGCGGGGCGCGTGGCGCGCGACTCAAAGCCGGGCGCACCTGCGGGGCGTCGATCGCGCGCCGAGGTCGAGGAGTGGAGGAGGGAGGGCGGCGTCGGCGCCTCACCCCACTCCCCCCACTCCGCCCGCGCCCGCGCCGCCCTCCCACCCCCTTCCACCGCCCCGCCATTCCGCGCCACCCCCCGGGCGGCGAAGGCGCAGCGGCCGCCATTATGGCCTTCTTGTCGGGCACGGCCGAGGTGGGAAGGGCAAATCGCGCGGGCAATCGGCGAGCGCGCGGGCCGCGGCGCCCGCTGCCGCGGCCGGCGATCGAGACGTGGAGCGAAGCGCGGGGCGCGGACCGCGGCGGGCCGGCCCACGCGCGCCACCACCCGCCGACCCTCTCGCCCCCGCCTCTCCTCAGGGCTTTCTCAAGTCGTGGGGCATGATCCTCGTGTCCGAAATTGGGGACAAGACTTTCTTCATTGCCGCCATCATGGCGATGAAACACTCGCAGCGGCAGGTAGGAGAAGAGGAGGGGGCGTCCGGAGGGCGGCCCGAGTCGGACGGTCTCCTCCCACGCTCCGCCTCCTCCCCCCGCCCCAGGTCTTTGCCGGCGCCATGTCGGCCCTGGCCCTCATGACCGTCCTCTCCGCCGCCCTCGGCGCCGCGGCGCCGGCCCTCCTCCCCAAGGCCTACACCCACTGGGCCGCCGTCCTCCTCTTCTTCGTTTTCGGCGCCCGCTCCCTGTACGACGGCCTGGCCGGGGGCGGCGGCGAGCTGGACAAGGAGATGGCCGAGGTGGAGCGGGAGCTGGCCGACCGCTCGGCGGCGGGCGCGCGCCAACGGTCGCCCACGCGGGGCGGGGCGGCCGCCGCGCCCGCGCCCAGCCCGTGGGCGACCGCGGCGGCCACGGCGGCGGCGCTGCTGCCGCCGGTCGTGCTCGAGGCGTTCACTCTCACGTTCGTCGCCGAGTGGGGCGACCGCTCCCAACTCGCCACCATCGGCCTCGCCGCGTCCGCCAACCCGGTGGGCGTCACCCTGGGCGGCATCGCGGGGCACGCCATCTGCACCGGGGCCGCGGTGGTGGGGGGGCGGCACCTGGCCGCGCACATCAACGAGGCGACGGTCCAAGTCGTCGGCGGCGCCCTGTTCCTGCTCTTTGGCGTGCATGCCGCGTGGGCGGGGCCGTGATCCGGAAGGGGTGGGGGGTGGGCGCGTGAAGGAGAGCCCAGGGAGGGAGAGGCAAGGGGTCGGTCGCCGCCCGCCGCGCGGGCGCCCGCACTCTCCACCCCTTCTCTCCCTCGGCCGCCCCCCCCAATGCCCCCCACGTAGACGGTTGCCCGCCGACACACTGTACGAGGCGGTGCGAGGCCGCGGGCGGCGGTTGGCGCCCGGCCGTCACCAGGCGCGGCGGGCGGCGTGGCTCGCGGTCGGGGCGCGGGGGCGGGCGCCCGCCCCGCCCCTGGCGTCGCTAACTCTGTGCGGTCGCGACCGGTGTCGACTGGCGCCGCAATCGTGGCCGCGCCCCGGCCCGACGGCCGACGCCCGCCCGCATTCCGCCCACCGCCCGCCCCACCCCCCGCCTCCAGCCCCCACACGCCATGGGATCCAAGAAGACGTCCGGCAAGCGGGCGCGCCAGGGCGGCGGCGGTCACACGCCGGCGGCCAAGCGCGCGGCGCCCGGCGCGGGCGACGCGGTCACCCCCGCCCCCTTCGACCCCGCCCCACGCCCCGACGGCGGCCGCACCACGACGTCGGGCGCGCGCCGGCCGCCGTCGGCCGCGCCGGGGTCGGTCGACGACGGCCTGCGCACCGTGCGCCCGCGGCCGCTGCACATAGATGACAAGGTGGGTGAAGAGGGGTGGGGTTGGAGGGCGGGGATGAAGGCGGCGGACGCGAGGCGGCGCGGCGGTCGGTTTTTTATGGTTTTGTTTTCTTCCCTCACGTCCCCCCTTCCTCTCCTCTTCAGCTTCGCGTCTTCTGGTCGAACGACGACCCCGCCATGATCGCCCTGGACGGCGGCGCGTTCGCCGCCTGGATCGCCGGGCAGGAGGCCGACGCGGGCGACGGCCCTCGCGGCGGCGGCCGCCGCGTGTCGGTCGTCGGCCACCGCTGCCGCGCGCTGCCTCCCGATCCCAGTTTGGACGCGATTGTGGGATCGGTGACGGCTGTTGCTGCGCCGGCGCCGGGCGCCGGGCGCGGCGGCGGCGGCCGCGGCCGCGGGCGCGGGCGCGGGCGCGGCGGCCGCGGCGGCACCCCTGCCCCTCCCCCTTCGTCTCTCGACGCCGACGGCGTCCCGACCCCCGCCTTTCGCCCCATCGAGCCCGCATCGCTCGCAGCCGCCAAGCTGCGCCGGCAGCCGCCGTCGCCCCGCGGCGGCGTGTCTTCTTGGCGCCTCGCGTCGCCCGGCCACGCGGCGCACCGCGCGACGGCCGCGGCCGAGGACGCCTACGTCCGGTTTGTCCCCCCCCCCAACGACTGGTACGGCGTGCTGGAGTACGATCTGGACGACGACGACGAGGCGTGGCTGGCTGGGGTGGGAGGCTCTGGCGGCGGCGGCCGTGGCGGCGGACGGGGCCGGGGCCGGGGCCGGGGCGCGCCCCCCACCCGTGGCCGCGCGTCCGCGGCCGACGCGGGCGTGGCCGAGGCGTCGCTGGAGGCGTGCGTGGACGCGTTTGAGAAAGGTTTGCACGCCGCGGCGCGCGCGCCTGCCGCGGCGGCCGCGCCGCCGCCGCCGCCGCCGCCGCGGGCCACGGGCGACGGCCCACCGCCGCCACCACTCCCCGTCCCGCCTCCGCCCACATCCACTCTACCCCGCGCTCTGGCCGGCCCCGCCGCGCGCCGCGCGGCGGCCGCGCTCTGCGGCGCCGACCCCGCCGCGGCGCGCGCCGCGCTCGCCGCGCTCTACTCGGAAGCGCGAGCGCTGGCGGATGCGCCGTCGTCCGTGCGAGAAGCGGCGGCGGCCGCCTGCTACGGCTATTGGGCCTCGAAACGAATCTCCGCACGCCGCCCCCTCCTGCAACGCCTCTGGTATGAAGCCCCCTGGCACGCCCTCCTCGCCGGCGGCGGCGCGGGCGCGTCTGGCTCGGATTCCGACGGCGACGTCCCGTTTCAGGGCCACGACCGCGTCGGCGCGGCGCTCCGCGCTCCACGCGTCGTGCCTGCGGAAGCCGTGCACCGCCTGCACCTCATCCGCTCCGACCTGGAAGCCGTGCGCACCCTGTGCGACCGCGTGCGGCGCCGGGAGAAGCTGCGCCGCATCGAGGCCGCCGCGTGGCGCTCGGCGTGGGGCGCGCGCGCGGCGGCGCACGGGGGGCGCGTGCCGGCGCCGCCGGCGCCAGTGCGACTGGGCATGATGGTCAATGGGAATGGTGGCGTGTCTGGCGGCGGCGCGGCCAAGGCGGGCGGCAACGGCCGCGGCGGCGGCAAGGCCGGCAGCAACGGCTCGCGCTCGGTCTCGCGCGGGCCGCCCGCCCAAAAAGGGGGTGGCAAGCTGCCGCCGCTGGCCAAGGCCGCGCCCCGGCCGCCGCCGTGCGCGCGCGGGCCGCCGCAGGTCAAGGCGCCGCCCGCCGCCGGCGCCCCCTCGTCGGCCGCCGCCACGCCCACCTCGCGCGCCCTCTCCCTAGACCGCATCAAGGCCCTGTTTTCGTTCGGCCGCGGCGGCGGCGGCGGGGGCGGAGGCACGGCGCCCCCCCCGCTCCCGAGCCCTCCCCGCCCGCGCGGCCCCGGCGGCGGCGACGGCGTCGGCTGCTCCAAGTGCCGCTTCTCGGCGGCGGGGTGCCGGGCGTGCGGGGGGGCGCGCAAGCGGCGGTGACGCGGGGCGCGCGGTGCAAGGCCGTCGGCCGGGAAACGGTGGCGCCTGGAGGAGGGGGTGCTCTCTCCTCGATCCTGGGCCGCGCAGCGGCGCCCACGGGACCGGCAGCGGGCGGCGGCCGCGGACGCTGGCAGAGGGCACCTCACGGCGCCGGGCCGACTGCACTCTCCTCGCGGCGCGGCCTCCCTCTCCCGCCCGCCCCCCCCTTCTCCTCCTCACCATGGGCCGTCCCGGCGACGGCCCTGTCGCCGAGCGCGAGTTTGGGTGCGCGGGAGGGCGTGCGGGGTGGCGGGGCGGCGCGGCCGCCCCGATGCCTGCGCGCGAGGGGCGGCGGGCCCGTTTGCCGCGGCCGCCGCCGATCCACGGCGCGCGTGCCATCCCCGGCCATGGATCCGCGCGGCGGCGCGGCCCCACCGCGCCCGCCCGCGCGCCGCGGCCCACCCCCTCCCCCCCCTCCCCCCCCAGCCACGTCCGCCGCGTCTCCGGCCCCGTCGTCGTCGCCGACGCCATGGGTGGCGCCGCCATGTACGAGCTGGTGCGCGTGGGGGCGGACCGGCTCATCGGGGAAATCATCCGGCTCGAGGGCGACGCCGCGACGGTGCAGGTCTACGAGGACACCTCCGGCCTCACCGTGGGCGACCCCGTGGAGCGCACCGGGCGCCCGCTCTCGGTGGAGCTGGGGCCGGGGGCGTTGGGCACGATCTTCGACGGCATCCAGCGCCCCCTGAAAGCGATTGCCGCGTTTTCGGGCGACGTCTTCATCCCGCGCGGCGTCGACGTGCCCGCCCTGGACCGGTCGATCGCGTGGGAGTTTGCGCCGAGCATCAAGGAGGGGGCGCGGGTGGCGGGGGGGGACATTTACGGGGTCGTCAAAGAGAACTCGCTGCTCGACCACCGCCTCATGGCGCCGCCCGCGGCCGCGGGCGTCGTCACCTACGTCGCGCCGCCGGGGCAGTACGCCATCGAGGAGGAGGTGCTCGAACTGGAGCTCGGCGGCGTCAAAACGCGGTACTCGATGCTCCAAGCGTGGCCGGTCCGCGCGCCGCGCCCCGTCGCGCGCAAGTTGCTCGCCTCGACCCCGCTCCTCACCGGCCAGCGCGTGCTGGACGGCCTCTTCCCGTCCGTCCTGGGCGGCACGTGCGCCATCCCCGGCGCGTTTGGGTGCGGCAAAACGGTCATCTCGCAAGCGCTCTCCAAGTTTTCCAATTCCGACGGCATCATCTACGTCGGCTGCGGCGAGCGCGGCAACGAGATGGCGGAGGTGCTGGCCGAGTTTCCGGAGTTGACGCTGACCATGCCGGACGGGCGGGAGGAGAGCATCATGAAGCGGACGACGCTCGTCGCCAACACCTCGAACATGCCTGTCGCCGCCCGCGAGGCGTCCATCTACACCGGCATCACCCTGGCCGAATACTTCCGCGACATGGGGTACAACTTCTCCATGATGGCCGACTCCACGTCGCGCTGGGCGGAAGCGCTGCGCGAGATTTCGGGGCGCCTCGCCGAGATGCCCGCCGACTCCGGCTACCCCGCCTACCTCGGCGCGAGGCTGGCGTCCTTCTATGAACGGGCCGGCCGCGCCCAGTGCCTGGGGTCGCCCGCGCGTGAAGGGTCGGTCACCGTCGTCGGCGCCGTCTCGCCGCCGGGCGGCGACTTTTCTGACCCCGTCACCTCCGCCACGCTCGGCATCGTCCAAGTCTTCTGGGGGCTCGACAAGAAGCTGGCCCAGCGCAAGCACTTTCCCAGCGTGAACTGGTAGGAAGAGGAAGAGGGAGGAGAGGAGAGAAGGGTAGCGCGCGCGCGCGCGCGGCCGCCGACCTTCCAACCCTCTTTCCTCAAGGCTCATCTCCTACTCCAAGTACGACAAAGCGCTCGAGCCCTTTTACGATTCCGTCGACCCCGACTTTGTGGCCGTGCGCCGCACGGCGCGGGAAGTGCTCCAACAGGAGGACGACCTCAACGAGATCGTGCAGCTCGTCGGCAAAGACTCGCTCGCGGAAGCCGACAAAGTCGTGCTCGAGACGGCGCGGTTTCTCAAGGACGACTTCCTGCAGCAAAACTCGTTCACGCCGTTTGACAAGTGAGAGAGAAGGAGCGAGAGCGGGGAGGAGGGGAAGCCGCCGCGGCGACCGCGCTCACGCCCACCCTCCCTCGCCCTCCCCTCCTCGTCAACAGATACTGCCCCTTTTACAAGACGGTGGGCATGCTGCGCAATATAGCCGCCTTTCACGAGGCGGCGACCGCGGCTGTCGAGCGCGGCGGCGCGGCGGCCGCGGGCGCGGCGTCTGGCGGCGACGCGCCCAAGCGCGTCACGTACGCCCTCATCAAGGCGCGCCTGGGCGACTTGCTGCACAAGATCGGGTCGCAAAAATTCGAAGACCCTTCCCAGGGCGAGGCGTCGCTGCGCGCAAAACTCGCGGCGCTGCGCGAGGAGATTCGGGAGCGCTTCCGCGCGCTCGAGGAGGAGGTGCGCTGATGGTGGTGTCCGTGTTTTTCTTGGGCGGGCGCAGCTGGCGCGGCGGGCGCGTGTGTGTGACGGGCGGGCGGGCGGAGCGCGCGCGCGCCTCGTCTCTCACCGACAGTCGCAGCGCGTTGCATCGCCCCCCCCCCCCCCCCCGACCCCTTTCAACTACACCCACGCGGGCGGCGCGGTCGACTCGTACACGCGCACGTCGCCGCCGGCGCCCGCGGCCACGAGGAGGGTCCCCCGCCGCCCCGGCGCCGCCGCCGCGGCAAACGCGGCCTCGCCCGCGGCCAGCGCGGCCGCCGCCGCGTCCCGCGTCCAGCCGCGGCCACCCAGGCGGGCCAGGGCGTCGGCGGCGCGGCCCCACTTGGCGAGCGAGGCGGCGAGGGAGCCGGGCGGGGGTGGCGGCGGGGGCGCCGGCCCGGGCGCCGCCGGCAGCGCCGCCGCGGCCGGCCCAAACAGGGCGACCGTGACGACGCCCGCGTCGGCGGCGAACGCCTCGAACGCGCCACACTTCTCCCGGCGCGCGGCGACCGCGCCGCGCGCGGCGCCCGCGGGCGGGCACGCCCACAGCACGACGCGGCCGTCGTCCGACCCGGACACGACGCGGGATCCAGAGGCGTCGAAGCCGGCGCGCAGCTGGGCGTGGCGGTTGGCGTGCCCCTTGAATTTGGCGCGCGCGGTCAGGCCGTCGAACAGGCGCACCCGGGAGTCGTTGCTCGACACCAGCATGCGGCGCGGCGCCCCCGCGGGCGTGGGCGCCCACCCGATGCACGTCACCTTGCGCCCGCGCGCGTCGGCGCCGCGCGCGTTGCGCACGTCGATGCACGCTTCCGGCTCCAGGGCCAACCCCTCCCCCACGTTGAACAGGCGCACCCGGCCTCTCATGGTGCCAATGGCCAGGGCGCCGCCGTCGGGGGAGAAGGAGGCGGCCGTGACCATTTCGCGCACGTCCACCGCGCGCGCCACTTTCCCCTCGGGAATCGACCACGCCCGCGCCCGGCCGTCGATGGACCCCGACACAAAGTAGCGGTCGTCAGCGGGGCAAAAGGAGAGGGAGGTGACAAAATCGGGGTGGCGGAAGACGCGCAGGCAGGCAGGGACCGACGCGTGCCACAGGCGCACGGATTTGTCCATGGACGCGGAGAGCAGGAACAACGACGCGGACCACGCCACGTCCAGCACGTCCTGAGTGTGGCCCGCGTACGAGCGCGCGGGGCGCGGGCGCAGGAGCGGGGGTGGGGGCGCGGCGCGCGGCGACGCGGGCGCGCCGCCGCCGTCGGCCGCCCCACCCACCACCTTTCCTCGCTCCATGTCCACCTCCCACACGCGCACGACCGCGTCCTGGCCCGCGGTGGCCAGGCGGGTGCCGCACGGGGAGAACGCGGCGGCCCACACCGCGCCCGAGTGCGCGGGGAGCGCTTGGACGAGGGCGAGGCCGGCCAGGTCGACGTGCGCTTTGCGGTGCGGGACGACGCGCACGCACGAGCCGGGCGCGCCGGGCGGGAGCGCGTCCGGGGGCGCGCCGGCGGCCCAGGAGCCGCCGGCCGACGACGCGGACGACGCGCCCGAGTCCGACCCCGGCGCCCCGCCCCGCCGCCGCCGCGTCGCCGTGTCCCGGGTGCGCGCCCAGGCGCGCGTGGCCCACGCTTTGGCGGCGGCCAGGGAGGAGGGTGGGGGCGGGGACGAGGGAGGGGCGGCGGCGGGAGGGTCGCCGCCGCCACCCTCCCCCTCGCCGCCGCCCCCACTCGCGCGCCTGTCCCGCCGCGCCGCCTCGAACGCGGTGTGCAGCCCCAGCACGCGGTCGAACTCGGTGAGCGTCAGGTCGGCCGAGCCGAGGCCGCCGAGCTCCGTGACGCGCGGCGACCGCGCGCGCGGCGGCGCGTCGCCGCCGCCGGCGGACGGGGGCAGGTCGCCGCCTTCAACGAGGTAGACGCGGCCGGTGGTCAAGTCCCGGATCGTGTGACGCTGTGGGGAGCGGGAGGGAGGGCGTGGGCGGCGAATGCGCGCGCGCGGCGGGCCAAAACCGAACCGCCACGCCGCCCACACCCGCCTCCACGATCCTCATGCAACCGCACCTGGCGCACGGTCATGGCGCGGCCGGTGTCGAGGTCCTTGAACTCAAACTCGGCGTCGCGCGGCGACCCCGATTCGCGGCCCTCTCGGCCGCCGTCGGTCACGCCTGCAGGGACGCCGCCCGCTCCTTCAGGCTCGCGCTGCACGGAGAGCGCGGCCAGCAGGCGTCCCGGGGGCGCACCCCCGGCATCGTGCGCCCGCGTCACGACGCGCGGCGGCGGCGGCGGCAGGTCGGTCGGCGACGACGACCCGCCGGGGGCGTCGTCGTCGGCCGCCATGGTGGCGGGGGGGGAGCGAGAGAGTTGTGAGACAAAAAATGCGCGAACGCGACACAGTCTCTAGCCCCTCGCCCGGGCCCCAGTCGCCGCCGCCTGACACGCCCACAGGCCTCCCGCATCACGCCGCGCCCCACCCGGGGTCACCCGCGGCCGCTACGAGCGCGGCCAGCCCGTCGCGGCGCGGCGGTGCGCCCGGGGGCGCGGGCTGAGACTGGAGCAAGGTCGAGGAATCGAGCGCGTGCCCGATGATGAGCAGGCCGCGCGTGGCCGACGTGCGCTTGAGCCACTCGTCGGGATGGACTTTCTCCCCGACGCTCGCGCCGACGCCGCCGAAGCGGCCACCGCCCGGCACGGGGCGCACGCGGGCCAGGGGCAGGGTCGTGGTCGCGCCAGAAGGGGCGTGCGGCGACGGCTCGATGCGTAAAGTGGCGGCGTTGCCGGCGACCGTGACGACCGCGGCGGCCCACCACCCGCCCCGGCCGTCGGCCGCCTCCACGGCGTCGCCCGGGGCGATTGGAGTGCCCTCCATGGGCGTGTGCCGGGGGCGGACGGCGAGGGTGGGGATCGGGTGGGAAGGGTCTGGCGCGACGAGCGGGACCCAGCCGCCGGCCGGGGCGCCGCCGCCCTCGCCTCCCTCCCCCTCCAGCACCAGTCGGAAGCGGAGCCCGCCTTCCACGCCGGGCGCGAAAGCGACGGTCGCAATTCGAGCCGGGAGCCAGGCCGCGGGCAGCCCGCCCGCGTCGACGCCGCGCACGTCGACCGCAGCGCCCGCGACCAGCGCCGCCCGCGCCTCGGGCGTGGGGTCAACCGAGCACATGCACTCGGTGCCGTCGACGTAGCCTGGGTCGTGGAGGAGGGAGGGAGAAAGAGAGGGGGTCGGCGCACGGCGGATGGCGCCAGCGCCCGCGGCGCTCGCGGCCGCGCCGCACACACGCACCAGGCTTGGGCATGGTCGCGCTCAGCGGCGGCGGCCGCGGCGGGAGAGTCTGCGCGCGCCGCCGCTGCGCCGTCACTCCCCGCCCCTCTCCCCGCGCCCCCCACCCCGCTCCCGCCGCGATGGCGGACGTCCCCATCGGGTCCCTCATCTCCCTCGTCTCCGTCTCCGGCCTGCGCTTCACCGGGCGGCTGCACAGCCTCGACCTGGGGACAAGCCAGATCGTCCTGGAGAACGGTGCGAGAGGGAGATGGCGCATGCCGCCGCCCGCGGGTGTGGTGAGGGCGATTGCGCCGCGCGCGCGCGGCGGCGGCGGCGGCCGACGCCCCCCCGCCCCGTGCCCCCCCCTCCCCTCGCAGTCCAGTCGTTCGGCACAGAGGGCCGCCGCGCGGGCGCGCCGCAGGTGCCCGCGTCGCCTGACATCTACCCCATCATCACGTTCACGGGTGAGGGTGGGAGGGGAGGGGAGGAGGGCGGGCCGCGGCGCGCGGCGGCGGGCGCCGGATCGGCGGCGGCGCCCCATCCCGGGACGAACCCGCCCTCCTCTCTTTTTTAGGCACGGAGATCGCCGACCTACAGGTCCTGGAGCAGGCCGCGCCGCCGCCGCAGGTGGGAAAAGAGGGGAAAGGAGGGAACGGAGGGTGGGGCGCGGTCGCTGCCGCGACGCCGACGCCCCTCCCCTCCACAGGTCGCCCACGCGCCCTCGCCCTGGGGCCCGCCGCCCCCGGGCGCGTACGGCGCGCCGCCGCCGGCGCCTGGTGCGAGGAGGAACGGGGTGGAGGGTCGTGGGAGGGCGTGGCGGCGTGCCGCTCACCCCCCCTCTTTCCTCGTCCGCAGTCCACCAACCGCCGCCGCCCGCCTGGGGCGCGCCGCCGCCCGAGCCGCAGCAGTACCAACAACAGTACCAGCAGCCGCCCCCTCCTGCCGCCGCCCCGGGCGTGCCGCCGCTCGCCGCGCCGCGGCCCGCGCCGACGGTCGCGGTCACTCCCGCCGCACGCGCCGCGCCGCCGCCGCCCGCGCCGCGCCCATCGTCGTACGCGAATGCCGCGGGTGCGATCACGCGGGCCTCTGCGCCGTCTGCGGCGCCGGCCGCCGGCCGCGGCGGCCGCGAGCGCGGAGGCGGCCGCGGCGACCGCGCCCCCGCCGCTGGCGCCCCGCGCGCCCCGCGCCCGCCCGCCCCCCCCGTCGTCGTGCCCAAGGGCGACTTTGACTTCTCCGCCGCGCTCGCCAAATTCGACAAAGCGGGGCTGGCCGCGACGGCGGGCGGCGGTGGCAGCGGCGGCGGTGGCGGTCGCGCCCCCGCCCCCTCCGCCCCCGCCCCCGCCCCGGCCGCCTACGACAAGGACGACTTTTTCGATTCCCTCGGCGGCGGCGGCGGCGGCGGCGCACGCGACCGCGGCGGCGCGCAGCGGCGCGTCGACGCCGAGACCTTCGGCGGGTCTGGCGTCGCGCCGGGCGTCGCGCCGCGCCGGCCTGGGGGCGGCGTTGCGAGCGGTGGGCGTGGCGGCCGTGGCGCGGGCGGCGACGGGCGCCCCGCGGAGCAGCGCCGCGCGGCGGGCGACCGTTCGGGCGGCCCCGGCGGCGACCGCGGCGGCGACGGCCGCCGCCGGGACGGCCGCGGCGGCGGCCGCGGCGGCGGCCGCGGGCCGCGCGCGCCGGTGGCGGCTGCGTGAAGGGGCGCGGGGAGCGAGGAGAGGGGGCGCGCGCGTGCAACCCCCGGAGGGACCCCCCTCGCCCCTCACACCCGCCCCGCCCGCCCCCGCTCCACGCTCCAGCGCCCATGCGCGCCGGCCGCCGCCCCGTCGGGGCGGCCGCCGCGGGCGGGCGAGCGCCGGGCGCGGGGTTGGCCGCGCGGCGCATGGCCGCGCGGCGGGCGGTCGCCGCGCGCGCCCTCCCTCCTCCCTCCTCGTCTGGCCGCACGCTAGTCGTTGCCGTCGACGGCGACGGCAACGGCGACGGCTGCGCCGACGCGGTCGCCTGGACGATCGCGGCGCTGAGGCGCCCGGGGGATTCTCTGCACGTCGCCCACGTCGTCCCCGCGGAGCTCGAGTTGCCGTTGTTGACGGGGCTGGGGCCGGATGGCGGAGGGGTGGCGTTCGTCGGGGGCCACGCGGTCGACGCGGCGGCCGCGGCCGAAGCGGCCTCCTCAACCCCTTCTCTCACCCCGGCCGCCGCCGCCGGCGCCGCCATCGCCGCGCGCGCGGCGGCCGCGTGCGCGGCGGCGGGCGTGCCGCACAGCGTGGATGTCGTGCTGGCGCCGCCAGGGGGAGGCCGCGAACCCTTGGGCGACGCCCTGGCGCGCGCCGCCACCGTCCTCGGCGCGTCCGTCCTCGTCGTCGCGTCCCGGGGGCGCGCCGGGCCGCTGGCGGCCTGGCTGTGGCCGTCCGTGGCGGCGGGCGCCGCGCTGGCGGCCGACGTGCCGGTCGTCGTCCTGCACTCGGCCTCCCCGCCCGCGCTGGCAAGGCCGTCCCGCGTCCTCCTCGCCGTGGACGAAGTGGATGACGCCGCGGTCGGCGCCGCGGCGTGGGCGTTGGACACGCTGCTGGGGAGTGGGGGGGAGGGGGGCGGCGCGCCGTCCCAAAACAAAGAACTCCACGCCCTGCACGTCGTGACGCGCCCTCCGCCCTTGGACGACGGCCCCGGCGGCGACCTCGCGTTCGCGCCCGGCGCGCCGGAAGTGGCGGCGTGGCGGGCGGGCGAGGACGACGCGGGCGTCGCCGCGGCGCTTGAAGGCGCGGCGGCTGGCCTGGAGGCGCGCCTCGGGCCCCTGGCCGACGCCGCGGGCGTGACGCTGATTGTGGCGGCTGTGGCAGACGTCTCCGCGGGCGACGCGATCGTCGACGCCGCGGCCGAGTGCGCCGCCGACGCGGTCGTCCTTGTCCACCGCGCCGGCCGCTCCCCCCTCGACGTCGCCCTGCGCGGCTCGGTCGCGGCGCACGTGGTGGCGGCCGCAGCGTGCCCGGTGGCCGTGCTGCACAGGTGAGGGGGGGGGGGGGGGGCGCGGGGGGGGGCGGCGGGGGGGCGCGCCCCCCGTGTCGCCCCCCCCCCCCCCGCCCCCCTCGGCACACCCGCCCGCACCCCCCCGCGCCCCCAAAACAACGCCACCGCCGGCACACCCGCGCTCTCCGCCGCGCGCCCCCAAAGCAGCGCCTCGGCCGTCACACGCGCGCTCTCCGCCGCGCGCCCCCAAAGCAGCGCCAACGCGCACGCCTCCAACGCCCACGGCCGGCCGCGCTCCTTGCGCGCGACCCCGCGCCGCCCCCCTCTCCCTCGCTCAAGCGCGGCCGCCCTTCTTCTTCGTCGCCGCCTTCTTGCGGGGCGCCTCCTCTCCCGACCCCGACTCGGTCTCCGCCGCGCGCGACCCGCGCTTCTTGGTCGCGGGCGTCGCCTTCTTCCGCACCCCCCCGCGCGCTTTCGGCGTCGCCGCGCGCGGCGTCCCCTTGCCGTGCGCCTTCTCTTTCCCGGCCTCTGTCAGCGCGGGCGAGTCCGGGTGGTAGATCTTGCCGCCGCCGACGCCGGACGGGCGGAGGAGGGCGCCAGACTCGATCGCGTCGTGCATCGCTTTCTTGACGCCGCCCTTCCACTGGGCCCCCAGGGCCGGCCCCCACGCGGTGCCCACCTCCTGGTAGATCTGGCGCGCGGTCAGGTGCATCTGTGGAAGAGGGAGGGAGGGACAGGGGGTGAAGGGAAAGCGCGCGCCGCCCTCCCCCTCCCTCCCTCCCTCTCTCCTCTCGTACCTCGTCCGCTTCTTCCACGACCTGGGTCACCATGTCGGCGTAGTGGGGGTGGTGGTGGGGCTTGCGGGGGGAGGCGACCATGGCTGCAGGGACAAGGGGGGAACCAGGGAGGGGTCGGCGAGAGGTCGCGCGCGTCCGCTCGACGTGTTGCGGGGGCGGTTCGACCACCCCGGAACGCTCGGCGGCGGCAGCGGCGGCGGGGCGGGCCGCGCGCCGCCTCGCGCGGCGCCCGCGCGGCGCCCGAGGCTGCGCAGGCCGGACGCGCGCGCCACGCCCCCCGTCCCGGCCGCCCCCGCGCCGGAAGCGTGCGCCAACATCGCCGAGGGCGCGCCGCGTCGGGTTGGGAGGGGCGGGGCACGGGGGTGGCCGCAGCGGCCGCGCGAACGGGCGCGCGGCTGGCGCGCGTCCTGCGGCCCGGCGCGCGCGCGGCGCGGCCGCCGGCGGGGCGGGCAATGCGTCTCTCGCACCTGGGGCGCGGGTGGTGGCGGGGGCGGGGGGTGGTGGGGAGGGAGAGTGTCGAGAGGCACGGCGGCGCGACGCTCTGCGCGCTGCGCTGCCCGCCCACTGCCCGCCCTCCCTCCCCTCCTCCCGCGCGCCCTTTACACCGCGCCCGCCGCCGCGCCTTCCCCCCCCCAGCGGCGGCGCAACGAAATCCTTTCCGCGTCGGCGCCCCAAAAAGCACGCCGCGTCAAATGCATGCACCCCGTCCCCCTCTCCCATTCATCCATGATCACAGCAGGCGCCTCTGCACCCCCCCATGCGGCGACGGCGCCACCGCCGGCAGCGGCAGCGAGGCCAGCCCCTTGGCGGGCGACGGTGCGAGCATCCCCCCCATTTTCTTGGGCTTGGCCGGGGACAGGCCCATCGCGGCCCGCATGCGGGCGGCGGACGAGGGGCGCGCCGGGGAGGCGGCGCGGTCGCGCGGCTTGGGCGAGAGCGCCGCTTTGAGGCGCTGCGCCGACGAGGGGCGGGCGGGGGAGCCGGTGGCGGGCTTGGCCGTGGCCGTCAGCGCGGCCTTGAGCCGCTGCGCCGACGACGGGCGCGCCGGGGACGCGGCGCGGTCGCCCTTGGCCTTGGGCGTGAGCGCCGCTTTGAGCCGCTGGGCGGACGAGGGGCGCGCGGGCGACCCGGGCGGCCCCGCGACCTTGGGCTTGGGCGAGAACGCGGCCTTGAGCCGGGCGGCCGACAGCGGGCGGCGAGGAGCGGGCGAGGCAGGCGCGACCGCGGCCACCGCGCGCGGCGGCGTCGCCGCCAGCGGCGCGGGCGGCGCCAGCACCGTCGGCGTCGCGTGCGCCACCACGTGGATGGCGGGGCCGGGAGGGGTCGCTTTGGCGGCGGCGGGCGCGGGCGGCGGAGCGGAAGAAACGGCCGGCGCGGCGTCGACAGCGCCGCCGTCGTCGCTCGCGTCGTACTCGACCGCCACCGCGTCCCCGCGCCTCCCCGTGGGCGTTTCAGGCAGCGGCAGGGACTTGAACAGGCCAAACAGGGAGGCAAACGCGGAGGGCGAGGGGAGGCCGCCCGCGAGCGCGGCGTGCACCTGGGGGTGGCGGTTGGGGCGGGGGGGTCGGTGGGGGGCGGTTTGCGCCTCGGCCGCCGCCGCCGCCGCTCCAGGAGGGTGAAGAGAGTGTGGCGTGCTCTGGCGACCGCGCCCGCCCTTCGCGGCGCGTCCGTTTTCACGGGGCGGCGCGGGCCAATGCGGTGCCGAACGCAGGCCGCGCGCCCACGGCCGCGCCCGCGGACGCCGCCACCGCCAGGCAAGCGTGCGAGCGTCACGACCGCGCTGGCGCCCCTCCACCCCTCCTCCCTCCCTCTCTCACCGCGCGGTCGGCGACGCGCGCCCCCGCCCACCCCGCGGCCGCGCCCACGGCGGCAGCCAGGGCCAGGGCGGCGGCGGCGCCACCGTCGGCGAGCGTGGTCATGATGTGGAGAGGGTGGGGAACGAGGGGGATGCGCGGAGACTGCGCCGCGTCGGCCGGTGCGGCGCGACCACTCTCCCCCGACGCCTGCCGCGTCGGCCGCCCGCGCGCCCGTGGAGCGCGGTTGAGCCACCGGCGCGGACCGCGACCCCGCCAGCGCGCGCCCAGGTGAGTGTGGGGGCGGCGCCAAGTCCGCGCGATGGGGCGGCGCCCGGCGCCGCGCCGGCGCGGCCAGGGTTTGCGCGCGCCCAAGATTGGTCGCGTGCTTCGCGCCATCGATGCGGGCGGGCGGGGCCGCCCCGCGCGCCTGCGCCCGCCTCCCCCGCCACGCGGGCCGCGGTCACGCGGGCCAATTGAGGGCAGCGCGGACGGGCGCGCTGGCGCGCCGCGCCGGCGGCCGCACTCGCGGTCGCAAACTCGACGCGGGCGGCGGTTGGGGCCGCCGCCGGCTCCGCCTCTCGCCGCAGACGCGGCGCCCGGCCGATTTGAAGGCGCCGCCGCCGCGGTGGCCGCTCACTCACGCTTCCTCTCCTCTCACCACCCCCAGGCGGCAGTGACGCCATGGCGTCGTCCGGCGCGGAGGTGAAAGAAGAGGGAGGGAGGGCGGAGGAGGCGGGAGGCGGGCCGCAGCGTCGACCCCATCCCCTCTCGCAGCCTCACCGTCTCGACGGCCCGCCCCCGCCATCGGCCGACGCGACCGCCGCCCCCACGTTGAGCGCTTCTTCCGAGCCGGCGCCGGCGCTGCCGGCGCGGCGGTTTTCGGCGGCGGCGCCTCCCTTTCGCCCCAGCGCTGTCGCCTCCGCGGCCGCCGCCGCCGCCCACGCGCAACCCCCTCCCCCACTCACCATCTACTATGCCCACGGCATGCCGGCCGCGCCGGGCGGCGGCCCCACTGTCGTGTTCACCCCCGGCGGCGCGGCTGGCGGCTTCTCCGTTCTGTATCCCCCGACCGCTGGCGCGGGCGCCCGCCTCGTCCCCCTGTACGGTGGCGCCATGGTGGACCCGGGATTCGACGTGGCGGCCCTGATGGCGGCGAGCGGGGGGGGGAGGGGAGGCCGCGCGCCGCGCTGGCGGCGCGGCGCCGGCGCGTTCCCCGTCGCGTGCGCCCCGGGCCCTCCCCCATCCGACGCTGGCTCCGTGGGCTCGCGCCGGGGCTCCCGCGGCCGGCGCGGGCGGCCGCCGCCGACCCCCGACGCCGACGCCCCTCCTCCCTGCCCCGCGCTGGCCGCCCTGCGCGCGGACAGAGTCGCGTGCGACCGCATGACGTTGGCCGACGTGGCGGGGCAGGCCGTGGCGGTGGCGCGTGACCAGGGGGGCTCGCGGTTTCTGCAGCGCGCTCTGAGTTGCGCCGACCCCTCTTCATTCGGCGCCCTCTTCGACGAATGCCTCCCCGACCTTGTCCCGCTCGCGACCGATATGTTTGGCAACTTCGTCGTGCAGCGGCTGCTGGAAAGGGCGGATGCTGGGAGGGGGGCGCGGGCGGCGGGGGCGCTCGCCGCGGCCGCGCCGGAGCTCGCGTTTGATGCCTTTGGGTGTCGGGTGCTGCAGACGGCGCTGGACGTGCTGGCGCCGCAGGACGCGGGGGCGGTGGCGGCGTCGCTGGTGGGGCGCGCGCGTTCGCTGGCCGTCGACCGCAACGGCAACCATGTGCTCCAAAAATGCGTGGAAAGGGGCGGCCGCGCCGCCCGCGCCGCCATGGCACGCGAGCTGCTGGACGAGGTGGACGGAGAGGAGACGGCTGCCGACGCCGACGCCGAAGACCCTTCCTCCACCCCTCTGGCCCGCGGCCCCTTGCCTCTGGCCCGGCACCCATACGGCTGCCGCGTGCTGCAGCGCCTGCTGGCGCACGCCGGGGATGAAGAGGCGTGCGTGCGCGCGGTCGCGGCCGCGCTTGCATCGGCGCGCGCGCTCGCCGTCGACCCGTATGGCAATTATGTCCTTCAACATTTGCTCGAGGCGGGCACCGACCGGTGCCGGGCCGACCTGGCGGCCGCGCTGGCGGGCGCGGTGCCCTCGTTGGCCCGCCACCGTTCTGGCTCAAACGTCCTCGAAGCCTGCCTCCAGCGCTGCGCCCCGCGCTGCCGGCGCGCCCTGGTGGCCGAGCTGCTGACCGACGCCGCCGGCGTCGCGGCCGACCCGTACGGCAACTACGTCTGCCAGCGCGCACTTGCGACTGCCGACGCCGAACAGCGCGCCGCGCTCGCGACCGCCGCCGTCGCGGCCGCGCCGTTGCTGCGCGCGTCGCCGCACGGCAAGCATCTGCTGGCCCGGGCGGAGGGGCTGTTGCTGGGGGCGGCGGTCGCGGCGGCGAGCGCGGCCGCGCTCGCGGCGCCGCCGCCGCCTGTTGTCCCTGGCGCCATCGCCGCCGCCGTCCTGCACGGCGCACCGCTCCCTCCTGCCTTTGACCTGGCCAACCATGCGCCCATCCGGCCGGCTGGGGATCGGCGGCCAGCGGCTGCGGCCCCGGCGCCCGTGTCCGCCGTGGCGCCGGCCCCTGCCGCCCGCCCACCGCGCTTGGTCACCCCGCCGGCGTCGCCCACGCGGCCAGCCTCTGCTCCCGCGTCGCCCGCGGTCGCGGCGGCGGGGTGAGGAGAGGGGGAGGAGTCCCTTGGTGCCACCAACACGCAGCAGCCGCGCCGCCGCCCGCCCCCGCCTCTGCCCTTGCATTCGTCGCGAGGAGAGGGAAAGAGAGGCACCCCCACAACGGCCGTTGGGCGATTGATGCAACAGCGCATTTTGCCGCCGCCGCCGCCGCCCACCCCCTCGTCTCTCCTTCTCTGCCTCTCAAAACTTGAACTCGTCCTTCTTCCCCTTTTTGGCGGCGGCCGGCCGCTTGGCGGCGCGCGCGGCGAGCAGCGCGTCGACGCCCTCGTCGCGCGCCGCCGCCGTCGCCGACTCGCGCCGCGCCGCGTACATGGCGGCGACCGCGCCCGCGTCCAGCCCCGCGATTTCGTCGGGATCCAGCGCGACCTCCACGTCGCGCGGCGCGGCGCCGGCGGGCCCCTTGCCGGCGAGCGCGTCGAGCGCCTTGGTCGCCGCGGAGCGAGGAGCAGCCGCCGCCGCCGCCGCCGCGCTCGGCATGACGTACGTGTGGTCCGACCCCATGATGCCCGCGCCCAAGGCCGCGGGCGCGGACTCCAGCACGGTGTACAAGGGGCCGGCGGGGGTCGGTCGGGGGGCGGGTCCGCCGTCCCCCCCTCCGCCTTTGCGCAGGTCCAGCCCTGGCGCTGGCGCGACCGAGGTGAGGCCCGAGACGTCGGTGGGCGCCATAGAGACCGCGCCGTCGTCGGCGGCGGCCTCGTCGGCGTCGCTCGCCTCGCCCGCGTCGCTCGCCTCTTCCTCCTCGGGCTCCGGCTCCAGCTCGCCCCAGCGCGCCTTTTTGTCCACCGGCGCGCCCTCGTCGTCCGACGCCGCCCCGCGGGCGAGGCCGAAGACGTCGCCGTAGAGGCCGCGCCCCGCCGCGTCGACCGGCGGCTTGCCCCAGCCGCCCGCGTGGTAGCCGTAGGACGCGCCCGGAGGGGTGGGAGCGTTTAAACCCGGGATCTTGAGCGACGGATAGGACGGGGGAGGGCCGTAGCGCTGCATGTTGATGAGCCACGGCGGCGGCGCGCCGTCGGCCATCCCAAGCGCGTCGCGCAGCGCCGCGCTCAGCACGCCGGGCGCGGCGTCGACGCGCGTCTCAAACTCTTTGCCCTCGTAGTAGAGGTCGCCGGGGCCGGTCAGAGGGGGTTTGACGGCGTGGCTAAGACGAGGGGGGGAAGGGGGTTGGTCGGCCGCGCGCAGCGAGGCCCCCCCCTCTCCCCTCCACGCCTCCCCCACCGCTTCCCACCGAAAGAACGCGTCGTGCAGGATGTGGTAGTCGATCTCCAGGCGCCCCATCTTGGGCACGAGGCGGTCCCGCGTCTTGTGCTTCAACTTTTTGCCGTCGTCGGCGTCTGCCGCCGCGCCCCGCATCTCGCAAATCCCGGTCGCTTCAATCGCGGCAGGCAGCTGAAACGGGGGCTTGTCCAGGCCGCGCTTGCCCTGCAGGTAGGCGCGCCGCTGGGACCAGTGGCGCGGGACGGGGACGGTGTTGGGGGCGGCCTTCAACGAGACGAGGAGGCCGGGGTCGGGCGCGGTCGCGTCCCAGAGTTCGACGAGGTCGGGGCGCGGGGCGGTGGCCTTGAGGGAGGCGAGGGCGGCGCGCGCGGCGGCCTTGCGCGCGGCACGCGTCGCGGCGTCGCCGCCCGCCGCGGTCGGGTCGTCCGAGTCGTGGTCGCAGCCGCCGTCGGACGAGCCGCTGCCGTCCGCCATCGCCGTGTCGCCACCACCACCATCACCCCCGTCCTCCCCTCCCCCCAGGAACTTGGCGAGGACGGCAGCAAACGCGGGCGCCGCGGCGTCGCCGCCGACGGGGGCGGGCACGTACTCGACGACGACGGCGGCAGAGGGAGTGGAAGTGGTGGACTCCTCCTGTGGCGTGCTCGCCTTGGCAGCGACGGCGGCGGCGACGTCGCTGGGGACGGGAGGCGGCGGTCGGCGATGCGGCGCCCGCCGCGCCCACGCGCCTCGCTCCGCGCCCAACGCACGCACGCCCAACATCTCTCATCTCTCTCTCCCTCTCCCTCCCATTCCTACCGCTTGGCCTGCTTGGCCTGCTTGCGCCGCGCGGCGCGGCGCTTGTCGGAGCCGGCGGCGGCGGCCGCGGGGCGCCGCGCGCCGGCCATGGGGTGGAGGAGGGAGGGCGGAAAAAGGCGGGGCGGTGGGGCGGGCCCCGATCCGCCGCTGCGCTGAGTGCGCACGGCGGCGACGGCCGGCAGTCTTCGCTCTCTCTGCCATGCTGCCCCGCCTGGCCAAGCCGAGTCGTGCGCTGGTCGCCGCGCGGGCGGCATCGTCGGCGTCGGCCGCCGCCGCCCCGACCCCTCTCTCCCTCGCCTTCCCCGCCGCTGCGGCCGTGCTCGTGGGCGCTGCCGCGCTGCACGTGCTCGCGCCTGGGCCTTCGCTGACGGCCGCTCTCCGTGCCTGCCCGCTGCCGCCGCCGGCGACGGCGGCCCAGCTGACCGGCGCCGGTCTGCTCCCGGTCGCGGCCGCCGCTCTCTCCCTGGGCAAAGCCGCCGCCTCTGGCAGGCTCGGCTCCGCCACGTACCGACGCCTCTCCGGCGGGCTGGCGCTGTGGGGCGGGGGTGTCGCGGCGGCCGGCACGGCGGCGCTGCGCGCGGGCGCCGCGCCCGTCGACGCGTACGCCGCCGCCCTCGTCGGCGCGCCCCTGCTGCTCTCGATGCTAGCTTTCGCTGCTGCGTCTCGGGGCGGCCTGACGCCGTCGGCCGCCATCGCCTCGACCGCCACGGCTCTCGGCGAGGCGGCGCGCGGCGCGCGCGAGGGAGAGAAGCCGCTCGCGCGCGCGCACGCGGGGTTGGCTCTCGTTGTGGCCATCGTGGCCGCGGGCGCGGTGGGGGCAGCTTCTGCTGTCGACCCGATCACGGCCCTTTTCCTGCGCGTCGCCGCCGTCTCGGCTCTCTTCGCCTCCACCGCCCTCGCCGTCTTGTCCGACGCCGCGGGCCGGGGCCGGTCCGGCGCTTCGACCTTTTCCCTGCTCGCCACCGCCGTCGGCGCCAGCGCCGCCATCTGCCTCGGCGCCGCCGTCGGCGCGCCGGCCGGCGCGCTCGGCGCGGGGGCGCGCGTGGGGGTGGCCGGCGTTGGTGCGGTTGTCGGGGTGGTGGTGGCGTGGCAGGTGGCGACTGTGTGAATGTTGGGTTGAGCGCGGCGGCGGTGGAGAGGGAGGCTCGCCGGCGCGCGCTCGGGCGCCACACCTGCCGCCGCCAGGCGGCACCGAAACGCAGACCCTCTTCAAACATTCCTTCCACGCGCACGCCGGCCTCAAAAGAGCGTGGTGCGCCCCGGCGCCAAACAAAAAAAAACGTCACTACGTCGCCGGCGCCAAACCTTGTACGATTCGTCGCCGCCGTCCGGCGTACGCCCGGTGGGAATCGAACCCACGGCCTCCCGCGCGTTCCTAGACGGCGGGGAGAGCGGTGACAGTGGGTGGAAAGATGTGATCAATCTTGAGACCGACTTTCATCAATCCACTTAGTCTTGTTCCCGCAACCCCGCCGCTAGCAATCGGAAACGGACGCGCTAATCCACTGCGCTACGGGCGCGCTGTCGGTGAAGACAGGGTGATGCCAAGATGGATTTTTCGGCAGACTATCATGTGACTGCTTCAAAGACCGAGCCCGCCGCGCCCCTGCAGGCGCTGGCCCGCCAACGGCGGCCCAAGGCATGAGCAACTGTCAGCTCATGCCATCGGTGCGGGCGGCGGGCGGCAGGAGACCGCAGGCCGCCTGCGCCGGCGTCCGTCGGCCGATGCGTTTTCTGTTTCGCTCCCTTTTGCCGCTCGACCCTCCTCACCCCCCTCGAACGCGCCCCCCGACGGCTTCCCTTGGTTGAGGACTGACGGCGGGCGCATCTGGTGCCGGATCCAGAACGCGGCAGACGGCCGCGCGCGCACTGCTCGCCGAGCGAGGCGACGCGGCGCACGCCTCCACCCGCCGCGGCCGCCATCGTGTGAGGACGCGACCCGGTGGGATGGTCCAGGGGCGCTGGCGAGCCCAGAGGGTTGGTTTTGTTTTCGTGCGGCCGGCGGGGCGCTCGCCGCGCTGTGCCGACACACGATGCAGCCCCTCCAAATCTCCCCGCCCGCCCCCACCCGGCGACCCACCCCCCGCGCCGCAGCCGCGGCAGCCGCGGCGGCTGCCGCATTGCTCCTCCTCCTCGCGCTCGGGCGCCGCTCGGCGCACGCCGAGGCGGTCGGCAGCAGCAGCGCCGACTGGCTGCTGAGAGCGTCGCCGACCGCGGCCAACCCGCCGCCCGGCGGCGCCACCCGGACCAAGACCGGCGCCGGCGTGCTGCTGGTGGCGGGAGGAGGCGGCGAAGCCCTCGTCCTCCTCCTCCAGCGCAAGTCCAAGCACCATGATGCAGCGTGGGGGCTGCCGGGCGGGAATGTCGAGGGAGGGGAGAGCCTAGCGTCCGCCGCCGCGCGCGAAGCGCGCGAAGAGATGGGCGCCCTACCCCCCGCCTCCCTCCTCGCGACCGTGGACGTCGCCCGCGGCGACAGCGGCCGCAAATTCTACCGCGCCTTTGTCGGGCTCGTCGAGGTGAAGGGCGACTCGCTCTGGACGCCGCCGCGCCTCGACACGGACGAGTCGCGCGACTACGCCTGGTTCTCCCTCGCCGACGCGGCGACGCTGCCGCTGCACCCCGTGGCGGCGGCGCTGCTGGTGGCGGGTGGAGAGGGGGCCGCGAGCGTGGCGGAGGCCTTGGGATAGAGTGAAGAGAGAGACAACTGCAAACACAACCCGCCCCCCTCCCTGCCGCCCCCCACCCGCCGCCATGGTGGCCACCATGGACGCCATCGTCATCGCGGCCCACGGCCCGCCCTCGACGCTCGCCGTGACGCGCGTGCCGGTGCCGACGCGCGAGAGCGGGGAGCTCCTCGTCGCCGTCGCCGCCGCCGGCGTCAACCCGGTCGACTGGAAGATCCGGGCGGGCGGGTTGCCGGGCACCAAGCTGCCCCAGGTGGGGGGAGGGAGGAGGGATGGGGCGCGGCGCGGCCGTCGGCCGCCACCCCACTCCCACACCTCCCTCCTCCCTTGTCCAGATCCCGGGCGGCGACGTGGCGGGCGTCGTGCTCGAGGCGGACGCCGGTTCCGGCTTCAACCCCGGGGACCGCATTTTTGCGATGACCGACGGCTTCCTCTGGTCGACCGACGTCCATGGTGGGTCGCGCGCGGGGGTGCGTGGCCTGCGTGGGGTGGAGGCGGCGGCACCGCGGCGGCGGGAGGAAACCCCGAGCCCCCCGCGTCGGCCGCGGCTCCTCGTCGGCCGGCTCGTCGCTCCCCGGCGCCCGCCCCGAGCGGGCCCGGCCAGAGAGCGAGAGAGAGAGGGAGACGTGGTGGACCCACGCCCCCCTCCACCCTCCCCCTCCCTCGTCAGGCTGCTACGCCGAGCGCGTCGCCGTCCCCGCCGCCGACGCCGCCCTCGCCCCCACGACCATCTCGCTCACGCACGCGGCCGCGGTGCCGCTGGTGGCGCTGACGGCGGTACAAACGATCGAGGCGACGCCGCCGTCGGCGCGCGCCCGCGGTTCCTTGGCCCTCGTCCACGCCGGCGCGGGCGGCGTGGGCCACGTCGCGGTGCAGCTGCTGGTGCGGCGGTACGGCATGGTGGTGACGGCCACGTGCGGGCCGGCGAACGACGCGTTCGTCCGCGCGTGCGGCGCGGCGACCACCCTCGACTACCGCTCCCCCACCTTCGCCGCCGACCTCGCGGCCGCCGGCCCGTACCACCTCATCTTCGACCTCATCGGCGGGGACGCGGCGGCGGCGTCGCGGGGGTTGGTGGCCGAGGGCGGCGCTTTCGCCGAAGTCTTCAACACGGGGACGACGGAAGCAGGCTCCGCCGCCAACAAGGCCGCCGCCGAAGCGTCTGGCGGGACGTATGTCGGCCCCACGCTCGTGCACGCGGGCGACGGCGCGGCGCTGAAAGCGATCGCGGCGGACATCGATTCGGGCAAGCTCTCCGTCGACGTCGCCGCCGTCCTCCCTTTGTCCCAAGCCGCCGAAGCGCACGCCCGCCTGGAGACGTTGCACGTGCGCGGCAAGATCGTGCTGCAGGTGGGGGACGAGGGCGGGCTGCCGTAGGAAGGGGGAGAGGGAGGGGGAGCGCGCGGGGGCGCGCGTGCCGCGCAATCCCGCGCCTATGAGCAGGCTTGCACGCCTGGGGCGCGGTAGGGGCGGCGGTTCAAGGCGGAGAATGGGAGGGAGGGAGAGGAGGGCGCGGGGGGGGAGCGCGCCGCGAGTCGGCCGTCGCCCTCTCGCCCTCGCTCTGCGCCAGGTGCAAGGGTTCCATGCAGCCCAAGGAGAAGAAACCCCAAAAAGCTACAGGGCCGGAAACAGAACTCCAACCCTACCTCTTTCGCCCCCACCCTGCTCTGCCCGGCCGAGGCGTGGGAGGCGGGCGCGGGCGCGGGCGCGCCGCGCCAACCCACACCGCGGACCTGCAGCGCGAGGCGCTCACGGCGTGGGTCGCGCCCTCTCCCTCTCAACAAACGCACCCTCCTCCTCCCTCCCCCCAATCATCGCGCCTCCTCCTCTCCTCCCTTCCACGGCGTCGCCTGCGCCGGCGCGACCGACCGCGGGGGGTTTCTGAATCCGAACCTCGACCGCGCGCTCGTCAGCCCCGCCGCGCCCTCGACCCCGCACCGCGCCGCGACCGCGGGGTCGTGCGCTTTCTGGCGGTCGACGACCGCGTGCAACGCCGCGAGGACGGCGTCGGCGGGGGCTCGGGAAGGTTCGAAATGGGTCAGGGCGCGCGCGACGGCCTCGGCAGTCGTCATGCACCCCGCGTGCGGCTCTTTGAACAACGCCACGGTCTTGGTGTCCGCGCACACGTTTCTGCTTTCCTCCAGGGTGGCCACGTCGGCCGCGTCGTCCCCGATGGGCAGCGACACGCGCACCGCCCGCCCCGCCGGCGGCAGCAGCCACGGCGCGGCGGCGGTGAACAGCTGCCGCCCATGGCGCCACGTGCCGTCCACGATGATGAGGAGGTAGGGCGATGGGTGGTTGAGAATGCCGGAAGGGGGCAGGCCGGCGGCGACCGCCGCCCGCGCGCCGGCCGCCGCGTCGGCGCAGTCGACCGAATCCGGGCCCGGGAACAGGAGCAGGATGGGCGTGTCGTTGGCCTCCGCATCGTCCAGCGCCGCCCTCAGTGCGGGCGGGCAGCGGGCGCCGTCGAAGCGGCGCCCGACGCACACGGCGACCCCCTCCAACGCCGCGGTGATCAGCGGCACCGTCCCCAACCGTCGGCACACCTCGTGCGGGTGCTGCAGCACAAGCAGGCGGCCCTTGGTGGGGACGCGGGCCGGGGGGAGGGCGGCGCAGATGCAGGCAAACGCGGTCGCGCGCGTCGGGCGTCTGACGAGGGGAGAGGAGGGGTGAGCCTTCCTCTTCCTCTCTCCTCCATCCTCTCGCATCTCTCCCCCCCTCTCCACCCACCTGCATCTGGCGCAGTCGGTCTCCGGCGCGGGCGGCGCGGCGGCGTCGCCCATCGCCGCCAGGAACGGGTCGAAGCCGCCCATGAGGATGGCGAGAGGGTGGCGGCGGGGTCAGGCGCGAGCGCTGGCGGGTCGCCGGGCGCCGGGCGGCGGCGGCGCCGAGAGTGGGGGCGGGCGGGCGCCGCATCGCCTCCCCACACCGCCCTCTCTCCCACACCGCCCTCTCTCCGCCGCTGCGGCCGCTGGCCCACCCCGAAGCGCGTCCACCCCACCGCCACCCCCTCTTTCTCAATGCGGGCCGGCGCCGCGCGCCTGGCCGCCCGCGCGCTGCGCGCGGCTGACGGCGCCGCCGCGCCCGATTGCGGTGCGTGAGCGTCGGCGGCGAGCGTCGACTATGGCGGTCGTCGAGAGGCGAGAGGCACGGCGTCGGCACCCGCCGCGTTGGAGCGCTTGCCGACCCCGCGACGTCCTCCTCCCCAGCCTCAATCGCCCCGCTCGCCCGCCCGTGGGCAACCCTGGCGCACTCCTCGTCCTCCCAGCGCCGCTCTTACGCCATCCCCTGCAACCTCCGCTTGGGCGCCGACCCCCCCAAGCCCGTCATCGTGCGCTACGGCCCCGGCCTCGCGGACGCATTCATCGAGCTGGCGGACGACCTGGAGGAGACGGTGCCGGGGCTGGTGGTGACCGGGGAGGAGGAGAACGAGGAGGGCGCGTTCCGCGTGCTCTCCCCTGCCGGCGCCGTCGTCTGGTGCGCGCGCGCCGTGGGCCGCCGCCCGACCGCGGCCGACCTGCGGGCCCAGCTGGCGGGGGCGGTGGGGGAGGGGGCGGAGGGGGATGGCGTGGGGTGTGGGCGGTAGTTAGAGGGGGCGAGAGGGGAAGGGTGCAGGGCTCGCTGGGGGCGAGCCCTGGCGTCTGTAGTTGGTGTCGAGCGCACGCGAGCGGGGGATGAGTGGAGGGCGACCCTGCAGTCGCCCCGACGCCGGGCTGGCCGCCCGCCGCACGCACACCCGCCACGGCCGCGTGTGCAGGGTCGCTGGCCCGACGAGTCCGGCGTTCGTTGCAGTCCTGGTCGAGCGTGCAGGGAGGAGGAGGCGGGCCGGCTCCGCAGCCGACGCCGCGCTCGCCGCGCTCACACCCGCCGCCGCCGCGGCCGTGCGGCCTCGGATGCGGCCCCGGGCCGTGCGGCCTCGGGTGCGGCGCCCCCCCTCTTGTTCTCTCCCCACGGGCGCGCCGTCGCCCGCCGCCGCGATCGCGGCGTTCGACACGCTCGCGTCCTTGGCTGCGCTCGCGCCGCCCGCCGCGGCGCTCGCGGCGACGCCGCGCGGGCGAGGGCTGGTGGCGCTCCGACCGATCCCGGCTGGCGCGGAAATCATCGCGGTCGACCGGGCGTGCGCCCTGATCGTCGCCGACGGCCCCGCGCACGCCGCGTCGCGCGACGCCGCGTCCGACTTTGCCTCCCTGCACGGCCCGCCCCCCCCCCTCCTGGCCTCCTACACCGCGTCCACGGAGGACAACTGGTTTGCGCGGCTGCTGGCCTTGTTCCTGCACGCAATCGCGCTCGGAGACCGCGACCGCGGGTCGCTCTTCCGCCTCTACGCCGCCACCCTCCCCGCCCCCGCCTCCGTCGCCTCCTTGATGGCGTTCGACGCGGCCGACCGCGCCCTGCTCCCGCCCGACCTGGCGTCGCTGGCCGCGCGGGAGCGGGCGACGATCAACGGGTTGCACGCGCGCATTTTCGACGCTTCCACCGGCTCCCTCAAAGCGCTGCGCCTGTCCCCCTCGCCCGCCGCCACCCTGACCGCGGCTGCGCTGGTCAACTCGCGCTGCTTTGCGGGCGCGAGCGCGGCGGGGGGGGCCGTCTCCGTCGTGTGCCCTTTGGTCGACATGGCCAACCACGACGCCGCCGACCCGGCCGCCGCCGCGGGGGCGCTGCGAGGAGGCACCGCGTTCGGTCTGACGGCGGTGCGCGCGATTCGGGAGGGGGAAGAGGTCACCATCTCCTACACGGGGTCGTCCGCGTCGTCGCCGCCCCCCCCCGGCGTCGGCAAAGACTCCGCCACCCTCCTCAAAGACTACGGCTTCCTCGTGCCCGGCAACGAGCTGGACACGGTGCCGCTGGCGCTGCCGCGCGGCGTCGCGGTGCGGGCGGGCGCGCTGGCCGCCGCGGCCGCCGCGGCAGCTCTGGCCGCCCAGTCCCCGGTCGCCGCCGGCCGCGCCGCGGCCGCGGCGCGCACGCTGACGCCGCTGGCGGCGTCGCGGCCGGCGGGCGGCGGTCTGGCCGCCGTCGCCGAGGCGGCGGCGCGCGCCGCGGCCGACGCGGCGGCGGGCGCCGAGCGCGCGCGGGCGGCCGGCGACTCGCCCCGCGCGGCGGCCGCGGCCGCGGCCTGGGCCGAGCGAGGGGCGGTGGCGGCCGCGGTCGTCGACCTGGCGCGCCGCGCGGTCGCGCTCGGGTGAGGCAAGGGACCGCCGTCTCTCCCTCCACCCCCTCCCTGCACTTGCAAATCACGCCACGGTCACAGACGCACGCGAGCGTCCCTCCTCTCTGTGCCTCGCCCCTCTCTTCAAAACTCAAAGCCGAGGCCGTTGCCGACCTTGAAACCGATCATCTCGAAGATGCCCTTGCCGGCGATCGCCTCGACGATGATGATGCCAAAGAAGCCCATCTACAGAAGAGGGCGAGGGGGAGAGGGATGGTGGGCCGCGGGCGAACGTGGTGCGCGGCCGGCAGCGCCCGCGCGCGCCCCCCACCCCCCTCCTCCCTCCTCCCTCCTCCCCCCCCGCACCATGGCGGCCCTGGAGTTGGTGACCTCGGCGTTGTCCACGAAGCCAAACTTGGGCTTGGGCACGGTGGGCACGACGGGCGGCTGCGTGACGCCCTGGGGGGAGCGCGGGGGTGGGATCGGGGTCGGGCTCGGTCGCGGCCGCCCGCGGCGCGTGGCCGCTGCTGTCGCGCGCCGCAATGCGGAGGGAGGCGGCGCACAGGCGGCCTTGGGGCGCCGCGCCGACCGCCGCCGCCGGCCACCTCCCCCAACACCCACCTTGGGCGGCACCGGCGCGGCGGCGGCGCGCACGGACATGGGGCGGCGCGAGGGCGCGGTGCGGCCGCGGGCGGAGAGGGGGCGGAAAGCGGCCATCGTCGGCGAGCGAGCGCGTGTGGGCGACCAGTGTCGCCACATTTTTCGCCACTCCATGCGCCACCTCTTCCTCCTCGCCTTCGCCTGCCTGATCGCCGCCACCGCCGCCCAGCCCGCCCCGAGTGCGTCGAGCGGGGCCGAACGCGCGCCACGCGCCGCGTGTGCCACGCTGGCCGACACCCATCCCCTCCTCTCTCCCTCAGTGCTCGGCGGCTACAAGCCGGTGCCCGACGCGGCCAACGATGCCGACGTGGCGGCGGCGGCCGCGTTCGCGGTGGAGCAGGTATGACAAGGGAGGGAGGAAGGCGGGCCGCGCCGCGAAGCTGCCCCCCCGCCAACCCTCCCTCTCCCCCTCAGATCTCGGCCAAGCTCGGCGGCCCGCCCCTGAAGCTCGTGGCCATCACGTCGGCGGGCAGGCAGGTGGTGGCGGGCACCAATTACGCCGTGACGCTCACCGCCGCCCCCCCCAACTCGACCGCCGCCAAGGCCTTTGACGCCGTCGTCTTCCAGCCCCTGCCCCACACGGGGCAGCCCCTGCAGCTGACCAGCTACACGGAGAAGTGAAAGCAGAGAGGGGGAGAGCATTGGGGCGGGCTGCAATACAACGAATCGAACAACGACACACACACGCGCGCGCGCACGCGGCCCCGACTCAACCCCCATGCCCCCCCATCAGTCGGTGTAGTGCAGGACGAGCATGCCGCCGTTGGGCAGGGCGGCGGCGAGCGTGGCGGCGGGGTCGAGCGGAGGCGCGCCGGGGATGCCCTCGCGCAGGTGAAACGGGCGCGCGGCCGCGCCGGCGTCGGCCGCGATGGCCGCGTCGGCCACGGTGGCGAGGGTGGCGGTGGGAGGGAAGGAACGGGTGATCGCCCCGCCCGCCGTCCGCACGCGCACGCGCACGCCGCCAGTTGGCGGCTCGGCCGGCAGCCGGGCCGCGGCCGCGGCCTGCAGGGCGGGAATGTCGCGGTCGGTGGCGGCGGTCGTGGTGGCGGCCTCGGCGGGCGGCGCGGGCGGCGGCGGCGGCGCCGCCGCCGCCGCCGCCTGGCCCGCCTCGGCCACGCTCGCCGCGAGCGCGGCCGCCAGCGCGTCCTCCTCGGCGCGCGCGCCGCGCGAGGAGGGGGTGCCGCCGCCGCCGCCGCCGCGGGGCGCGCGGCGGGTGGCGAGCGACGCGGCGGCCGGCTCGTCGAAGCGCGCGTCGAGAAACGGCGCCAACCCGTCGGCCAGCCGCGCGGGCGGAACAAACCCGGTCCACGCCCGCATCGCGGCCCCGGTCGCGGGGTCGACGACCAGGATGGCGGGGAAGGCGGTGAGGCGGTAGCGCGCCGCGGCGGCGGCGCCCGCGTCCGACGCGCGGTCGGCCTGCCAAAAAACAAACGCGGGCGGCAGCACCGACCGCAGGCCGGCGTTGGCCCACGTGTCGCGGTTGAGGCGGTGCGAGTCGAACTCGGTGTCGCACTGAGGGGGGGGGGGCGAGGGGGAGGGGTCGCGGACGGCGCGACCCGCCCCGCCGCGCGCCGCGCCCGCCGCCGCCCCGCCGCGCCTGAATGTTGACCAGCAGCCAGCGGCGGCCGCCCACCGCCGCCGCCACCGCGTCGTCCAGGTCGCCGGGGGTGAGGAGGGCGGTGGGCGGGGCAAACAGGGCGCCGAGGCCGGTCGGCGGCGCCGCGGCGGCGCCGCCCCCTCCGCCGAGGAACGACGACGGCGGCGCCGCCGTGTCGGCCGGGCGCCGGGCGGCGGCCGCGGGGGCGACGCCGTCGCCGTAGAGGCGGGAGGTGACGATGGGGAGGGGGGCGCGCACGGGGGCGTCGTCGCCGAGGGGGAGGCTGGAGACGGGCAAGGGTGGCGGTCGTCGGTCGCGAGGAAAAAACGGGCGGCCCCGCGGCCGCCGACACCTCCCCGCCTCATCGCCACCACCCACCCGGCGCCGCTGCCGCCGCCCGCAAGGGACCGCGCAAACGCTTCGTCCGCGTCGGCCGACGGCGCGCCGGCCGCCCCCGCGCCGGCGCCCGGGTCGCCGCCCGCCGCCAGGAAGAGCTCGGCCGCGAGTTGGGGGTCGCCGCCGGCGGCCTGCAGGGAGAGGAAGGGGCCGCGGTCGGCCGGTGCGCTGGCGCGATGGCGGCGCGCGGCACCCCGCCCCCCCCTCCCCCTCTCACCTCGAGCAGGCCGGCCGCCATCGTCGCGTCCCCGGTCAGCCCGGTCAGCATCTCGAGCGCGGCCGGGTCAGGGGACGCCATGGTCGCGGAGTGAGGCGGACCGCGCCCCTCCCTCCACCCCCCACTCCCGCCGGCCCGGGCGCGATGCAGGCCGCCCGCGCGCTGGCCCTCGCCGCCCTGCTGGCGGTCGCCACGGCCGCCGCGGCCGACCCGGGCGCGGCCGCCCTCGGCGCCGCCATCCGCAACGCGACGTCCGACTGGGATGAACTGGCCTCGATTCTGGCAGAATGGTTTGAGCGGTCGGCCGGCGCGGACGCGGCGGCCGACCTGGTGGCGTTCCTGGCGGTGAAAGCCGTGCGGTGAGAGGAGAAAAAGGGGGGTCGCGCGCGCGGCGCGATGGGCGCGGGCGCGCAGGCGGGGGGTGGGGGGACAGGCCTCTGACCCGGCCTCGCGATGCGGGGAGCGCGTGTCGCGCCAGTTGGGGGTGGACCGAGGGAGGCGCGGCGGCTTGGCGCCCTGGGAGCGGCGGTTGCCGCCGCGGCCGCGCGACGTTGAACC
>Ga0315284_10000204_pt1 | contig 82281 bp, 80 predicted proteins | sample YL17G09_16_MG_FD_203696 | JGI IMG/M metagenome (GOLD analysis project Ga0315284, IMG submission 203696) | Sediment microbial communities from Yellowstone Lake, YNP, Wyoming, USA - YL17G09_16 | ecosystem: Environmental > Aquatic > Freshwater > Lake > Sediment | place: USA: Wyoming | collected... | reverse complement strand
TCTATCCTGGCATAGCGCGTTTTTACGGCAGGGAAGAATGTTGCCTTCCACTCCTTGAATATTCTGTCCTTTGTCTTCAGCACGGTTGCCTCTGCCATGGAGACGTCGAGCTTCGTATGGATGTCCCTGACATCGCTCCAGCCCTCGCCCTTGAAGTCAGGGCTTCCCATTCGTATGAAGTCGGTTATTATCGTGGGCCAGCGCTTTGCCATGGTTATGAGCGAGTAGCCCTCGCCTGTGAAGGCATCGACGCGGTCAACAAACAGCGACCTCAGCACATGCTCGTCGGTCTTGCCTTCCTTGAAGTAGTCCAGTATCTCGCCATACCTGCGCGCATCATGCGCTAGTAATTCATAATCTGCGACTGCCTGCGCCGCGCTCGTCAGCCCTAATTTTATGCTCGCCTCTATCTTCTGCTTCTGGCCTATGACCAGGTTGTAAAGGTCTGCATACACAGGCGATACCTGCAGGCTCTCGTCGGCTTTCATCACGCTGTAGCTCCACTTGGGGATCTGGTATATCAGCGCATGGTAGATGTTGCTGCCGCTGCCGCGCAGGCCTGTGAAGTCAAGAATTATATCCATCTCAAGCGGCTGGCCGCCGACAGCCTCGCCTGTGATTGGCTTTTCCAGCATGACTCCGGGACTTTTGTTTATCAGTATGTCCGCAACCATCTCAGAGCCGCCTTCAAGGCGGGTAATCTCATTTTCCCTTTCCTCGTTTCCCTCTATGAACTTCTTTACTTCTTCCTTCTCCTTGGGCGTCAGCCTGCGGAAGAACGCCGCGCCCTTCTGGGGCTTGCTCATTGCAGACCAGCGTTCTGTCCCCCGGAGTTCCTCCTTCCCTTTGTCCTTCTTTTTCTTGGCCATGATTCCCACTAATAATTATTGTGCGTTAGCTTCTTAATATGAATTCTCTCGCCCCTAATGCTCTCATTCCTGGATGCTCTTGGTTCTGTCGGTACTGCCATAGCAAAGGCGCTGTTGATTGCCTAGAGCAGCCTTTAGTCAGAAGAATACAAGGAAGAAGGCGGCTATGAGGAGTATGAACCCCAGTATGATGCCTGTGAGCCCGAAGGTGTCGCCCTGGTGCTCCTCTGTCGAGGGGAAGAAAACCACGAGGAATCCGCCTATCAGAAAGAACAGGATGCCGATTATTATGCCAATCCAGCCGAACATTGGTATCCCCTAAACCCCTGCATCGCACTGAGTCCATAAGGACTCAGGCGCGCCCGAGTTGCAAACAACTCGGTGCATAGACAAGGACGCAAAGCAGGTCGCTCCAGCAGCGCCTCTCGCGCCTTTTAATATTTATTCGGACCAGAGTTAATATATAGTAAGAAGGATGCGTTTATGGCGTTTGCAAGAGCCAAGCTGACAATGGAGGACAACTGCTTCGTAGAGGAGCCGGGCGGCGTCGAGATGAAGTTCGTCGGCCCCAACGTGAAGAAGCTCTACAAGCTCATGTACGAGGCAATGAAGTCTGTTTTTAACGTCACCACAAGCGACATACAGGAGACGGACTATAACTGGGGCAAGACGGATAAGGGCGACAAGTTCAAGGTGCGCTGGTGGATACACAAGAATATGGACCTGTTCAGCTACCTCTACATAAGGATGGACATAAGCGGCGATGACGACAACAAGGGCAACGGCAGGGTCACCATAGCCGTCAGGGGCCTGATAAGGACAGAATACCCGCAGGACACAGTATGGCAGCGCTCGCTGCTCTACGAGATGCTGAGGACATTCTGGCACAGGGCATTTTACCACAAGAAGAGGGAAGAGTATGCGGAAGAGTGCAGGCACGCCACCGTGCTTTTCATGGACAATATGAAGCAGTACTGCCAGAAGCTCGGCGAGGCAACAGCACCAGCACCTGCGGCAGCCGAGAAGAAATGATTGTTGCTTAAAATCTAATTGCCGCATTAACCAAATTGGCAGAGCGGTTTGTTGGTAAGGCGAAACATATGGCTAAAATAGAAGTCATGGACGAATGCCTGACGCCTGAAAAATACACCTATGTCAGGTACACGGGCAAGGACCCGTGGAAGGTTGCCGAGAAGATAACCGATAGGGTAAAGCCCTTCTTCCACGTGAGCTCGTCAGGCACCAACAACTGGAGGCTCAACTGGGACATGACAGGCGATGTGCGCACCTTCTATTCGCTCTGGTGGGTAAAGAAGAGCCTGAGCAATTTCACGGAAATGAAAGTTGACCTGAAGCTGCAGGGCGAGCAGCATAAGGACACGAAGATGGGCAAGTTCAGCCTGCAGCTGAGCGGGACCCTGAACACAAAATTCAAAGCGTGGGGCCCGTTTCTGAGGACATTATGGTACATGTACTCCTACCTGTTCTACAACAGGGTCAGGCGCCAGTACATCAAGAGGTGCCAGAGTTCCATTTACAATTTCAAGAATGAGATAAAGAAGGAGTTCGGACTGGAGGAAACCGAGGTGCCTTCAACGCACGCGGTAATAGGATAAATTGATGGCGTAAGGATTAGGCGAAAGATATGGTCGAGAATGGCTGGGGTGCATCATTGACAAGCCCAGAGGCAATGCTCAAGGGCTTCATAGCGGGGTGCCTTGTTGCAGGTGGTCTGTTCAATCCATCATTCGGAACTGCAATACAAATCATACTGGTCGTTCTTGGCATAGCCGCATTCCTCGATGCCATAATACCCTCGTCCAGGAACATACACGGTTTCACTGTGTTTGTCTTCGCGCTTGTCGGCGGGCTTGTCATGTTCGGCCTGAGCATATCAGGCAACGCATCGGTGTTCCTGCTTGTGGCGGTGATAATCGTTGTGCTGATTTACCTGAGAAATATATTCACAGGCCTGCATGTCCTGAGCAAGTGAGATTTATGATATAGTGAAACATGAACTTGCATACAGGTATACGTATGCAAGCTGCATGTCCTGAGCAAGTGAAGAAACGCTATTTAGTTTTTTCTTCAACTTCTTTTTTGCCCTGTTCCAGCTCCCTCTCCTGCTCCTTGTCGCGCTCCAGCAGCAGTGCCTGGAACTCACCCACATGCGTCTTCTCTTCCTTTGCTATATCAAGAAGCATTTTCCTTATGGGCTTATTTTCCGTCATGGCAGCCAGCTGCTCGTAAAGGCTCACTGCGTCAAGCTCGGCTATCATGCCGATGCGGCATATCTCGTTGTCAATGTCTTCCTTCTTCACCCTGGACATATTGATTGGCTCAGTTGACATCATGGAATAACCTCCCATATGTAATTGCGCGAGGGGGGTTTTATGCGTGGGCGTGATGCTGGGCGGGCTGGCCTAGAGCCCGGTAGCATCCTTCATCACATTCTTCTCTTCATTGCCCAACCTTATATCAAAAATGATTTCAAACGCCAGTGCAGCCTGATTCACCAACATGGCGTCGCCATATATGATTTTGTGACCCAGCGACTTTGCTTGTTTGAGAAAAATCGTGTCCATCGGTGAATAAACCGTGTCCATGAAAACTGCGTGCCTTGGCGCAAGGGATGCCTGCTCCATCGTGATTGCTGACTTGTTCGCATACTCAGGGTCGCCCATGCCGAGCGAAGTCGAATTGATTACTATGTCCGCGCCAACCAAGGCCGCTTCCGTCTTTTCAACGCCGCCGCCGCTGGACTCGGCACCTAGCACCTCGTTTATCTCGGCAGCGAGTTCAACAGCTTTTTCTGCGCTACGGTTGATGATGCTGAGCTTCGCTCCGCGTTCCGCAAGCGAGAAGGCTATGGACCTTGCGGCACCGCCTGCGCCCAGGAGGAGCACGGTCTTGCCTTCAATATCCATGTTGTTGTCTAATAATGCCATGACCGCGCCGCTGCCATCAGTCGTGTAGCCGGAAAGCGTGCCAGCTTCATTTTTTACCGTGTTAACGGTCTTAGTTACATCCGCAAACCGGTCCACTTTGTCCAGCATCCTGATTATAGCCTCCTTGTATGGTATGGTAACATTGAAACCGGCAATGCTGGTGTCAGACTTCAGCCTTTTCAAGACATCTTCCAGCTGCCACTGTTCCGGCACGTCCAGCGCCTCGTATCTCGCATCCATGCCAAGGTATCTGAACAACGCATTCCACATTGCCGGCGACTTGCTGTACTCCGATGGGTGGCTTCCTATAAGGTAAACAATCTTTGTCATGCTCTCACTATAATTCTGGATTTTATATGCCGTGATCCCAATAGGCATACATGGCAATCAGGCCCATATGCGACAGGTGTAAGAAGGAACTGGATGATTTTGGCGCATTGCTTTTCAGCCCGCCTTCCGGGAATACGATGAAGAAGTTCCACATATGCAAAAAATGTTACGATGATATAATCAGTAGATTCTAGCCCGAATAAAAATACATCCCTTCGGCCTTCTGCTCCTGGTCCTTCTGCGAGCCTTCTTTTTTAGTCTTTATGCACCATGTTTGCTCCTTGTGTATGTGGTTTGACGTTAATGGTTATATTTAAATACAAAAATACAATTAATTCATATGAAGACTTACAGGTCGGATCCGCTTCTGAATACTAGGAGACCATACGTAAACGGAAGAGCGAACCTGTATCCGGCTTTGGTGAAGACGTACGATTTCGAGAAAAAATCAAAGTTAAAGTCTCTAGCGTTTTGCCATAGTCCAGATTTCAGGAGATTCCTTGATTCGCTCTCTGGCGTCTACAAGGACGATAATTTCTTTCGTCTGAGAATCTTGCATGCAAAGTACACAGAAGACTCCAATATGTCTAAGATGTCGTCTTTCAGGCTATGGTATGAAAGAGAAACATTCCCGTTGTCGTTGATAAGAACTGTGAGCCTGTGTCTAGGCGATGACAGGATTTTATACAAGTTTTTGAACTCAGAAATAACCGATTCGCATAATACAAATCTGGTGCATTTTCCTTTGAAAAAGTCGGACATATTAAACAACAACGATTTGTTTTACCTATGCGGTTGCATAACAGGAGATGGCTACATATCCGAAGATAGGCTAATAAAAATAGTTGATGGTCACCCAAAAGAATCTGAACTAGAAAGTTCGAAAGTCTTTATTGAAAGAATATCTCGTATTGTGTATGATATATTTGGCTATAAGCCCATGCCAGCAAAGAAGAAGTATCATCTTTATGAAATGAACATCATTTCAAAGTGGATAGTAAGGTTCTTACGTTTCTTCTTTGATATTCCATATTCACCAAAGAAAAATATCGTCTGGCCGAAAATAGTTGACGGGCATGAGAAATATTATTTGAGGGGTTTATTTGATACAGACGGTGGGATACACAAAGAAAGCAAGTTCATAATGTTCAAATCGGCGTCTGAAAGCTTCGCAAAAGATGTCAGGAATAAGATATCAGACCTTGGGATGACACCAAGCGATTTGAGGATTGACAATGTCGGCTCGTATTACTTCTCTATATATGCTCATGACATAGAAAAGTTTGCCGGTGCCGTCGGATTCTCACACCCGAGGAAGATGGGATATCTGATGAAACACCTGGAGAAAGGCGCATCTGACAATACGTTCTTAGGAATCAAAAAGGACTGCATATACAATGGGTATATTGATATAGCTACTATGAAAGAACTGCGTGTCATGGGTGTAGGTCGCACAATAAAAAATATACGAGCTGAGCTGAGAATTACACAAGAAGAAATGTCAAAGAACCTTGGAATAAAAAGGAAGAATCTCACAAGATATGAAAACGACGTCTTGGCTGTTCCCATTGAATTGCTCCTAAAGATTTTTAAATCCAAGTATAAGCTATACGAAATTATCAGCAGAGAGGATGTGAAAGTCGGACTAGGCGGTCATACATTTATCCGGTTTCCAATTGATACGAGAAATATAGACATGGATGTATACCGATTTCTTTCTCCTGTGGAAGGTTATGTTATAATAAGAAGGAGACAGAAAGGACGCATCTTAGGCGCCGATGATATTCAAAAAATTAGAAATCTATTGGATAACTATTTCAGCGTCAAATCAAATATCAGAACAGGCAAATCCAACGACATATTAATTCAGAGCAAGACGCTTTCTTTGCTATTGAATAAATTTTTTATATATTCAAAGCCATGGGGACCAACCAAGATTGCACCGATATGATTAGCCATAGAAATATTTACCGCCATGTTTCTGTTCCATATCTTTCTGTGACCCGGGTTTGTTCACTCGTGCTCTTCCGCTTTCTTTATCCCTTCTAAATGTAATTCCGACATCCTTCAAAAACTTGTTCATGCCCTCTTCCAGCGCGCAAGGCGCAAGCGCATGGCCTGTCCTGCCGGGCACGCCCTCGAAGACAATCACCCTGTCCGATATTATGTCAAGGAACTGCAGGTCATGGTCAACGACAAAGCACGGGGTCTCCATCAGTTCTGCCCTGGCCCTGATGAGCTTTGCCACCCTCAATCGCTGCTCGACGTCAAGGAAGGCTGACGGCTCGTCCAGCAGCACAATGTTCGCGTCCTTGATTAGCGCCACGGCGATGAAGACCGACTGCAGCTCGCCACCGGAAAGCCTACCCATCTGGCGCTCTTGGAGCTTCTCGAGGCCGAGCAGGAATGTTATATGCTTCTCTTCCCTGGAAAAGCTCTCCTTCCCTGACTTGAGAGACAGGTAATCTCTCACCAGCATCTCCACCTCGCCGTTCTCCAGCGTCAGGCGCTGCGGCTTGTATGCGAGCTTCATTGCTGGGATATCAACACCATTATCAGGCTTCTCCTCGCCTGCCAGCATCCTTATGAACGTGGTCTTGCCTGTCGCGTTGGGTCCGAGGATGCCGATGACTTCGCCCCAGTGCAGCGTCCCTGCCGCAGTGCCCATCGAGAAACCTGCAAAACTTTTTTCGAGCGCAGGGAAATCCATAAATCTCTTATGTTTCGCTGCATCCTTGGCGCGCGCGGCAAACCTTATCGGCTCGTCGCGGAAGCGCACGTTCTCCTCGGGAATGAAGCCCTCCAGCAGAGTATTTATGCCTGCGCGCACGGTATAGGGCTGCGAGACTATGCCGAACACGCCGGGCTTGCCAAAAAGTATGTGCACGGTGTCTGCGAGATAATCCGCAACGGCCAGGTCGTGCTCTATCACCATCACATACTTGTTTTCTGCGAGACTCCTGATTTCGCGCGCGACCTTCAGCCTCTGGAAAACATCAAGATAGCTCGATGGCTCGTCAAAGAAAAAGAATTCAGCCTCCTTCGCCATCGTTGCCGCGATTGCAAAAAGCTGCAGCTCGCCGCCTGATAGGGACTTTATATCCTTGTCAAGCATATGCGATATCCCCAGCCGCTCCACGACGTCCTTTGACGCCACGAGATGGCTGCTGACCTTGCCTTTGTAGAGCTCCGGTATCCTGTCGACGTGCTGAGGCTTGTAGGCTGCCTTCAGCTTCTTCTGCGCCAGCAGCGAAAGGTAGTTGTGCATCTCGGTGCCTTTGAACCTTTCAAGTATAATCTCCCACGAGCCAGATTCTGCTTCCCCGCTGTTCGGCTTGAGGCTCCCCGAGAGTATGTTCATGACCGTGGACTTGCCTGTGCCGTTCTGGCCCACCAAGCCGACAACGCTTCCTTTCTGTGGTGTGGGCAGCCTGAAGAGCACGAATTTGTTCCTGCCATACCTGTGCACCGGCGGCTCGTCGAGCTGCGTCGGGAGGTTGACTACATCGATGGCAAATGCCGGGCATTTTTTGCAGCAAATTCCGCAGCCTATGCAGAGCTCTTCGGCTATCAGCGGCTTCCTGTCCAGCTCGGATGTAGTTATGCAGCCCTTCTCCATGCGGTTGACGGGGCAGACGCGCTGGCATAGGTACCAGTCGCACATCTTGGGATTGCATAGCTCGCGGTCTATGACCGCCACGCGTTTTTGGGGCATAAGAAAGAAATGAACGGCTAATTTATAAGCAACCCGGACAATCATATAGCAAGCGTTTTCATGGCGTGTCGGACTTTTGGCTGAAATTCTAAGTCTGACAAACATGTTGAACAGGAGTATTGAAAACATGGCAGACTATGCAGACATCCTCAAGAAATCGCTGAAGTTCTCGGTAAATCCGAAGAGGTGGCTTCCCTTCTTCATAGTCGACGTGGCGCTTTACGGCCTGATGGCGCTGTTCGTGCTTTCCAATCTGGGCAACATGGTCAGCCTGCTGTCTTCCACTGAAATCAGCCTTGAAGCCGCGGTGGCTTTTGTGTCATTCATGGGCGTCATACTCGCTTTGTCGGCTGTCTTCTGGCTCATAAGGCTGTGGGTTCAGGGCGCGGTCATACAGCAGAGTGCCAGAGAGAAGGACAGGGTTGCAGGCACTTTCAGATACGGGCTGAGGCGCTACATCTCGCTGCTGCTGGCAACAGCGGTTGTGGCCATAATCGGCCTCATTGTCGGGCTCGTGCCTGTAGCAGGTTCGGTGCTCACCCTGATAGTTTCCATGGTGCTTGTCTTCGCCGCGCAGGGTGTCATGGTATCAAAGCTGGGCTTCATCGGTACGTTGAGCAACGCATACAATATGTTCAGGAAGAAGCCTGGCTCGGTCTTCCTTGCCTGGCTTGCCACGACGCTGATAGCACTGGCAATTTCAGGCATATTCCTGCTGCCTGCATTGGTTATTTTCGGCACCGCCCTGCTGCCAGCCCTTGTCAGCATGGGCACTGATGCGTCACTGCTTTCTGTTGTTTCAGTTCTGATGCAGAACATCAGCCTGCTCGTTGTCGTGGGCGTGGTATTCCTTGTCGGCTCGTCCATCGCTGCCGCCTTTTCAACCAAATCAATAACCGAGTTCTACATGGCGTGGCACAAGAAGAAGCTGATTTAGGCTTTCATGTGTTTTAGATGCTTTTGGCAGCATTTTTAGCACGGATTCATATATAAATCCATATATATAATATCATTAACATGAAGGCGAAGAAAAGGGCGAGAGGGAAGGCGAAGAAAGGCCAGAAGGCAGGCCCGAATGTCATCCACCTGCCGCGGCTGGACACCGTGCTCATGGTGGAGGACACGATAAAGAGGCTGGACTACTACCCGACGAAGAACCAGCTCTGGCGCGCACTCCCTAAGATGGTGATGTGGCAGACCTTCGGCGTCATCATCGACTACCTGCTGAAGAGCAACAAGATAATAATAGACAGCAGAGATGGTCGTATTGTATGGGTGGCTGCCGACAACCCCAAGCTGAAGAAGCTGTTCGATAACGCCATCCCCTACGAGAAGCTGAAGAATCATCAGCGATAACCGAACAATCTATCATATCTTTTGTGATTCATGGTGTCAAGAACGAGTGCCTTTATCTCAACGCTTTCTTTCTTGAGTGTGTAAATCATTCTCCACGAGTCATCCAGACGCAGTCTCCACAGGTTGTCAACGCTATATTTGTCCGAATATATCCTTGGCCATAGGCTTCTTCTGATTTTTTGTCCGGCCTCGTGGTTTTGGTAAAGCTTTGCTACACCTTTGTTTATTACCTTCAGTATATGCTCAGCCTCGCCGTTGCCTTCGCTAGCCCTTTTCTCCACTTCTGAAAATTCTTTGCCGAACTCTTCGGAAAATATAATCTTAGTCATAAAAACACCAAAGCAAAAAATCAAAGTTTTTTTCAGGCCAGCTCAGCCATCTGTTTTTCCTTCGCCTGCCGAAGGCTGGGCCTGGAGAGGAACCAGGCCGTTTCGTCATGTTCCTTCTGCTTCAGTATTCCCCTCAGCCAGTTTTCAAGGTCTTCCATGTTATCACGTCCTTATCATGAATGCCTCCTTGGGCGGAGGCTGTGACTGATAATCCTCGCGCGGGTCGTCATTTCGCGCTCATCGGCTAACGGAGGGTAAGTTCAAGGGTCGGCATGAACTTAACAAAAAGAGCTTGTGTCGGGCAGGGTATATACTTAACGGAGGGACCGTGCCGGTAGGGCCGCTAGACAAAACAAGTATGTATCGGGCATGCCGGACTATGCCGCTATCGCCCATGCCTCACGATTTCCCTGACCTTCAGGTTGTATTTTTTTTCAAGCATTTTTATCTCCCTGCTTATGCGCCTGAAGTACTCATCTTCATTTTTTATTGCAAATTCTATAGGTTTTACCGCTTCAGGGAAGCTCTTTTTAATGACAGGCATCAACCTTGCCATGTAGGCGGGCTTGGTGTTCAGCAGCTCCACCCAGACATAGCTGCAGAACCTCAGTTCGCGGAAAAGCTCATCCAGTTTTGTTATTTCTGGAATTACAGGGGAAATAAAGCCATAGACCCTTATCCCGCGCGCTTTGGCCTCTTTCAGCGCCTTTATTCTGTCCAACGGAGGTGATGCGAAAGGCTCCAATAGCTTCGCTGTCCTGCTGTCAAGGGTGTTGACCGATACCCCTAACTCGGCATCCAGCCTCTTCAGCAGGTCGAAGTCCCTCCTGACCAGCGCAGACTTCGTCAGAATTTCAATCGTGAACTTGCTCCTGAAAGACGACGCTACAATAGTTTCCAGTATCCTTCTTGTCAGCTTGTACCTGCCCTCGATGGGCTGGTAGGGGTCTGTGACGCTGCTGAGCCAGATGTTGCCGGGTTTGTTTTTAGCCAGCTCTCTTTTCAATAAATCCGGACAATTTACCTTCGCATAAACAAATTCTCCCCACGACTCCTTGATGTCCTGAAACCTCTTCATGAAGACCGCGTAGCAGTATTTGCAGCCGTGCTGGCAGCCAGTGTAGGGGTTTATGACATAATCCGTGAGCTTGCTCGGAGTCATGCAAGACTTGCACTGGACTTCCTTGATTATCATAAGCATCAAGCAGCGCTGTACCTCCTCCACCTGCCTTCGCCTTCGGACTTCACCAGACCAAGCCTGGCAAGCCCCTCCATGTACTTCCTGAACGTGCGTTCTGCTATGGGTTCGCCTGCATTCTTGTTGATGTAATCGAGCAGTTTTGCCGTCGCCATGCTGCCTTCGGACTTTATGGCGGACAATGCAATCATCTGGTGCTGGTTCAGCTCAGGCTCGCGCTCTTTCTTTCCCGAAAGCTCGGGCAGCATGTCTGAAGCTATCCTGCCTTTGCCATCTGCCTCCGCCTTCTCCGCTGCCTGCCGCAGTGCTGCGATTGCAGTGCGGGCGTCGCCGTTGGCGCGCTCTGCTATCCTCACGATTTCCTTGATGCTTATGCTGCCAGGCGCAAGAGCCCATTCTGCCCTGTCCTTGAGTATGCCTTCAATCTCGTCAGGCCTGTACTTCGGGAAGGCTATCCGCTCGGCTGACGAAAGCCTGCTCCGTATGCGCTGGTCCCATTTGTACGTGGCTGTCTCGTCATTGGCAATCATTATGACGCACGCGCCAAGCGAGATGATGTCGTAGACCGCCTTCTCATCGCTTATTCGGTCCACCTCGTCAAGTATTACAACCAGTTGCCTGGCCTTGGCTTTCCTTGCCAGCGCCTCGATTATCTCGTCAATCGGTGTCCCGACCCTGTGCTTGCTCGGGTCAGCTCCTAACTTCTGCAGGATTGTGTAGAGTATCTTGAACCTTGACTCGAAGTTCCAGCAGTTGACATAGGCGTGCTGGAAAGAGGCAGACTCGGCAAGCTGGGTCAAGATATATCGAGACACGCAGGTCTTTCCCGTGCCAGGAGGGCCGTAGAGCAGCATGCTGCGCGGTCTGCTCCCGTTCGCAATGGGCGCTAGGCACTGTGCCATCTGCTGCATCTGGCCGTCGCGCGCATACATGCGCGACGGGTTGAAGTCCTCTGTGAGGGCTGATGGGCTGATAATAATTTGTTTGCCTTCTTCCATGGGTTTTTATTGCTTTCCTACATTTATCAGTATGGCTGAGCTTCTCTATCGCAGCACAAACTGGCAATCACCTAAGGTCACTTTCAGGGAAGCCCTTGCGAGGGGTCTGGCACCAGACAGGGGCTTGTATGTTCCTGAATTTTACCCTGAACTGGACCGTGACATTATAGAATCAATGCGTGACATGCCATACCCTGAGATTGCAGTGCGTGTCATGAAACCGCTGGTTGGTGACAGCTTCACAACCGAGGAACTGACGCTGATGAGCGAAGATGCTTACAGGTTTCCCGTGCCATTAGAACCGGTTGAAGGCTTGGATGGCAGGTACATTCTAAGGCTCGACCGGGGACCCACCGCCTCTTTCAAGGACTATGCGGCACAGATGATGGCAAGGAAGCTGGGGCGTTATCTGGAGCAGGAAGGTCTGGAACTCGTCATATTGAATGCAACGTCTGGGGACACGTATGCAGCAGTCGCCAATGCTTTCCATGGTGTGAGAAGGGTTAAAACCATAGGCATTTTCCCGCTTCATGAAGTTCCTCCCATGCAAAGAAAGTTCATGACAACCCTAGGTGGCAACAGCACTGCCATAGGTGTTGATGCTAACTTTGATTGCTGTCTAGGAATGGTAACAGCTGCATTTGTGGACAAGGATCTGGCTCACATACCGCTCTCTTCTGCAAACTCGATAAACGTAGGCCGACTGGTGCCTCAAACTGTATACTATTTCCATGCATATTCCAAGTGCAAGCTCATGGGGCATGATGGTGTAATATTCTCCGTACCATCAGGGAATTTCGGGGACGTAACGGCTGGACTCATTGCCCATCGCATGGGTCTGCCAGCTGAATTCTTCATAGCTGCCGTCAATGAGAATGACGAATTCCCAAGATTTTTGGATACTGGAATCTATGAGAAGGTTGATCCGTCTAGGAACTGCATCTCAAATGCAATGAACGTGGGGAATCCAAAAAATCTGGTGAGGATAGTTGACATGCATGGAGGCCAGATGGACCATACTGGAAAGCTTGTAAAGTCCCCCGAAATGGGCAGAATCAGACAAATTATGAAATCAGAGAGCATAGGCGATGAAAGGACAAGAAAGACTATGAGGGAGGCTTGGGCAGAGCACGGGCTTCTGCTTGAGCCGCATGGCGCGGTTGCCTGGGCAGCGCTGAATGACTTCTGTCCGGAAGGTTATAGCAATGGTGCGGCGCTCGTCTCGCTTGAAACCGCGCATCCAGCAAAGTTCCCTGAAACCGTTCTGGAAGAATTGGGTTTCGAGCCAGATCTTCCTGCAAGCATGATAGGCCTTGGTGACAAGCCAGAAACATATGATACGATACCTGGGGAATATGGAGCCCTGAAAGAGCTTCTGAAGCAAAGATTTTAAACCGGCCGTTAATTCTTAGCAGTGTTATCATGCAAATCGGCATTGTAGGCAAGACCAACACAGAATTTGGTTATTAATCTATATTCCATATGATAGATGGATGTGTTTTAAGAATCCTTTTGCCCGCTCTCTTTATCTTACCAGCTTGTTCCATTCTAATCAAGAGCTGTAGGATTGTCGCCCTGTTTATTTCGAGTTTGTCTGAAATCTCCCGTGTGGTTAATTGTCCCTTTCCAAGCATACTGATAATGTTGTCATCCGTTATCCCGTACTGGCGGCTTCTGCCTCTGTTCCTGACCTCTAATCTTGTGTTTTTAATCAGTTTGTAAATGTGGCTCCCCGCAAATCCGATGCTGTTCTTTTCTATATAGCCCAACTTCTCCAAACCTTTGATGTGGTACTTTATGCCCTGCCTAGAAACCTGAAGTATACCTGCTAATTCTATTATACTACGAGGTTTTTCGCTGAGTAGTTCTATTATATGGTTCTTTGTCTCGTTCTGCTTTGCCGACCTCCAGAACTTGGTTTTCCTAATCATGAAATCTTCGATTAATCTTTCTTTGTAACCCATCGATACTTCGGGGTATTTTGCCTTGAGCCTTTGATAGTCACCCCAGAACTTTTTGACGCCTTCGGCAAGGATGTACAGGTGACTCCTTTTGCTTAATACAAGAGTTGAATCGTAACCTAGAATTGAACAGATTCTATTAAGTCCTATTGTTAATTTCTTGTTGTACAACCCTATCTCTATCTGGCTGGAATCTACATGACCTTCATCTATAATCATGGCTATCAGAAATGCCAATATATGTTCTTTGCCATGATTGAACACCTTTTCTGGTATCTCTGCGTTTTTCTCATCGAAATCCGCAGGTCTGAGGCTATAATATTGGGAGAGGAATGAAGAAACGACGACTGGGATATATATCATCCTCTTTTCATTAAAATACTCTTCATCATATTTTAATATACCGAAACATCTTTCCACTTTCTTCAAGAATAACATTCTTAGCTCTTTGCCACATTGGACATAGTTAAAGTAAGGTTTTTTGCCTTTGGGTTTTATGCAACACCCGTCACCCATTATATGGGCCACTAACATATCGAAGATGGGATTAATGTTGACGGGCAATACTGGTTTGTATACAACTATATGACCCTTTGTCGTCCTGTATGCAGTAACATTTCTCTCTAACTCTGTCTTTGATATACCTATCTTTTCACAAACGAGTAAAAATTCTGAAAATGGTCTGAAGTTACTATACTTATTGTCAAAAATATGCCTGAATGACTCGAAGGAACCGACTAATCCCAATTCTCTGTGTAGATATCGCCTCGTTTTGTATTTGGATTTGATTTTATTTCTGACTTCTGACAAAAATTCGTCAGTCAATAACACGCTTACATCTTCTTTTAAATCCAAGTCGTATAAGTGAAGAATATCCATAATCTATATATGAATGAAGAATAATAAATACTTTACTATAGGTGTTTTCAGAATGTTCCTAATAGGTATATGCGGGAAGACGAATTGCGGAAAAACAACATATTTTTGCGCAGCCACGCTTGTTGACGCGGAGATATCCAACCGCATATTCACCACCATCGAGCCCAACAAGGGCGTGGGCTATGTGACAGCGCCATGCCCCTGCAAACAGCTTGGCGTGCAGTGCCAGCCGCAGAACTCGAAATGCGTGAACGGGACGAGGCTTATTCCCATAAGGCTCATTGATGTCGCCGGCCTTGTGCCGGGCGCGCACGCGGGAAGGGGCTTGGGCAACCAGTTCCTCTCTGACATCATGGAGGCGCATGCGCTCGTCCATGTGGTGGATGCATCCGGCGGCACGGACAGCGGGGGCAATCCCGTAGCCCCTGGGACACATGACCCGATGGAGGACGTGCTGTTCCTTGAGCAGGAGATTGACCTCTGGATCCTGGGCATACTGAAGAAGAATTTTGAGGCCCTGAAGAGAAAGGCTGAGGCAGCCCACCAGAAGCTGGACGAAGTCATATACAAGCAGCTGAGCGGGCTCGGCATAACGCATGAGGATGTGAGGAACGCAATGCGCCATGTGGATATATCAGGCAGCCCAGAGGGCGGTCTGCCGCATCCGCGGCCAGTCACTGAGGATGACATGCTCAGGTTCATCAACATGCTCAGGAAGAAGGCGAAGCCCATGATAATCGCTGCGAACAAGATTGACATGCCAAGCGCGGAGAAGGGCCTTGCAAGGCTGAAGGAGACGGAAGTCAGCTCTGTCCCGTGCTCCGCTGAGTGTGAATTGGCACTAAGGAGAGCAGAGAGGGAAGGCGACATTGAATATGTGCCCGGCGCAAAGGATTTCAGGCTGATAAAGCAGGACCTTGAGCCCAGGAAGATGGCGGCGCTGAGGATAGTCAGGGAGCGCGTGCTGGACAGGTTCGGCTCGACAGGCGTGCAGCAGTGCCTTAATGAAGCTGTGTTCAGGCTGCTGGGCATGCGCGTGGTCTATCCTGTGGAGGATGAGACGCACTTCAGGAGCGGGAAGGGCCACGTCCTTCCTGACGCCTACCTTGTGCCTGCAGGCACGACGCCTCGGCAGTTAGCGGGCATGATACACACGGACTTCGCAGAGAAGTTCATGGCAGCCGTGAACGCGCGCACAAAGCTGCGCGTGGCAGCGGATTATGAGCTGAAGGACGGCGACATCATCAAGATAATGCTGAGGCGGTAGTCAGACTGCAACAAGCTCCACTTCCGCTGGTTTGGCTGCTGTTTCAGCTGTTTTCCTGCTGGATTCTTCAACAAGCGCCCCAGCCATAAGCCAGTGCAGGATTCCGTCTTCCTGGAAGCCCGACCTATGCCAGAGCTCGAATGCCGTATCGCTCTGGTTCCCTTCAGCACCATAGTCGCGCAGGTGTTCACCGTCGTAAATGCTTTTTGCAACAACTCTCAGGGCAAAGGACCTTGCCCTTCTGCTGTCAACGGCTCCGCTGCCGCCTTTGTGGGCTAGCACATATGCCCTCTCCTCAAGCCTCACAGCATCCCTGCAGAAAGCCTCTTCGCTGCCCAAGTAGACACGTTCTATGTATCCAGAAATGAATGCCTCATATCTGGGGTCTTCCTGGCTGAAGCCTATGAGCCCCTCCAGTGCTTCGCCGACATCATGCAGAATCCCGTAGGTGAATTCGTCTAACGGATTCTCAGAAACAACACGCTCTGCGTCAAGCACATCGAGATGCACATGAGCCATTTGCTATATAATATGGTCCTGGTGGCTTATAAAAATAGCGTCTACAATACGAGACGTATGCTCTACTTAATCTCAATGGGCCTGCATGACGAAAAAGACATGTCGCTGAGGGCCCTGGAAACAGCGAAGAAGTGCGACGTCCTCTACCTTGAGCGCTACACCGACAACATCAATGTCGATGCAAAAAGTCTGTCCAAGCTGGCTGGTAGATCTGTGGATGTACTGTCGCGCGGCGGGATGGAAGATGATGCAGGCAGGCTTGTCCGAGAGGCTAAATCAAAGGATGTGGGGATTTTCATAGGCGGCGATGCGCTCAGCGCCACGACGCACATGATGCTTATCAATGAAGCCAAGAGGTCTGGAGTTGGCTTCAAGGTCATCCATGGCTCCAGCATAATGACTGCAGTGGCCGAGACAGGCCTGCAGCTCTACAAGTTCGGAAGGGCTGTCACATTGACGAGGGGTTTTGAAAAGAGCATCCTTGAAGCGATAAAAGCTAACATGAAGGCTGGCCTGCACACACTCATACTGCTTGACATAGGCATGACCGCAAAAGATGCCGCAGCGATTCTTTCGGTAAAGCTGAAATGCAAGGCTGCGGCTGCGTGCAATCTGGGGTGTGATGACAGCGTCATTGTTTATGGTGAGCTGAAGGCACTGAAGGAGAACAAAGAAATTGACAGGACGCCTGCGATAATCGCGATACCGGGGAAGCTGCACTTCGCAGAGGAGGAGTTTCTGGAATCACTCAAACCTCGGCAAAAATGACCGCATAGTTCTTCCCGTACGTCTTCGCGCACTTGGGGCAGGCCGTGTACCAGAACAGCATCCTCTTGGGGCTCTTGTTCTTTGACTTCACGTATGCGTCCATCTCCTTTGCCCACCTGCCCGCGTTCTTGTATGGGCCCTCGAAAACCTTTGAGATGAACCTGCCTGAAATCTTCACGTTTTCAGCGCCCTCCGCCTCCTTGTCAACGGCTATATAGAGGTCTGAGCCCCACATGGATTTCTCATCAGAAAGCATCAGATTGCCTGTATTCTCTGCCCCGTTTGACCTGATAATTTCCATTTGCTGCGTCACAACCTTGCCGAAGTCCCTCGGCATGTGGAAGAACGCCTTGACCCTTGCTTTGACGAAAGGCTTCTCGTCCCAGATGACAGCCTTCTTGTCCCATTTGTCCGGATGGAAGCGCGGGCAGCACCCCGTATCTATCTGGCTTTGCATGGGATATTATTTGCAGCAAAGCTATAAATTATCCTCTGCAAGCTGCGGCGAATCCTCGAGGAACCTCCAGAACTGCGGCCAGCTCTTATTGACCGCTTCGGGATGCCCGACTTTTGCTTCATATCCGTCCGCTTTCCTTCGCATGGAAACAGCCTGCACCACCCTGTGGTCCCTTGAGTCTATTTCAGCGCTTCCAAGCGCCCTTTCCATCTCCTCTATGCGGTCGCTCTCATGACCGCGCAGGCTCGGCCAGCGTGCTTCGCCTTCTTCGGGGGTAATGATGCCAAAGGCGCGCGCGAAACAATAGTCCTCGGCCTGTTCGGGTTTGAAGTCCATCTCTCCCTCATGCAGCCTCTGCAGGAAAGATTCTGCCTGGCCCAGGATTGTCTTGTCATGGCGCGGCTCCCATACTCCGCCCTCGCTCCTGCGCTGCTTCCAATGCGAAACCGCTTCGTATGTGAGCTTCAGTTTGTATGGCGCATCTTCTAACCTCTCCTCATCGCCTAGCAGGACTTTTGCAGTAGCCCACTGGGAGGTCCGCTCCTTCAGCTGCAGGAGCTCTCTCTGGGTATAACCAGCGATTTTGGGGTCGTCGGTAATCATTCCTTTCCTGAACCTATCAAGGAGCGTGCCTCGCATTATGAAGATACGTGGCAATCCTAAAGTCAAGGACGCCATCCACAGGCAGCGGTAGAGTGTCGCCGATTGATCCACGTCGACAATCCCGCCGTATTTCCATGCCAGTAGCGCCCTTTCGAGCGACATGGTGTCGTCGTTCATCGCGGAATGGTTGCTTGCCAGAAACCCCATACAATCCTCGTAGAATTTCTGGCTTCCACTCAGGAGGTCAAGCACTCCCATCCTGATTGTCCATGACTTGTCCAGAGGGATGTATCCGCTGTCCACAAGGTAATAACCCATGGACTATTGTTGGAGAAAAACCCTAAATCTTACTTACCCTTTGCCTTCTTGGCCGCCGTGCCCTTCTCGTAGAGCCTGGTCCACTTCTTGTTCTTGCCCTCGCGGCCCATCTCCATGTTGCGGTCACACTTCGACGAGCAGAAGTAAAGTATCCTTCCGTCATTCCTGACGAACATTATGCCCTGCCCCTGTGGTATGGGATTGCCGCAGAAAGAACATTTGAAGCTTGGCATGTAATCCTGTCCTTATTTCTGCATGAGCTTCGAATCGATGTCGAAGCCGCTCTCCTTTATCATTATGACGTCGCCTATCTTGACAGGGCCTGACACATTCCTCGTGATTATCCTGTTTCTGTCATTGCCTTCGATGACGCGGCACCTGACACGGCGCACGCCCTTGATGCCTATACTCTCCATTATCTGGACAATCTCTGCCGATGACATATTAACACCATGATTTTGATGATGGGTAATTCCCAATGACAACATCTGCTGAAGGTTTTACGCATTTATCTGCATGAATGCCTTCTAACCAATATCGTTACATCCTCGAACCGCTTGTTACAATTAGTTAATGCGGTAATTAATTTATATCAATTACTTCTTCACAAGCTTCTTTGCAAGGTCTGACACGACGCCCCTGCCCTCGCCTTCCTCGGCAATTGCAATCGAAGATGTGGCCACCTGCATGCCGGCCGCCTTGCCAAGCTCATCCTTGGAAGGGACAAAGACGCAAGGAACCTTCTTCTCGTCGCAAAGAACCGGCAGGTGCATGACAATTTCCTCAGGCTGGACGTCCGCAGCAACGACCACGAGCTTCGCCATTCCGCGCTCTATGGCCTTGGTTGACTCGTTGACGCCCTTCCTTATCTTACCGGAAGCCTTGGCGAGAGAAACCGCTTCGTAAGCCTTGTCCGCAAGCTCCTTATGAACCTCAAATTTTGCCATATTTCATTCCTCCTGTTCTAAAACCAGCCGACAGGTGTCGGCCAGTCACTACAGTCACAGGTCGATTGGATTAGGAATTAATAGAATGCGAGGTATTTAAAGGTTAAGAGACAGCTTATTCAATATTAGAAATATGGTTAAGCTCAAAATCTATGTTTTCAGGCATGGCCAGACATTTTATAATAAAAACGGATTTTTTACGGGATTCAAGGACTCGAAATTAACGCCTCTGGGAATTAGACAGGCAAAGAAAATTGCCAAAAAACTGAAAAACAAGAAATTTCAGGTTGCATTCTACACGAGGCTTTCGCGCTCCAAGGATACGCTGAAGGAGGTGCTTAAATACCATCCTGAATGCAAGAGGCTTATTGAGGACGACAGGATGATGGAAAGATGCTATGGAAAACTGGAGGGGACGAGCCATGAAGCATTCATCAGGAAGATGGGCAGAAAAGAATACACCCTAATGAAGCATGGGGATGCGGCTGAGAATCTTGACCCAGAAAAAAGGAAGAGACTCGAAAAGATTTTGGGGAAAAAAGAATATGAAAAAATACACAGAGGCTATGACACGCCCCCGCCAGGAGGGGAGTCATTCGCAGATGTTGAGAGACGGGTAAGGCCGTTCATCAGGGATTTGGTTAAGCTCATGAAGAAGGGGAGGGTTAATGTTGCGATTTCCGCTCATGGAAATTCCATACGTCTGTTCAGGAAAATCATGGAAAATGCTTCAAAGAAGGAAGCAGCAAGCTGGTTCATACTATATGACGATTATTATGAATACACAATAGACGCCTAAAATCCGACCCTAAAACTTCCTGAAATTCTGCGCTGCCTCAAGGTTGGCCTTTGGCTACTAACCTTAAGGCTTCCTGAAATTCTTGCCCGCATAGCGTGCCTTGGAGCCAAGCTCATCCTCTATCTCCATGAGCCTGTTGTATTTGGCAACCCTCTCGCTCCTCGATGGCGCACCGAACTTGCACTGCCCTGTCCCCATACCAACGACAAAATCCGCTATGAACGTGTCCTTGGTTTCGGCGCCCCTGTGGCTCACAACCGAGGCCAGGCCGTGCTTCTTTGCGAGATTCACCGCGCCTATTGTCTCGGTGACTGTGCCTATCTGGTTGGGCTTTATGATAACAGCGTTTACGGCCTTGAGTTTTATGGCCTTCTGTATTCTTTTCATGTTAGTGACCGTGAGGTCATCGCCGGTTATCTGTATCCTTCCGCCAAGTTTCCTCATCAGCATGGCCCAGCCGCGCCAGTCGTCCTCGGCCAGCCCGTCCTCTATTGATGCTATGGGATATTTTCTCACCAAACAAGCATAGAACTCTGCCATACCGCTGCTGTCAAGAGTCCTGCCATCAACATTCAGGCGGTAGTTTCCGCCCTCAAGAAATTCAGACGCTGCGGCGTCTATCGCTATAACAACCTCCTCGCTCAGTTTGTAGCCGGCTGATTTGATGCCCTCAACAATTATTTGCAAAACCTTCTCGTTGCTGCCGAGTGTTGGTCTGTATGCGCCCTCATAGCCGACATTCGTGTTGAAGCCGTGCTTCTTCAGTATGCTGCCCACAGACCGGTATATCTCAGAGCCTGTCCTCTTGGCTTCGGCAAAATTTTTCGTGGCATATGGCATGACCATGAATTCCTGCAGGTCGGAGCTCTTGTCCGCATGTTTGCCGCCCTCTATAATAAGCACCATTGGGACAGGCAGAACAATTTTCTTGTTTTTGCCGAGTTCCGCGATATGTTCGTATAGGTGCATGTCTTTGGCAGCAGCGCCTGCCTTGCACGCAGCAATGGAAACCGCAAGTATAGCGTTCGCGCCGAGCTTTGACTTGTTTTCTGTGCCGTCCAGCGCAATCATCTTGCTGTCTATGTCGCTTTGCTTCGTGGGGTCCATGCCCTTCACAGCAGGTGCAATCAGCTTGTTGACATTGTCCACTGCCTTAAGCACGCCCTTGCCGCTGTAGCGCTTCTTGTCGCCATCGCGCAGTTCCAGCGCCTCATGCACGCCTGTGGATGCGCCGCTGGGCACCATGGCGCGGAAAAGCCCGTCCTCTGTGGTCAGGTCGCATTCAACAGTAGGGTTGCCCCTGGAATCAAGTATCTCGCGCGCATGCACGGAAAGAATCTTGGACATCTGAAGCACCATTGACTGATTTGAATAATTGATGAGCGGGTATAAATTAGTTAGAACATCCTCGCATACTTCCTGTAGATGGCCCTGGCCTTAGCCAGCTCTGCCAGACCCTTCGGCGTGACGCCGTAGTAATGCCTCTGCGGCCCGCCTTCCTTCTTCCTGTAGGCTGCCTTCACGTAGCCCTCGCCCTTCAACCTCTGCAGGACTATGTAGGCCGTCACATTACCCGGCGAGAAGCTGAACTGCCTCTCTATCTTTTCGTTGAGTTCGTAGGCGTAAAGCTCCTTCTTCCTCAGCAGCGTCAGAATGTAAATCCAGAGGTTGTCCTTCGTGATGCTTGCCTCAAACCTTTCAGAAGGCGTCCTCATATTAACTATTTCGTCATACTTACTATAAAAGACTACTTCACGGCATAAAGTATTTATATAGAAATAACCTATTTTATATCATAAAATAGTGGTATTGCATGGGAAAACCGATTAAGATTGCTATCAGCGGCATAGGGAACTGCACTTCAAGCCTCATACAGGGGCTCTACTACTACAAGGACGTCAAGTCGAATGACGAGCTCGTGCCAGGCCTCATGCACAACGTGCTCGGAGGCTATGCACTTTCCGACATAAAAGTAGTGGCTGCGTTTGATGTTGATGCAAGGAAGGTCGGGAAGGACGTGTCAGAGGCCATATTCGCAAAGCCCAACAACACGCTGATTTTCCAGAAGGATGTCCCGAGGCTGAACGTGCCTGTGCAGATGGGGCCTGTGCTGGACGGCATCGCGTCGCACATGTCCGAATATCCGGAGGACGAGGCGTTCAGGGTATCGAAGGAGAAACCTATTGATGTCGCTAAGGCGCTGAAGGAGACCGGAACAGAGATTCTCGTCAATTACCTGCCTGTTGGCTCGCAGAAGGCTGTTGAGTACTATGCCCAGTGCGCGCTCGACGCAGGCTGCGCTTTCGTGAATATGATGCCTGTTTTCATAGCTTCAGATGACGTGTGGGCAAAAAAATTCGAGCAGAAGGGTCTGCCTGTATGCGGAGATGACATTAAGGCGATGGTGGGAGCCACCATAACACACCGCGTGCTTACGAAACTCTGGGCCGACCGCGGCGTCAAGCTCGACAGGACCTACCAGCTGAACACGGGCGGCAACACGGACTTCCTCAACATGCTTGAGCGCGCGAGGCTGAAGAGCAAGAAGATAAGCAAGACCGAAGCGGTCCAGTCGCAGCTGCCGACGCCGCTCGACAGGAAAAACATCCACATTGGTCCCAGCGACTATGTTGCCTGGCAGAAGGACATGAAGGTATGTTTCATAAGGATGGAAGGCAGGAAGTTCGGCGACGCGCCCGTCCATCTCGAACTGAGGCTGGACGTCGAGGACTCGCCGAACAGTGCTGGTTGCGGAATTGATGCCATAAGGTGCTGCAAGCTTGCACTCGACAGAGGCATTAGTGGAAAACTGATTTCAATCTCGTCATATGTGATGAAGCATCCTCCTCAACAGTTCCCGGACAGCGTAGCCAAGGATATGGTTGAAGAGTTTATTGCTGGCAAGAGGGAGCGCTGAGTTCGTAAAGGAACTTCACATACTCGGGCAATGTTTCTGGAAATTCGCTTTCACTTAATCTGATAAGAGCGAAAGCAAAGTCAAATGGCATCTTTGTTTCCATTCTCCTGAAATGTTCAACTTGCCTAGTTGTGTATCTGCTTGCTGTCAGGGTGTTTATTTCCGAGACCAATTTTCTGTCTGTTCCGAACTTCTCCTTTGTTTCGACTAGCTTATCCGAAAGCTCTTCGGACAGTATCCTTCCTAATTTGGCTATTTGGTACGCACATTCCCTTAGGGCGCAGATCTTTTCTTCGCTATAAAAACCAACATATTTGTAAAAGTTCACTATAGACTTCTGATTATCTATAGAAAAATGCACTATTGGATTTTTGCCTATCTTGTCCGCAGAGTTGGTTATGCCAATAACAGAGCAATTGATGTCGAATTCGTTTAATATGCTAATTATTTGCTCAAGAAATTCTACGCAGTTCCCTAGTAATTCTGGACTCTTGCATACATGAAGGCTCATCTGCCAAGAGCAGGGTCTGTTAGCCTTCTTGTTAGGCACCGAACCCTCAAAATTGAAGAAGAATCTGAGAAACTGCACCTTGATTTCCCTGTCACCATTCAGTATCCATTTTGGTATAAGATAAGGCGTCTTAGTTTTATTGCCTGCCGGCACACCAGAAAGCATAAATACCATGGCTAATGCTGCATTACTTATGACGGCCTTATACGGCTGTTTCTTGCATAAACTATGGTTAGGAATATACTCAACCAGTTTACCTTCTATGCTAAAAAGCTCATGGCAAATTTTTAGGAACCATTCACATTCAACCTTCTTGCTGGAATAAAGTATTATCTTCCTTGTTCTTGGCCTGCCATCACCGGTATACCAATCCACATGCCCATCTGTCATCAGGGCAGCGACAATAGCAGCAAGCTCCGATGAAGGATAAAGTGGGAGAATGCTTTTGGCTAGCTTCATGGATTTTTGCGTCATATTCGGGAACCTTGCAATAACATCATCATAGGTTACAATGGGCTGCATGATAACGATTTTGTCAGATTTGATATATACTTAACGGAGGGACCGTGCCGGTAGGGCCGCTAGCGGTGTTACAGTTAAAACGAGCTTTTAAGCAATACGCATCAATAACGTTACTATTGCATTGATTATTATGAGATTCAGTGAGATGGGCTTCAGGAAGGAGGTCCTTGACGCGCTCAGGGACATGAAATTCGAGGAGCCGACAAAGATACAGGCGCAGACCATACCACCCATACTCGCGGGCAGGGATGTGCTTGGTCAGGCGGAAACAGGCAGCGGCAAGACAGCAGCTTTTGGACTGCCCATCATCAACAGCATGGAGCACGGTCACGGCCTGCAGGCGCTGATAGTGATTCCTACGCGTGAGCTGGCTGAGCAGATAGCCAAGGAGATGGTCAAGTTCTCGAAATACAGGCATCTTAGGACTGTGGCTGTTTATGGCGGCGTGGGCATAGAGCCGCAAATAGCTGCCTTGAGGGATGCTGACATTGTTGCAGGCACACCCGGCAGGATTCTGGACCACATGGAGAGGAAGACCATAAACCTGTCACACATCCGCTTCCTTGTGCTGGATGAGGCTGACCGCATGCTTGATATGGGTTTCATAGAGGACATGGAGCGCATAATCAAGGCAACGCCTGCAAGCAGACAGACCATGCTCTTCGGCGCGACCATCTCATGGCTGCTTATGGAAATGGGCAGGAGGTACACGAAGAACCCGGAAAATGTCTCGCTAGGCAAGAAGGTAAGCGAGGAGCTGCTTAAACAGGAGTATTACGAGGTTGAGCAGGGCAGGAAGTTCTCGCTGCTTGTGCATCTCATCAAGAGGGAAGAGCCGAGGCTGGCCATAGTCTTCTGCAACTCAAGGTTCATGACTGACGCTGTGGCAAACAACCTGGCAAGACTCGGGCTCGAGGCGCACGCGATTCATGGCGGGCATTCACAGGAAAAGAGGAACAGGACAATGGCAGGCTTCCACGCAGGCAAGGTTCTTGTGCTTGTCGCGACAGATGTCGCTGCGCGCGGCCTTGACATCAAGAACGTCACCCATATCTTCAACTACGACGTGCCTGATAAGGCCGAGGACTACATACACAGGATAGGCAGGACAGGGCGCATGGGCGAGGAAGGCAGGGCTCTGACGCTGCTGACACGCGACGACCACACAAACTTCAGGCGCATAATCCAGGCCCATCGCGTAGTCGTTGAACGCGGCAACCCCGGCAGGTATGAGAGCATCCCGTTCCACAGGGAGCGCGAGCGCCGCGTGCGCGGCCGCCAGGGCTTCAGGGCGCCGTTCCCCAGCACAGGCAAGAAGAGGGGGATGTACCGCAAGTACGGGGGCAGATGATGCTTGCGATACATGCCTGCAGCACCGAAACCTTTATAAATCTTTCGCCACTATTCAGTAGTGTGATTGTATGAAGCTGCAAATCCCCCTGAACTTTCTCGGTGACGAAGAAGCTCTAAGTATAGATGTGGGTGGGTTAAGGCTTCGTATCTATGAACCAATTGATGATGTAGGTGAGGGTATACAATATAGACAATTTACTCTGACTTATGACGGTAGAATTCCTATCGCTGGACCTATAGCTGGAACACCAGGAAAATTTATGGTGGAGCCGTCAGACCAAGAACTTTACAAAGGAAAACTTATAATACTACCAAAAGAAAAGGAAGGGATGGTAATACCTCAAGATTCTCCGCCCGCTGCATCTGATTCTGCAGAGCAGTAGGCTAGATATACTGATTTTTTGTACAAAGCCTTTCAGTATATGTATATGAAATGAATGGGCAGGTAGTTATTTTTACGCAGGCATAACCGGCGGCACATAGCCGACCAGCCATTCCAGTCCCTGGTTTAAGGAAATCACTTTCTCATGGCGGTAGTAGCCGTGGTCCGTGCCCTCGTCAAGGAGCAGCAGCTTCGGCTCAGCTGCATAATCATAGGTGCGGTTTGCCGCGAGCGAGGATATTGTCTGGTCGTACTTTGAGTGCAGCAACAGCAGCTTGCGCGGGCTTATCATCTTCGCGTAGTTGTCAGGGTCGATTGAGCGTATGAAAATCTGCGTCTTGTAATCCTGATGTGACGGAACACCGTAGCCTCCTGTGCTTATGCCGACTACCCCTGCCACCCGCGGCTCCATGGCGCCTGCGATGATGGCGACCCTGCCGCCCATGCTCTCGCCTGCCATGTAGATGGCGCTCTTGTTTATGGCGCCGAGGGCATTTGAATTCGTGCCGCCAGCGACGGAGCCGGAACTCAGCACGTCGAATGCCGCCAGCGCGTCGTAGAACATCTTGTAGCTCTCGGGCTCTTCACCATTGACGAGCTTGCCTAAGTCAGCATCAAGATTCACGAAAGCATCGGCTGCCGTGCCAACGCCGCGCTGGTCAAGCGAGAACGCGCAGTACCCGCGCTTGTTCAGGTCTGTGCCGAGCCAGGACTGCTCCGATTCCTTCGGTATGCTGTTCGCGGGGAGAAGTATGAATGTTGTGCATGGCTGCTTGCCTGTTTTTGGTATGGAAAGCAGCCCGTAAATCTGACGGTCGCGGCTCCGGAAGACCACCTTGTATATCGTCGCTATGCTCGTGTCGTTGTACAGCGAGATTGTGAAATTCGGCGCAGGCCTTGCGCCATACGACAGGATGCCGTCCTCTGAGACTGAGTATGGTTTAGCCTTGATGCCCGTCAGCAGAATTGCTGCGGCTGCGATTATAATTATTGCAACTACGGCTACAACAACATATGACTTTTTCATAGAATCACATTTGTTCAGGTGCATCCATTCCCAGAAGGAAGAGCGCATTCTTCATTACTGTTTTTACGGCTTCAACCAAGACCAGCCGCGCATTCTTTACGTCCTCCTCAGCCCTGAGGACAGGCAGCGACTCGTAGAACTCGTTGAATGTGATGGCAAGCCTCGTCGCATATCCTGCCATGACATGCGGGTGCATCTCCCTGGCTGCGCGCTCGACGGTATCAGGGAACTCGTTCAGCAGGCGTATGAGCGCGAGCTCCTTCTCCTCCTTCAGCATGCCGACATCCCTGACAAGATTTTTTATGGGCGCTGCCAGCTTCTCGCGCTTCTTTGTGCCTTTCGCCTTGGAAAGTATCGAGCATGCCCTTGTGTATGCATACTGCAGATACGGGCCGCTATTCTCGTCAAAGCTTGATGCCTTATCGGGGTCGAAAACTATGACTTTGTCAGGCCCTGTGTTCAGCATCCAGAACTTTATCGCGCCAAGGCCGACCTGTTCCGCTATCTTCTTCATCTGCTTCTTCTTCATGTTTTTGTTTTTCTTGAGCGACTCCTTCTCCGCCAGTTTTACCATTTCCTCGCGCAGGTCGTCGTAAAGGACGACGTTGCCTTCCCTGGACTTCATCTTGCCTGTCGGCAGGTTCACGAGCTCGTATGACAGGTGCTCCTCTTTCTCTGCCACTGGCGACTTTGCAAGCTCCAGCGTCCTGAAAAGCTGCTGGAAGTAGTGCTTCTGCTCAGAGCCCACGACGTGGATTATCCTGTCAGGCCTGTGCTCCTTCATCTGCAGCGCCGCCAAACCAAGGTCCTTGGCCGAGTAAAGCGGGTTGCCCTCCTTCGTGAGAAGGACGAACACCCCGAGATTATCAGAATTGAGGTCCACTATTATGGCGCCATCGCTCTTCTTCGCAATCTTTTTGGCAAGCAGTTCCTTTGCCGCCTTGGCTCCGGGCTTCTCCACTTCACTCTCGAAGTAAAGGCGGTTGAACTTCACGCCAAAGTCCTTGTAGATGTCCTTGAAGTAGCCCAAGCTCCAGTCCCTTGTCTTCTTCCATGCGGCGAGGGTCTTCTTGTCCCTTGCGTAGAGCTTGTTGTTGATTGCCATGACTTCCTTCTCGACTTTCTTGCTCGACTTGGATTTGCTGTTGGCCTCTGCGTAAACACTGCCCAGCCAGCGGCCCTTGCTTTTCTCACCTTTCGGGACTTTTCCCTTGTGCAGTTTCAGGAATCCCCACATGCATTTCGCAACATGAGGGCCGATGTCGCCCTGATAGTTGGCGCGCACGACTTTGTAGCCTGCCGCCTCCAGTATCCTTGACAGCGATTCGCCGTAGCTTATGTTCCTTACATGCCCGATGTGGAACGCCTTATGCGTGTTTGCGTGGCAGAACTCCACCATGACCTTCCCCTTGCTTCCAGCGGAATGGCCGAAATCCTTGCCCATGTCCGCTATCTGCTGCAGCACGTTGATGTTCATCCTGTCCCAGTCGGCATAGAAGTTGACATATGGGCCTATGGCCTTGGCTTCGCGTATCATGCCGACCGGTTTCAGCTTGCCCGCTATCTCCCTTGCTATTATGCGCGGGTCTTTGTGCTGGCTCTTTGCAAGCAGGAAGCACGGCAGGGCCAGGTCAGAGCCTATGCCCTCGGGCGGCTTCTCCAGCAGCTCCTCTATCTCGCTGCGCGATATCTTTGAAGCAGCATGGATGGCGTCAACTACATCAAACCTGAAACGGCTGCCCAGCATCACGGAAACCACTCCCTCTCTTAAAAGTTGTTTATAATTGTATGGTCTGTTAATAAGATTATAGCCCCGTAGTACAGTGGTCAAACCCTTTTCCGCATGCGCTGGAAAAGCGGACTAAGTATACCCGCCTTTGGATTGCATCCAAAAATCTGACTCGTCAGTGAGGTTGAAGAAGACAGTGGGTGACTCAGGTTCGAACGCGCTGTTGGACAGGCGTGTCCAGCAGAGCTGAACATCCTGACGGGGCTATAGGATTCCCCTGGTAGGGCTATGGTATTTCCCTGGCGGGGCTAACGGTTCCGGGGGTTTGGCGAGGCCAAGCCCGCCCGGGGCTATCAATCGAGCATGAAAATAGCCTGGGGCTATCAACGAAGAAGGCAAAAAAGGCCGGGGCTATCAAGCGCGGATTTTGTGTTATCCAGCCTTAGCGTGAGCAACATCACTCAGTGTTTATATATGCTCCGAGGGCTGTGTGAAAATATGAGCGGAATGGAAGACGAGAAGGCATTGTACGCCTGGGTTTTCAAGAACAACGCCAGGAACATGGAGATGATAAGAAATAGCCTCAGCACCGGCCCGGAGAACAGGCAGCACCTGCTCAACTTCGTGGCTTCCTGCGAGGCCAAGGGTCTGTCCCAGTCCCGCATCTCCTTCTACCTGCAAAGGCTCATCACCATGGCCAAATTCTTCCAGAAGGACTTCAAGATTCTCACCAGGCCCGAGGTGGACACTTTCATGACAACCGTAGCCAGGGATTCGCCCTGGACCCGCGACAACTACGTGGTCACGTTCCAGAACCTGTACCGGTACCTGTTCGACCTTGCCAGCACAGACAGGCTTCCGGACTGCGTACGCGGCCTCAAGCGTACCCGCGGTTCCAATCATCTGGTGCCTGAACGACTGTTCACGCAAGAGGATGTCGAAAAGGTGATTGAAGCCGTGCCAAAGATAAGTCATATTGACCCCGTTATGTGGCAAAGTTTGATCTCGACACTCTACAGCACTGCGGTGCGGCCCGCGGAATGTAGAAGCATAAAGATAGGAAATTGTTTCCCAGACCCGTCCGACCTCTCGGTTCGCATCCGGATTGACATGGGCAAGACTTCAAAGATGAAAGGCGAGCGCGACGTTTTCATTTACATCAAAAGGGACTATGACAACTTCATGGCTTGGTACAATAATCACCCTCGGCGCGATGATGCGAATGCATGGCTCTTCTTTCAGGAAGTGAACCACTACCAGAGGGACGAGAAAGGAAGGGTTGTAAGAGACAGCAGCGGCAATGACATTCTTCTGACGCACAGCATTGAACCGCTCACATACCCCACGCTCTGCAACAACCTGAACAGGCTTGGAAAGGAAGCAGGCATCACGAAAAAGATGGTTACAGGATATGGCTACAGGCATGCGCGTGCACATCATCTGTACAAGTCAACTGTCAATCACATGGTTGTGGCCAAGATGATGGGCCATTCGCTGGAGATAGGAGAGAAAACGTATGCAAGCCTCTCATCCAAGACTGTTGCGAATGAAATGCGAAGGTTCGAAGGCCAAAACATCAATTCTTCACCTTCAATACCCCAATCTCCATTCGCACCATCACAATCAATAACACCTAATCCAAATTCCAACAATTCACCTTCACAAACACTCACCGTGTTGCGTCAGTCAGAGCAAAATCCTCCATCATCATCGTCTCCATCTCCTCCCGTCAATTCCCCCTCACAAACACCACCACAACAGCAATCAACCAATTCACCAACCAATCCTGTCAATATCCCCTCTCAATTACCACAAAATCAGGTCAGTAATGTCAATGATTTCAATAATTCAACAAATTTCATTGACACGCAGGCTCCAAACACCAATTTCCACGAGGGGAATTCAATGAATGCAGTGCAATTATCAGATCCTTCGCATCAACCGCATGAAAATCTTCAACAACCACATTCACAAACACCACTTCAATCACCAACACAGCTTCATGTCAATGGTGTCAGTATTCCCTCTCAATTACCACAAAACGAAGGGGTTGTTGTCAATCCTGTCAATGTTTCAATACAACACATTGACACACCGTTCCAAACCCCCACATTTCACGAGGGAAATTCAATAAATGAACCACAGTTTCAACAAATTCATTGCAATGATTCACAGTCATTGCACCAATTACCACCACAGCACATCAATTACGCTCAGAATAACATGAATTACACTCGTGACATTACATTGCAGGAGCTTCAATTGCGCCAGTACCGTGAACAATTGAACGCCAATGCAACAATGACACAACAACATTCACAACAACCAATGCAACAACACTGTCAATGCGCATATTGCCAACAGCAATTAATGTTGCAGTCACAACAACACATCCAGCCGGTTCAATATCCTCAGCCGGTCGCATCAGTCCAGCAGCCGCAACAGGTCCAGTCCATTCCCCCTCAAAGGCCCAATCAACCCGTGTTCCAGCCCAACCAGTTCGCTGATCAGGCTACACCTCTTCCTGGCGTGAAGAAGTACCCGAGGAGCCACCTGGTCGAAGCCGTGATGGGCCAGATAAAAATGGGCTTGGTTAATCCCGATGACGTCAGAAGGGCGCTGGATAATCTCGGGGAGTGACATTGAGCTTCGGTCTTATTTGCAAGTCCTCGGTGAAACATCAAGCCGGGTATCATTAATCTCGGGGTTGAATTCACCGGTCATGGATATGTTTCCAGACCATCTGACAAGAAAGCATTTGACAGAGATTATCGGCCTGCCAGAACCCATCTGTTCAAATGCCACATACCAGCCTTCCGGCACCTGCTCGGAAACTATTCTTCTAGGCGGCAGGCTGTCGCTGGGGTAGTCAGCCAATTCAGGGTACGCTGCCTTCAGGATGCCTATGGCTCCGGTCTCTGTCATGCTGCCCACTGCAACGCCCTGGTAATACCAGATATATGCAGCCACAGACAGAACTGCCAGGCAGGCAATCACCACAATGATCAGATGGCTTCTCATGACAATTTCTTGGGGCTGCGGATTAAAAAAAACCCACACTAGAACTCGTATTCCTTCCTGGGCCTTCATAACTTCTTGAGTTTCCGGGCGAGCTGACCAGTACCAACCCACAAGCCCTCACGTGCAATAGAACAATTGTTCTATTGTCCAGCCAAAGGGGCTGGGGCAGCCCTGACGAATCCCGCAGATACTTGTGCAATAGAACAATTGCTTAACAGGTGTACTGCGGCCGCGTTATCAGCATTTAAGGGTTAGAACCAAGTAGTCACAGGAGTGTGGGGATGTCATGAAAAAAGAAAAGAAACAACCCAGCGGAAGCACAGACAAAGGCGACCGGGATGGAAGTTTTTATCCCAAGGTTTTCGAGTGCCTCGCCGACCTCCAGCTTAGGGATGGGGTTCCATTGCATCCGCCGTCCATGCGCAGGGCGCTCTGGGACGGCAAGCGCCTCAAGAAAGGCCAGGCCAAGTACTTCATATCTCGGCTCATAGCCCGCGGCTGGATAATACCCGACCGAGGCAGGGGGCTTTACCTGAATGAGTCCATGCTGGCAGACTACGAGGACAGGATAAGGCTGGAGGCGCAGAGCAAGCAAGTATCAGCATCCGTGCGGGAGTGGATGAACGACGGCATTACCTACAGGCTTAACGAGAATTGGCAGAGGGCAGACCAGCAAGGGAATGCTGGGTGACTAGCGCCGCGAGGCCTACGGCTGCGATGGGCTAGCCAAAAATAGTGAATGGCCCCGTCCTGGATGATGGAACGAAGTATGGCAATTAATTAAATTGCGTAACAAATTTAATAATTTGTTAATTGATTCTCTTCAATAGAAAGTCCTTATTCCCTATCATTTCTTTTACTATATGATTTCCCAGATACGACTTATCTTTAGTATTCGTTGTGAGTATTATCTGCCACATCTTATTTTCTGGAATTGATTCTGCTGTACTGACGAAAGTTTTAATCTCGTCTTCATTTAAATTCTGTTGTTTTGGTTCATCCATGATTAGTAAACCAGGAAACCTTATTTTTTGTGTATCGATGGCTATAGCTGTTTGAAGCAATGATAAATAATAACTAAGAATTATGCGGATGCTATCGCTTGAACTACTTATGTTATAAAGATCGTCTGATGGCAAATATGGTGTATAGTTACTTCCTTCATCGAGTCTCAATTCATTGGTCAGCTCTTCATTTGCCTTAAACAGTTTAAGTTTAACCACATTCTCCTTAAAACATCTTAGCAGTGTAGCGATTATATCCTTGTCACTCGTTGATTCAATATATTTCTTAACCTGAGCCTTCAGTTCGTCTTTCCTTCTGCGTAATTCTTCTACTTCAGTTCTCAGGGGGGTTAAGGAATTCCATTGATTGAGTATACCTGAATATCTTTCTATACTCCTAAATATCTCATCTGATTTATCCGTAGATGCTCTAACTGCTTCTAGACTTTCACCATAGTATGTTTTCATATGATAATCCAATCTATCTTTAAGGGTGGCCTCCTTTTCTTCAAGGTCATGCAAAGATTTCTTCGCCTTTTCAAAATCAAGTTCCCTATCACTTAATATATTAACAAATGATGATCTTTCATCTTCCAAAAAAGCCAGGTTATCTTCAGGTGTTGACGTGTGTGGTATATCCGATTTACACAATTTACAAGTACCGTGTTCTCCGTGTGGCAGTCTAGCCTGACACACCGGGCATATTGATATATTCAAATCCGAGGCTATTTGATTTATTCTCTTTAACTGCTGGTTCTTTTTTCGGTTTATGTCTATTCTTGAGATGTAATTTTGATAACTACTTATTTCTCTCTCCAGATGCTTGACCTTTTCAGAAGCCGCTAACCTAAGTTGAATTGTTCTTCTTATTTCATCTCGTTGTTTGTTTTCTATAACATCGTTCTTCGCTAGTTTTTCATCTAGTTTTGAAGTCTCAGATTCCTTCTTTTCAAGTTCTGAGCGCAGAGCTGAAATAAGTCTCTTTATTTCATACTTTCCAGATCCTGGCATTTCAACAATAAGATGATTATTCTCGTCTTTAGACGCATTAGCAAAAATGAATATGTTATTTTCTTTGCATGTTATGTCATTCTGCTTTTCTGCCACTTTAGACTCAATTTCTTTTATTTTCATTTGCACGTTATGTACATCAAATTTATCGAGCCCCATTAGATATTCAAATGCAACATTCTTAATGTCTCTTATACCATATTGCATAACTTGACGTGCTTGTATCTGCGACCATCCCGCTCTTTGTTCTATGAAAAATAAAGGCAACAAATTCTCGATGTATAATTCTGATACGCCGCCATCGTACTTTGACACTTCTACATTTTCCCATCCAAAAAATCTGAAAAGATAGTTTTGTAAACCTTCTTCAGACATAACACCTTTGCCTTCAGCTATTAACTTCTTGCCGTGACTCATCGAATCGAAATTATTGAATTCACATTCTTTGATGATACATGTTGAAGAATCCCCTGCTATAGGGCGTTTTATTGTTATATTTTTCACACCGTTCCCTACTTCCAGAAGAAGATATGATTCTGTTATGTCTTTTCCTTCTATATTTTTATAAAATTCTGGTTTGAATGGTTGTTGTTTGCTGAATATTCCCAGACCTTTCTCGGCGCCAAGCCCATAAAGTATTCCTATGATTATGCTTGTTTTACCTACGGAATTAGGTCCAAATATGACGTTCAATCCGGACTTAAACTTAACTGTGACACCATATAGCGATCCGTCTCCGCATTTTACTACATATCTGAGATTATTGATAAGTAAATTTCTCATTTTCCCTCCAGAATGTCTCGGGTATAACCTTCGTTATAATAAATTCAAGCTTCGACTCACATACACTTTTTCCAAAAACAGAAAGAAACCCAACCTCGTCTTGGAATACCTCTTTAATCTGTTCGAAATAACTTTTGCCTTTATCCGAGATAAAGATTCTCGTGTTAGACTTGTCGCCCTTGCAGTCTATTAGTTGATTGGAGTGAAGAAAGAATAACATATCATTAAAACGCAGGTCCCATGGAACATTTTTGTATTGTACGATGTTAAAATCTGGGTCTATATTCTCTGTTTTTCTGTATTTTCTGAGTTTGCTCATGAGATTTTTGTTGCCTTTGAAGTATTCTATTATAAACTTCTCCTGATAGCTCGTGTTCCTCAGTAGAAAGTCTATGCATGCTATGACTTCTTTGCTAAGTCCGTTTTTTGTATTCAAAGCACCACAAATTAATATTATTCTAAATGACCTATACTTGATGGAATCTTCAGGTTGAATGTAAAATGGTCTGTCTAGATTCACAGACGGCACAAGGTTTTTATCTTGTATTTTTTCTATGAGCGACTTGATGGGGTCTGTCATTTTATTTCCTCCAGTCTAATGGACATTCGGCAGCCAATTCGAAAACTACGCCATGTAGTAATCTCTCTACCTCAGTAGAGCACTTCTCCTGTTCTAAGTACATTAAAAGCATCTTTTTTGCTTCTTCAAGGAAGTCATTGAAAAAATCAATCGGTCTATAGCCATCCCCCTCTTTGAATTTTTTAGTCAGTCTGAAAGCCATTAGCCTGATGTCACGCTGCCATTCGAGGATGCGCGTCCTTAGGTCATTGTCTTTATCCTGGAGGTCTTCTAAGCATATCTTATAGTCACATCTGAGTTTATGATATTCCTTTCTTAGCGGATCGTCTTCGCCCATTATAGCCATAAGCTTTTTGTCGAGGTTTGTCTTAAGCAAAGCGTCTTCCTTTGGGTCTTTCTTTGAATCCTCTATCACTATCCTTTTAGCTATTTTCATGAGAAGTTTTCTTCGTAGTATCGTATCGATGCACACTTTTGTTCTTGTTAGCACCTTTTCTTCATCTATTTGAAGTGTACATTCCTCGTTGTAAATGGTTTTAAAAATATCCTTATCTAATGCAAAGATTTCTTTTATGAAAGTCTCCGGCGACCATATTTCTATAGGAAAACCTACCATATTTTCTAGATCACGTACTTCATGATGATTGATGTTGGTTACGTCGGATTTTGGTGACAGTCCAATAAAACAGTCGGGTTTGTACATCTTCATAGCATGGAGTTGTAGGATCTTTGTCTGGAAATCCTTCCACTGTAGGTCTGAAGAATAGTCTTTACACTCAAAATGCAACTCTTTCTCTCCGGTGTTATCAATGATTTTGAGAAACAAATCAAAACCATTCTGTGTTCCAGCTTTTTGTCTTCTCTTGGCAGTTACAGTGTATCCCACTCTTTCGAGTAAATTACCGAAAAACTCCTTTGCGGCCTCTTCAAAAACAATACCATCTGACATTAAAGTATTTTTTGATAGTTGGCTTATAATGTCATATCATAGCTTCAGCGTCCTCTCAATTGTGGCCTCAACTTCATCCACTCCTCCCAAAAGAACAGCATCGTGAACAGCAGCGCCACAAACGTCACAACCATGGCCGGGACCAGCAGCGCCTTGTCAAAGGCGATTATACTGAAGAAATCGGTGAAGCCGATGAGCGACCCGGCGTAGTTGCTGGCCACATCAAAGAGAACGGCCAGCGCCCAGGCGTTCAGGGCCGCGAAGATAGCTACTCCTCTCGTGCCTCCCTTCAGCAGGCAAACGAAGTCCAGCCTTCTGGCCAGGAACCACAGTAGGAGAGCTGCCAAGACATCAACCAGGTAAGGGGCTGACTTCACCAGGAAGAAAGTGGCGCTAGAGGCCGTGTCCAGGCCAGCACAGTTGCCTGTCCGGTAGTCAACCAAGCTGCCCTGAAGGCCGCTGGCATCGCAGGCCAGGATGTGCATGCTCTCGTGGACCCCGAAGGCCCAAAGCGCCAGGACGACGAATATTAAGGGTATGATTATGAGCCAGATTTTGAGCTTGCTGGACATTAAAAGCATTTGGAATTGTGGTTAAAGAGGCAACAGGGATTCTTGATAGGCTATTTAATAGAAAATACACAATCTTAAGCATCGATAGGTATGCATACACTCTCCAAACAGGAAGCCAAGAATGAGATAAGGAAGCTCATTGAGTTGTACAGTTCTCGAAGGCACGATTTTGACAAGCAAAGCGAGGCGGACGTAAGAAGGAAGCTCATAGACAAGGTCTTCTCTGCGCTTGGTTGGGACCTCGAGGGCAACGAAGCGCCGGACGAGGTCCAGAGAGAGGAAACCATAAGCGGAAAGGAGTCTAGCAAAAAGAAGGCTGACTATGTATTCAGGCTTTATGGTGTTCCCAAGTTCGTTGTGGAGGCCAAGGCTCTGAAGGTCGAGTTGGACAATGATGAGTACAGGAAGCAGGCCATAGGATATTCCTATAACCTTGCCTGCTCTTGGGCTGTGCTGACCAACTTCGCCAAGATGGTCATATATTTCATCGACAGGGATGACAATACCGTGATAAGGTCCATAGACGACATATCAAACATCGAGAACTATGACAACAACTTTGAGAAGCTCTGGCTTCTCTCCAAAGAAGGGGTTAAAAATGAGCTTCTCGAGAAGGACCTCGACCAGAGGGGTATAAAACCAAAACGCCAGAAAGTCGGCAAGCAGCTTCTTGAAGACCTGAAGACATGGAGAAGCTTGCTCTCGAAGGAGATAAAGAGGAGATACGGTGACAAATACCAACCCTACGAGACAGATGAGATAGTCCAGAGGATAATAGACAGGCTTATTTTCATAAGGAAGCTCGAAGACCTTGGCCTGGAAGAGAGGAAACTAGACCAGATATCAAGGAAATTCAACGAGGGCACGACATACAAATGGCTCAAAACTATCTTCAGGTATTACAGGGACAAATACAACAGTGGCCTCTTCGGAGATGAGAAAGAACAGGAATGCGACGCAATTGACATGCCGGACGAGATAATAGAAGAAGTCATCCGGGGTATGTACAAGCCCGGTGATAGGGAAATAGAGTATAACTTCGCTGTCATAGACGCAGACGTTCTGGGCTCCATTTATGAGGAATACCTGAGTTACATACTGAAGGAAACGCCGAAGAGATCCAAGCTTGAAGGCGGCAGGGCTCACAAGAAGGAGCAGGGCATATACTACACTCCGACCTATATCGTGGAATACATAGTGAAGAATACTGTTACAGAACAGATGAAGGATAAGACCATAGACGAAATCCTTGACATGAGGATACTAGACCCGGCGTGTGGTTCTGGCTCGTTCCTAATCAAGGCATTCGCCGAGGTCTGTAAGATTGTCGAGGATAAGATGAAAAAGGGCGCGAAGTCAAACAAATGGAAGACTTTCAGCAGCTATAATGGCAGGCTCTCGCTTACACAGAAGGTTACAATACTCACAAAATGCATATACGGTGTTGACTTAGATGGAAAAGCCGTTGAAATCGCCCAGCTCAACCTTTTTCTGAAGCTACTTGAGAGCGAAACGAGTGAAACGCTTCAGGCATTGAGTATTTCAGGCCTGCGCGAAACCAAGAAGATACTCCCCATGCTCAACAATAATATCAAGTGCGGCAACTCATTGATTGACGACCAGTTAATTGCGGGCGACAAGGCTTTCAAATGGAATACTAATTTTCCAGATGTCATGGCCCAAGATGGTTTCGATGTGGTATTAGGAAATCCACCTTACGTATTTGGCGGAAACTTCGGAATTAAACAACAAGAAAAAGAGTTCTTCAAAAAGAGTTACGCCTCAGCAAAAGGAAAACTCAATCTCTTTTCTTTGTTTATAGAAAAATCGATAAATTTACTGGATGACAAAGGAAAAATGGCTTTCATATTACCCAACACTCTTTTGAGAGTAACATCTTACGAGGACACTAGGAAGTTTATTCTAGACAGAACAAAAATGGAACAAATAGTTACACTAGAGGCTGGTGTTTTTGAAGGTGTAACCGCTTCTACTGTGATAATAGTTCTAGAGAAAGAAAGCAAAAAAACCGATATAGAAAATAATCAAGTTAAGATCTTTGATGGCATTCAAAGTAAGTTCTCCGAAAAACCTCAGAAAGAGTTCTTAAATGAACTCCATATATTCGATACTGGTTCTATCAAAGAAGATAATAGTATAATTGAAAAGATGCACTATGAAAGCGTAAACCTGGGCACAATTTGTAAAGAGATGATATTCGGCGTTGTTATAACTAAGAACAAGGACGATGTAGTTTCGAACAAAAAGATTAATGATAAATACAAGAAGTTTCTTGAGGGGCGAGATATCGACAGATATAGAATAAACTTCTCAAACAAGTACCTGCTCTATGAAAAATCGAAATTGCACCGGTCTAGAACTCCGGAGATATTCGAAGCCGAAGAAAAGATATTGGTGCAGCGTATTAGCGGAGGAAAACAACCCCTGAAAGCTGCCTATGATAACGAACAGTTTTACGACAAAGAGTCAATAAACAACATAATATTGTCAAATAAAGCTTTTAGCCCGAAGTACATCTTGGCTCTGCTGAACTCTAGACTAGTGAACTGGTTCTATTCGACTAAATTTACCAACGCCTCCACTTTGACGGTTAATGTTTCTAAGGCATACCTGTCTAACATACCTGTAAAAAACATATCTACAGCGGAACAAAGACTGATTGTTGAACTTGTTGATAGAATATTATTGCTTAATAGAAAGCTGAATATTTTGGCTGATAAAAAAACATCCGAGAAGGAAGGCGTTGATGCTGAAATACAAGATGTAGAAGAAAAAATCAATCAGGAGATCTACAAGATTTATGACATAACTAAGCAAGAGAAGGACGCAATTGAGGAGAGTTTGAAATAATGTCATCTGAAACGCTGACGACATGCCCATTCTGCAAAAATATGACGATAAAGATACTGCATATACCATTTGTTGCTAACACATTCACAAGCAAATGCAGAGCTGGAGGCAGGAATACGGTTTACCAGAGGGAGAAGTTCAACATCCTCTCTGGCTGCGAGGTCTGCGACAAGACCCAAAAAGAGGTCCAGGACGAACTGGATGGCAAGAAGGAGATACCACACGAGGAGCGCCTCAGACGCATAAGGGAATCTGGCTTGCCTACGAATATAGAAGAATCTAGATTTGGGCATTCCGATGAGTAGGCACTCTAATAAGGGCACAACAGGCGTTTTTAATCCAGTTCGATAACTTTCTTAGTATAGCAGGCAAATAGCCTTTCGAACAGTGATGAGATGGATACCAAGGAAATAGTTGACAAGAAACTGGTCTACTGGAGAAAGAAGCTCATAGACCTCTCAAAAAGGAATAATCTGGTCTCTTATAGGTTCACAAAATCGAAGTCAATAAGGATAATATCTCCAGATATTGATCAGGCAGTAAAGGACCTAGACCACGAAGAGAACATAAATATATCTAAAAAGGCTTCCGGCAAATCAAAGGACAGACTGTGGACTTGCTCAGAGGACGATAGCATCATTGATAAGAAGTTGACAACCCTATACTTCAAAGCAAAAGACAATTTCCAGGAATTGGGACTCAATACATGTTTTGTTTCTCTCGGGATGCTGAAATACAAGGATTCTGAAGATTCAGATGTGTTCATACAGGCCCCAATTATGCTCTACCAGGTAGAGATAAGCAGATTGCACACGACATCTAAAGATAACCATGCTTTTGATATAGACTCCAAATCAGGTGATTTGCAATTGAACCCTGCTATCAAGGAGAAACTCCACCATGATTTTGGCATCGAACTGAAGGAAATCGGTGAGAAAAGCGCTAAAGAAGTTCTTGAACAACTCAGTGATGTCGTTTCTGGCATGAAAGGGTGGTCAGTAAATAATGAAGTCTATATCGACATATTCTCGTACCAGAAGTACATAATGTACGAGGACCTTAACAAGAACAAAGATCTTGTTGAGAAGAGCGCGCTGGTACAGGCATACGTCGGGGACAGAAGCGCATTACAGGATGATATTGCTGAGGCGCAGAGGGAAGAATTTGATGATGCTACAAGCATAGATGTTTTGCCTTCCGATTCTTCGCAAAAGAAGGCTATTGAGCTTGCAAAATCTGGTGTAACATTTGTTTTGCAGGGTCCGCCAGGCACTGGAAAAAGCCAGACCATAGTGAATATAATCGCTTCTTTGATGCAGGCCAACAAGAAGGTGTTGTTTGTAAGCCAGAAAATGGCGGCCCTGAATGTTGTGCAGAAGAGGCTAGATGATGTGGGGTTAGGTAGATACTGCCTGAATCTTCATAATTATCGCGGCAACAAGAAAGAGATAATAAAACAGCTCATGTCTGAGTTGACAACATCTCCGCACATAAAGGATTCCGTGAGAAGAATAGAATTTGACGGATACTTAGGAATACAGAGAGATATCAACAAATATTATGATTTCCTTTGCAGCAAACACAAACCATTGGATCTTTCTGTCTATGAAATAAGAGGCGAGTTGTCAAAGCTTCATGACGCAATTTCAGTAGATCAGAACCTCAGCGATATAATCAAATTGTCAAGGAAGGAATTTGATGGTTTGGTAGAGAAGATGACTACGCTGAGTGATATATCTGGCAGGATAGGAAGCCCATTGAATGACATTTTTTTCAAGTTCAAGGGTGAAGGTAATACTACATTGAATAGAAGCAAACTGACTACAACTATTAGAAATGCGGAAGATTCATTGAAAGCTGTGAATAAATTGGCTTCAAAACTAAGCTCGAAGACAGGACTCAAAATAACATCGCTCAATCAGCTAGCCTCATTGAGTGATATAGAATCCGCACTTGAAAAGCCGGAGTTGAAGGATTTACCAGACTATCTCGTTTCAGAACGCCTGAAAAGTTATGTAGAAATGTTATCCGGGCTTAAGCCCATTCTCGACGAGTTGGCTTCTTTAAGGCGAGACATTGATGAAAAGGCGTCTTCCGGTTTCATTAAATTTGACACAAAAACCATTGAAAAAACATTCAAAGAGACCTCATTTCTTGGAAGGATTACCAATAAGGATTACAAAACCGCGAAAAAAGAATTGGATGGTTTAACAAAGGCTAAATTGGACCATGGAGGATTCTTGAAGCTCCTCGAATCAAAAGATAAACACGACGAGATGGTGTCTAAGCTGGATAAGTACGTTGAAAAGAATTCGATATTGTGCAAGGAATTAAACGATTGTAGAAGTCTGTCTTTTGTGAGCAAACTGCAAACGACTGCAACCGGGCTGAGTAATCTTTTTACATCAATAGAAAATATTGGGACAAAGCACCCTTCTACCGTCGTGAAGTTTATAATAAGCAACGAAAAGTCTTTCAGGGATACGTCAAAGGATATAAAGCAAGCGGTGGGACAGATAAATAGCTTCTTCGAACAGATTATAGTTCCGGATGACGCCCAACTTTCGATGATTTCCGAGACTATGAAATCGTTGAAGTCCAATTTTGAGAACATAAACGATGTCCTTCTTTTCAAGGAGATCTTCAAGACAATAAATGATGAGGTGAGGTGCCTAATCACGACTCACAGCCACAATACGAAAGATTCGAAGCTCATAGATTCGTTCTTGAAAACGTACTATCTCCAAGTCCTCGATGATATACTCAAAAAAGAGAACAAAATCTCGCCAAAAGACCAGATAGAGAGATTCAGGGCAGATGATGTCAAGGTCAGGGACGCATTCAGGTTCAAAGTGATGGATATCATAGAGGAAAACCAACCAAAAGACAACTATCATAGTGCTGGCTCGAACGAGGTGTACATACTAAAAAGAGAAAATGAAAAGAAGAGAAAGCTAAAACCGATTAAAGACCTGCTTGAAGAGATAAGTACACTCGTATTTACACTCAAACCGTGCTTTATGATGAGTCCGCTGACGGTTAGTCAGTACATAAATCCATCAAAGATGAAGTTCGATGTTGTCATATTTGATGAAGCGTCTCAAATAATGCCGGAAGACGCTGTACCGTGCCTTATAAGAGCCAAGCAGGCCATTGTCATGGGCGATACGCAGCAGTTGCCTCCGACCACATTCTTCTCCAATCAAGATGAAGATGATGATACGGAGGAGCAGATTGAGGACCTTGAGAGTTTCTTAAGTGAGGCCAGCACAAAATTCAGGACAAAGACACTAGATTGGCATTACAGGAGCAAGAACGAGAATTTGATAGCGTTCTCGAACAGATTTTTCTATGATAATAGACTGATAACCTTCCCGAACCCCAAGGAAAATGACCAATCTGGCCTCGAGTACATCAATGTGAAGAATGGTGTATACGACAGAGGAAATTCGCGAAAGAATCGTGAGGAAGCTAGAAAGGTAGTAGAGACGTATAAGCGTGTACGGAAGGAGTTTCCATCGAAATCCATAGGCATCATTGCGTTTAGCATAGCCCAAGAGAATGCAATAAGGGAAGAGTTCGCGATAAACGCATTGAAGGTGGAAGAGTCCATAGATCCAAACACAGAGGAGACTTTCATAAAAAATCTTGAGACTGTTCAGGGTGACGAGAGGGATATAATTATCATAAGCGTCGGATATGGCAAAGATTCGTCTGGAAAATTCAGCTACAACTTCGGACCCATAAACAAAGAAGGTGGCTATAAACGACTTAACGTTGCCGTGACACGTTCCAGACTGAAGACAATAATATTATCTTCGATTCTTCCGGAAGAAATGGATGATAATAAAATTAACGCAGAAGGCATGCGCCACCTCAAATGTTATCTCGATTACGCCAAGAACAAAAACCTCGAAAAGTTTGCTACTGCCTCAGCGGCTCTTGAATTCGACTCTACATTTGAAGAGGTGGTGTATGATGCTCTGGTGAAAGCCGGATTCTCTGTTAATAGTCAGGTAGGATGTTCAGGATACCGGATAGATTTGGCCATAAAGCATCCCAGGAAACCAGGCGAGTATATACTAGGTATAGAATGCGACGGTGCGCAGTACCATTCATCGAGATATGCAAGAGATCGAGACAAGATAAGGCAGTTGATATTGGAATCTCTTGGCTGGAACATCCAAAGAATATGGTCAGAAGACTGGTTGAATAACAGAGAAAGGGAGATAGAAAAAATAAAAAACAAAGTTGACGCTCTTTTGAGGACGCGCGCAGAAAAGATAACTACAGATACGGCTCTCCCAAAAGTGGAAATTGTTGAGGACTTTAAAGAGGTCTCACTGAAATCCAAATACGAGAAATACAAGATAGCCAATTCCCCCAAAAGCCAGATAGACTTGAAGGGTATCGACCAATACGGAAATCTCCGTGATACCTATGATCAGCGCTCCATAAAACAGTGCATCATCAGCGTGTTGGAGATTGAATCCCCGATGGAGAAGGAGCTTCTTTTCAAGAGAGTTATTCATTCGTGCGGTGTACGAAAGCTTGGCAAAAGAATAGATAAACTTCTTTCAAATCTGCTTGATGAAATGGCAGACTCAAAAGATGTAAGATTATATGGCGATACCGTATCACTTAAGCCCATTGACGTTGTAACAGCGGTTCGAATATCGACTGAAGAACAGAGGCCATTTGTGCTCGTCCCGAAGGAAGAATTGGCTGGAGCTGCTGTCGACATCATAAAAAACACATTCAGCATAAGCAAGGAAGCACTCATGACCGATATTGCTAAGGGGATATATGACAACAACAGAAAAGGCAAAAAGATTGAGAAGAAGATTTCTATTGCAATAAAACATCTTATGAAGAACGGTGTGATAGAAGAAAGCGAAGGCAAGTTAAGGCTTGTTGCTAAGTAATCAATAAAGTTAGACTGAAGTTGTAAGTAAACAACCATATTGATTTACTAAAAATGACATTCAATTACTAAGATTTTTAATAACACTTCTCAGTTTCTTACCGTCCCACAACTCTACGTTATTACTCAACGCCAACTGCATTGCACTTTTTGTGAACTCGTTAGTCGTTACCACCATAGCTTTGTCTGCTTTGTAATGGTTCTTAGCTGCAACAATCTCCTGAACTGCTTTATTTGGGACCTTACCGTTGTACATCTTAGCCTGAACAACAACCTTCTCATTGTCTTTAGAAACAATCAGATCTGCACCCTGATCGCCGCTGAGGGAGGTTCTTATTACTGTATAACCCAGAGCCTTAAACAACCCTTCCAGATAAACCTCAAACTCGTAGCCGCCAAGGCCGTCGAAATCTCCGATGCTAACCGTTGTTTTGGATCCCATGTTCTTTTCAAATTCATCCAATTCAAGATCATCGTTGGCTTTACGTATTTCTTCTATCAAAGAAGTATGTTCGCATTTGTAACCCAAATTGCTTAATAACCTAGATATAAATAAATAATTCGATCTAAATTCTGGATAAGTTCTAGTAAGCTCAGTAACAATATTTTTTATTGTGGCATCTTTGCCCAGTCTACGTTTAATATCATTACCGATGCTGATGATTTTACTTTCATTCCTTTTGTATAGATCATTCTCTGCCAATTCATAGATAATATCCATAATTTTCAACTTAAGGTCAATGTAGTCTTCTGAGTGAATTCCTTTTCTATCAAAAATCTTGATCATCTTATAAGCATCATCTAACAATTCTATGATATTTTCTGAGAATTTCCTCAAAACAATCATCTCGTCCAAAGATTCGAAAGTATCTATATTTCGCTTTAATATTTCACTACTAATCTGCCTCGCACGTTTAAAATACTCGTCTCCGCTTAGAAGGCCGCTGATAAATCCGCCGGCAAAGTTTTCGCTTTTGAATATTTTTTCAAGCATCAATATACCATTTAACATACTCTGATTTTTGTTTGACAAATATTTTCTCATGAAATCAGACATTACCTTATAATCTTCATGTCCTTTCTCACTGCTTTCAAATTCAAGCTTACGAAGTTTAGATCTTTCTTCTTGCATTTTCACTTTTTTAAATGCTTCCTCTTTTTGGTTGTAGATTATTCTTAGTTTTTGTCTGCACTCACCACACAGATCACTATTTGGGCCAACTTGATCTGCTTCTCTGTAGACTTTAACGCAACCTGGGTAACGGCAGATCTGGGACTCTTTCTTCCGATTTTTATCCTTTCTTCGCTCATCTGCACACACCGAACACAGAGTACTGCTTGGATCAACTGCTATGTAGATTTGACCACAGTTTCCGCAAATAACACTTGTACCCATGTCTGAAAGTGGGTTTTATGGCTTAAGAATGGTTGTGGGTACTTTCCTCAACCGATGCGTGAGGAAGAAGACTAATTTTAAGCTATTGTGTTAAATCTTCTCATATGCCCCAATCTCACGATGAATACACCCAGGCCATCCAGCACACAGGCTCCCCTCTGCTGATCATCGCGGGCCCTGGTAGCGGGAAGACCAAGACCATGATTGACAAGATCGCGTATCTTGTCAATGAAAAGGGTGTGAAGCCTGAGAACATACTCGCGCTCACGTTTTCTGACAAAGCTGCCGAGGAGCTGAAGGAGCGACTGGAGAAGCTCAAATTGGATACTTCTGACCTGACCGTTTCCACATTCCACTCATTCTGCCTGCAATTGCTGGAGGAAAACGTGCTTGAGACTGGGGTAAACTTCAGCTCCGGTATCATAGAAAGGGCCAATGCCATAGCCTGGGGCATAAGCAACATTGATTCTTTCGGCTTGCAACATCTAGAGATTGGAAACAACGAGATAGGCGTCATAGAGTCCATAATGGATGGCATAAGCGCGTTCCGTGACGAACTGATTGGTCCTGTGGAGCTGGAGGGATATCTCCAGAAGAAGGCCAAGGAGAAGGTTTCTGATGAGGAGCGCGACACGCTCAACAAGCTTGGCGACCTGCTCAAGGTCTACAAGGCCTACGAAAAGGCCAAGAAGTCATGGGGCGTCATTGACTTTGACGACATGGTTCATGAAGCGGCAGACATCCTCAAGAGGAAGCCACTCATACTGAAGCACTACCGCGCGAAGTACCAACATATCCTAGTAGACGAGTTCCAGGACACGAATTATGCCCAACTGGAGCTGGTCAAGCTGCTGGGCGACAAGAATGTAACCGCGGTAGGGGATGACGACCAATGCATCTACAGGTTTAGGGGCGCGTACCTGACCAATTTCAGTGACTTCAGGGAGCACTTCAAGGGAACGAAGGAGATTGTGTTCAACAAGAACCACCGCAGCACCAAGAACATCCTTGCCGTGGCTAGCCAGATCATGGAAGGCAAGCCCAACAGGATTCACAAAGACCTTGAGACGAGCAATCCCCAGGGCGACAAAGTTATTGTGACCAAGTGCGAGAATGAGGATTCCCAGGTGGCCTTTGTCATCGGGGAAATAAAGAAGCTCCTAGGCAAGAAGGTCTATTCCAATGTTCTGAAGAAGGAGATAACAATCACACCCAAGGACATAGCCATTCTGAGTAGGAAGAAGATGAGCGGCGCGGGCTTTGTTGAAGGCCTCAAGAAGGAGGGCGTACCCTGCGAGTTCGTGGGCGAGGTCGACTTCCTGTCAACGGCTGTCATAAGGGATGTCATAGCCTACCTGAAGATAGCCAACAACCCCATGGCGGCAGGCATCCAGATAAACCGGGTCCTCAAGGTCAGTGGGATTAGCGAGAAGAACGTCCAGAAGATCAATACCATGGGCGAGGGTGCGCGCTGGAAGGACCAGAAGGGCGGCAACGACTATGTATTTGACATGTTATCCAAGGCTCACGGCTTCCTGGAGAGCCAGGGTGTCCAGGCAAAGGAGATTTTTGACGCCCTCAACAACATGGTGGAGGCCAAGGAGAAGTATACCATACCCCAGCTTGTCTATGAGGTCATGATGAACTGGTCTGATATCTACAAGAGGGAGCTGTTCTCAGGCACCATTGACGGAGCCAAGAATGTCATGATACTCAACGAGTTTCTGGGGCTGGCTGAGGGCTTCGAGAGGATGAGATCTAGTCCGACCATAGCCGACTTCCTGGAATACCTGGAGATGTTGGGCGGCATGTCCATGGAGCTGAAGGAAGTCGAGGAAGCCGATGCGGTCAAGGTTATGACCATCCACCAGTCCAAGGGCAAGCAGTTCCCCATTGTCTTCATAGTTGACATGGCGACCAACCGGATGCCGATGAAATACCATACAAAGCAGTTCTTTGTGCCCAACGACCTGTCCAAGGGCATGAAAACCAAGGAAGATGAGAAAGAGCTGTCGCTCCAGGAAGAGCGCAGGTTGTTCTACGTTGCAGCTACCAGAGCTGAAGCCAAGCTCTTCATCACCTATGCCCGGAAGTACGGCGAAAACAAGAACGAAACCAAGCCATCCAAGTTCCTGGACGAGCTAAAGTTCGATTCCAACCCCAAGATAGAGATCAGGGAACACTCTGCTCCAGCAGGGGCGAGCGCGCTCAAGGAGAAGACAAACCTGGAGAAAGCCCAAACCAAGCTCCAGAAAGAAGCCTCTGAAGCCATAATGAGGATGCAGACCAAGACAGCGCTCCAAAAGGTCCTGGAACTGGAGAAGATCAAGCATCTAGGGAAAGGCAGCCTAGACAGCTTCTCAAAGGACAGCTTCCTGGCCTCAATTGACGACAATCACGATCATCTTCTGGCCCTCGTAGAAGGCAGGAAGCTTATGCTCATAGACAAGGATAAGGTGACGTTCTCTGCCAGCAGGCTCAAGACCTATGATAGCTGCCCACTCCAGTTCAAGTTCAATTATGTGCTCAAGGTGCCTGGGGGTCAAAAAACCTTCTTCGATATGGGAAGCGCGGTCCATTCTGTCATAGAAACGCTCACCAACATGGAGAAAGAAGGCAAGAAGCCCACCAAAGAGGAAGCTTTGAAGATCCTGGAGCATTACTGGAATCCTGGCGCCTACAAGAGCAGGAAGAGCGAGCAGGAGGACAGAGTCGAGGCCGAGCGGCTGATTGTAGTATACCTGGACTGGCAGAAGGCCAACAAGAACAAGATCATAGGCGCTGAGATACCATTCAAGTTCATGATGGATGGCCATGCCATAACAGGCAAGATTGACAGAATCGAAGAAGACAAGGACGGCAACCTCGTAGTCATAGACTACAAGTCAGGCGGTGCCTGGCTGAACAGCAACACCATAAAGGAGGACCTCCAGGTGAACATGTACGCGCTGGCCTGCCAGGAGAAGTTCAAGAAGATACCGAAGGAAGTTTCATTGTTCTACTTGAGGGATAACAAGCTCGTCACCTATAATGCGGCAGATGAGCGCGTCAACATGGACGCGCAGAAGGCGCGCATCAAGGAGATCATAGCCAACATTCTGAAGGAGGAGTTCGCACCCAAGGGCGGCTTCAAGGAATGTGAGTGGTGCGATTACGGGGAGCTGTGCGAAGGGGAGAAATAGAAATTCTATCTCATCTCAAATGTTAAGCCTCTTCTTGCCGAGATTTACGACTATATCCTTAATCTTTTCTTTGTAATTTTTGTAATTTAGGAGTATAATTTGGTCAGAAAGGTCATCGTATACATCATCTTTACCCCAGCTGTGAACCAAGAGAATAGCTTGCTGTGACTTTATGTCTTCTCGGTTCAGGTAGAAATCATAGATGTATCCCATCACCTTGTAGAGAGATTCCTTTATGTAACCTTTGTCGGTAGTGAGTTTGACCTCAATGATTATGTATTCTGACTTTGTGTTACCTGGTTTCTTAAACTCTAATATTATGTCGGGTCTTCTAGACATCTCATCGTTAGAATTCTCGTCGTCTACCGAGAAATATTTCTTCTTCAGTTTAGTGTATATCTCACCTCTGAAGGTTTTATCCGGCGGCAATGTGTTGTCGTATATCTTCACCTCCATTCCGCTATCCACAATCTCAAATGCCGCGACAGGACCACCTGATGAGTCAATAGGTCTCATACCACCCGGCCTTATGTTTTCGTTGAAATCCAACAAAAGGCGGTTCAGAGCAAACATCTCATATAGTCTGGATCTATTTTTTGGTTTCAGTAGTGTCTCGTTAATAACATCATTTATCTTCATCCAATCCTTGTAAATCATCAACGCTTTATACTCAGTATAGGCCTCTTCCATTAAACGGCTTCTTATGAAATCATTCCTGGATTTATTCGCAAGTGATTCCATCCTAGGTGTAATCATTTGCTCAAGTTGCATCATCGTGATATTCTTGCATATCTCCTTGAAGTATACTGTTTTTTCGATCTTGGATATGGTGTACTTGAGATCCAATAAATCTTGTCGCCACCCTTCATCTATCTTTCCGTCTTCTCTGATGAGGTAGTCAAACTCAGATATAAATTCACTTATTTTCAACAGTAGAAACTTCAAAATTATATTTTCAGGTAAGTCGTAATCCTTTTCTATTTCTTTACATGAGAAGAGGGATCTATCCTGGCCATGACTAAATCTCTCCTCGAATGTTTTTTTCCAATCTATCCTACCCTTTACCATACCTTTTCTTGCATAGGAAATACCGGAAGTTCTATGATTTATGCTTCTAAAGTATACTTCGAGTTCTTGATTGAAATCGCGTACATGTGCACGATGAATGCAAAAATGTATTCTTTTTAACCTCTCTAGATCGACGCCACAAATCTTTCTGAGGAAGTCTTCGCCCAATAACTCTTGGAGTCTTGATTCATTCTCGGAGAGTTCAGACCCTTTACTAATGAATATCCTGAGCACACCTTCCCTTATTTCGGTTTTCAGCTCTTCCCAGAATACTTTTTCTTCTTCTGCGCTTAGCTTAAGATCGGGCTCCATTCTATCCCTTGCCAATGAGTTTTTCTATGCTGCTATCCAACATCTCTTCAAAAAACGTGCCTATATAATCTTTGTATTCTTCCAATGCCTTCGCCAGAGGCTTCAACTCAGTCTCCCTGTTGGCACCCTCGAATTGTGGCAGGATGAATGATATTATCCCATCAGCGACCACTTTGTCAAACTCGTCGCTATCAGAATCTACGTTTCTCTCTTTGATTACCTTCAGTATGCTTGCAATTATGGCGGGTCCAATCTGTCGCGTATTGCCTTCGCTTATTTTATTCCACAATCCACCCATATTGTTGATTACCGAAGGACTAAGATCCAACTTTTCATTAATCTTCGTCAAGCACAAGTCTCTTTTTATAGGATTGCCTATGTGTACAAATGCGAATCTCCTCATAAAAGCGTAGGACATTTGATACAGGGCCGCCTTGTCGAGTGTGTTCATTGTTGCTATTATCCGCCAGTTATTTCCAATGCTATATATGCTGCCTTCCTTACCGCTTTGGTTTCTTCTGTGATCGCTACAGAGCTTTATGGGTCTGTCATTCAGTTTGAACGGAAGCTCAACGTTCTGTCCTGACAAAACAGTGAACAACTGCCCGAATGCCTTGTCTATTTCGGCTCTGTTAATCTCATCAATCACTAGTATCTTATCTTCCGCTATCGCGGTTAGGAACTGGCCTTCGCTGAATTCAAGTTGCGAGCTGTTTTTGGATGGCATAAATCCGCCTATCGTATCAAATGTCGTCCAATCGGATGTTGCGGTGGAAAAGATGAATGATTCTCCATCGTTGTTGCGCATAAATGGCTTTGACAATCTTCCTATGGCATTTGCTATATCTGTTTTGCCTGTTCCAGGCGGACCGATAAGAATAATGTTCTTGCCAGCGTTCAGCAGACCGCATATGTTTTTACAAAGTCCGGTTATGTCATCGAAATACAGATTTTTAAGTTGATTTTCCAATTCGATTGGTTCGAGCTTCCATTCAGGTGAATCGGCCAAGACATGATTTTCGTCTACCAAGCCGTCGGTAAGCGAATCAAACTCATCACTAGAGAGTTCTATTATGGTGGTTCCAAACTTCCCCTGCATTGGTATATCCATTTCACCTGTCCAATACCATCTCACCTTTTTTGTGTGTTTGTATTCAGGTTTGACTGAGTCATAGTAATAGTCGCTTGTTATCTCCCCTACGCCTACGATCTTGCTCTTTCCTTTGTTAGCGATTATTTTGTCTCCAATCTTCACATCATTCAGAAACCCCCATAGTTTTTGAGTTTGGGTATCTTGAAGTGTCTTACCTTGGTCTGCTAGTTTTAGCATCTCGAAAAGCTTATCCTTTGAGTCGACACCTGAAAAATCCGGAGTTCCACTCCAACCCACAGCAATAGTGCCCTCTTCTTTCATACGCGGCCATAATCTAGCCCCATCACCGGGTGATATCTGCCAATACCGCTGTTTTTGTTCTGACTTTTGTTCTGACTTATCTTCTGTTCTGGCGCTTCCGGTTTTCAGATTCGTCAAAAACTGCATGCCTTGCTGTGTTATTTTCCAAAATCCGGTTTCACTCTCAATTATCACGTTTTTCTCGTCGACCAGTTTCTGCTTTGCCCACCGAAGCCTGTTTTTCCACACCTCTTCTCCAAAATTTGTCTTTTCTTTTTCTATTGGTGTGATAACCATCCGTTTTTCTATTTCATCATACATTTTCACTGGTTGGCAACCTTCTGGGTTCTCTGCGAGAATGAGGAGAATGGGTATTTTGAACGCTTTCTGTTTTATTGAGCCGTCTTCCGCTCTATTAACAATCTTGAAATAATCCTGTTCTTGCGACCCTTCCTTGAGTCCTTTATAGAATTTGTAGAAAAATCCTTCGACTTCGTAGAATGAATCGCACTTGTTGTCTAGTTCTTTGATAATCTTCTCCGTCTCCTTGTAGGCCTCGATGAATCTGACGTAAAAGCTTCCTGCATCAACCCCTTCCTCTATCAATACTCCTGAATTCTTGAGCAATAACCTACCTGACTCGTAGATTATAGGGAATTTCCTTGGTTGTTGTATTGCCCAGAAAAAACTTAGGAAGAATGAAGATCTCTTGGGACCTATGGTCTTGCCGAATTTCTCCGTGCAGAATTCAAAAAGCGTATTTATCCTAGATTTTGCGATTTCTGGAGTATCCGGCACGATTATAAGATTTCTCAGTTGCTGTTGAATATCATCTAAGATTCCCATCTTTTTACCGCCCTTGACAAGAAGGTTGAAAAACATTTGTCCCGAAGTACCGTTGAACCCCCAGGGATCATCGTTGCTTTTGTTGGCAATATCTAACTTAGTCCTGAAAGATGTAATGTCAAGCTGTCCAGACAAGAATTGGGTTACTAATTGCCCTAGGCTGCTCAGGTGTGTGATTCTTAATTTCATCCTCTCTTCCCACCACTTTCTGAATGGTTTGTCTTCGAGGTATTCACCTAATATGACCTTTATCCGCTCTTCATTTTCCATGATTAGATTTCTCTCTGGTGATATTTAAGATGAAGTATCCTGTAATGATATTAGAATCCATTAATGGATATTACTATCCTATAAAGGAGCTTAAATACGTAAAACTACAATATTTAACTATATGATACTCCCACAGATTGAAATAAAGCAAGAAAACTACCAAGAGGTAGCCAAGAAGCTTGAGGCGTTGTCCAATAAACTTCACCTAAGAATACTGTTATGTTTGGAGGAAAGCAAAAAAACAAATGAGCAGATATTCGAGATACTGGAAGGTCAAGGATTGGTGAGTTTCCCGGGTTCTTCATACAAAGCAGTTGAAAAGCTAGTAAAATATGGAATTGTAAAAAAGGAATACAACACGGAAAAACGCAGATTTATGTACTTTTTGTAGCCTACTAGCATTAAGCGCGTATTCAGCCCCTTCTCTTTTTACATTGTCCATCCAGAAACAGCGCGGGCACTCCTTGTAAAGGCTGAGCGAGCTGGGGGAGAGGGTGATTGGGGTCATTAAATGCATTGGGCGACGTGGGATAAAACCTTTTGTTTACATAATCTTCTTCGATTGGCTCCATACATTGTCAAAAACCCTGCGGAGTTCAAGTGACTTCTTCACCCTGATTAAATATGTAGGCTTGTTTCCGGCGCTGTGAATGGATTGCCCGAACACCCAAGCATCCGAATCTATGAATAAAACTCTGTCGTGGGCGTCAAAGCTGTCCCGTGCCTCAAACGACGGGTTCTGCGCCTTGAATTTACCAGCGACTTTTGTGAATGCACCCTTCGGCTTGGTCAGGTCGGTGAGTATTTTTACGTTGATGCCGGGCGGTAACTTATTTACATAGAGGTCGAAAATGCCATCGTCTATGTAGCCATCAACTATCATCACCTCCGTTTTCGCGCCCGCCATGATTCTGTTCATGGCGGCGTAGAAGTCGTATTTTGCCCCCTTGTCGAAGATTAACTCGGGTTCATCGGGAATACTATTTGCTTTCCTGTACGCCCACACCGACTTCCTGTCTACATTTACCTTTTTTCTTTCCAGTATCTTCTGATCCAGAAACCTGAGAAGCGTCACGCCAACGTTTTTACACAACTTCTTCTTGCCACGCCGCTTAAGCTCAGTTGTTATGCCATCCAGAGTGATGTCATCGTCGAAGACCCCGGAATCCATCATGTCGAGGATCTCTTCCTTGGATTCAGGCTCCTTGGGCATCGGAAAACTCCTTGTACTTCCATTTTTCTTGCCCCTTTCCTGATTCGACCGGGCGCCGTTCCAAGTTATTGTCTGAATCTTGGCATATCTGGGTAAGCATGCGTCCTATCACGCCTTTCGTCTTCCCGTCTACTGTGAATCCTCGGTGGCTGAGTTTTTCTATGACGTCGGACGTGTTTCTCCATTCCTTGAAATATCCTTTTTCGAGTAAATCCTGCAAAATGTCACTAAGTTCAGGCTTGGTCATGTAATCACCTATACATATTACCTCTTACAGTAGGCCCATTTGCCGTCCTTTTTCACCCTGCCGAGTACTTTCTGTCTTACAGCCCTCTGCAACGGCCCGGTAAGGCTCTGCTGCGGGTAGTGGTAGCTGCCTTGTGCCAGTCTTTTCACAATTTCCCCTAGTGGTTTGGGTTTGTCAAAAAAGCCTTCTGCTTTCAAGCCCTCGATGTGGTCAGTTATGGAAGGTTTTGACGAGCTCGACGAGCTGCGTTTCTTGGTAGCGTCTCGCTCGCTTGAAGCTTCTAGTGCCCCTATTCTCCTTTCATGAGACTCCAACATGCGTCGTATTTCCGCCATCTCTTCCGCTACTGCTGTCATTCCTTCGCCTCCTTGAAGTACGGATACTTCTGTATGTAAGCGTAGCTGCCTCGGTCGCCGCGCCTAGTCAGGAACTTAGCGCGTTTGAGAGTCATCATGAGGTTCTTATCTGTAAAGTTGTAGCCGCGCTTTCCCAGTTCCTGCTCAATTTCCTTCATATTTAACGCCTTTGTGAATGTCTTCTCTTCCCACAGGAGTTCTAACGCATCCGGAGCATCTTTAACTACCATTTTCACCATCTCGCATATGCCCATTTACCTTCCTGTTTTATTCGCCTAAGTTCCCGGTTCTGGGTCAGACTTAGGACCCGCGGGGAAAGCGATGTGATGGGAATGAAATACCCCTGCTGCTCAAGTTCAGTCTTAATCTCGGCCAATGTCTTGGGCTTGTCAAAGAACCCCTCTGCCACCAGGCCCCGTATTACGTCTGTTATCGTTGGCCTGGCGCCCTGCGCGGGTTTCTTGAACTTCTTGAATGATTCCTGGTTGTCCTGAGCGGTCGGCTCCTTGTACATTGCCAGAATCTTGGAGACCTCCTCCGGAGTGCCGTCTACGGTTATCTTTGTGCCGTCTTTGGTTTCAATATCCAACTTCGCCATAATTCTCCACCTGTTTTCCTATCTATCTCATTATCGCGTTATTTTATATGTTTTATGAACCTATAGTTCATAACCTGTTGTTCCTGGTTTTGTGTGTATTATCTGGAATGTTTCTATTTACCACGATAGTTTATAAGCTTGGATAACCAGTGGAGAACTGTGAAGAATCTGGATATTGATTCCAATGACAGCTCGGAGTGCGGGTGATATTACCAAATGGGGTGGTATAAGGCATGGCCCATCTTGAAAGCTCCGGGTTCTATGACTGCACGCGAATAACCTGCCCGAAAGGCCACGAGTTTGATGAGGACTGAGCTTTTTATCCGTCTCGCCAAGAATTCATATGAAAGACCGCCTGCTGGTCGTCTGCCTGATATTGGCTGCTTTTGCAGCGGGGATTCTTATTTCTGACTTCAAATTTACTCCTGTTCCCGGCATTGAAAACATCACTACCAACTTATCATTCTCTCACATTCCAGACAACCCAGAACCAATACCAATTCCAGTGCCTGCCCAGGCGTCATGCACCATCCAGAAGTCTACGAGTCCACCGGTTGGCTACTCTGCCATCGTCTCCAAAGTCGTGGATGGCGACACCATAGACATCCAGGATGGCCAAAGGATCAGGCTGCTGGGTATCAATACGCCGGAGAAAGCGCAGCCATACTTCGAAGAGGCCACGATAAGGATGAAGGAACTGGTTTTGGGCAAGACTGTGATTCTGGTTATGGACAAGAGCGACAAAGACAAATATGGCAGGCTTCTGAGGCATGTCTATGTGGACGGCGTGAATACCGGTGAGGTCATGCTGAGCGAAGGTTATGCAAACGCGTTTTTCATTTCCCCCGACCTCGGGTACAAGGAAGAGTTCGAGAAGGCAGAAGGATGCGCCAGGGAAAATAATCTTGGCATATGGAACAGGTCAAATTATACCGATTGTATAGGCATAGCATATTTTCAGTACAATGCCCCAGGTGATGACAGGGATAACCTTAACGGTGAATATGTGAAGTTCAAGAATTCATGTGAGTTTGCCATAAGCATGAAAGGATGGAGCGTCAAGGATGATGCTACACACATATACGAATTCCCAACGTTCGTTCTTTCACCGCAGCAGATGGTGACCATGTTCACAGGCAGCGGCTCGAATTCCGCAGATTCCCTTTATTGGGGTCAATCCGGTGCGGTCTGGAACAATGACGGTGACACGTTGTATATGTGGGACGCAGACGGCAAGATGATTCTAAGATGGAGATATGAAGGGTTGCAGAGTTCAGGTTGATAACTTCTGTTCTGGGAAAAATAAAATTATTATTATTTTATTTTGTCGTCGGTTGCAACACTTTCTCATCACCAAAAACTATGCACTGTACGGAAACGCAGCCGCGAGATTTCATGCGATTGGCTGCGGACTGTTCGCTGAAAACATCATAACTATCGCGTTAATTTGAGTGTGGTTGTTTGTTGGGCAGATTGCTGGCCAGGGAGTAGATGCTGACGAAATGCTGGCGAAGCATGCTGATTTGTCGACGGTAAATAATATTATTATTTCAGAAAAGCTGGAGAACAACCATCGCCTTTTTAAATCTAACAATAAAATAATATTATTCCTAGGTGATGACGATGGCGCAGTATGCTGTTTTCGTTGCCTGAGAATAAAATTAAAATAAGAATAATATAACTGGATTACACAAAATCGACATGCATCGACCACTTTGGTCCGGACGGGGCTATGAGTTCCCCTGACGGGGCTAATCCCATCCCCTTAAATTATTTTCTATCAAAACGTTGCTATGCCAGAATACATCACAGTAATAGAGGGCGTATTTGTTGACCCGCTTGACGGCGTCTTCGATGATCGCGTTGGCGTTAGCAGCGGTGGGCGCATCTACCGCAGCGTTGGAGAAAATGCGCGGGGGAAACTATACAAAGCTAGCAAAACCAGCCTGATTTTTCCTGGTTTCATCAACCCCCATGTCCATCTGCGCCAGAACGGACGTACCAGACCGTCCTCCGATGATTATATTACAGGCTTTATGGCCGCCAAGCATGGAGGCGTCACCACCATGTGCGCCATGGGAAACACCATGCCCGCCATTGACAGCCGCGATGCGCTGATGGAAAATTATGCCGTAATGCAGGAACTCTGCGGAAAGGGTGCTAGGATAAAGCTCATACCAGTGCTCCGCAAGGAGATGATAGAGGACAGGGAGAGGCTGAGGGGTATATTAGAAACCGCTGACATAATCAAGGTTTTCATGTGCGAAAGCACGGGAGGGGTCTATGTGCCGCGCCAGTTTTTCGAGCCGCTATTGGTTGCGGTGAAGGAGGAATGCGAGCGCATTGGCACCGATGTGCTCATTGATCTCCATTGCGAGGATCAGGAGATGAATGATGAGGCTGCCGCCCGGCTCGCAAGGCAAAGTTACCCGTCCATACATTGCGACCAGAGGCCGGGATCTTCGGAGATTGCAGCCATTGGGCGCGCCCTGGATATTGCCATGAAATACGGCCTTGATGCAAACATAGCCCATGTTTCAACGGCCGGCGGATTTGATGTTGTCAGGGAACACATGCGCAGGCGTCCGGGAAAGGTGTCGTTTGAGGTTACGCCCCACCATGCACATTATGACAGGAGCGAGATGGAAAGGCAGGGTGCATACGTCAAGATGAACCCTCCGCTGAGGGAGGCCGAGGATAGGGAGAGGGCAAAGAAGGAGTTGCTGAGCGGTGAAGCCATTTTTGCAAGCGACCATGCAGGCCATACAAAGGAAGCAAAGGAAGGGCCAAAACCTCCGTCAGGGACGACCAGCCTTGACCATCATGGCGCCTTCGTGAGCCACCTGCTGAGTGAAGGCGCCGACCCCGTCGCGCTGGCGCGAGCCACGTCACTTAACGCCGCGGAGCGTTTCAGGTTTCCCGACCTTGGAAGGATTGCCGACGACCATATCGCAGACCTTGTCGAGTTAGACTCACAAAACCCCGTCAGGATTTCAAGGCTGTACACGAAATGCGGTCACACGCCATATCCTCTAGGTGATGACGCATGGCCTGAGGTCAGGCGCGTCTGGCTGGGCGGCGAGCTGCTTTTCAGGGACGGGGAGCCGGTGATATCATGAGCTACCCCCGCGAGTGCAGGATAGGAAGCATGGTGCTGAGCCCGCCATGGACGAACGCATCGGGATTCATTGCCACACCTCCCGCATACAGGCGATTTGCAGAATATAGGACAGGTGGTGTTGTCGGCAAGACTGTGCTGCTGGAGGCCAAGCCCGGCCATGAATCCCCGGTCTTCGTTGAAGGCGAGGACGGTTCATTCTACAATGCAATAGGGCTTGCGTGCCCGGGCGCGGAGGAGCATGCCGCCGAGATGAAGGACGTTTATCCGCTGAGGGTTTCTTTCATAGAATCTGTTGCGAGCGAGAACTCCTCGGATGAGGTCAGGCGGGTGATAGAGCTGCTCAAAGGCAGATTCGAGGCCGCAGAGCTGAACGTCTCCTGCCCGAATGTCTCCAACAGGCTACTGCAGGTAGGCCAGGACCCCGGGCTTATATCTGAATACACCATGGCAGCAAAGGAGGCGGCTGGCAGGAAGTCGCTGATAGTCAAGCTCACCCCGAACATCGACGACATAACCCTACCTGCCATGGCGGCAGCATCAGCAGGCGCCGACGCTCTCCTGATTGCCAACACGTACGGAAGCATGTACATAAACCCCCACACAGGAGAGCCCCATCTAACAAACAAAAAGGGCGGCAAGTCAGGGCGCAACATAATGGGTGACACGCTGAGGCTGGTGGATGTTGTTGCGAGATTGAGGGAATCGGGCAGTTTTGATTTCAAGATAGGTGGCGTGGGAGGGATATCATGCTCCAGCGACGTGAGGGCATATTTTGACGCAGGAGCCGACTACGTGCAGTTCGGCACGCACCTATTCCTCGACAGGCCCATGGAGATGAAGAGGGCAACGCAGCCCGAACTTGAGACTGTCAAGGAATTTCTTGAAAGGATGGAGATGGAAATCTATGGAGGCGAAGCATGACAGTGCAGCATAACCATGCGGAGATGGCTATAGCGTCAATATACAGCCAGTGCAGAGACGTCAAGACATTTGAGTTTGATGGTGAGGTTGAAGCAAATGCAGGACGATTTGTGATGGTGTTCATTCCTGGAGTCAGCGAGAACCCCTTCACCGTCGCCTACGACAGGCCGCTGCGCCTGACGGTGAAGGTCAGGGGCGAGGATGACGGCAGCAGGAGCTTCACCAACAGGCTGTTTGCCATGCGCGAGGGCGACAGGCTGCAGATAACAGGGCCCAAGGGCAACTGCTACGCGGACCTCATTGATTACAGGAGGCCGCTCTACGTCGTCATGGGCGGCTGCGGCGCCGCGGGGCTGCCGCTGCTGGAAAGGGAACTCTCATGCGCAGGCGCACAGCGCCACTACATATTCGGCGCAAGGAGCGAGCGCGCGGTGCCCCAGGACATGTTCGACATCGAAGGGTCTGGTGTGACAATATCCACGGAGGACGGAAGCTTCGGCGTCAGGGGGACTGTGCTGGACGCCATTCAGGAGGCCTTCGATGAGCAGCCGCCACACAAAGGTGCTCAGGCCATTGTTTGCGGTCCAAGGAAGATGATAATCGCAGCGGCCGACGCGATGACAGAGTATATCAACCCCGGCGACATAGCCGTTTCGCTTGAAACCTACATGAAATGCGGCAGGGGGGAATGCGCCTCCTGCGAGTGCGACGGATACCATATCTGCGCCGACGGTCCGAACTTACGCTATTCGGATATCATGGATGCGCCTGACTTCAGGCATCACAAACGCGGAAAAAGCGGCGCGCTTGAGCCTCTATAAAATTAGTCAGCTGCACCGTTGTTCTCGTAGGTGCGTATTCCTTTCTGCGTCGCCACGTAGCATGTGCCCAGCGATTCGACCTTGTCTATGTAGCCCATGTCAATGAGCCGCGAGAGGCCTGTCTCCAGCCCGCCCGACGCCTTGAACCTGCTGACGAGCTCCTTCTTGTTGACCAGCAGCTGCTTGCAGACCAGATCGAAAATCTGCTTCTCTATGTCACCCATTGATGAAATCATACTTCATTGTTTCTCTGCGAACCTTTATATGATTTACTGCTTTTACTTGGTTCCAGTAAATCATGGCAGGCAAAAGCTGGGAATCTGTTCTTTGCCTTTATATGATTTACCCTTTGCAATTATTGAGGCAAACCAGCCTTTGTCGCGGATGCATCTCCACAAAATATCAGCTTTGTGTCAATAGAACCGGCAGAGGCAGATGTTTTCTGCACGCCCATGCATGTTTCAACCTTTAAATACAGAAATGCCAATTAGTCTCATCAATACGGAGGTTATTCACATGCCGATTGTAGGGCTTTCATTCAATTCCATTGAAGCAAGAAGGAAGACGCTGCCGAAGGGCGAGATAAAGGTAAACTCAAGCCCCAAGGTCAACGACATGAAGGAAGTTGACGTGCCCAGCCTTGGTAAGAAGGCAATCTCGCTGAACTTCGAGTTCCTGACCGAGTACCAGCCTGACATAGGGAACATAAAGGTTGAGGGCGAGATGGTTTACATGGCGGACAGCAACACAAAAATCCTTGCCCAGTGGAAGAAGGACAAGACGCTGCCTGAGGACGCTTCTGTCGAGATATTGAACCAGCTTTTCAGGAAATGCCTGCTCAAGGTGTCGAACATCGCCGAGGATCTGCAGCTGCCCATACCTATCCAGATACCGAGGGTCACGGCAAAGGCCAAAGAGAACCAGCAGAAGGAAAAGAAGTAGTTGTTTCTTGACTCTTTTTTGACTTTTAGCCGAAGCTGTGTTCTTGTTGCAGGTTACTGCCGGAAAGAAGAGTTCAGGTGGGTATTCTGCTTCAGAAGTTCTGCGGGAGTGCCTATCAGCAAAATCGCTGTTTTCAGAGCACGACTATCAGCATGAATATGAACAGCACTATCCCGACCAGGGCCAGGATGACCTTGCTCTCTGAGATGAGGAACCTTACAAGAAGTATTGCAACGGCCAGTACTATGACAGCGCCGATGTAGGGGCTGAGCCCGCCTGCGCCGAACACGCCGCCCATTGCCGAGAGCAGCTGCTTGAAAAAGCCTGTCTGCGTCTTGACTGTACCTATGGTGTCCCCGACAAGGGATGTTATCATCTGGATTATGACGCCTATGGCGGATGCTTCGGCCATGCTCTTTATTTAAGATTTTCTGTTAATAAGCCATTGATGGTTCGCATGAAAGGAAGAGCCGTGGTATTCGACATGTTCGGGGTTTTGTGCAGCCCCACATCGCCGGAAAATGAGATAATCGAAGAATATAAGCTAGACCCCAACATATATGACAGGCTTCAGAGGGCGGTCTGCGGCTACAGGTTTACCGGCGACTGGGATGCATACGTCCATCAGATAATCGAAGCTGCCGGGATTGAAGATAACCACACCAACGATGCGGCGATAAGGCGCATACTTGGCGAGGAGTTTGAAAAGGGCTACGGCACAGTTCGCGCCGAGGCAAAGGATGTTCTGGCCGGCCTGAAGGGCGAAGGCTACAGGCTCGGCCTGCTGTCAAACGCATACCCTCCCTGCAGGAGGATAATTGAGGACAGGAGGTTGATTGATTATTTTGAAAGGGGCGCTGCCATATTTTCATATGAGGTGGGTATGACAAAGCAAGACCCCGGGATTTTCAGGTTGTGCCTGAGAAGGCTGGGTGCTAAAGCGCCAAATGCTGTGATGGTCGGTGACAGCCTCAAGAGCGACATACTGGGAGCCAGCGAAGCAACAAACGGGGAGATGGGAGGCATACTGCTGTCGGAAAACCCGTCTCCAGAAGCTGTCAAATCAGGATGTGCGATAGTATCTTCCCTTGCCGAAGTGCCCGTGGCTGTCAGAAGGTATTTTGAAGTCCATGATGCAGCTCAGTAGTCCCACATCTTGACGTCCTCGATGCGCTCATTGTCGCCTCCGAAGATGAACTTCGCCCTCAGGCGCTCGCCTGCCATCACCTTCGGGAGCCAGTGCGGGTCGTCCTGCCACATCTTGTCCAAGGGCAGCTCCTTTATGTCGAACCACTTCGGCTTCATCTCCTCTGTCTCTGTCGGCGTGCCGTCCCATTTCTTTGAAACAAAAACATGGACGGTCTGGTTATACTCAGGCTTGGCCGGGAACAGGAATGTCAGCTCCGCATGCTTCACCATCTCCCTGACCCTCACCATGGTCTCTTCCCACATCTCGCGGCCGGCCGCCTCGTGGATCTCCTCGCCATATTTCAGCTTGCCGCCGAATCCGTTCCACTTCCCCGCACCGAAGCCCTTCTTTTTCATGCCGAGGAGGACGTCCCCTTCTTTCACCAGAAACAAAAGTGTTGCCTGCTGCATGGTTATCACTTCCTTCCGAACATACTTAAACCTGTCTGGCCCATCCTGACGCCCGCCTTGTCCATCTTCTTCAGCGTGTTGTCTATGCGCTCGTGGGAGAAGCCGTATTCATCTATAAGGAAGCGCTCGAGTTTCTTCGCGTCAAGCTTTGGTGTTTCAATTTTTACGTCCTCATGCGGCGCGTGCATGAAAAAATCAAGTATCTCTTGCGGGCTGGCTTTATGCGTCCATTCAACGCTGCCAAATATAGCATCAAAAGTCTTCTGTTCGCTGACGAGCTTGAAAGCCTTCTTCGGCCCGAAGCCCTTCACTCCGCCAGAATTGTAGTCAGTCCCGACCAGTATGCCGACCATGACAAGCTGCTCCCTGCTCAGCTTCAGGTTCGACAGAACCTTCTCCAGCTCGACCAGCTCAGGCCCTATCTCGATATATTGCTCCTTTCTCGGAACCTTGCGCCTGCCTGTCACTGTCAGGTTCCTGATGAGCCTTGGCGCGCCGAACAGCAGAGAGTCCCAGTCCTGCGAGCCGGATGCCCAGACAATGCCTTTCTGCGCCATGTGCGCTGCCTGCGCCTCGCCCTCACTGGGTGCCTGAACTACTGGAACTCCCATGTAACCGAGCAGCTCTTTCGACTGCCCAATCATCTCATCTGTAAGCCTGACTGCCGCCTGCGAATAGGTGCGCACGCCTTCCGTATCACCGGCAGCAAGCGCAGCCTTCCACTTAACCTCAGCCTCTTCACGGATGCGCCGACGCTCCTGCGAGACCTCATACTTGAATGCAGGCGGCTTGCCGTCGAAAACGAATATGGGTTTTATCCCTGCCTCCAGCATCCTCGCCGTGCGGTAGAACAGGCCTGACAGGTGAGAAGTTATCCTGCCCTTGGAGTCCCTCAGCGGCTCGCCTGTCTCCCTGTCCCTGATGATTGAGAGAAACTGGTACAATGTGTTGAATGCGTCTATGGCTATGCTCCTGCCCTTCAGGTCATCGAAAGTTATCGTCTGAGACTCAACCAAATCTGTCAGACTTACGCCCATGGTATCATGATAGAATAGTCAAACCATGCTTTTAATTGTTTTGACTGCCAGAGCTTCCGCCATCTCCCTTATCACACGCTCAGGTTCCTGCGCGTTCACTATGGCTGAAGCAACAATCACGCCATGAGTTCCAAGCTCCAGCGCTGCCCTGATGTCCTTGCCGCATGAGACGCCTGCGCCGCAGAGCGGCTTTGTAGTGTAGCCGCTGTCCTTCACGAGTTTCGCGAAACGGGCCACGTCCTTCGGCTTCAGAAGCGATATGGATTTGCCGCTGCCTATGAGGTCGGCGTATTCAAGCGACAGGTAGTCAGGATGCAGGCTCATTATTGCCTTTGCTTCCTCTATGCTGTTGACGCAAACCACACTCTTGAGACCAGTGATCCTGCATTTTGCAATGGCGCCGACTAGTGAATTGAACTCCATTTTCTTCTCCGTGTGGTTTATTATCGCGCCCCGCGCGCCCGCCTCCCTGAGCATGTCTGCCGTTATATGCCCTGTGTTCGCGCCAAGGCCTGCAGGGTCAACGTGCTGCGCAAAAACAGGTATTGAAACCGCACTGGAAACCGCATTTATCACTGTGGCATCAACTGCGACCGCTATTTCGGCTCCTGTCTCCAGCGCTACCTTGTCAGCTATCTTGGCTAGCGCCACAGCCCTGTGACCCGTTCCGTTCTGGTAGGCCTTGAAGTTGATGAGCAACATGGTATCGCCCCGAATATGCTTTTGGTGATTATGCACTCCCGACAGCAGGATGGACAACCCGTTCCTGACGGGTTTCATTTTCTTGTTGGGATACATTCAGCCTGATAGCAAATTACAGGAATAATTGAACATTCCAACTGCAATTTGCTAGCTAGCAGAACACATGTGAAGTCCAATGATTATTATGTTCTGCTATGACCTGCCTGACTCCAGCTTCTTCATTATCTCTGGCAGCGTCGTGTATTCCATTTCCTCGGCGCTCAGCCTGCCGGGCTCGAATGGCCCGTGCGAGCGCATGTAGTCTGCTATCTCATTGGCCTTCTGCCTTGCGCGGTCAAAGCTCGGGTCGTCAAACATGTCAACAGGCGTGCCGAGCATGCCGTTGTTCAGCTGGAAGCCAAGGCAGATGACCCGGGGTGGCCCGTCAAACCTCGTCGGGTTTGACTGCTTTTGTGAAGTGGGCATGAATGGCCCGTGGTGCGAGCCTCGCATCCAGCCTGCGACAAGATGGGAAAGGGAGAACGGCTCGAGTATCTCGCCAACAGCCGGGAATCCTGACTGCGCGCGCACTATCATGGCAGGGTCGTCCTTGCCCACATAGCGGCCTGCCATCATGCTCAGCCTTTCTATGGAACTGACTGCCGCAATCTCGTTGTCTGACCTGAAGATGTGCTTTATCACGAACCTGCCGGGCTGTCCTATCAGCGCGAGCAGCTCGTATGACTGCTCGGGCGTCTTGAACATGAACTTCTTGTCAGCCTTGACGTCATGCACTTCAAATGTGAAGCCCTTGCAGACCTTGGGGTCTATGACAAGCCCTGATGTGTTGAAGGGGTCGGCAAACATCTTGTAAAGCGGCAGGTTCCAGGCGCCTGGCTCGGTCTTGTCAGCCATGAAGACGAGAACAGGCTCTGACGCGCGCTCCTCGAACTCCATCTCCGCGAATCCGGGACCCATGCCCTTCAGGTTGCCTGAGAACGAGTCCTTGAGAAGGTCCTGTCCCGCGCCGTAGAGCTTGAGCTTCTTCGCGAGCGCGGTGCATGACTCAAAGACGCTCCACGCCATTTTGTGTATGTCGCTGTTCTCGACGCCTTTGGTGTGGGTGATTATCAGCTCAAGGTCGTCACCGCAGTTCGTGACATGGAAATCCTTTATTATCCCTGATGATTTTGATGCGGAAAGCAGTTTCTTTGCTTCAGTGAGGATGTCTGGATGCGAATGTGAGTGACCTACCAGCCCACCTATATCCGCCTTTATCACAGAAAGCGTTATCTTCATCACAACACCAGTTGCCTATGCTTATACTATTTTATGGCATGAAATAGCTTATATATCTTATGAACCATGACTCAAGCTACATCATCCTGAAATACCTATGAAGCGGTTTTGCATCGTCTTCTGCTATATTCCAGAGGTCGCCCGTAAGGCTCATGCCTTCCAAGCTGACTGTGCCGCTGCACTCAACAACATCAATACCCATGCACGCGAGCCTGCGTTTTCTTGCCAGTAGCTCGTCGTATACGGACGGCCCCATGTTCACAGGGTCGAACGGGAATGCTGCCCACAACCTCTCGGGGTTTCCGCGGCCAAGCTTTACGCCATGGCCGTCCTGCCTGTTGACAAAGAGCCTGTTCAGGCTAAGATAAAACAGGTTCTCGTTGTTGTCATAGTGCATGCAGAGCACAGGGCCGACATGTGCCATCCTGCCGCTGAAGATGCCTGTTTCCGTGCCCTGTAAAGATTTTGAACTCTTGTTCAGCGCAGGGTTTGCGAAATCCAATGTGACCAGCGGGTCATGGTCAAGATTGTACAGCGTCATTATGCAGTAGCTGGGTATCAGCACCTTGTCACCGGGCTTCATGCAGTGCAGCCCTATCCTGTCCTCGCCGTCGCGGTCTATCACCATAGCGCCGAAGCCATGGGATTCATAAACTTCCTGGCATCTGAGCTCGGGAACACCCTGATGGTGCCCCATCGTGGTTCCGAGGAAGTTGCCCCAGTTTTTCAGAACGGTTATGTTGGGCTTCTTGCCAGCAGGGTTCGCTGGAGCTGACTCGGCACCGGAGTAAGCAACGCCATCATCTGGCGGCTGCACACCAAATGCTATATATTCCTCGGACAGCAAAGGCTCAACGGCGCCAGCAAATGTCCTTTCGTTAATCCTGTAGCCCCATGCAGGGTCGAGCCTGACCACAGCGTCTTCGCTGCCGGATATCAGCTTCTTTGCCCGGTAATTGACTTCAAACGGCGAGTTGCTCATATGCCCACCTCCGCATAGACCCTGGCGGGCGCGGCATCAGAGCCCTCTATTATCACGGGCGCCGCATGGAGCCTGAACGTGCTGATTCCAGCCGCTGCCTTCAGCGCGTATAGGTTGACCAGGGTTTCTGCAATCAGGCAGTCCCTGCCTAGAAGGATGCTGTGTGAGGGGCTTCTTGCACTCCCCTTTGGGTCGACAGAAAAGGAATCTATGCCCACAATGTTAAGGCCAAGCATGGCAAGGTAGCTCGCTGCATCAGGGTCCAGGAAAGGGAAGTTCATGTCATCCTGCACGCCCGCCTCTATGACCTTGTCGTAACCAGTTCTTATGATGATGGCCTTAATATGGTCATTATATCTGCCTTCAAGCGACCTCTTTATGCAGTCCTCTGTCACTTTCCTAACATATCGGGAACCGTTATCCCTTATGAACACATCAGCTCCGTCATCAGCGAACTCCATCATGTCCAGCAGAAGGGCGTCATTGATGAACATTTCCAGCGGATACTTGTCAATGGTCTTTCCATCCGGAATCTTGTGCGCTGGCGCGTCTATGTGCGTTCCGTGGTGCGGCCTTATCGTGAGCTCGGTCACCGCGGATTTCAGCCTGCCATCTTGGTCAAATGCGGCAGGAACCGCATCTATCACAGGCACGGGGTCTGATGGGTATTTGCTGCCATGAATGCTTATCCAGTGCGTGAGGTCTATGATTTTCATTGTTACACCTTCGAAGCTTCAGGAACAGATGCATAAAACTCCAGAGGGTCGGGATGCCATAGCCTGCCCTGGTATTTTGCTGACAAGCTTTGCTTTACCATTCTTACAGCATCAGCCTCGTCTACACCATGGCTGAACGGCGTCATTGGCTTCCTGCCCTCCCTTATGCACCTTATGAATGATGAGAGAGAATTTGTGTACGGGTTGTCTGAGAATGAAAACCCGCCAATGGGCTCCTCAACCTGCGTCCTGCCGTTTCTCTCGTACCTTATCTTGTCTTCGAAAACAACAGATATTTCACCCACACCGCCGCCGATTTCAAGGAAAAGCGATTTCTTTTTTTCGTTCATGAATTTCGCAGCTTCCAGGTGCGCCGTCGTGTCATCGAACAACGGGCCGGCCACCCTTACATCAGCCTTAAACGCGGTTTCTGCATCAAAAACAGATTCATCAAAGTTGTATGCATCTGAATCCAGCACATCATAAATCCGTCCTCCTATTGCAAGCAAATGTGAAAGAGGATGGATAACAGTGTCCATTATTATGCCGCCGCCCTTTTTCCTGTTTAACACAGTATTTGCAAGTCTTGGCCTGTAAACCTGTCTGCCTTCGTTGTCATATATCACATCTTCAGACATCTCCTGCAGTATGCGCGCGTCAAAATATGTTATGCTCAAACCACCACAATCTTTCAGCCAATCATGAAGTTTTTCCCTGAGAACCAAAAACGGTTTCTTGTACGCATAATGCGAGACAATTTGGCATGCTATATCAGGATTCAGCTCAGCCGCCCTTGCCATTGCCTGCACATCCCTCCTGCCTGACGCAAGCGGTTTCTCGCAAAGTACATGTTTACCTCTTGCAATTGCCTGGTCTGTATACGTTCTATGCGTGTCATTGGTTGTGGCTACATAAACCGCGTCAATGGAATCAAAAAATTCATCGGGAAGCTTCTCATCTTCACCTATTGCATGGTATATAAAGGAATCGCTGTTTATACCGGCTATAAATGCTGAAGCGCTTTGCCTCTCTTTCTCATCACCGCTTTGGCAAAGGGCTTGCAACTTCTCCAGCCTGCGTTCCCAGCTTCCCCTTGCCGCTATTGCAGTGACCTGCATGTCCTGATGGTCTTCCATGTATTTTTCAGCACCGGGCCAGAAATACCTGAGCACGACATCGCCCAGGCCTACCACACCGACTCTGATTTCGCCACTGCCTTCATGACCCATGCTGCTGCATTCGCCGCCGGGTGTTTATCCTTATCCCATATAGGATATAGCAGCCCATATCCGAACATGTTCGTATATTCTGACTGGAAAGTATATTCAGCAGCCAGCACATACCAGCGCGCCGTCGCAATCATCCGGCTGCAGTTGCCCTCCGATGAAATCGAAGTAATCGCCGAACGCCTGCCTGAACCTTGGGTCAATCGCGCATGTGCGTCTCAGCCTCGCTGCGTATTCCGGGCTTTCGTAGAAGCCGCTGTATATCTCCTGCTGCATCTGCTTGGCTGTTTCATCTGTAAGCGATTTGTGGTTGTATACCAGATGGTTCCTGTCATGGCGCTCGAGGTCGGGGTCGAGTTCGTAACCCTCTGCCGCCATCTCGCCATAGAACCTGCTCATGGGTATAGGCGTGAATATGCCTATGTTCAGCTGGTGGAGTGCCATGTCCTTGAGGCATCGGGCATCATGTAGTATGGACTGCGCGGTTTCCCAAGGGAACCCTATTATGTAGTAGCCCTGGTTGATGAGCCCCGCATCCTGTGATGCCTGGAGCACGCGCCTTGTCTGCTCGTTTGTTGTGAAGCCGTTTCCCACCCTTTTATTCATCCTTTCCAGCGCATGGTCGTTCGTGGACTCAACCCCCCAGGCAATCTTGTAGCAGCCGCATTCCTTCATGGCGTCAAGCATGTCCCTGCTGCCATCGGCTGTTGCAACGTTGCTCATGCAGTACCAGGAGGCGCGAAGCCCGCGGCTTCTCATCTCCTCCAGCAGCTCCATGGTCTTCCGCGGCTCGGCCGTGAAGTTCAGGTCCATGAAATAGAATATGTCAACGCCCCGCTCGACGAGCTCCTTCATTTCTTCAACCACCCTCCCCGGTGACCTGAAGGCCACCCTGTTTCCCCAGAAACCCTCGTTGTCGCAGAACTTGCAGTTGTTGTAGCAGCACCTGCTGTACTCAATTATCGCGTAATGCGGCGAGGAGGAAAGCGGGGGTATTGATATGCCGCGATAGACCTGGTCGAGTATCACGGGAAATCTCAGCGCATTCGGCAGGGAATCCAGGTTGAAGTTGCGCTCCCTTGTACCGGTGAAAACTCCACGACCGTTCCTTCTGAAGGCGAGGCCCTTCACCTGCTCGTAGTGCTGGCTGTCCTCCATCTCGCGCAGCAGCTCGCGGAATGTTTCCTCCCCCTCCTTGACAACAAAAAAATCGAACGGGTCTTCTACGCCCTCCCTCAGGTGGGTCGGGTACCTGTTGCCTGCCACGGTCACTATGTTCGGCCTTCTTTTTTTGAGCCCGGCTGCCACCCGCATTCCCATGGGATACTGGCATGTATAAAGCGAGAATGCAGCTACATCCGGCTCAAAGCCCTCGATGTTGTCAACAAGCCCATCCTCGCTGATGGAAACAATGCTCCCGTCAGCGGCCTCCGCTGCGGGTAGGAATAACTCAACATCATGCCCTTCCTGCTTCGCGACCGCGAGAACCATCTCCAGCCCGTAGGGCTCGCTGACTGCGTGCTGTATGTTGGGATCTGTCTCAATCCTCTGGGGGTATATGCCTGCTATCCTCATTTCACCACCTCCAGCTCGAAATAGACCTCGCTGTACATGTTCCAGAGGAAGGGGTTAAGCAGTCTCTTGAAAGGCACGAACCGGATTATGCGCTTATGCAGGTTCTTGGTATTGCTCTTGAAGCTTGTCCTAAGTTCGGTCTTCCTTAACCTGAACCTTGCCGTGGTGTAGTAGTCGAATGAGTGGCCGTTGCAAAAGTAGTCAAATGAATGCTCGCTGAAGAACCTCACGTGCGTGGGGTCCCTGAACGCCCCTTCATACCTGAAATAGGGCACAGTCACCTTCAACAGCGCGCCCGACATGCAGATCCTGTGCATGTCCTCCATCAGCGGCACGAAGTTGCTTATGTGTTCGAGCACATGCTCGCATATGACCTCGGAAACAGAGTTGGCTGCAAAGGGCATCGGAGTCTTCTCAAGGTTCCAGATTCTGTCAGTCTCAGGCAGATTGACCTTGTCAATATTGACGAACCCATCGTACCTCTTCCTTCCGCTGCCCAGATTGAGCCTTATGTTTTGCGCGGTTTTGACCTTACTCATAAGAAGCGCTTCGGAATATTGCGGCTTATATTTTCTCAATAATCAGCATATATCGCCACTATTCTCAATAGACAGCATCAGGCTCAATAGTAGGAATATTGAAAGCGGGCTAATGCCAATCACAGAAAATCATATAGCAAAAATAAAGGCTGTTGACAAGCGGGCATTATTCGCATGCTCAGAAGTCCCAATCCTCGTCCTTGCAGTGTTGGTTGTGATAAGGCTCCCCGTTCATCAGGAATTCCGAGCCTTCTGGTATGGTCATCTCTTCCCTCTTTTTATCTGCGCTCCTCTTATCAGGGAGTCTCCAGTTTTGCCAGCCCTTGCTGCACGTAGCGCACAGGATAGGCGTAACAGCAACAGCATTGAGATGCGGCTCTTCGTAGGCGCCCGGGCGACCCCCCACTCTCCTGTAATGCACGCCTTCAACTAGCACGCCAGCCACAACCTGCGGGTCCAAATCGCTGAAATCTATCTGGTACTTCCTTGGCGCTACTTTGGTGGTCATAATCATCTGAAGAAGTATGAGATGGTGCACTTTTATCGTTTGGCTATAATGAATATATCGTATCAATATTCACAATATAGTATATATTTATAGAATGTGAATATATTTTCAATGTACTTAAATATATATCTGTTCAAAGACGTATAGGAGCAGGCAAATGGGTAATTCAATGAAAAGGAGAGTAATAAAGCAGGGGCATAACACGCTTACGCTTACCCTGCCGAGCGAGTGGGCAAAGAAGCATGGGATAAAGGCAGGTGACGAACTTAACATAACAGAGCGGGAGAAGTCCATCGTCGTAAGCGCAGAGGGCAACGGCTTCATCCCTGCATCCACCACAATTGACGTAACAGGGCTCAGTTCGCCGCTGATATGGCGCTACATCCTCTCGGCCTACAGGGCAGGTTATGACGAGATAGCTGTCACAGGCATAGGCAGCGGCAAGAGAGCTGTCTATTCGGCATTTTCATACAACACGCTCGATTACCTGAAGGACGGCTACAAATCCAATGTTTCGGCCTTGGACATGGGCCCCATGGAAACAGTCAGCGCAGCAGTCAACCGGCTGATTGGCATGGAGATAATAGAGCAAAAGCAGAACTATTGCCTGATAAAGGATTTGAGCGAGGTCACGGACAAGGAGTTCGACAACACGCTGCGCAGGATATTCGCGCTGCTGCAGACGGAAACAGAAAACATACAGGATGGTTTTTCTGGAAAGAAGGAGGGTGCGAAGTCAATACATATAGTGGACACCAACCTCGACCGTTTCGAGGACTTTTGTTTCAGGGTGCTTAACAAGAAGGGGCACTCAAGCATGAGGAAGACCAACACCATGCACTCCCTGATTTTCACGCTGGAGCTTGTCGGCGATGAACTGAAGAAAATAGCGATGCACATGCTGGAGAACAACTTAAAATACTCCGACATGGTAAAGGAACTCTTTGACACACAAAAAAGGCAGATAGAAAGATTCTACAAGCTTTTCTATAAATTCGACAGGCAGCTTGCGGTCGAGATATACAATGCCGACGCCGAAAGCACAAAGCAGGCCGCCAAGTATTACAAGCATCTCAGCGATGATGAGAAGGAATTCCTCCATCATTTCAAGAAGATAGGCATCTATGTGCTGAGCCTCACCGAGCTCAGGATAGACATGGAGTTCTGACTACCTGCCTTCATACTTTTCGAACACACAGAAAAACTTCATCTTATCGCTGCCTGTATTGGATACCTTATGGAACTTGCCGCACGGTATGAGCACAACATCGCCTTTAGTGACGGGAAACTTCTCATCACCGAGCTGCATCTCACCTGAACCCTCGAGGAAGATGTAGACCTCCTCCTCCTTATTGTGGGCGTGGCCCAGCGTGGCCTTGCCGGGGTGCTGTACCGTCATCGAGACCGTGAGATGCTCCAGCGCCTTCAGGTCGTAGATGTCATATATGTCGTTCGACCGTATCTTCTCGGCAATCCTGGTGAAATCGTCAAGATTGAACCTCATGACATACAATTTCCCTCATAGTATAAATTATTAAACCATATATACAATATTTAGATGGTGATTCCATGCCAACAAAGAAAGAGATAGGGAAGATAACCCATTACTTCGACCATATAAGCGTGGCCGTAGTCGACCTCAAGGCGCCGCTGAAGCAGGGCGATAAGATATTAGTGGAGGGCCACACGACAAACTTCGAGCAGGCTGTTGACAGCATGCAGATAGAGCACAAAGCTGTCAAGGAAGCGAAGAAGGGCGAGTCGATAGGTCTGAGGGTTGCAGAAATGGTCAGGCCCGGCGACAAGGTATACAAGGTCACAGCGTAGTTGCCCGGTATCAATTGGCCAAGGCAGTTATTTCTATCTCTATATCTATTCCATCGATTGGCGACGCAGCCTGAACCGTCACCCTTGCCGGCTCCTCGCCTTTTTTGAAGTATTTTCTATATACGGAATTCATCATGTCAAACTCGGAAACGTCTCTCATGTATATTACCACTTTCAGTATCTTTTCTATCGAAGAGCCTGAATTCTCCAGCAGGTATTTTATGTTCTCCAACGCGTTCCTAGTCTGCGTTTCTATGTTTCCCTGTATGATTTCGCCGGTCTTAAGGTTACACGAGAGTTGGCTGGACAGGTATAGGGTGTTGCCTGCCTTTATGACGTGATTGAAAGGCAGTAGGTGAGGCTTCACGCCCGCGATTCTCAGCACTTCTTTCTCCATAAATATCATGATACTCTTGTTTTATAATACTGCGCTCAGAGCCACTTCACATCAACATCGTCGGTGCGCTGGCGCGGCAGTATTTCATTACTTGTATGCATGCCAGCATTCTTCATCAATATACCTGTCCATGCTATCATCGCGGCATTGTCGCCGCTCAATTCCCTCGGCACGACATGGAACTTGGCTCCCCTTTCCCTGCACATGATTTCCAGCATTTCCTGCAGCCGCTTGTTCGCAGCCACGCCGCCTGTCAGCAGGCATTCGTTCTTGCCCGTATGGGCCAGCGCGCGCTCTGTCACCTCTGTGAGCATTGCGAATATGGTTTCCTGCAGCGAGAAGCATAGGTCATTCAGACTTGCTTTTTTGTTCTTCAATTTTTGGAGCGCATCAGTAACTATGCCTGAGAAGGAAAGGTCCATGCCCTTGACGACATAAGGAAGCTCGATGTAGCTGCCTGATTTTGCAAGCTCTTCTATCTTCGGCCCTGCAGGGAACTCAAGACCTGCCTCGCGGCCGAACTTGTCCAGCGCGTTGCCTATGCCCACATCCATGGTCTCGCCGAAGCATCGGTAGCGTCCTGACACGAAGCCGAGGACCTGAGTATTGGCGCCTGAAGTGTAAAGCGTTATGGGATCGCTGAGGCCTGAGGACAGCCTGCCTATCTCTATGTGAGCAATACAATGGTTTACCCCTACAAGAGGCTTCTTCAGCGACAGGGCGAAGTTCAGCCCCTTGTGCAGGCAGGGCGCAAGGCCAGGCGCCTGAGACCATGCAACGAAGTCAATGTCATCCAATGATATGCCTGCTTTCTTCATGGCGTTTTCATAAACGGCTTTCGCGACAGCTTCATGATGCTTCGCAGCCTCGGCCGGATGGATGCCCCAGCCCAGCGGCGGCTTGTAGAGGTCGCGCTCGTTCGCAAGGACCCTGCCTTTGCCGTCAGCTATCCCTACACCGAAGGTATTTCCGCTCTAGCGAAGTGCGGTACTTTCGATGCCGAGGCAAATGATTGGTTTCATATTCCCACTTGGTGCTGGAAGGAATATAAGATTTAGCTTCAAGTCTTTAGCATGGCAATAACACTGGTATATCATAACAATCCGGGGGGTAATTGTTTTGTTGATTTGGGTGTTGCTGCTTTTGACATGACGCATGCGGGCCAGGAGAGCTATTCGCTTTCTGTGGCTGACGGCAGGCACCTGGGGTCTGTCTATGGCGATGGTGTGATTGACCTGATGGGTTTGGGCCATGGGCCTCATGGTTTTGCTGGTGTTGGGCGCAACAGTTCCAAGCCTGGTATAGAACCAGCAATATCATACTCGCGAGGAATGGGCAACTTCTCGTTGGCATTTGACGGTTTTATCGTAAACGGGGATGGGTTAAGGGAGGATTGGGGCGGAGATTCTGATGCTGAGCTTGCCGCAAGGTTTATTGCAGATGCCAATGGTTTTGAAAAGGGCATAACCAACCTTTCGGAGGCAGCAAAGGGGCATTTTTGCATAGCCCTTGTGGCCGAAGGTGGCCAGGCATACGCTGCCAGAAGCCCGCTGGGTGTCAGGACACTTATTTATGGCGAGGGACCCAAAGGCCGTGCTGTTGTAAGCGAATCCAGGGCGCTAAGCCATATTGGAATGAGGATGGTAAGAGACCTGGAAGCCGGTGAAATTGCAGAGATAGACGGCTCAGGCCTCCACACAATGAAAAGGCTTACCGGCAAGAGGCATGTGTGCTCATTCCTGTGGCCTTACTATCAGATGCCGGATTGCGTGGTGGAGGGCGTGCCTGTTGCCCTGGTCAAGGACAGGATTGGCGGATACCTTGGCAGGATGGATAGGGCTGATGGAATTGGGATTGATGTCGCATGCCCTGTGCCTGATTCTGGAAAAGGTTATGAAGAAGGCTATGCTGAAACATATGGCTGCGCGCATGCGGAGCTCCTCAAGAAATACCAGTACGCTGGAAGGAGTTATGAGAGGCCGGGCCAGTCATTCAGGGACCTCATAGCCGGGGTTAAACTTACGGTAATACCCCATAAAGTCAGGGGGAAAAGGATCGCAGCTTTTGATGATTCCATAAGGAGGGGGACGCAGCTTGTACGTGAGGGCGGGCCAATAGACCTGCTGAAGTCAGCCGAACCCAGAGAAGTTCACGTAAGAATCTGCAGCCCAAGGAATATTGCATACTGCAGGTGCAGCCCGCCTGAGGGCGGTGTGTATAAAGACCATGAGCTGGCTGCCAACAGGTTTCCGAATGACATGGATCTGGCAAACCATTTCGACCCGGCTGACAGGAAGGTCAAGAGCGTAAGGTTCATAGGCATCGAACCGTTTGTCAGCTGCATAACAGAGGGCAGCAGCCTGACAAGGGCTGACCTATGCCTCGGGTGCTATACCGGCGACTTCGGCTTCCTGGAGTGAATGACAGAAAGCTTATAATGTTTTCCGCACATATCTTTCATATGCCTATGCAGACAATCAGGACAAGGACGATTGCAGCAGTTTCTAACATGATTATAGGCATCATTATCGTTTAGTCTCACCCCTGGTTCTGGGTGAGAGGTGACTTCATATGAGTTATATCAATCTGTATGACACGACATTGCGGGACGGGGCGCAGAGCCCCCTTGTACATTTCACTATGGCGGGGAAGATCGAGGCCGCCAGACAGCTGGACTCAATAGGGTTTGATTATCTGGAAGCGGGTTTTCCCCAGGCAGGAGGCCAGGATGGATATTTCTCCCAGGTGCGCAGCCTTGGGCTGAAGACGAAGATTGCGGCATTCGGCATGACGCCGCGCAGCCACGATTTTGAAAACGACCCGAACCTGAAGTCTCTCATCGATGCAGGCACAGATGTGGTGACGCTTGTGGCCAAGACGCCCGAATCCCAGATAAGGGGCGTGCTTCGCATGAGTCCGCACGAGTACAGGGCGCTTGCGCGCCAGTCAATAAGGTATCTGAAATCGCTTGGCAAGGATGTCATGCTTGATTCCGAACATTTCTTTGACGCATACAAGGAGGACAGGAAAGAGGCTATGGAGATGCTGCAGGCATGCGGCGATGCAGACTGGCTTGTGCTTTGCGACACCAATGGCGGCATGGACTACAGGGACGTGGGAGGGGTTGTTAAAGACGTTAAGCGGGCCATGGGCGACAGGATAGGCGTGCATTTCCACAATGATCGGGGGCAGTCGCTGCCATGCACGCTGGAGGCTGTTTATGCAGGGGCTCGCCAGCTGCAGGGAACCATGAACAATATGGGCGAGCGCACAGGCAACGCCAACATGGCGGAAATCATAAGCAATCTCTTTGCGGGCGGTTTTGAGATGGGAGCAGACCCGAAGATGCTTACAGATGTTTCACGCGCGTTGGAGCGGCTGTCGGGATGGAGCATACTGCCGAACGCGCCCTTTGTGGGCAGGTTTGCGTTTGCGCACAGCGGCGGCATGCATTCTGACGCAATGCTGAAGATGGACAGAGCCTATGAACATTTCAGGCCCGAGGATTTCGGCAATAAAAGGTCTTTTCCCGTATCTGGCCAGGCGGGCAGGGCCGCGATAGTCATGAAGCTGAACTCATGGGGATATGATTTTGGCAAGAACAGCCCGGTGGTGGTCGGGCTTCTCCGCGACCTGGACGACATGGGCTATGTTGGGGATGCCCAGCTCCACAGGATGTTCATGAAAGGGGCCGGCGGATACAAAAATCCCATTGAAATTGTGAAGGTTGATGTCTCCGATAACATTACTGTGGGGGGCAGCAGGCCGGAGGCCATAGTCAAGCTGCGCGTGGACGGCCGCACATTTCTCGAGGTTTCCGGGGGCGACGGCCAGGTGGACGCAATAGACAAGGCCGCAAGGAAAGCGCTGAGGGTGAGGTATCCGATGATTGATGACGTGAAGCTGCTGAGCTACACCGTGCCGCCGATAACTGGCACAGGCTCGGATGCCGCAGTCAAGGTCTGGGCATGCTTCGGTTACAACAGCTTCAAATGGGACTCGTTCAGGAATGGAACAGATATTGTGGCAGAGAGCGCGATGGCCATACTCGATGCCTACAGTTTCTTTTTATTAAGGCAGGAAGAATTAGATAAAAGATAAAAGTGCTTATATGGTTTCCACGAATTACAGCCCCCACGAAATCGAGAGGGAAGTGCAGGAATACTGGAAGAAGCAGGGCATAGTTGAGAAGATTGTGAAGCTGGACGCCAAAAAGAAAAAATTCTACCTCCTTGACGGCCCGCCCTACGTCAACGGCATACCCCACGTGGGCCACATAAAGACAACAACCTTCAAGGACGTCTGGGGCAAGTTCAAGCAGATGCAGGGCTTCTCTGTCTGGTGGCAGCCCGGCTTCGACTGCGGCGGCCTGCCCATAGAGAACACAGTGGAAAAGAAGCTGGGCATCGAGGGAAAGAATGACATAATCGAGAAGATAGGCGCTGAGAAGTTCATAAACGAGTGCAAGGCTTTGGCCAAGGGCAACGAGCATGTCTGGATGTCGCTCTACAGGAAGATGGCTGCCTGGCGCGGCTGGGTCGACCCCTACCTGACATCGGATAACTACTACAAGGAGAGCGGCTGGTGGACCATAAAGAACATGTATGAGAACGGCCAGCTCGTCGAGGGCCAGAGGCCTGGCTTCTGGTGCCCGTCGTGCGAGACCGTCCTGTCAGGCTACGAGGCAACCGATTCCTACAAAAATGTTGAAGACCCTTCAATCTTCATCAAGCTCCCTGTGAGGGGTTTTGATAAACCTGATACCTCCGCTGGACAGAAAGAACCGAAGGAGAAGAAAGCAGGCAACGAATGGGACAACACATTTCTCCTCGTCTGGACAACAACTCCGTGGACATTGTCTGCAAATGTCGCAGTTGCCGTGCATCCCGACGAGCAGTATGTGAAAGCCGAGCTGTCCGACGGCAGCAGACTGATTCTTGCGGAAAAAAGGCTGGTCGCGCTGACTGACCTGGACATCGGCTTCAAAATTCTGGAGAAGTTTAAGGGAAGGAAGCTGGAAGGGCTGAAATATGAACCTGTACTGGACGTGCCCATACAGCTCGAACTCAACAAACAGGAGAAGGGCCACAAAGTCATCCTTTCAGTGCCAGTCATGAAGATGAGGGTGGCGTCCAAGACATCCGTCAAGAAGACCACAGATGTTTCGGATGAATTTGGCCATATCGTTGACATGGAGACCGGCTCCGGCCTTGTGCACATAGCGCCGGGCCATGGCGACGTTGACAACAGGATAGGCAAGGTCTACGGCCTTGCCGAGCCTTCGCCTGTGGATGAGAAGGGCAGGCTGACAAAGGAAGCCGGGAGATTCGCAGGCATGTTCGTGAAGAAGGCTGACAGGGAGATAATTAGTTACATAGAAAGCCGCGAGCTGATGCTGAACGCGGGCAGGATAACACACTCCTACCCTCTCTGCTGGAGGTGCAAGTCACCCCTCATATACAGGATGAGCAAGCAGTGGTTCGTGAAGATTGAAAACATCCGCGATGTGATGCTGAAGGAGAACGACAAGATTGGCTGGCTGCCTGAGTTCGCGCGCGAACGAATGGCAGCGCTTCTGGCTGAATCGCCTGACTGGGCTGTGACCCGCCAGCGGTTCTGGGGCATACCTCTGCCTGTCTGGAAGTGTGGCAAGTGCAACTCAATTCAGGTGGTTGGCTCGCTTGCCGAGCTGAGAAAGCTTTCAGCCAAGAAACTGCCAGAAAACATAGAGATTGATAAGGTCACCATGGACAAGGTCAGATTAAAGTGCAAATGCGGAGGTGAGATGTTGCGTGACCCTGACATAATGACGGTCTGGTTCGACTCGGGCATAGCGCCATGGGCTTCGCTGGGCTATCCCCACAAGAATAAGGCGCTGTTCGAAAAGCTCTGGCCTGTTGACCTGATAGATGAGAGCCAGGACCAGATAAGGGGCTGGTTCTACTCGCTGCTGATCACATCGGTGGCGAACTTCTCGCGCTCTTCCTACGAGACCGTCTGCCTGAACGGCTGGACGCTTGACGAAAAAGGAGAGAAGATGAGCAAGTCGCTCGGGAATGTGATAACAGCCGAGGATGCGTATAAGGAGCTCGGCTCCGACCTTCTCAGGCTTTACTGCTGCGCGGATGTTGCCCCATGGGACACGCAGAACTTCAGCCTTGCGAGGGCAAAGGAGCTTGGCCGCGCATTGAACGTGTTCTGGAACACCCATGTGTTCATGCAGAGCTATGGCAAGAAGCCCCAGCCTGCATCCGCAGGCGTGAAACATGAATTGAAGGGTGCCAATATGAAGACAGAAGACAGATGGATAGCATCAAAAATAAACACCCTCATAGGGTCAGTAACGAAAAACATGGAAGCGTTCGAGTTCCACACGGCTTCCAGGTCGCTGGTTGACTTCATATTAAACGACTTCTCAAGGATGTACATCAAGATAATCAGGGACCGCGTCTCACCGTGGTATGAAGGTACTGACAAAAAGGCCGCGCAGCAGACAATGATTTATGTGATGGAACGCCTGCTGCGCCTGATGGCACCCTTCACGCCATTTGTCGCAGAGAAAATATATTCGGAAATGTTCGGCTCAAGCGTCCATCTCGCGGAATGGCCGAAGCCCGATAAAAAGCGGGTTGATGCGAAGCTGGAGGAGCGTATGATGGCAACTTCCCAAGCGGTTGAGGTTCTTCAGGCTGCGCGTCAGGAGGCAGGCGTGAAGCTGAGATGGCCGCTGTCATTCGCCGAAATGCCTGAATTCGGCAATGTCGTGCCTGAGATAGTTGAAAGCCTAGCCAACGTCAAGGAACTTAGGAAAGGCGAGTTAAGGCTTGGCGAACCTGACATGGAGCTTGCGCTGCTGCGCGAGCTCACAAGAAAGGTGCAGTCAATGCGCAAGGAGAGCGGCATGAAGTTCCATGAGGCGATAGCGCTGGAGCTGGACACGGACGAAGGCACTGCCAGCAGATTGAAAAAACTTGAACAACAGCTTGCTGCTGATGTGGGTGCAAGCTCTATCAAATTCTCCAAGGTTTCGAAACCAATGGGTTCGCTTGATTTTGAGGGCATGCAAATATCTATAAGCTTCAAGAAAGCATGATGTATATGGCCGGCACAATAAGGTACGCTGCCCTGAATATGCTGATAATCTTCATAGGGCTTGTCTTCTACGTCTTCCTTCTGAACTTCATAGTCATCCATGCAGACCTCACCTGGCTGCAGAGGGCCGAGGCACAGGCAGTCTTCGGGCTCCAGACCGCAGCAGGGATAAATGCAACGTTCAACAGCACCGAAATATCAATAGCCTATGCCAGTCCCCAGTTCAGCATGCAGGTCATAGCGCTCTGCACGGGCATAAGCGAGCTGCTGTTCTTCGCATTTCTCGTGCTGCTGTTCAGGGGCATCAGCATCAGGACAAAGCTGAAGGGGCTTGCCATCTTCCTTCCCATCATCTTCATCATAAATATCGTCAGGCTGCTGGCAATCTACCCTCTGGCGCTATGGCTCGGCGTGCAGGCTATGTGGGACATCCATTGGCTCATCTGGAAGTACGGAATGTTCGTCATGCTGATGGCGCTGTTCGCTATCTGGTACCTTGTCTTAGCGAGAAGAGAGCTGCAAACAAGGCTGCAAAAATGAGCGCCAGCAGGGAAGGCTCGAAGCCTGGCGTTGAGCCGCCGCCTGGCGGGGGCTGTTGGTTTTCGACGCATGTGCCTGCAGGTTCAGAACAAGTGTAGCCGCTTTCGCACCCGGGGGGGCAAAAGCCTCCGCAGCCGTTGTCTCCGCACTGCTTGCCTGTGCAGACTGGAGTGCATGGAGCATTTAGCGTGACTGTGACAACCCTGTTGGAATTCAGATTTTCATTCTGGTTGGAAACGCTGCCAGAGCTTGCGAACGCGCTGAAGTTGTATGGCTGCCACTGGTTGGTAATGCCGCTGTTGTTTACGTAGGCTGTAAGCATGAGCCGCTGTATCCAGCCGGCGCTGTTTGTGTAGCTGTAGTTGATGAGCGACTGGGAAGAGTTCCTTATGGTTACATTGGCGCTGTCTACGGGCTGGCCCGATAGGACAACATTCGCATCGAGATACCACTGCCTCACCAGGCGCATGCCGCCTTCCACGCTCTCGCTGGCGTAGCTCGCGTTCAGGAACGTGCTTGTCCAGAGCGAGGAGTAGCCGGACTGGCACTTGCCGTTCGTGTAGTCGTCGCAATACGTTCCGCCGCCTATGTTCGAGCAGCTGCCGGTTAGGGTGCCGTCGCAGACATTGGGCGTGCAGCCTGTGAGGTAGGCGCAGGCCGTGCTGTATACAGCCTCGCAGTTTGTCAGTCCGTTGTCGACGCATGTTCCAGAATCCCAGTAGCAGTAGTAGTTGGTGTCATAGTTGCAGGTATCCTCGTCGGTTATCTGACCGCAGTTGCCTGTGAGGGTGCCGTAGCAGTAATGCCAGTTGCAGCCATAAGACCCCCATCCGCAGGAATCCAATGAAGTCAGGTCAGAACAAGATGTGAGGCCGCCGTTGTTGTTGATGCAGTCTGAGCTTCTTGTGGGCAAGACCACGCTCGTGTCAGCTGACTCCAGCATTATTGCGTCGGTTATGGTGTTGTTAGCGCCTGTCATGTAGACCAGGGGTTTGGCCGCGTTTACGGCGGAGATGGCGCTGAGGTTGTTGTTTGAGCCTGTTATGAGTATGCAGCCAACGCCTTTGCTGCTGCAGTTCCACAGGCTGGCGTTGGATACGACGTTGCCTGAGCCTGATATGTAGAGCGCTGATGTCACGCTGGACTGCGCCAGCAGGTTG
>Ga0315284_10000203_pt1 | contig 83024 bp, 84 predicted proteins | sample YL17G09_16_MG_FD_203696 | JGI IMG/M metagenome (GOLD analysis project Ga0315284, IMG submission 203696) | Sediment microbial communities from Yellowstone Lake, YNP, Wyoming, USA - YL17G09_16 | ecosystem: Environmental > Aquatic > Freshwater > Lake > Sediment | place: USA: Wyoming | collected... | reverse complement strand
CCCGGCGGCGACGGTACAAGCCCCTGCCGGCGGACAACGGGAGGCAGGCGATTTCGACATCGGCGAGCTTTACCAGGCCGCCCTGGTCGCCCGCAACATCACGCGGATTCCCCAGTCGCACCTGATCGTGCGACAATACAAGAAGCGCCGCCCCGTGTTGAAGCGAAAAAACCGCTACAACATCGGTTTTGTGGGCATCTGGTTCGAGCGGGGCCAGTCCTACGTCGTCCGCATGATGGCCTCGGCGATGCACGGGCTGGAACTGGTCTACGACGGGGGCGGGGAATGCACGTTCCGCTCGCACATCTTCGCCCGTAGCGGCGGGGTGTGGGGACAGCCCATGCCCCCGCTGCGCAGCGGCAAGTGGGCCTTGCCCAACATCACGGCGTATCCCAAGTACCAGATCGAACCGACCGACCTGGTCCACTGGGTCCGCGACAACGACATCGACGTGGTTTGTTTCAACGAGGAACACGACTTCGCCCTGCCCTTCGTGCTCAAGGGCATCGTGCCGGTGGTGACGTACCTGGACTACTTCGAGCAGTCCTGGCTGCCGGCCTTGGGGATCTACGACCTGGTCATCACCTCCACCGACAACGCCCTTCGCCTCGTGCGAAACCATGCCGTCGCCCAGAAGGTGCCCTGGACCTTCGACGACGTCGGACTCAAGGGCTACTACGCCCCCAACCCCAGCGACGAGGCCCGCAAACACACCTTCGTTCACAACGCCGGCTGGCTGGGCATCAACTTCCGCAAGGGCACCCCCGAGGCCATCCTGGCCTTCGACATGCTCTCCCGGAAGTATCCCCAGATTTCCCTGGCGGTCTTCTGCCAGGCCCCCCGTGAGAAGCTGCCGGCCAATGTCCAGGACGTCCTGGCCGCCAACAAGCGCATCGAATGGGTGACCGCCGACCTGGGCGACGACCTGCTGCGCCCCTACCAGGTGGGCAAGATCCACGTCTATCCCTCCAAGCTCGACGGCCTGGGCTTATGTCTGCTGGAGGCGCTGTATTGTCGCATCCCCACCGTCACCACCGACGCCCCGCCGATGAACGAGTTCATCAAGCAGGACATCCACGGCGAACTGATCCCCGTCAAGCAGTTCGCCAAGCGGGCCGACGGCATCATCTTCCCCGAGGCGCATGTCAGCGTGGAGGACACCGCCGCGGCCATGGAACGCGCCTACCTGCGTCTGGACCACTATCGAGCCGTGCTGAACCGTGACGACCTGCCAGCGGCCAAGACCACCGCCACGCATCAGGAGTTCCAGCTCCAACTGGCCGAATGCTTCTGGAACGTGATACGGTTCAACTCGTAGGCCCGCGGGCTGCCAGAGACTATAAAAACAGGAATACAGAAGTGACGCCTCTCCTCGATTCCCCGCCGGGCCTGTCCGTCCACGGAACGGAACTGCGCAAGGATGGCAGGGCGTTTCGTATCCAAGGACTGAGCTTCTTTAATGCGATATTCAACCCCGCTTTCAACCAGGACCAAACTTCACGCGGGCGATGGTTGGATGAGTTTGTGGAGTACGGCATCAACACGCTGCGAGTCTGGTGCCAGTGGGATTTCACCGGCGCGCATAAGCAGTTCGTCGATGCTGCCTCCGAGTGTACGTTGTTCGCCCCCGACGGGGGCCTGCAAGGCCGGTACCTTGACCGCCTGGCCGACCTGCTTACTGCCGCCGGGCAACGGGGCATGGTCATCGAGCTGACCTACTTTACCTCCGAGCACGCCCACAACTGCCGGGAGGATTCCAGCCTGCTAGGACAATGGGTGAGCGAATTAACCCGCTGGCTGAAACCGTTCCCAAATGTCCTGTCGCAGATATGGAACGAGCGTTCCAGCGATATCGCCGATCTATTCGGCCAGGCCAAGGACCGCGACCCCCGCCGTCTGGTGACCTCCTCTCCGGGTTATCCCGGCGACTTGGGCGATGACGAGCAAAACTGCATGCTGGACGTGCTGACCCCGCACACCACGCGGAAAGGAGACTTCTGGCTGGAGGCCCCGCGGCAACTGGAGGAACTTCAAGCCCGCTTCGCCAAACCGGTCATCGACGACGAACCGGCGCGGACCGGCATCCAGCAATTCGGGGGCCGGCCCGACAGCACGCCGCAACAACATATCCTGCACATCCGCGACGTGCGCGAGCGGACGTTTCACCATATCTATCATCACGACATGTTCCAGTGCGGTTATGGCCATTCTGCCACGCCGCCAAGCGGCATCCCCGATCCGGGGTTCAGCGACTTCCACCGCCCGGTGTTTGAGTTCCTGCGAGCGATGTCGAAGACGTAGCGGCTAGTCGTGGCGCCGCACGAAAATCACCGCGCCCATGATGCGCGGTTGTGCTACAATGCCAAGCTGTGGAATACGAGTTTTCCCATCACGCGGCCGAAATGCTGCGCCGTCGCGGTATCCGGCGGGAATGGGTGGACGTGGCGATGGTTTCGCCGCAGCGCGTGGAGCGGGACGCCGCCGAGCCTTCCATCGTGCATCACCTGCGGACCATCGAGGAGTGCGAAGGGCGAGTTTTGCGCGTGTTCTATAATGAGGCGGTGTCGCCGGTGCGCATCGTCTCAGTGTTCCTGGACCGGCGCATGAAAGGTAAGCTATGAAACTGCGATACGATCCCCAAGTTGACGCGGCCTACATCACGCTGGATGAATCGCCGGTGGTGGAGTCCGAGCAGGTGCGCCCGGGCATCGTGCTGGACCTGGATAGCCAAAATCGGGTGGTCGGCATCGAGATTTTGAACGTGCGCCGCACACTACCCCAAGCTGTCATGAACCGTCTGGAGCTGGAGTTGGCCTGATTGTTGGAGGTGAAGCAAGGCAAGTAAGCCCGCTTTGCCCGGAAAGTGTCCATGGCAGCCGTACCCCCGACATCTGATTCCGGCTTTGTTCTGGGCGAGTGTTGGTTTTCGGAAATAGACTCCGGCAACACCGCCCGGCGGCATCCCCGATCCGGGGTTCAGCGACTTCCACCGCCCGGTGTTTGAGTTCTTGCGGGATGATCGATGACCAAACCGGAGGGCCTGATTCATTCCGGCGCGGTGGCTGTCGTCGGCGGGGTGAAACGATACACACGGTAGGTCGGGTGTGTCGGGCCGGTGGCGAAGACCGGCTGGAAGAGTTGTGGGTGGATGGCAAGGAATTCCCGCATCACCACGGCCATGGGATGTCCGGTATCGTCAATGTAGTGGGTCACTCCCGCCTGGCGGTACGTTCGTTCCAGGTCGAAGCAAGCCCAGTCATAGAACCACTGGAACTCGGAACTGCCCGATGCGGCGAAGAACCGCCACCATTGCCTGTCTCGGCCGTAATAGGCGGCGACGGGATCGGACCACGCGCCGAAATCATGCCCCCCCCGGCCGGTGGCCAGGTACAACTCGGCGGTGTGATTGGACGCCAGCACGTCGCCGGGTGCGGTGTTGGCGGTGATCCACCGGTAGAGGCGGTCGGACTCGGTCAGGTCGATGCCCTGCCGCATGAAGGAGTAGTCGCTTCGACTGCTGAGCAGGATGTCGCGATCTTCGTAAAGGAACAGCCCCGCCAACACCACGATGATCGCCCCAGCCGGAAGCAGGACAAACCATCGGCCGCGGGTAGCGGATGCGAGTCGCCGGAAGGTCCACTGCGACAACCCCACCGCGCCGGCAAGGAGAAAATAGAGGATGAAGGGTACCCAGCAATCCAGGAACCGGCTGGGGTCAAAGGGCCACAGAAGCATCATCGCCAGGTAGGCGACGGCGTAGAGGTGCAGCGTTTTCCAGCCGCGTCGCCCGCAGGCCAGAAAGCCGGCAAGGACCAGTAGCGAGGTCGTCCAGCAGATCGCGTGCAGGGCCACCAGTCGCCAGGAGACGGCGCTGAGGGCCATGGCCGTCCAGGGGCGTGGCAGGGCCAACTGGACGTAGCCGGTGGCGAAAACCGTCTTAAAGAGGTTGTACACCACGACGCGAAGGGCGTCGCCTGCTCCCCTGGGCAGCCACAGCCAATAGTTCAGGGCGTAGGCGTCCAGCGGTGTGGTCGGGAGGGCGGCATTTTGGGCCACGGCCCAGGATCGCCACAACTGCCAGGGCAGCAGGCAGGCAGCCACCAGGACGACCATCGCGCCGGCAGCCGTCCATCGTCGGTGCAGCAGGAGCATCGCCACCGCCGCCGCCCACAGCGCCACGCCGAAGGTCCGCGTCATCGCCGCTGCCGCCACCAGCAGCGCCGCGGCGACCAGCCACCCGCGACGCCGCGCGGGTTCCGACGCGCTTGCGTACTTGCCGTCCAGGCACCACAAGGCCGCAATGGAGAAAAACGCGAACACCAGGTCGCTCATCGTGAACCGCACCCCGCTGAACATCTCGGGGGACAGCGCCGCCAGAACGCCGACAGCCGCGGACAGGCGTCGGGAGGCGCCCAACACCTTGCGGACAACCACCACCGAGAGCACCACGAAACCCGCCGCCGCGGCCGCCCCTGGCGCCAGTAGCAGAGGCAGGTTCTGGGGATACTGGGGATACATCGCCCACATCATCGCCAGGACCGCCGGATAGCCGATGGGATACTTGGTCTGATATGGCCTGGCGGGAATGTGCGGGAGGCGATAACCGTCTCCCTCGGCCAGCGACTTGGCCGTCGCCAGATAGATCGCGTCGTCCTGCCATGCTCCGACGGCCGGGGGACTGATCGCCGCCACGATCCAGTAGGCCAGGAACAGCACCAGGATGGGAACGACGATCCATCGCATCACGTGCGCTCCGGGCGGGTCATGTCGCGGCCAGGTCAAACTCCGTCGGCAGGTTGACACTCTTTCCGGTGGTCTTGGCGGAGCGGGCCAGCTCGTAGGCCTCGTCGTACCGCCGCACGACGACGTTCCATGACACGACGTTGTCGAGGTACTGCTGGAGGTTGGTGCCCAGTTTCATCCGCAACGGTTCGTTGCAGGCCAGTTCCACCACCTGTTGCCGCAGCGACTCCCTGCTGGCGAACAGCAGTCCGCCCTGGCTGTCCAGCGTCTGGGCGGTGAGCACTTCCGCGGGCGCCGCGGCGATGTAGGGCTTGTTCAGCGCGATGATCCGCGCGAGAGTGCCCGCCTGCGTCTCGTCGGCAGAGGGCAGGACCATGAAATCGCAGACGGCCAGCAGCTTGTCATTGTTCGCCTCGTCGCCGCGCGGGTAGAACTCGTAGTACCGGCAGGGGAGTTTTCGCTCGACGACGGGCTGCTGCATCGTGGGAGCCTCGCCGTTGCACATATCGTTCGGCGGTCCTTTGGCCAGGAGATTCCACTCCTGCCCGCTGCGCCGGTGAATCTCCTCGGCGATCTCGCCCCACAGGCCCGTCAGAATATCCCAACGCTTGTTTCCCTGGACCCAACCGACCAGTCCGACCAGATGTCCCGCCAGCGGTCCTTTGTCCAGGCCCAGTTCCTTGCGCATGGGTTGGACCTGGTCGAGGCGGAGGCGACGGTCAGGGCGTACCCCGTGGGGGACCACCAGCAGGTTTCGAGGTGTCGGCCAGCCCAGGCCCGCGAAGTTCCATCCCAGGCGCCATTTCTGATACTGGCACTTGACCAGCACCACGTCCGCGCGTCGGCAGAGCTTGAAGAGGAAGTCCGCCTCGTAGTCCATCAGCCGGCCATGGACCGTGTGGGGTTCCACCACCACGGGATAACCGCTGATAGCGTCCAGCAGGTCCAGAAACCCTTCTCCTCGGTCGTGGTGGCCTCGATCGTCATAGTATTCGTACAGGCCGTATTCATGCTGGATATGCACGGCGTGGGGATCGAGCTGGCGGACCTTTTCAGCCACGGGTTTCCACCAGCCCGCCCGCGTCATGTTGATGACGGGCAGGACGCCGTCCCCGGCGGCATCGGTGTGGCTGAGCACCACGACCTCGCGCTCGGGGTGATGTTTCTGGAGAAACTCGCGCGCCTCGCGGCAGAATTCCGCCACGGGGCAGCGGCGGGGAGGGTAACTGCTGATCAGGATGATGGGTTGTGCCATACTCGGTCTGTTCCTTCAAACCTTGCGAGCCAGTGCGGGGTACGCGATCATGCCACGGGTCGAATTGTCAGTTGTTTGACAGGTCTTTTCAAGGAGCAAACCGGTTGAATCACTACTGGTCTTGTCTGAGGGCGTGTAACGTCCCTCGTGCGAACGAGCCTGAGTACTTCACCGCTTGAAACCGCTGGCGGTTGGCCAAGAGGGGACCGGATGGGCGCACGATTGGTTGAAATAGATGAAAGGGGCGGGTAATTTCCGCGTTGTGCTTGTAGGCGCCCGGCGCCGCCGTGGTGCGGGAGGATACGGAAAGGAAGAAGATGTCAAAGGTCGTGATTATCGGCGCGGGCAGTGGTTTCGGCGGAAAGCTATCGGCGGACATCCTTTCGCGCGAGCCGTTGCGGGACATGGACATCGCCCTCTGCGATATCAATACGGACCGGCTGGACAAAGTGGCCAACTACGTTCAGCGGCTTATCGACGCCCACCGCCTGCCCAACAAGATCGTCTGCGACACCGACCGCCGCAAGCTGCTTCCGGGCGCGGATTTCGTGGTGACCTCGGTCTCCGTGGGCGGGTGGGCCTACTGGGGCAAGCCCTACGCCGATGATATCCACATTCCCGCCAAGTACGGAGTGGACCAATGGATCGGCGACACCATCGGTCCGGGTGGGGTGTTCCGGTTCCTGCGGACCGCCCCGGTGCATCTGGATTTCTGCCGCGACATCGAAAAACTTTGTCCCAACGCGCTGATGCTGAACTACACCAACCCCATGGCCATGCTCACCTGGCTGCATTATGCGGGTTCCTCGGTGAAGAACGTCGGGCTTTGTCACAGCGTCCAGGGCACGATCAAGCGCCTGGCGGAGTTCATCAAGTTGCCGCACGAGGAGATCAGCTATCTGGTGGCGGGCATCAACCACCAAAGCTGGGTGCTGGACATACGACACAAGGGCCAGGATGTCTATCCGCTGGTCCGCAAGGCCATCGACGATCCGGAATGTTACGCGCGCGAGAACATCCGCTTCGAGATCATGCGTCATTTCGGATACTTCCCCACGGAAAGCAGCGGCCACAATTCCGAGTACGTCCCCTATTTCCGCAAAACCAAACAAGAGCGGGACAAATACAAACTGCAAACCCGCGTGGTCGCGGACGTGCCCGGCAAGGTTCGCGATTGGCAGAAGGACACCGGCGTGGACGACGACCTGCCGGCGGGGGCTTTGGTCCGTTCGCATGAGTTCGCATCGGGCATTATCGAGGGCGTGTTGGCCCATCAGCCATTCCACTTCAACGGCAACGTGAGGAATGACGGGTTGATCACCAATCTGCCGGCGGGTTGCTGCGTGGAAGTCCCCTGCTACGCCGATGCCCAGGGCATCCACGCCAGCCACGTCGGGGCCTTGCCGACGCAATGCGCCGCCATCAACCGCTCCAACATCGCCTTGCAGGAACTGGCGGTGGAGGCGTTCTTCAAACGCGACAAGGAGGCCGCCTTCCACGCCGTGGCGATGGACCCGATGACCGCTGCCGTCATCGACCTTGACGATATCCGGCGCATGTTCAACGAAATGTGGGAATCGCAGAAACACCTGCTGAAGTATTTTGACTGACCTGAGGTTGTCGCGGCCTGAAAACGTTATGGGGTTTTCCGGGAGTTGTCTGGAAATCATTACTGCAAATTGTTGAATATATTGTTGTGATCGAATGCGGAAAACTCTAGAATCCCCATGGTTCAAACTTCTATTACGGTAATTCTAAACAGGAGAAGGCAATGCCCAGGATCAAGAGTATTCGGGAGCTGCAAAAAGAGCTGGCGCGAAGGACCCGGCAACTGTCGGGTTTGCAAGCCCGTCGCGCCAAGGCGGCCGCTCGCTTGGCGGCCATCGACCGTACGATCGTGGCGATGGGCGGAGAGCCTGAGGCCCCCGGAGCGGTTCGAGGTCGGCGCGGGCGCCGCAATGGAAGGCGGAAACTGGCCGGCAAGGTCGGGCGACCTCGCCAACGCCGCCGCGCCACGGGCAAGCCCCTGATCAAGTACGTCCAGGATGTTCTGGCCAAGGCCCCCCCCCAGGGCATGCGCGCCAAGTACGTCGCCGAAGCGGTGAAAAAGGCCGGATACCGCAGTTACAGCAAGGACTTCTACGGCATCGTCGCCACCACGCTACGAAGCAAACTATTCAAGAAGCTCCGCCGCGGCGTCTACACCTTGGCTCGCTGAGTCGCCCCCGCGGCATCGAATCCGAAGTCTCCGGGCCTGCCTCCCTTGGGCAGGCCCGTTGTTTTCCCGCCAGCAGCGGTGGCGTTTCGCCCGCAAGTGTCGCCGCCACGAGACGGAGTTGATTTTTTTCTTCGCGACGCGATGTTGCCTCTTGCAACGTTTCGCTGCCGGGGTATGCTCTCCTTCGTCTCGGACGCATCCGGCTTGTCGCGATTCGCCCGCAAACGAGTCGAGGATGTAAGGAAGGATGTCACGGGCTGCTCGGCCACGCAGCCGATAAGGCACTTGGAATGGATTCCAGAGTGGGCAATGTATGACATTTCCTGGCCGGTTGTTTTCGCTGAACGGCGCCCTCGAACATCGGCGGGCGGCGGCTCCGCGCACCTCCCCAAAAGGGCCGATCTCCCCAACCACTCTCGCCTCCGCCGGGAGGTCCGCGCATGACCGACGGCGCCGTGACCATGCTGCGGAACGTCCTTGTCGTCTGCGGACCCACCCGGTCGGCTGCGATACGACAGGCACTGCGAGAATTGGCCGCGGAAGTAACCCTCGCCCCCGATGCCGCCACGGCGATGAACATGGTCCATCGCACCACGCCGGACCTGGTGCTGGTCGCCGAGGAGATCAGCCCGTCAGATGGAAGCTCTTTTCTACAGCGGATGCTGTCCCTCCAGCCGCAAACCCCGGTGGTGTTCGTCTCCGAGAGTCCCCATCTGGAGCAGGCCGTCCGCCTGGTCCGCCTGGGGGCGTATGATTTCCTGGCCGGGCCCTTGGACCGCGCCCGCCTGACCAAGCTCATCCAGGGCATGGAAAACGACCGCCGACGCCATAGCGCCGCGGAGGAGGGGTTCTTCTGCGACGACTGCCCCCCCGACGTTCCCTTCGTGGGGCGCAGCGGCGGGGCCGTCAAGGCGTTGGAGGCGATCCGGCTGATCTCACAGAGCCGCTGCAACCCGATCCTTCTCCTGGGCGAGACAGGCACGGGCAAGGAGCTGGCCGCTCGCGCGGTGCACTCCTGGCGGTGCGGGGACCCGGAGAAGTTTGTCGCCGTCAACTGTGCGGCCCTGACGGCCAGCCTGCTGGAAAGCGAGTTGTTCGGGCACGTCAAGGGCGCCTTTACCGGGGCCGACCGCGACAAGACGGGTTTGTTCGAACTCGCCGCCGACGGTTGCCTGCTCCTCGACGAAATCAGCGAGATGCCGTCGGAGCTTCAGGCCAAGCTGCTGCGCGTGCTCCAGGAGCGGAACTTCCGCAAGGTTGGCGGAACGCGGGATACCGCCTGCAACGCCACCGTCATCGCCTCCAGCAACCACAACCTCCATCAGGAAGCCAAGTCGGGCAAGTTCCGCAAGGACCTCTACTATCGCCTGGCGGTATTTCCCATCACGCTGCCCCCCCTGCGTGCGCCGGACCGTCGCGAGGACATCCCCCTGCTGGCGGAATACTTCATCCGCCACTGCGGCGTGGTGGAGACCGGCCCGGGGGGATTGGCGGAGGCGGCCCAGGACCGTCTCATGCAGCACACCTGGCCGGGCAATGTCCGCGAACTGCGGAACGTCATCGATCGGGCCATGATCGTGGAAAAATCCCAACGGATCGGCCCGGGCAGCCTGGTCATCGACTCAGCCGAGGAGACGTCCGCCCACCTTTTGGCGGCCCGCGCCACGGCCCGCAGCGATTTCGCCCTCGAGACAGCCGAGCGGGAGTTCATCCTCCGCGCGCTGAAGGAGACCGGCTGGCAGCGGACGCGGGCGGCCGCCCTGCTGGGCATTACGCGGGCCACCCTCCACGCCAAGCTGAAGCGATACGACATCAAAATCCCACCCGGTGCGATCCCCTTGCCGCCGAATTCGCCAGACGACTGCCAAGTCACCCAAGACCGGGAATCCCGGGTCTGACCCGGTCTCCTCGTGCGTGCGAATTCCTGACGCGGCCTGCTCAAAATCCTGACACGCCCCCCGGGTAGCGCCCCCCCTTGCTGCCCATGCGACCCGTCGGGAAGCCCTCCATGGGGCGGCCAAGACGCTCCAGGGACTGTTAATCCGCTCCTGGCACGAGGCTTGCATTGGGTCTGTTCGTGGCCTGCCGCGCCGGCTATGCGCACGTCTGGAAAAAGGCCCGCGGTGGCCGGCAGGACCGACGGATCGGACCGGAAGGGTAAAGACAACCAAGCGATGGCCGACGAGAAGGACCAGAACCCCAATACGCCAGACGCCCAGCAGCCCGCCGTCAGCGAGCAGCCGGCAGCGCCGAAGTCGTCGGACCAGACCCCGCCGCCGGTCCCCGAGACCCCTCCCCAGGCCAATGGGACGCCCGGCGACCCTCCAGGGGAAGACAGGCAGCCGACGCTGGAGGAGATCATCGCCCTTCAGCGGGCCAAACTTCGAGCCAAGATCGCTGGTGATCAAAATCCTCCCACCAAAGACGCCCCGGCATCGGAGGAAACCTCCCAACCCCCCCAGGCAACAACGCCACAGGAAGCGGCGACGGAGCAGGCAACCGAAGCTCCTACCGCCGAAGAAATCCCCGCCGAAGCGGAAACCCAGGTCGCCGTTGCCGTCGCGCCGACGACGACGGAGACTCCGCCCCCGGCAAGGCGCAGGGTATCGCTGCTTCACGTGGCCGTGTTGCTCAACACGGCATTGATGCTGTTTGCCGTCGGCGGATTGTTTCACATCCTGGGGCAAGGCCCGACCGCCAAGGATATCCACGGAAAGGGGCCTAACGGTCTGTCGACACAGGTGGTGGTGATCAAGACCCCGGAAAGCGGCAACAACACCGTGGCAAGTGACGCTGCGGCGACCACTCAACCCACCCAACCGGCCCGACAGACGGCACGGGGCGAACACCTCGCCGTGGGCGAGACCTCCGGCCAGGTTATCTCCTGGCAACAGGCCGAGACCGCGTTCGCTCAAAAAGACTACCCCGCAGCGCTGAGCACCTACGGAAGGCTGCTGGAAAGCACACAGCGGATTCCTTCCGAGGCGGTGGTCGGGCAGTTCTTCCAAATGCGCACGGCCCAATGCCTCGTTCAGATTGGCCGTACCCGCGAAGGCAGAGAGCTTCTCCTGACGCTGATGGAATCGTCCTCCCCCCTGCTCCGGGCGGTCGCCAATTACGAAGCCGCCTTGCTGGACCTCCGTCATGGGCAGTTCATGCAGGCCAGGATGAAGCTCTATGCGGCATTGGCCTGCCTAGGCGCCCTGGAGACACCCTCGGGGCTGGAGAGAGACTGCGATTTCCAAGTGGCCCGCGCGTTGACCCAGGAAGCGACATCGCTGTTTGCCTCCGCCTCGCCCGTGGAATGGAATATCCCTCCGGCGATCGACCCGTTGGGGGGGCTGGACGCCCATCAACTACGCGCACAGCTCAGCGAGGGCCTGGACCGCATGGGACAGGCGATGCTGGGACCGATGGTCTGGAAGATCGAGGGGGGCTCCCAAGGGCAGCAGTGGATGGTCGTCTGCGTGCAGTCGCCGCTGGAGGAGGTCCTGACGAAATTCGCCTCCGAGGCGGACCTGGAGGTCCGCTGGAACTCCATCGACCCGCAAATCCGTCAGCGCCCCGTGACGCTGTTGCTGTCGGGGGTCTCCCAGCAGCGGTTGGCGGAGGTGGCCTGCGGTCAGGCCGGATTGCTGGCCAGGCTCACCGGAGACGAGGTGATCGTGCACAATCCCGCCGCCTCCACGACACTGTCGGGGCAGCGGGAGTTGCTGACGGCCGAGGCGGTATCGGCTTGGCGAAGGTTTTTCCTGCGAGCTTCCGATGACCCGCGAATGCCGTTGGGTTATTACGCCCTGGCCGCGTTGGAGGCCACCGCCGGAGACGCCGTCGCCGCCTTGCAGGACACGGCGGTGACAGCGGAGCGGTTCCCCAATCATGAGGTCGCGGCTAAGTCGTTGTTGCTGGGGGCTAGGATTCGCACCCAATTGCGTGACTACAACGGCGCGCGGGCGGACCTGCTGCGGCTGCTGGACCGTTATCCCAACTGCCCCTCCGCCGACCAGGCTTATCTCAACCTGGGTCGAGTCAGCGCCGAGGCCGGGCAGATCGAAGAGGCCATCACAGCGTATAACAAGCTTTACTACCTCAATTTATCGGGCGAGTCGCGGACCCAGGCGTGCCTGGGACTTGGCCGATGCCATTTCCTGCGGGGGCGATTCGACCAAGCCGTCGAATGGCTGGTCCAATGCCGCAAGTCGCCCGGCGATCTCAATGAGACAGATCTTGACCAGGCGCGGATGCTATTGGGCCGATCATCGGCTGAATTGGGCAACCTCTCCGCCGCCCAGCAGTCGTTTCAGGACGTGCTGACAGGCCGCCCGCCCTCGGAGATGTTTGTCGATGCGGGACTCCGACTGTCGGAGGTGCTGATCCGCCAGGGCAAGACCGTTGCGGCATTGACGATCCTGCGCGAGTTGGAAACCCGAGAGATGGAAGACCCGCGGCGACAGGAGTTGTTTCTTCTGATGGCCTGGGCGTTGCGCGACATGAGCCTTCCGGAGCGAGCGGCTGCCTACCTTCGCGGAAAGATCGCCACGATCGCCGATCCGCGGATGCAGATGCGACTGACGATGGAATTGGCCCGTTGCCTGCTGGACGACGGGGATTCCCCCGCGGCGCTGGCGACGCTGGCGGAGGCCCTGCCCAAGGCTCCGGCTGGTCCCAAGACGCAAAAAATGGCCTGTTTCCTGGCGGAAATCGCACTCAAGATGGGCAAACTCGACCAGGCCGTGTCGGTGAGCCAGGAACTTCTGGCCACCTCCTGCCCACCGGAGATTCGCCAACAAGCCCTGGAGATTCTTGCCGCGTCGGCGGTCCTCCAAAAGGACTATCGCAAGGCCGCCGAGGCGTATTCCGGCATGCTGGCGGCCAAGTCCACGGAGGCCAAGGCGCCATGAGGCCAAAAGTGCTGATCATCCTGCCTTGCCTCCTTGCCGTGGTTCTGCCGACTCGCGCGGCGACACCAGCCAAGGACAAGGCCACCACTCAGCCGGCGGCGCCCGTGGATGGCAAGGAGCAGATGCGGAAGCTCTGGCAGGCCAACGCTCAGGCGCCCACCGACGTCGCCGGTGCCGAAAAGTTGCGCCAGGCGGTGGAGAAACTGCGGGCCATTGAACTGTCAGACGGTGCGCGACGTCAGGAGCGGGCGGACACCGCACAAACCGCCCCGGCGACGGCCTCCCAACCGGCGACGCGACAAGCGACCGATATATCCCCCCAAGACGATGTGGCACTATTGACCAAGCTCAAGGCGATCCCAACCACGGGCGCGATGGACCTGGTCAAGCTGGCGGACTCGCTGTTTGCAGCCGGGCATGTGGACGCAGCGGCCAGCTTTTACGAGTTGGCGTTGGAGCGGTCGGACCAGGAGCAGGGGCGCGACTGGCTGCTGTTCCAGATCGGCAACTGCCACCGCGCCGGCAACCCCGCGGCAGCGCGAGCGGCCTACCAACGCCTGATCAAGGATTTTGACGGCTCGCCGTGGAAGTCGATCGCCGCGACACGGGACAAACTCATCGAGTGGAACCAGTCGAGCAATCCGAGAAATTTTCTCGCGGAACTGAAAAGCGAGGAGCCTCCGGCAACCCAACCGGCCGAGGTGGCGGGGATCGTCGCCCCTCCGGTGCGAAGGTGAGATATCCGCGGAGTCAAGGATGATGGACAATCCCTGCCAGAACGTGCTGATCGTGGACAACGACTCGCAGGCCACCCGCGTGGTGCTGGAGACACTGGCTGGCGCGGGCATTCGCGGGACGGTCGCCTTGAACCTGCCGACCGCGATGGAGCGGCTGGGGCAACTGGACTGGGACTTGATCGTGCTGGACGTTGGGATCCCCGGCGGCAGCGCATTCCAATTCCTTCGCAAGGCGCGCGAGGACTACCCGGAACTTCCGGTGGTCATGGTCAGCGGCGAGGCGTCGATCCCCGACGCCGTCCGGGCGATGCGCGAGGGTTGCCGGGACTTCCTGGTCAAATCCCTCCGCCGCGAGACGATTGAAGGACTCATCGAGACGCTTCTGCCCAACCACGACGTGGCGATGGCGGTGGCGGAGGAAGAGGACAACCGCTGCCTGCTGAAGATCGCCGGAAGAAGTGAGGCGTTCCTGGAGGTCCTTCGGCTGGCTGGAAAGATCGCCCCGACCTCGGTGCCGGTCCTGATCACCGGAGAGAGCGGCACGGGCAAGGAGTTGATCTCCTACTACCTCCACCGCCACAGCCACCGCGCCTCCGGTCCGTACATCCGCGTCAATTGCGCGTCGTTAAGCGAGTCGCTGCTGGAAAGCGAACTGTTCGGACATGAGCGCGGGGCGTTTACCGGCGCCTACTCCCGCCGAAAAGGACGGTTCGAGCGGGCCCACGGCGGGACGCTGCTGCTAGACGAGATTTCCGAAACCGGTCCCCGGCTTCAGGCGGAACTGCTCCGCGTGCTGGAGCAGCAGGACTTCGAGCGCCTGGGCGGAAGCGAGATGATCCGCGTCAACGTCCGGGTGATCTGCACCTCCAATCGCGACCTGGCGGTGGACGTGGAGCAAGGGCGGTTTCGTCGCGACCTGTACTATCGCATCCGCGGATTCCACCTCCACGTTCCGCCCTTGCGGGAACGCAAGGAGGACATCCCCGTGTTGACCTGGCACTTCGTCAACCAGTATGCCCGCGAGGTCCGCCGGCGGATCGCGGAACTGGACGCAGCGTTGGTCGAGGCCTTCCGCCAACACGATTGGCCGGGCAACGTGCGGGAACTTCGCAACGCCGTTCGCTCGGCACTGATACTGGGTTCGGGTCCGCTGCTGTCGCTGGAGGATTTCGACGGCTTCGCCCCCCGGACCCAACCGGCCGAGGCGGCAACGGCGATATCCACCACCTCGCTAAGCCTGGAGGACTTGGAGCGACGGGCGATCCTGGAGGCCCTGCGACGGACCAAGAGCCACCAGGCCAAGGCCGCCAGAATCCTGGGCATCTCCGACCGCACGCTGCGGGAAAAACTCCGTCGCTATCGCCAGGCGGGGCAGCTTCAAACCGTGGGAGAGGAACTATGGTAAACCAGGTGGACACCACCGCCGCGCTGGAGGCGGGCCTCAAGGCCGCCGCCCTGCGCGACAAGGTCATCGCCAACAACATCGCCAACCTCAACACCCCCGGCTTCCGTCGCAGTCAAGTGGAGTTCGAGGACCTGTTGGCCTCGGCGATGGAGTCGTCAAAAACATCGGAACTGGAGGGACTGGAACCCAAGGTGGTCCAGCCGATGGATGCACCGGTCGACGCTTCCGGAAACGACGTGAGCCTGGACACGGAAGTCGGCGAGATGGTCAAGAACGGCGCGGCCTACAAGACCTATATGCGGATCCTCGGAAGAATCTATCGCCAGATCGAGTACGCCATTCGAGGCGAATGACGGCGGGAGGTGATCAAACATGGAAATTAAAAACATCGCGTCCCCGGTGGACATCGCCGTAAGCGGGCTGAAGGCCGAGGGCCTGCGGATGAACGTCATCTCGGCCAACATCGCCAACGCCAACACCTCCCGCACCGAAGAGGGCGGTCCGTATCGCCGCAAGGACGTGGTCTTCTCGACGCTGATGGACCGGATGGGCGGCGTGAACGTCGAGGGGGTGGTGGACGACTATGCCACGGATTTCAAGCAGGTTTACCAGCCGGGACATCCCGACGCCAACGACGACGGTTTCGTCATGATGCCAAACGTGGACCTGCCCGTGGAAATGGTGCAGTTGGTGACCGCATCGAGGGCCTATCAGGCCAATGCGGCCGTTTTGAAACGCTACCAGGAAAACGTGGACGTGACCTTGGAACTTCTGAAATGAGATGAGGTGCTGCGATGTCCGGTATTAACCCTATTTCTGGAAACTCCTGGCCGGCGGCGGGAATCGGCTCCTCCGCGGCAACGGGAAAAGATCAAGCCGCCGGGAAGTCCGGTTTCGGGGCGGCGCTTCGTGGTTACATGGGCCAGGTCAATGGTGACCAGCAGGCGGCCTCGCAGGCGATTTCCGACCTGCTGACGGGCAAGAGCCAGGACGTGCTGGGCGTGGTGACGACGATGGCCAAGGCGGACCTGAGCTTCAAGCTGCTCATGGGCGTCCGCAACAAGGTCATCGACGCCTACCGACAAACGATCAACATGCAGATATGACAGTCCCGGGGTGACCGGTGGCGACACTACTGAATAACCTCAGCGAAGTCTGGCAAAGGATGAGCCTGGCTCGGCGCGTGATGCTGCTGGCGATGCTGCTGGCCTGCGGCGGGGCGGTCGTCCTGATGGTCAACTGGGCGCGCCAACCCACCATGGGGCTGCTCTACAGCCGCCTGTCGGCCGAGGAGGCCGCCAAAATCGTCGAGAAGGTTCGCGACGAAGGCTCGCCTTACCAGCTCAAGGACGGCGGGACCTCGGTCTACGTCCCGCAGGAAAAAGTCTACGCCCTCCGCCTGGCGATGGCCAGCCAGGGGCTGCCAGCCGGGGAACAGGAAGGCTACCGAATCCTCGATGACACGCAGATCGGCGCCAGCCCCTTTTTCCAGCGGGTCAATTTCAACCGCGCGGTGGAGGGCGAGCTGAGCAAAACGATCCAAACCCTCGACGGGGTGGCCTCGGCCCGCGTGCACGTGGTCCGGCCCGAGAACACGCTGTTCGCCCCCGACGACAAGCAGGCCTCCGCGTCGGTGGTCTTGAAGCTCAAGGGCGGTCGGCGGCTCTCCTCGGGCAACGTCGCCGCCATCGTGCACCTGATCTCCGGTGCGGTGGAAGGCCTGCGTCCGGAGCGGGTCGTCGTGGTGGACAGCAGCAACAACCTGCTGTCCGGCGAGGTGGACAACGAACTGGCCAAGAAGGCCGGAACCTTCCTGGACTACAAGGCGCAGGTCGAGCAGTACATGGCCACCAAGGCCGAGGAGATGCTCGCCGCGGCCCTTGGCCCCAACCACGTCTCCATCCGCGTGGACGCCACCATCGAGACCACCAACATCGAACAGACGGTGGAGACCTACGATCCGACCAATCGCGTGGTGGCCAAGGAGGACATGAAGACCAAGTCGTCGGTCCCGGCGACGTCCGACCCCAACGCCAAGGCCGGAAGCACGGAAAAAGAGGAAACCACCACCACGGAATACCTCGCCAGCCTGACCAAGAAGCGGCAGACCGACCTTCCCGGCAAGGTCACCGCGATAACGGTGGCGGCGCTGGTGGACCTTTCCGCGCCTCCTCCCCTCGAAGGCGCCAAGGAGGCCGCCCCCGCCCCGACGATCACCAAGGAGGCCGTGCGGGACATCATCCAGAAGGCCCTGGGCCTGCCCGATCCCAACAGTATCACGGTCCAGGAAACCTCCTTCTATCGCCCGGTGATGGCCCAGACCGGCGCGGTGGCTGAAGAAGGAATGTTCACCAAGGACTTCCTTCTGGAGATGGCCAAGCGTGGATCCCTGGGCGTGCTGGTAATTGGGGTGCTGCTGGCGTTGAAACTGTTCGGTGGCGGATCGGGCAAGAGGCTGCCCGCCGGTTCCGCCCCCGCGGCCCTGACATCCGAAGGACCTACCTCGGCCGGGATGCTCACGGCAGGCCAAAGCGCTGACCCAGATATGCTGCGAGCCAGGATCACCAACGCGTTGCAGGAGAATCCAGACGAGGTCAAGCGGTTGTTCCTCAGTTGGGTCGGAACCGAGCGAGGAGAGAAGTAAGTGGCGATGAGCGGAACACGCAAGGCCGCGCTGCTGATCAAGAGCCTGGATTCCCGGACGGCCACGGAACTGCTCAAGTCCGCCAGTCCGCAGGTGGTCAAGGAGATCGCCGCGGAATTGGCCTACATGGAAGCCTCCGGCGCGGACCAGCCTCGGGTCGCCGAGGGTGCCATACGCGAATTCTCCGGTCTGCTGGCGCAGGGCACGAGGAAATCCGGCCGCGGAAAGTACGTCCAGACGATGCTGGAGACCGTCCTGGGCAAGGACCGCAGCGAGGAGGTGCTCGACCAGGTCCGCCAGATGGTCGAGGCGCGCGACCCGTTCATGCAGATCCGCTCCGTCGAGGTCGAACTGCTGGCCCAGGCGCTGGCCGGCGAGAGCGCGGGCGTGGTGGGCCTGGTGCTGTCGGAGCTGCCAACCAAGAAGAGCACTCAACTGCTGGGGCTGCTGGATGAGAAGGTCCGCTTCGAGGCCATCAGTGGAATGGCCGGCGGGGAGGACGTTCCCCCGGAGGTCCGCCTGCGCGTGGCGACGGTGGTACTCGAGCGGTTGAAGTCCTACAGCGAGGGCAAGGTCGATGCCGCCGCTCCCGTCAACACCGCCGCCCAGAAGCAAAAGAAGGAACAACAACTTCGCAAGGTCGCCGTCGTGCTCCGCGGGCTGAAGACCGAGCTCCGCGACGCCATGATCGCCACGATCGCCAAACGCGACAACGAAGCCGCCGAAGGCGTCAAGCAGTGGATGGTGATCTGGGAGGACGTGCCTTCCGTCATGGCCCGGTCGTTGCAGGAGGTGCTCCGCACCATCGATTCGCGCAAGCTGGCGATGGCGCTGGTGGGGGCCGATCCGGCCATCCTTCAGAAGATCCGCCAGAACATCTCCGAACGCGCTAGCGCCATGCTGGAGGAGGAGACGTCCCTGCTTTCCTCCCCCAAGCCCGAAGACATCACCGAGGCCAGGGAAGCGATCCTCGACACCCTTCGCGAGATCAACAACAAGGGCGAACTTCGATTTGAGGAGAATTAATCCGCGTGTCCCAGCCACTGTCCATCCAACTGCCCCGGCCCGTGCAGACCGTCCGCCTGGTCGCCGGGGAGCACGGACCGGCCGTCGCCCGCGACACCGATGCCTTTGGCCCGCGCCAAGAGGCCCGCGACAGGTCCGGCCAGACGGAAGCCCTCAAACGCCAACTGGAGCAGGCTGTCTCGGCATTGCACAAGGCCCTGGAAACCGTCACCTCGCTCCAGAAGCGGATGATCCAGGAGGCCGAAGGGCAGTTGATCGAACTGGCCTTGGAAATCGCCCGAAAGGTGCTGATGCAGGAAATCCAGGCCGAGCGTTTCCAAATCGATCCGATCGTCAAGGAAGCCCTGGCCCGCATCCCGCCGCATCAGGAAGTCAGCATGCACCTGCATCCCAAGGACCTAGCCCAGTGCCAGGCGTCGCTGGAGGCCCAGCAGTCCGGGGGCGGTGCCAATGTGCGGTACGTCGCCGACCCGTCCGTACCGCGCGCCGAGTGCGTGCTGCGGACCGCGCAGGGCATGGTGGTCTCCAGCATCGAAGGCAACCTTCAGTGCCTGGGTGAGGCCCTGACTTCCCCGGAGTGATCCATGGCGGCGGTGAACCTGGAAAAATACCTGCCCAAGCTCAAAGAAGTGGACCTGCTGCCCTGCCGCGGTTCGGTGGTGCGCGTGGCGGGGCTGACCATCGAGTCCAAAGGCCCCCCCGTGGGCGTGGGACACCTCTGCGAGATTCGCCTGGCCGATGGGCGGCGGGTCGCCGCGGAGGTGGTTGGATTTCGCAACGAATTGCGCATTCTCCTTCCCCTGGAGAGCATCGACGGAATCGCCCCCAACGACGTGGTCCTGGCCCACAGTTCCCCACGACGCATCCCCATGGGTCCGGGACTGCTGGGGCGGGTCGTCGATGGACTGGGAAGACCCATCGACGGGAAAGGATCCATCGAGGCCCGGGAATTCCGCGCGCTGGACAACATCGCTCCGCCACCGCTGAGCCGCAAGAAGATCACCGAACCGCTGGTCTTCGGCATCCGATCTTTCGACAGCCTGCTGACCTGCGGGAAGGGCCAGAGGCTGGGCATCTTCGCCGGCAGCGGCGTGGGCAAGAGCACCCTGCTGGGCGAGATCGCCCGCGTCAGCGAGGCCGACGTCAACGTCCTGGCGCTGGTGGGCGAGCGAGGCAGGGAGGTTCGCCAGTTCCTGGAGGAATCCCTCGGCCCCAAAGGCCTGGCCCGCAGCGTGGTGGTCGTGGCGACCTCGGACGCCTCGCCGGTGCTGCGCGTGAAGGTGGCCTTCGCCGCCATCGCCATCGCCGAGTATTTCCGCGACCAGGGCAAGGACGTGCTGTTCATGATGGATTCCCTGACGCGATTCGCCCAGGCCCAGCGCGAGGTCGGACTGGCCGCCGGCGAGCCGCCCACGACCAAGGGCTATTGCCCCAGCGTCTTCAGCCTGCTGCCAAAGCTCACCGAGCGGCTCGGCAGCGCCGAATTCGGCAGCATCACCGGGGTCCTGACCATCCTCGTCGAGGGCGACGACATGAACGACCCGGTTGCCGACTGCGTCCGCTCGCTGCTGGACGGCCACGTGGTGCTCTCGCGAAGGCTGGCGGAACTGGGGCATTATCCCGCCGTGGACATCCTGGCCAGCGTCAGCCGATTGATGCCGGCGATCACCACCGAACAGCACCTCCAGGCCGCCCAGCGGTTCCGGGCGATCTATGCGACCTATCAAAACGCCGAGGATCTCATCAACATCGGGGCCTTCGCCCCGGGCAGCAACCGGCGGATCGACAAGGCCGTCAGTCTCATCGACCGGGTCAACGAGTTCCTCATCCAATCGGTGGGTACGCGGTCGAGCTTCGAGGAGACGGTCAAGAGGCTCTGCGAAATCACACAGTCCTGGGAGTTCCTCATGCCTTCCGAGGAAGACCAAGACGGCGGCTCCAAGGCCGGCTCGAGCGGCGGGAGCGCTAAATGAAACGGTTCAAGTGGCCATTGCAAAGGCTGCTGGACGTGACCGCGCAGCGGGAGCTTGCCCTGCGCGCGGAGCTGTTCACCCTCTCGCGGGACATCGCCCGCCGGCGCCAGGCGATCGTGACAAGACGGGCGGCACTGCGGGCGACGCTGGCGGAACTGGACCGCCAGCGGATCGAGCAACGCATCCCGCAACAGGAAGTATTCATGGCCGCCGTGGCGACGGATGAACGGACGATCGCTCGCCTCAAGAAGAAGCTCGCCGAGATGGAGTCGCTTCGCGCGGAAAAGACGCGGCAATTCATGAAGGTCAAGGCCTCCCGCCAGACCCTGGAGCGACTGCGCGAGGAGGCCCGCCGTCGCCATCGAAAGGAGATGGAGTTGGAGGAACTGAAGCAGTTGGATGAAAGCTCGCAGATTTCCTACGTCCGTAAGGTAATGGCGGCGCACATCAGGGCCGCCTCTTAGGAGCATGAACATGTCGGCCAAGAAGATCATCTTTTGGACGGTTCTGGCGGTAGCCAGCTTCGGCGTCTCGTTCCTGCTGACGCGGCTGCTCAGCCCGCCGCCCCCGGCGACGCCGATGGAGGCCCACGCGCCGGGCCTGGAAGCCACCACCCAGCCGGAGGGCGCCCTGGGCCTGGTCGGACCGGCGCCCATGATGCCCAAGGAAAAGGAACTCGACGAACTGGTCAATGAATTACGCGCAAAACTCGCCGAGTACCGCCGCAAGGAACAGCGCCTGGAGGAGTGGGAACAACGGATTCGCCTCACGCAGCAGGACCTTCAGAAACAGGCCGAGGAACTGGAAAACCTCCGGGTCCAACTGGTGGCGCCGTTGAATGGGCTGCGCGAGGCCCGGGAGGAACTCCTGCGAACCCGCCAACTGATTCGAAAGCAGGAGAAGGCGAACCTCAAATACCTGGCCATACGATATGACAAAATGGACTCGGCCAGCAGCAGCCGGATCCTCACCGAGATGTGCGCAAACCACCAGATCGACGACGCGGTGAAACTGCTGTACTACATGACCGACCGTCCCGCCGCCAAACTGCTGGCGGAGATGCCCGACAAGGCCCTGGCAGCCAAGCTGTCGGAGATGATCAAGAGGATCCAGGAAGAAAGCTGACACCGGACCGGTGAAGTCCGGCAGAGCTAAAGACTACGATGAGTCCCTCCGAAACAAGCAACAGGCGTCCGCCGCGGACAGGCGGTCCGGGCGAGAACCCCGTGGCCGTTGCCCGCCGCGGGAGATCGGAATCCCAGGAGGCTTACTACCATGGCAGATGAAGCGGCAAATCAGGCCGGTGGAGATGCACCGAGTCCGGGCGGTTTGGCCGCCATAATCCGCCTGGCGTTGGCGGTGGTCATTGTCGCCGCCACGGCCGGGGGAGGATATTTCACAGCCAGGGCCTTCAGTCGCCCCGCCAAGGCCGAAGCAACCACCGAAGCCCCCGCCGAACCGTCGGAAAAAGGCAAGGAAAAGGAAAAGGAAGGCCACGGAAAGGAAGGCGAGGCCGGGTCCACCGGTGAGTTCAAATGCTACAAAATGGACTCGATCATCGCCAACCTCAACGAACCGCGCCTGGCCCGTTACATCCGCGCGACCGTCGTGCTGTCGATCAAGACCTCTGACTTCAAAGTGGTCGAGTCGGAGCTGGAAGCAAACAAGTCCAGGATCAAGGATTGGATGACCCGCTACCTGATGGGCTGCACGCTGGATGATGTTCGAGGGCGGGACAACCACAACCGCATTCGCAAGGAAATCCAGGCCTCCCTCAACGAACAGCTCTGGCCGAAGCAGCGCCCGCTGATCGCGGAGATCTTCTTCGAGGAGTTCAACGTGCAATGACGCTTCTGACGTCGCAATTCGACGTGCATCTCATCGGACACCTCCTGGCGGCCGCCCGCGCCCGTGGCGGGACCGGCGCGGAGGAAGCCACGATCGTCGAGTACGATTGGAAGGCCCCCTGCCGGTTTACCCCGGACCAGGTCTCCAGGCTTGAGAAGTTCGCCAAGGATATGGCCGCGTCGGTCTCGACGGCACTGGGAGAGGTACTGCGGGTCCAGACACCGATGGAATCCGCGGGCGTACGACAGCACTATGCCCCGGACCTCCAGGCCTGGCAGGGCCAAGCCGACGCCTACTGCGTCGCGCTGGCCGATGGAGAGACCCGTTGCGGGCTGGTGGCCCTGAACCGTTCCTGCGCCGCCGGATGGGTGGGACGGCTGCTGGGCGCCGCCTCCGGCGATCTGGCGGAGGTCCGGGAGTTAACCAGCGTCGAGACGGCCATCCTGTTGGACATGCTGGCCACCGTGACCGATGCGTTCTCGCAGACCTTCCAAAAGGCCGGGGGAAAGAAGCTCGCGGCCGTCTCCGGATTGCTCGAGGGCCAGGAAATCGAGGACCTGATCGGTCGGGATCCGACCAAGGATTACTGCAAGATCGCCCTGCGACCGGCTGAGGCAGACGCACAACCGATCCTGACATTCGTTGTGACCTGCGAGGCGATGGAAGGCGTCGCCGGCGGGACCAAGGGCAAGGCGGCAACCGCCTCCCCCGAGGCCGTTCGCAAGGCCGTGATGGCCTGCCTGGAGCAGGCGCCCATCGCCGTGCGAATCAGGCTGGGCGAATCGCAGGTGACGATGGGCGACCTTATGCGGCTGGAGGCCGGTGACGTGCTGCTGCTGAACAAGGGCGTGGACGAACCGGCCGAGGTGTTGGTGGAAGGACGCCCGGTCATGACGGGCTTCCCCTCCACCTGCCAGGGACAATACGCCCTGCGAATCGCCGCCCGTGTCGGCGGCGGGACCAAGAAATGACACGGAAACCACCGCTGCGGTGGGACAAGGAAGGCGTGGAACATGGCTGAGGCAACGGCAACGGAAGCCAAACAGGAGACCCGGCTGGAAGACTCGCAGGCCCCCTCCGTCGAGGCCAGGCCCGCGGAACTGCCCGAGGTGGCCGAGAAGACCGTCAAAGTACCCTCCGGACAGATCGACATCCTCCTGGACGCGGCAATGACGGTGGAGGCTCACCTGGGCCAGGCGGAGTTGAAAATCTCCGACGTTCTGCAACTGGGGCCTGGATCGGTCTTGAAACTGGACCGCCGGGCCGGGGAACCGGTGGACCTGTACCTCCGCGGCGTGAAGTTCGCCTCCGGGCAGTTGGTCGTCGTGGGCGAACAACTGGGCGTGCGAATCAAGGAAATCCTCCCGGCCGAGGGCGGCGAGAAGGGCAAGGCCAACGCATAGTAGTCGCGTCGGGCAATCCGGCCCCTTATTGACCCAACGTAAACTTTTTCGGCGCTTGTGTCGGTTTTTATCCCCTGACCGCCCTGGATTCTATTCTGTAACTGCCTGCTATTGCTCGCTGTTACGTTTGGCACGCCTTATGCAATCCTCCAGGACATGACAGGTCATCGTCCATATCCTTGCGCCTCCGCGACCGCGGTCATCGGTTGTATTGCGGCCTTGACGGTCGGGCCTGTGGGTTGTGGCGTATCCCATGCCTCTCCGGCCGCACTCCAGACAGCGACGCAACCGGTGGCGGCACGTCTTCCAACGGGCACCCAGCCCGCTTCAACTCCCTCGCCGTCGGCCGCAACGCCCCTGACCTGGACTGAGAAGGCCAGCCCCCCTCTGACGACCCTGTCGGACCATGGATCAGGCCCCCTATGGCAGATGCTGGCGGCCGTGATCGTCATCTTGGTCCTGGGCGGGTTGGCAATGGTGGTCGTCCGCAAGTTGCTGCCTCGCATCGCCCCCCGTAGTGGAAAACAAATGGCCGTGCTGGAGACCGTCTATCTGGGACCGCGAAAGGCGCTGCACCTGGTGCGGGTCGGCCAGCAGAAGTTCCTGCTGGCTGGATCGCGAGAAGGATTGACCGTCCTAGCCGAGGTGACCGACGCGATGACGGACGATTCGGAAGAGGTCCGGAAGGCTCCACATCGTGAATAAGCCACGTCATAACAAGATAAATATGCGATGGATCGCCATTCTGGCCGTCCTGGCGCCCGTCTGGTTGCACCCGGACAACGCCGTAGCACAAGAGACGCCCCCGCCGACAAAACCGTCGCCCGCGCTTCCAAGCCTGGGCGACGTGCTCAGCGCCGTGGAGAAGGCCAGCGCCACGCAGAACCCCGCCGCGGGGGCAAAGGACTGGTCGGCACCGGTGAAGCTGGCGGTGGTTTTTGGCGCCTTGGCGCTGCTGCCCAGCCTGTTGGTGATGATGACATCCTTCACGCGGATCGTGATCGTCCTGTCGTTTATCCGCCGGGCATTGACCACCCAGAGCATCCCCCCGACGGTGGCGATCGTCGGTCTGTCGCTGTTCCTGACGATCTTCACCATGTCGCCGACCTTCGGGCGGATCAACGAGCAGGCCATCCAGCCGTACCTGGCCAACCAACTCCCGCTGGAGACGGCCTTCGCAAAGGGCAGCGACCTGCTCAAGGAGTTCATTCTCCGCCAGACACGGGCCGGCGACCTTGCGTTGTTCGTGGAGTTGGCCAAAATCTCCAAACCGGCCACCATGGCGGAGGTGCCCATGCACGTGGCCATCCCCGCCTTTGCCATCAGCGAGTTCCGCGTGGCCTTTGAGATGGGCTGCCTTCTGTTCATCCCGTTCCTCCTGATCGACCTGGTGATATCGAGCATCCTGCTCAGCGCGGGGATGATGATGCTGCCCCCGGCGATGATCTCGCTGCCCTTCAAAATCATCCTGTTCGTGCTGGTGGATGGCTGGCGGCTGGTGGCCAAGACGCTGGTGGGCAGTTTCGTGTACTGAGAGGACCGCTGATGGACAGTGACTTCGCGGTGTACATCGGACGGCGGACGCTGGAAGTGGCGCTGCTGATGTCGGCGCCGGTGCTGGTGGTGACGCTGGTCGTCGGGCTGCTGACGGCGATGCTTCAGGCGGTGACCTCGCTGCGCGACATGACGCTTGGACTGGTCCTCAAGATCGCCGCGGTGGGCGCAGCGCTGCTGTTGAGCGGAAACTGGATGATCCAGATGGCGCTGAACTTCACCACTGAAGTCTTCAACCACGTGCAGACGCTGGGGCACTGAATCCATGGAATCCTGGATCGCCATCTTCCTTCCGATGGCCCTGCTGCTGGGGCGCGTATCGGGTTTCTTCGCGATTCTGCCGATCTTCGGCAACCGCGGCATCCCGATGACCGTCCGCGCCGGGGCGGCGATACTGGTGACGCTCTTTTTGGGCATGTTCACGCCGGTGACCATCCGCCCCGCGGGAGTGGGCGTCCTGGAGGCTGGGCTGATGCTGACCGGAGAGATTCTCTACGGTCTGGCGCTGGGCATGGCGATCTACCTGGTCTTCCAGGCCGTTCGGATGGCCGGCTGCATGGCCGAACGCGAAATGGGCTTTGCCACCGCCAGCATCATCGACCCGGTCACTGGGGAGGAAGGCGATGCGGTGAGCATGTTGTTTGACACGGCGTTCGTGCTGGTCTTCCTGGTTGCCGGGGGACACCGCCTGCTGCTGTCGGCCATCGCGCGCAGCTACAAAATTTTCCCGATGGGATCGGTTCCGGATCCCTCGGCCTTGACCGAGGCGGTCCTGTCCGCCGGCAGCGCCATGCTGTTGTTCGCTTTGAAACTGGCCGCTCCCATGCTGGCGGCGCTGTTGGTGCTGGCGGTGGTGATGGCCCTGCTGGCCAGGGCCTTGCCGGAGATGAACATTCTCATGGAAAGCCTGCCACTTCGTGTGGGTCTGGGGCTGATCCTTGCCGCGACGATTGTTCCGTTGATGAACAGCTTCATTACCGAACTGGCCGATTGGATGAACCGGTCCCTGACCGGTTCGCCAACCTGACGAGGCGCTATGCCGGAATCCGCTGGAGACAAGACCGAACAACCCACCCCGGAGCGGCTACAGCGGGCGCGGTCGCAGGGGCAGATCCCCAACAGCGCGGAGGTGCCTTCGGCGCTGTTGGTCCTCATGCTGCTGGTGGTCCTGGCGGTCCTGGCGCCCAGCCTCCACCGCTGGTTCGCCCTCCAGGTGCAGCAGGGGCTGTCCTTCCCGGTCGCCGCCGGAGGGGAGCGATCGGTCATCGCCTCGTTCGTCTACGCCAAGGCGGCTGAGTCGCTGTGGATCCTCGTGCCGGTCCTGCTGGTCATGGCGGGCGTCTCGGTGCTGTCCAGCCTGATGGTGGGCGGATGGGTGCTGACGGCTGAACCGCTCAAACTCGATTTCTCGCAGATCTCCCCCGTCCGTGGAATCAAGAACCTTATCTCGCTCCGCTCGCTGGTGCACCTGCTGATCTCCATGGCCAAACTGACGGTGATCCTGGCGGTGTCCTACGATTACCTTCGCGACAAGCTGGGCGTCTGCCTCCAACTGCGATGGAGCATGTCGGGGCAGATCGTCGTCGGCATCGCGCACCTGGTGTTCGGCGCGGCCTTGCGGATCGTCATCGCCCTGATGGCCATCGCCCTGCTGGACTTCGTCTACCAGCGATGGCAGTACAATCGCAACCTGCGCATGACGCGCCAGGAGGTCAAGGAGGAGCGCAGGCAGCACGAGGCCTCCCCGGAGATCCGCGGGCGCATCCGCTCGATTCACATCGAGATGGCCCGCAAGCGCATGCTCCAGGAGGTGCCCGAGGCCGACGTGGTGGTCACCAACCCCACGCACGTGGCCGTGGCATTGAAGTACGACGCGGCCACCATGCAGGCCCCCGAGGTCGTCGCCAAGGGCGCCGACCTGATGGCCGAGAAGATCAAGGAAATCGCCCGCGTCCACGGTGTGCCCACCATCCACCGCCCGCCGCTGGCCAGGACGCTCTACGCCACCGTCGAGGTCGGACAGTCCGTGCCTGAGACGCTGTTCGTGGCCGTGGCGGAAGTGCTGGCGATGATCTACAGGCTCCACAATCGGCGACGAAGATCCGCCGAGAGCGTGACGAGGCGATGAGTCCCAATAACAGCAAGGCCATCGGCGCGTCCCTGATGGACTCCGGGCATCCGGGCATGGCCCGCCTGCTGGCGCACAACGACATCGTCTTCGCCGCCTGCCTGGCGGTGGTGCTGGCGACGTTGCTGATCCCGCTGCCGACGTTCCTGCTGGACATGATGCTCTCGTGCAGCATCGCCGTGGGGCTGGCGACGCTGGTGGTCGTGCTGTCGGCGAGGGAATCGATCGAGTTTTCCACCTTCCCCTCGCTGCTGCTGCTCGTAACGCTGTTCCGCCTCTCGCTGAACGTCGCCTCCACCCGATTGATCCTGATGCACGGGGAGGCCGGAAAGATCATCGCCACCTTCGGGCAGTTCGTTGCGGGAAGCAACCTGGTGATCGGTCTGGTGATCTTCCTGATCCTGGCCGTCATCCAGTTCGTGGTCATCACCAAGGGCGCCGAGCGAATCAGCGAAGTGGCCGCGCGTTTCAACCTCGACGCCATGCCCGGAAAGCAGATGAGCATCGATGCCGACCTCAACGCCGGACTCATCGCCGAGGACGAGGCCCGCGCGCGGCGGCAGAAGATCGTGCGGGAAAGCGAATTCTACGGGGCCATGGACGGCGCCAGCAAGTTCATCCGCGGCGACGCCATCGCCGGACTGGTCATCGTGGCGATCAACCTCATCGGCGGTTTCCTCATCGGAATGACGCGGGGCATGACGGCCGCCCAGTCGATGGAAACCTACTCGATCCTGGCCATTGGCGACGGTCTGGTGACGCAGATCCCCGCGGTGATCATCTCGACGGCTTCGGGCCTGCTGATCTCCAAGACCTCCACCCAGACCAACCTCAGCCAGGACCTGGTGCGGCAGTTTTTCGCGCGCAGCCGGCCTTTGAACATCGCGGCGTTCCTGCTGGGGGCGATGGTGCTGGTTCCGGGGTTCCCCAAGGCGCCTTTCGTGGTGCTGGCGCTGGCGACGGGACTTCTGGCCCGCCGCCTGGGGCGTTACGAGAAGGAGTTGGCCAAGGCCCCGGACAAACCCAAAACCGACCTGTCCACCGACACCACGCCGGTGGAGGAACTGCTGGAGGTGGACAAGGTTTCGGTGCAGGTCGGCCCGCGTCTGATCAAGACCATCGACCCGCGCAAGAACGGAAGTCTCTCCCATCGCATCTCGCCGTTGCGGCGGAAGTTCGCCCAGCAATTCGGGCTGGTGCTTCCGCTGGTCCGCTTGCGGGACAACGTCATGCTGGACCCCAACACCTACGAAATCCGCATCCACAACCATGTCATCAGCACCGGGAGGCTCGAACCGGACAAGCTGCTGGCAATGGACCCCGGAACGGTGACCAAGCCCATTACCGGTCAGCAGGCCGTCGAACCCGTGTTCAACCTGCCGGCCCTGTGGATCCAACCCGACCAGAAGGAACAGGCGGAGTTGGCCGGTTACACGGTGGTCGATCCGGAATCGGTGCTGGTGACGCACCTGTCGGAGATTCTCCGCCGCCACGCCCACGAGCTGCTCAGCCGCGATGACGTGCAGAAGCTGTTGGACCGCCTGAGGGAGAAGCAGCCGGCGCTGGTCAACGGCGTGGTCGATCAGGCGGTCTCCTCGGGCGTGATCCACCGGGTGCTTCAGAACCTGCTGAAGGACGGCATAGCGATCCGCGACCTGACGCAGATCCTGGAGTCCCTGGGCGAGCATGGTTCCCGCACCAAGGATACGTCTCTGTTGACGGAACTGGCCAGAAAATCGTTGGTGCGGACGATCACCGAGCAGCACGCCAAGGACGGGCAGATCCTCGCCATCGTCCTGGACGCGACATTGGAATATGAATTGCGAAACAGTCTTACCAGGGAAGGCGAGAAGGAATCCATGGCCCTGCCGGCGGGAAGGGCCATGGACCTCAGCCGGCGGATCACCGACGCATGGAAGGCGGCAATGGAGCAGGGGCAGGACGCCGTGGTGCTGCTGTGCGACACCCGCCTCCGCCCGCCCCTTTCGGCGATGCTCTATCGGGCGCTGCCGCAGTTGCCCGTGCTGGCCTACGACGAGATCGCCATGGGCACGAAGATCGAGTCGCTGGCGACGGTGTCGCTACCGGTACAGCAGACCGAGCTGGTCAGCGAGGCCCGTCCCTAGAGGTTTGCGACGCAGGAACGAATGAGGACCGCGCATGCGAAGGACGGCCATACGGATGGCGGTGCTGGGGTTCTTCGGCCTGGCCGTGGCGGGCTGGGTCGGAGGAGCCTCGCCCTTGTCCTGCGCGATGAAGGCCCTGGGCGGGGCGGCGGTGATCTACGTCCTGACGACGGTGTTGATGCGCGTGATGGTCCAGATGATCGTGGACACGATGATGGAGAATCCGGGTCGTCCTCATGACAAGGGGCCTGAGACGTGAGTGAAGGCGACGCCAAGACTACCGTGGAAACGCCGCCACGCCGGGCCTTGCAGGCCCGCGCTAGCCAGGCGTATACCCATCAACTCCGCGAGTCCATGGAGGAAAAATGGATTCTCGACCACCTCCCGCTGGTGCGCCACATCGTCCAGAAGGTTGTCGCCCAACTGGGGCGCAAGTTGGACGTGGAAGACCTGATTTCCTCCGGGACCCTGGGGCTGGTCAAGGCCGCACGCGCCTACGACCCCTCTCGCGACACGGAGTTTAAGACCTACGCCTACATCCGCATCCGCGGCGCCGTCATCGACGAACTGCGAGGCAACTCCTTTGTTCCCTCCGCCGCCTATCACCAGATACGAATCGTGCAGCAGGCCTATCAGCGGTTCCTGGGCGCCACCGGCCGACCGCCCGCCGACGACGAACTGGCGGCCGAAGCTGGCGTCGCCCTGACGCAACTCTATCGCACGCTGGAGGAGGCCCGGCGGCAGCATTTCCTTTCCATTCACGGATTGAGCGATGACGCGCCAGGGCTGGCGGCGATCGTACCGGCCGACCGCGGACCGTCCCCCGTCGCCGAGGCGGAACGCAAGGAAATGCTCGAAAAGATGGCCAAGGCCATCACCGAACTGGAAGAGCGGGACCGCATCTCGCTGCTGCTCTACTACGAACGGGACCTTACCATGAAGGAGGCCGCCGCGGTGCTGGGCGTGACGGAGTCCCGCTTCAGCCAACTTCACGCCAGCGCCCTGTTCAAGCTGGCCATGAAACTCAGGAGCGAACCATGAGCCACGACACGGATTACTCGGTCCACCGGCCCGCAGCGCAGCATGAGGTGACCGGTCTGATCCCGGTGGCCCGCCAGGACGACGCCACCAAGCGTCGCAATGGGACAGCCGCCAACGGTAAGCGTCGCGGGCAACGGCCGACCCGGCGGACGCAACCGCCCCCCTCGGTCGTCCAGGAACCGGTCCAGACGCCCCAGCCCGAGGCCAACGGACAGTCTCACGAGGTGGATTGCCTGGCCTGAAGACTCACGCCAAAATGGATCAATGTGGATGAAAAGGACGATCTCAATGGTCTTGAAGAAAAACGAAGTGAGGCTGACCGATCCGTGTCGGATCGGGCAAGACGCCCCGGAAGTTCGTCCCACCGCGACGGCCTTGGCGAGGGTGATTGCCCGGGACGATGCCGGAACGACAGTTGAAGTAACCTGTTCCTGCGGAAGAAAGGTACAGTTGCGGTGCCTTTACGTCGCCGAGACCGTTCCGGCGGAAACATGAGAACGCCATGAAATGCCCAGTCACATCGGGAGACCCTGTCATGAATATGGTAAGAATCGCCGCCCTGTTCGCCACCGTCCTGACGGCGGGGGGCTGTTGGGAACAGGAGCCTGCCGTGCGAATGACCGCCCCGGCGCGGACCATCCCGGCGCGTCCTTCCGCCGCCGCGGCAGCGCCTGCCAAGCCGCCGGAGGCCGCGCCCACCGCACAGGCCCATTACCTGGCCCCGGCGACCCTGAAGGACGAAGGCGGTCGGGAGCTTCCCAACGCCACCGACTCCGCCGTCGAATGGTCCATCAAGTACGCCCAGACCAGTGAGAAGCTGCTGGCCGGCCAACGGGAAAACCAGGAACTGGCCGACAAGAACCGCGCCTTGGCCTCGCAGATCGTCAAGTTCCAGGCGGACCTGGATAATTCCCAGAAACACATCAAGGAAGCCGAAGCCATGATGCTGGAGCTGCGCGGGGAGTTGGATAAATGGAAGACCAATGTTCTGGGCTTCCGCCAGGAAATGCGCGACGCCCAGCAGGCCCAACTGGAAGCGCTTCAGAAGATTCTGCGGCTGCTGGGCGGGGAAACCCAACCACGGTTGGGGACGACTTCGGGCCCGACCGTCCCGATGGCCAAGGAGACCTCCCGTGCGCCGACGGATTGACATGGCGATGATGTTTGCGGTGGTCGTGGCGGCGATGTCCGGCTGTGGGGACAGGCAGCCGAAGGAGACATTCCGCGTCAATTCGTTCCTCAGCTCGCCGCAGGAACTGCTTGCGATGAACCGCGTGGTGTTCGTGGAGATCGGTCAGGACAGCGGCTACCCACAGGTGGCTAAGGACGCCACGGAGGCGGTCCATCGAGCCGTCGCGGCCCGCAATCTCTTCCACGTGGACGTGGTGTCGCGGGACGCCCAGGCCTGCCGCGACCTGCCCCTGGGATTGTCGGAAACGTACACCATGCCGCAGTTGATCGCCATTCGCGAGGCGCTGAAGTGCGACATGGTGCTGTTCGGGACCGTCAGCCACTTCCGCCCGCACCCGCGGATGCAGATGGGCCTCTATCTGCGCCTCCTGGACCTGCGCAGGGGGAAGCTGTTGTGGGCGGTGGACCACGTCTGGGACGCCACCGACAAGGCGACGCAAGGGCGGATCGAGGATTTCTTTGCCCTCCAGATGGGCAGCGGGTACGATCCGGTGGATTGGCGGCTGGCGCTGATGAGTCCGGTGATGTTCGAGCGGTTCGTGGCCTACGAGGCGGCCTGCACGCTGCCGGCCCGGGGCCAGGAGACATCAGCCCCCGGGACCCCGCCCACGGCAGCAGGACCCGCGATGCGGCGGCAGATGGAAGAAATCGGAAAAGGGCTGGAAAAGTTCCAGAATGTCCCTCAAGAAGTCGCGGATTCCTTCGATAATTGACCTGACGATGGAGCGATCCCCGTGCGCATAGATGGAACACATGGACTGGAACCACAGGGCCTTCCGGAAGGGCGATTGCCCGGACAGGCGGCCAAGACCCCCAAGGGCGTCGGCGACAACACCGGCGTGGACAGTTCGCAACTCCTGGCCGAACAGGCGCTTCACATCCGCGCCGCCGCCGCTGTCCCCGACATCGACACCTCCGCCGTCCAAGAGGCCCGCAAGCTGCTTCGTTCCGGCCAACTCGACAACCCCCAGGCCATCCAACAGGCCGCTCAGCGAATCCTCGATTTGGGGATCTAAGCTGGGATCACCTCGGGCGAGCTTGGCCCACAGGCCCCAATCCGGGCCCCAGACCGGAAAATCGCCTACACCCCTCCGTGCATCGGCATCGCGCGCAAGTTCCCTATCACCTGGGCGTCTTGGGATGTCGGACGTCGCGGCCTTGCGTGATGTAGATAACGTCCTCGGCGATGTTGGTGGCATGGTCGCCGATGCGCTCGAGGTGGCGGGAGATCAGGATCAGCGCCAAGGCTCGCCCGGTGGCGCGCGGATCGGCCATCATGTAGGTCAGTAGTTCGCGCAGGATCTGGTCCTTCAGCGCGTCGACTTCGTCATCGGCCAGAATCACCGAGCGGGCCAGGTCGTTATCCCCGGTCGTGAAGGCCTTGACGCTGTCGTTGACCATCTTCCGTGCCAGCACGGCCATGCGGGGGATGTCGATGAGGGGCTTCAGCGGCGGTTCCTGGACCAGCGTATGGACGTTTCCGGTGATGTTGATGGCCAGGTCGCCGATCCGCTCCAACTCGCTGTTGATCTTGGTGGCCGCCAGGATCGCGCGAAGGTCTGAGGCCACCGGCTGCCTCGTCGCCAGCATCGTCACGACCTGCTCGTCGATGTCGATCTGGAGACGGTTGAGTTCTTCTTCTTCCTTGGAAACTTCCGGGGCGTACTGTTCGTTGCGGTTGACCAGTTCGGTGACGGTCTGGTCGATCATGGCCTCGGCAATGGCGGCCATGTGGATCAGTTTGTTCTTCAACTCCCGCAGTTCCCTGTCCAATTGCGTCTCATGGTGCGTTTCCACGGTGAATCTCCCTATGGGGCCGGGGGGTTATCCGTACCGGCCGGTAACGTAATCTTCGGTCCGCTTGTCCTTGGGATTTGTAAACACCTGCTGGGTCGGCCCGAACTCCACCAGGTCGCCCAGCAGCATGAAGGCCGTCTCCCGCGAGACCCGGGCGGCCTGCTGCATGTTGTGCGTGACGATCACGATGGTATAGCGCTCGGCCAGGACGCGCATCAGTTCCTCAATGTGCCCGGTGGCGATGGGGTCCAGCGACGAGCATGGCTCGTCCATCAGCAACACCTCCGGCTCGATCGCCAGGAGGCGCGAGATGCACAGCCGCTGCTGCTGCTCGGGGGACAGGTCCAGTGCAGGGTGATGGAACTTGTCCTTGAGGTCATCCCACAGTCGCGTGGCCGCGAGGCTGGATTGCACGACGGCCTCCAGGTTTGCTCCGTGGTTCAACCCGTGCACGCGCGGCCCGTAGGCCACGTTGTCGAAGACCGACAGCGGGAAAGGATTGGGCCGCTGAAAGACCATCCCCACGCGCCGACGCAGGCGAGTGAGGTCCACGTCCGGTTGGTTGATGTCCTGGCCTTCCAGCAGGATCCGCCCGGTGATCCGCACGCCCTCCACCAGGTCGTTCATCCGATTGAAGCACCGCAGCAACGTGCTTTTTCCGCACCCCGAAGGACCGATAATCGCCGTGATGGTACGAGGGCGGATGGAGATGTGAACGTCCTTGAGCGCATGGAATTTGCGGTAGAAGAGATTCAAGCCTGACGCCTGAATTATGAAGTCCACGCTCCGATCCTATCCAAAATGCCCGGTGATGTAGTCTCCCGTCCGCTGGTCGGCGGGATTGGTGAACACCTGCGTGGTAATCCCCACCTCCACCAACTCGCCCATCAGGAAAAACGCCGTCCGATCCGACGCGCGTGCCGCCTGCTTGGTGTTGTTGGTCACCAGCACCACGCAATATCTAGATTTCAGCTCCGCCAGGGCGTCCTCGATCTTGGCCGTGGAGATGGGGTCCAGCCCGGAACAAGGTTCGTCGAGTAACAGCACCTCCGGCTCCAGCGCCAGCACCCTCGCCAGGCAGAGGCGCTGTTGCTGCCCGCCGGAGAGGTTCGACGCCGCTTCGCCCAGCCGGTCCTTGACCTCCTCCCACAGGAACGCGCTGCGCAGGCTTGACTCGACCAGTTCGTCCAGACGGCTGCGATCCCGCACCCCCGCCAGTCTGGGACCATAGGCGATGTTGTCATAGATCGACCACGGCAACGGGATGGGGACGGCGTAGACCGTGCCCACCCGACGCCGCAGCGCCGCGACGTCCGTGGATGGATCGTAAATATCCCCGCCATCCAGCAGGATCCGCCCTGTGTGACTGAAATCATCATTGAGGTCGTTGAGGCGGTTGAGGCTGCGCAGCAACGTGGTCTTGCCGCTGCTGGCCGGACCGATGATCGCCAGGCGCTGGCGGGGGTAGATGGATAGATGGATGTTCTTCAACGCCGCCTGGGCGCCGAAGAAGGCGCTGAAATCCTCCACGACGATCTTGGCCTGGTGGGAACCGGTCTCCATCGACGTGGCCCGCCTGGTAACTTCGCCTTGTGAGGTCGCGCCATTCATCCGTTCAATTCGCCTTGGCTATGAATCTTCGCATGATCCAGTAGGCTGTCAGGTTGATCGCCAGGATCGCCACGATCAGCACCGCAGCCGTCGCATAGGCCATGTCCATGGAGATGCCCTCGCGCGACAGGGTATAGAAGTGCAGCGCCAGGGTCCGGCAGGACCCCAGCAGCGACGGCATGCGCAGCGCCGAACCGGCCGTCAGCATCAACGCGGCCGTCTCGGAGATGCTCCTGCCCACCGACAACACGATCCCGGTGGTGATCCCCGGCAGCGCCGAGCGGACCACCACGTGCGTGACCATCTGCCAGCGGGTGCTGCCCAGCCCGTAGCTGACCTCCCGGAAAGACCAGGGCACCGCGCGGATGGCCTCCTCGCTGGTGCGGATGATCGTCGGAAGGACCATCAAGGCCAGCGTCAGCGCCCCGGAGAGCACCGACAGCCCCAGGCCCAACGCGATGACGAAGAAGGCGAATCCGAACAATCCGAAGATGATCGAGGGAATCCCCGCCAGGCAATCGGTGCCGAAGCGGATGACGGCTGTCAGACGCCCCTTGCGGGTGTACTCGGTGAGGTAGATCGCCGTCACCACGCCGATGGGCGCGGCGATCAGGACCGCCAGTCCCGTCACCGCCAGCGTGCCCACGATGACCGGAAAGACCCCGCCCTCGCGCCCCATCTTTTCCGGGGAGCGGCTGAGGAAATCCCAGGTCACGTGCGGTAACCCGTGGGCAAGCACGTGGCCGATGATGAAGGCCAAGACGGCAATCGAAACGGCCGTCAGTAACCACAGGAAGACTACCACCAGGCGTTGGGTGATAGCGGGCGAGAGCCTCATCTAGCACCCGCCTTCCCCGCCCGCTTGCTCGAAACCGCAAGGGCGAGGGTATTAAGGATCATGATGATGACGAACAGGATCACGCCCGTGGCGAACAGGGCCGCGCGGTGCTCCCCGGAGGCGTAGCCCATCTCCAGGGCGATGTTACTGGTCAGGGTCCGCACGGGGTCCAGGATGCCATGCGGCAGGTCCAGCGGGTTGCCGGCCACCATGATGACGGCCATCGTCTCCCCAATGGCACGCCCCATGCCCAGGATCATCGACGCCAATATCCCTGACTTGGCGGCCTTGAGTATGACCATGTAAGTGGTCTGCCAACGCGTGGCGCCCAGAGCGATGGACCCGTCTCGATAGGAACGGGGCACGGCCCGCAGGGCGTCCACCGAGATGCTTGTCACCGTCGGAAGGACCATGATCCCCAGGACCACCGATGCCGCCAGGACCGATAGGCCCGGGCCTCCCAGGTGCTGGCGTATCCAGGGAACCAGGATCATCGCGCCCATGAATCCATAGACCACCGAGGGGATGCCCGCCAGCAGTTCGATGGCGGGCTTGAGGACCCCCACCAAGCGCCGCGGGCAAAACTGAGTCAGCACCACCGCCCAGCTAAGGCCCAACAGACCGCCGATAATCATCGCTCCCAACGTCACGGCCAGGGAACCGACAATCATCGAGAAGATGCCGAAGTGGCCCTCCAAGGGATACCAGTCGCGGGACAGCAGGAAATTTTTCAGCCCCACCCGCGCGATAACCGGCAGGCCTTCCTTGAAGATGTAGGCGGTAATCAACGCCAGCCCGGCGATGCCCGACATCGCCACCACCGCCAGGACCACGCTGATGATTCTCTCCCGCTTCACTGGACCTTGACCAATCCCTCGGATTCCAGCAGACGCTGGCCCTCCGAGGAGAGCACGAAGTCGATGAACCTTTGCGCCTCCGGACGACAAGCCCCTCTGACCACAAACAGGAAGGGCCTGACCAATGGATATTGCCCGGAGGTCACCGCCGAGGTCGAAGGGGCCACCCCGTCGATGGACAGGCACTTGAGGCCCCCCGACAGCCCCAGGGACATATAGCCGATGGCGCCGGGGTCACCGCGGACCAGTTCCTTGACGGCTCCGTTAGACTCCTGCGTCAACGCCGAGCGGGCCACGCGGACTTTGTCCATGACCAGCTTGGTGAAAGCCTCGCGGGTTCCGGAACCTTCTTCCCGGCTGATGGGACGGACCTTCATGTCCCGCCCGCCCACGTCCCGCCAATTGGTGATCTTTCCGGAAAAGAGGTCCTGAATCTGCTGGCGAGTGAGTCCGTCGATGGGATTGTCTTGATGGACCACCACCGCCAGACCGTCACGGGCGATGACGATTCCCTTGTAGAGCTTGGTCTCCTCCGCCGACAGGGAACGGGAGCATGTGCCGATATCGGCGATGCCGGTAGCCAGGGCCTGGATACCCGCCGTCGAACCTCCGCCCTGGACGTCGATTTCGAGGTCAGGGGCCTTTTTATGAAGCTCGCCCGCCAGTAGTTCCGCGAAGGGTTGGATGGAAGTGGATCCCACGACATTAACCGTCCTCTGGGAACGGTTCTTGCAGCCGGGGCATCCCACCGCCACCAACGCCACGGCCAGGCAAAACGTCGGCCATATCCTCTTGAGACACCAATCCATTTTGTCTCGGCGCCAGTCTAGCTGACCTGTTCTAATGGCCGGTTCCTCCCTGTACGGGCATACATAATCGCCGAGGAGGAGACCTGTCAAGGTTCACCGCGACCTTATGCAACCTATTAATTAATCCAGCCCCGCCGGCACGCCCACCTGGCTGGTCCGGGGCACCGTGGATGGTCAAGCCAGGGCAATGGGCCGCAAGCCTAGAGTGGAGGCAAGGGGATATTTTGGTTGACGGAACCAGCAGGCTTTCTATAATTCGTTCCAGCAACCAAGGCCACCACAACTGAAGCGCTGGTCGAAGGGTCGGTATCCGGACCCTCTCCCCAGTGTTGTAAGGGTATGTGTTGCCTTCTCGGACCGGCAAGAGCTGGCCGGGACAGTTCGGTGGTTTGACTGGGAAGCGGTAGTGTGAGCGTACGCAATGGATCGGACGTGGTACCGTTGGAAGCTTCAGGCCTGGAGTCGCAAGACGTGATCGAGTGCCTGATTAAAGGCCAAGCCGGTGTTTTGGCTTAGGCCCAAGATGGCTCCGCCTCATGCCGAGGCCCGGGATGGAGCGTTCCGTTCCGGAAGGAACCGCAGCGGAGTGCCGCCTGCGCGCCCCAGGGCGCCGGGCAGCTAAATAGGCCGGATTCTCCGGTCCGCCGCGGGCCAGACCGTGCCGCGGCATGAAAAGTGGGCGAAGCGACCCACTTTTTTTGTCGCCTCGCCGAAGTGGAGCTTAGAGAAACGAATTGCGCTGACAGGCGTAAGGAATGCCATGAACCAGGAACTGCTACGACTCGTCGACGGGCTTGCCAGGGACAAGAACATCGACAAGGAGACGGTGTTTGAGGACCTGGAAACGGCCATGCTTTCGGCCATCCGAAAAGCCAACGCCGACTCGGAAGACAGCACCGTCTCCATCGACCGGCAAACCGGGGAGATCACCTCCACCGTCCATGGCAAACCCATGAGCGTTCGGGACTTGGGGCGAATCGCCGCTCAGACGGCCAAGCAGGTCATCATCCAGCGAATCCGCGAGGCGGAACGAGGCAGCATCTACGATGAGTTCATGGAGCGACGCGGGCAGATCGTCACCGGACGAGTGGCTCGCTGGGAGGGCGGGTCGTTGATCGTGGACATCAGCAGGACCGAGGCCGTCCTGCCCAAGGGCGAGCAAATCCCCGGCGAGTCCCATCTTCCGGAGGAACGCATCCGCGCCATGATCCTGGACGTCCGCGAACAGCCCAGTCAGGTCAAGGTCATCCTCTCCCGCACGCACCCGGACTTCATCGTGGCACTTTTTGAGCTGGAAGTGCCCGAAGTGGCCGAAAAGATCATCGAGATCAAGGCCATAGCCCGCGAGGCGGGCTATCGGACCAAGGTCGCCGTCGTCAGTCTCGACCGCAAGGTCGACGCCGTCGGCGCCTGCGTGGGCATCCGCGGCAGCCGCATCAAGAACATCGTCGAGGAACTTGGCGGAGAGAAGGTCGACATCGTGTCCTGGTCGGATTCCTCCAAGGTGCTCATCGCCAATGCGCTCAAGCCGGCTGAAGTCGCCGAGGTCGCCTTGTGCTTTGAGTTGAATTCCGCCACCGTGGTGGTCACGGAGGATCAGCTCTCCCTGGCCATCGGAAAGCGGGGCCAGAACGTCCGCCTGGCGGCCCAGTTGACCGGATGGGACATCACGATCCTCACGCCCAACGAGTTCAACGCCGGACTGGACGCCCTGGAGAAAACCCTTCGCGGCGTAGTGGGCGTCGATTCCGCCATCGTCGACAAGGTCATCGCCCTGGGCATGGTCAGCGTGATGGACGTGGAGGAAGTCGGTCCCGACCCGCTGGTCAACGAGTTGAGCCTGGACCGGGAGATGGCGCAAAAGATCGTCGTCACCTGCGCCGAGTCGGCCAAGCGGATCTCCGAACAGCAGGCCGCCGAACGCAGAGCCGCCTCCGCCAAGACCGCCCCGCTCGATGTGTCCCCTCCGCCCCTTGCCGAAGAACCCCCCGCACCAACGGCAGGACCGGACGACGCGCAGCCGCCCGGAGAGACCGCCGCGGCGACTCACGCCGACGGGGGCGGCGACGTGGCCCCGGGGGCGAGCGGAGAAGGCTCAAACGTCCCAGCGGATCCCGCAATGACCTGACAACAGATAAGGAGAATCGGCCTGGCGTACTCGCCGATTCCCCCCGAAGTGCGAAAGATCAACAGGAAGCCCGCCGCGGCGGGCTTCGAATTGCCGGGAGGTTTCCTTGGCAACGCGAGTCTTTGAGCTTGCCCAAGAGTTGAGCGTGACCAGCAAGGTCATCCTTGCCAAGTGCCGCTCCGAAGGCTTGGACATCAAGAATCACATGACGACCCTATCGGCGGGGCTGGAGGCCACCATTCGCGAGTGGTTCAGCGAAAGCGCCGCCTCCACCGCCGTCGAGACGTCCGAACACGTGGACCTTCAGACCGCGCGGGAGGAGGCCCGCAAGAGTCGCCGCCGCAAGAAGGCCATCGAGCCTGCCGCACCCGTTGAGGAGACGCCCCAGCCCACCGAGCAGGAAGTCCCCTCCGCGCCCGTAACCATCGTCGAGGCGTCCCAGGCAGACGACGCCACCGAGCCGCAAGCCCCTCCGGACGCCTCCGTGGCGCCTGTGGTGGAGCCGCCTCCCACCGATGTCGCCGCCCAAGCCCCCTCCACCGTGGAGGCTGAACCTCCCGCCAAGGCGGCCCGGCCGCCCGTTGAAGACGGAAAGGAAACCAAGCCCCCAAAACCCGCGGAGATCAAACCCGCCGGACCACAACTGGTCCCGCGTCCCGCCGTGCTGCGAGGACCGCGCGTGGTGCGGATCGAGAAGCCCGACATTATCCGTCGCCCTGTCCGAAGGCCCCCGCCTATCGCCACCGGACCCCAGGCGCCCAGCGTGGCGCCCCCTCCGGGAAGCCGTCGCGTCAAAGGCCCGGTCACCGATTCGGACGAGGACAAGACCGACCAGAAGAAGGGCAAACGCCGCAGCACCCGCCGCCACGTCGGAAGAACAGCCGGCAGTGGCGAAGGCGTTCGGGAATGGCGCGATCAGGACTTGGCGGAACGGTCGCAGCGCCTGGCCGCAGCCACCGGAAGCGGGCTTCGCCGTCACCGCGCCGCCATGTCACAACAGAAGGCCGCGGAGTTCCACCCCGGCGCCAAGGTCGGGCCGGTCGAGGTCCAGGAACCACTGACTGTCCGCTCCCTTTCTGCCGCCACGGGTATCAAAACCTCCGACATCATTCGCAAGCTTATGGCCATGGGCGTGATGGTCACGGCCAATCAGACCATCGCCCCGGAGACCGCAGAGACACTCCTTCTGGACTACAACATCGAGCTGGTCATCCAGCATCCCAAGACCGCGGAAGAGGAGCTTCAGGCCCGCCTGGAGTCCCGCCCCGCCGGTCCGCTGGAGCCTCGCGCACCGGTGGTGACCTTCCTGGGCCACGTGGACCACGGAAAGACCTCGCTGCTGGACCGCATCCGCAACACCATGGTGGCCAAGGGCGAGGCCGGAGGCATTACCCAGCACATCGGCGCATATCGCTACGACGACGGCGACAAGCACGTGGTGTTCCTGGACACTCCCGGTCATGAGGCCTTCACCGCCATGCGGGCGCGCGGGGCCAACATGACCGACGTGGTGGTGCTGGTGGTGGCCGCCGACGACGGCGTGATGCCCCAGACCATCGAGGCCATCAGCCACGCCAAGGCCGCCGGAGTGCCCATCGTGGTGGCCATGAACAAGATCGATCTGCCCAACGCCAACCCCACGCGCCTCCTGGGGCAGTTGGCCGAGCAGGGGCTCAACCCGCGCCAGTGGGAAGGCAACGTCGAGGTCATCGAGACCAGTGCCACCACCGGCGCAGGGATCGACAAGCTTCTGGAGACCCTCAGCCTGGAGGCGGAACTACTGGAACTGCGGGCTGAAAAGGACGCCCCCGCCAGCGGATTCGTCATCGAGGCCCACATGGACAGCGGTCTGGGCGCCGTGGCCCGCCTGCTTGTCCGCAACGGAGCGATTAAGGTTGGCGACATCCTGCTGGCCGGAAGCGGGTATGGACGCGTGCGGCAAATGACCGACGACCGGGGACGGACGCTCTCCCAGGCCGGTCCCTCGACCCCCGTGCAGGTCTCCGGTCTGGACCAACTCCCGCAAGCGGGCGACCGTTTCTATGTCGTCGAAAGCCTCGAGCAGGCCCGCATGGTTGCCGACGACCGCCGCCAGATGGTCCGCGCGCGGTCCCTGGCCAGCGGACGGCAGGTCACGCTGGAAAACCTTCTCAGCAAGATACAGGCCGGGGAGACCAATGAACTGGCGATCATCCTCAAGGCCGACGTCCAGGGAAGCCTGGAGGCATTGATCAGTTCCCTGGGCAAGCTGGGTTCCGACGAGGTGAGCCTGCGGATCCTTCACGCCGCTGTCGGCGGCATCACCACCGGCGACGTCACGCTGGCGGAAGCCTCCGGGGCCTTCGTCCTGGGCTTCAACGTCGTCGCCAATTCCGCCGCGAGGATCCTGGCGGAAACCGAGGGCGTGGACATCCGCCTCTATCGGATCATCTATGACCTGCTGGAGGACGTCCGAAAAGCCCTTGCCGAAGGCCTGGCCCCCGAGATACGCGAGGAAATCGTCGGACGGGCGGAGATCCGCCAGATTTTCAAGGTATCCCGCCTGGGAACCGTCGCCGGCTGTTATGTCACCGACGGGCAGGTCGCCCGAAACGCCAAGGTTCGTATCATCCGCAACAACGTCGTGCTGGAGGATGGTCGCGGTCTGGACAGCCTCAAGCGGTTCAAGGACGACGCGCGGGAAGTCCGGGCGGGTCTAGAGTGCGGATTGAAGGTCTCCGGGTATGACGATGTCAAGGAAGGCGACGTCCTCGAATTCTACCGGCAGGTCGAGGTCGCCCGGAAGCTATAGGCGGCAGGTGGATACACGGCCATGACTACCGTCGTGGGGCTGCTTCACCTGAGGCTGGCCATTCCCCTGGCCATGAGCTTGAAGGACAAGCGCCGGGCGGTGAAGGGTTTCAAGGACCGCCTTTCCGCCGGGCATAACGTCTCGGTGGCGGAGGTGGGCGGGTTGGATGACCGCCGCCTGGCCGTCCTGGCCGTGGCGATGGTGGGCAATGAGAAGCGATACATCGAAGGCGCCTTGCAGGCGATCGTCAACGCCGCCTCCACCCACCGCGACATGATCCTGCTGGACCGACAGGTGGAATGGCTGTAAGCGGCCCGCGCGGGCGCCGGGACAAACAGTATCCGCGTCGCGGAAGGTTTGTTATGAGTCGCAGGACACAACGAGTCGCCAGCTTGATACGGAACACCATCGGGCAACTGCTGTTGTCGAAGATCTCCGATCCGAGGATCGATCCGGCCAGGACCTCTGTGACGCGAGTGGAGGTGTCCGAGGATCTCGCCGGCGCCAAGGTCTATATCTCCGTGGTCGGCACCGAGGCCAAGCAGCGGCTGGCCGTGCAGGCCTTGCGTCACGCCGCCGGATACATCCAAGAACTGATGGCGCGGCAGATCCAGCTTCGCAACACGCCGCTGCTGGACTTTCAGACCGACAAGAAGTTCAAGGAAACCCTACAGACCCTGGCGATTATCGACGAGGCCATGAGGGAAATCCGCCACAAGGAGGGCTCCGGCGACCTCGAGGCGTCGCCGGAAGGTGAGGAAGCCGAAGAATAGGACGCCCCTGGCATGAAAAACATCAAGACCTACACCCGAAAAATCCGCAAACTGCTCGGACCGCTGCGAAAAGTGTCGCTTGCGCCCATGCCCCCCGGTCCCGAAAGAGTCCTGGCGATGCTGCGGGGCATCCTCCAGGCAGATGCGACTCGCAAGCAGGCCCAACACGTCCTGGAAGCCTTTCTGGAAGAATATGTCGATCTCAACGAGCTGCGCGTCTCCCCCAGCAAGGACACCGTCGACTGCATCGGCAGGGACTTCCCCAACGTTCGCCAGAAGATCGATGCCATCTCCACCGTCCTGAACAACATCTTTCTGCGCGTCAACAACATCTCCCTGGATTATCTCGACGAACTGCCCAAGCGCGAGCTTCGCCGCCATCTGGCGGAACTGGGCCTGGAACCCTATGCCGCGGCCTACACGGTCTTGACGGTCTGTGGTCATCCGGCGATTCCGGTGGATTGGACCCTGGCGGGCTGTCTGGAAATCGACGGCTGCGTGAAACCCAACAGTGACGTCGGAGGGGTGCAGGCCCTGCTGGAACGGATCATCGCGCCCAAGGAAGTCCCGGCTGCCTGCGAGGCGCTGAAGGCTTATGCCGAGAAGCAGGGCAAGGCCTACGCCAAAAAGTTACGTCCAGCCCCGCCCCCTCCGCTATCGGCCAAACCGGAACCCTTTGTTCCACCGGCGCCTTCCATGCCCGCCGCGGTCACGCCACCGGGCAAGGCCCCGCCACCGACGGATAAAAAGCCCCAGAAACCTTGGGCCAAAGGGCTTAAGGCCGCCAAGGCATCGGGGAAAGCAAGGCCCTCCGCGCCCGTCGTCCCACTGGCCAAACCGAAAGCCAAGGTCTCCCGCGGGAAAGCCCCCCTCCGAAAGAAAACCTAGAAAAGGCACACCAATGTCCCAACAAGCCAACGCCAGGAAGCTGGTCCTGGGAATCCCCAAGGGTTCCCTCCAGGAAAGCACGCTGGACCTGTTCGCCAGGGCCGGCTACTCCATCTCCGTTTCCTCGCGGAGCTACATGCTTGGCTTCGACGACGAGGAGCTTTCCGGCATGATGTTCCGCGCGCAGGAGATGAGCCGCTATGTCGAGGACGGGGTTCTGGACGCCGGGCTGACCGGTTACGACTGGATACTGGAAAATAACTCCGACGTGGTGGAGATCGCCGAGCTGGTCTACTCCAAGCAGCAGCTTCGTCCGGTCAAGTGGGTGCTGGCCGTGCCGGAGGAAAGCGCCGTCCGCAAGGTCGAGGACCTCGACGGAGGGATCGTCGCCACGGAACTGGTCAACTACACGCGGAACTACTTCGCCAAACGCGGGCTGAAGGTAAAGGTGGAGTTCAGCTACGGGGCGACGGAGGCCAAGGCCCGGTTGCTGAGCGGCATCGTGGACGTCACGGAGACCGGCAGCAGCCTGCGGGCCAACGGCCTGCGGATCATCGAGACGCTGCTGACCTCCTCCACGCGATTCATCGCCAACAAGCAGGCGATGGCGACCGAATGGAAGCGGCGGAAGATCGAGAACATCGCCCTGCTGCTCAAGGGCGCCATCGAGGCCCGCGAGAAGGTCGGGCTGAAGATGAACGTGCCTCGCGAGAGCCTCGATGCCGTCACGCGCCTCCTGCCGGCGGAGAAGTCCCCGACGATTTCCTCGCTGCTGGACCCCCAGTGGGTGGCGCTGGAGGTCATCCTCGAGGACAAGGTGGAGCGCGACCTGGTACCCCAGCTCAAGGCCGCCGGTGCGACCGGCATCATCACCTACCCGCTGAATAAGGTCATCCCCTAACGTGTTGCCTCTGGTGCGACGGACATTGCCCGCACGATGTGTCTTTCACGCATCGGCCTGGCTGGTGCTGGCCTTGGCGACGATCGGTTGCGGACCGCGGGCGGGTCAACCAACACCCGCCTCAGGCCCCGCGGCCAAACCACTGCTGGACGAGAAGGCCACCACGGAACTGGACGCCCTTGGCCCGCCCATCGCCAAGCCCGCCAACCCTCCCGGGGCCGGGGATCTGCCCCCCTCGATTCAATTGACCGTCCTGGAGGCCGAGAGGCACATCGGACGCAACGAGTACCCCCGCGCGGTAGAGTTGTTGGAGCAGGCCCTGCCCAAGGCCCCCGATCATCCCCGCCTCCGCAAGTCGCTGGGCCTGGCGTACCTGGGCGCCTCGAATCGGGCCAAAGCCCTGGAAAACCTCACCCAGGCCGCCAAGGTCGCCCCCGATGACCTGATGCTTCAGTTGCTCATCGGCCAACTACACGCCTCTGCGGAACAATACGACCAGGCCATCCTCGCCCTGCGGACGGCTTTGGCCTGCTCTCAGGCGACGAGCGAGGAACCCTTGTCCGCCGAAACTTTGTTCAGTCTTGGCGAGCAGTTGGCCCAGCAAGGATATACAACGGCTGCGCTGGAATGCTACACCAGGCTCTATGACTGGATCGACCGCTACGGCCGGAAGTATTCCGCGCGCCCTCGCCTGCGGATGATCGTCCTTCGACCCGAGGGACTGCTGGCGCGTCGGGGAGAGTTGCTCATGCACCTGGGGCGGTACGGCGAAGCAGCCACCGTGCTCCAGCAGGCTTATTCCCGCGACCGGACCAACACCGCCACCGCCAAGTCGCTGTTTGGCGATTACATCGCGATGAGAGACCACCCCGCCGCCGAGAAGCTGCTGGCGGACCTGGCGGCTGAACCGTCGCAGCAAGGGCAATTGGCCGGACTCGCCGAGGAGCTTTGCCGTTCCTCCGCCCAGGCGACTATGCCGGGGCGCATCTGGCGCGCCTGCCAGAAGGCCGGGTATTCCGGCGGCGAGCTGGCGGTGGCGATGTCCCAGGCCGCGCGGCAAATGGGCGCCGCGCGCGAGGCCGCCGCGATCATCGACTCGGCCATCCAGAAAAATCCCGGCGACATCGATGTCGGATGCTTCGTCGCCGAGCAACGTCACCGGGAAGGCAAGACCGACCAGGCTTTGGAACAACTGGCCAGGCTCCTGGACGCCAATCCGCTGGCCGGGCCTGACGTGCGGGATGTCGTCGAGGCAATCGCCGCCACCGGTTTGGCCGATGACTTTGAGCGGAAGTTCGCCCAGCGCGCCGGCGTGGCGGAATCTCCCATCCGCCACGGCCTATATTGCGTGCTGGGACAGTTGGCCCAAGCCAGGGATCGGTTGGCCCTGGCGGAAGAATATCTGACCCAATCCCTCTCCGCCAATGAAGGCTTCCTGCCCGCCTACGAGACCCTGGCGGACTTCTACCTGGCCGACAAGCGGCTGGACGATGTCGACAAGTTGCGAAAACAAGTGGAGCAGGCTGCCAGAACGGCTCCACAGATTGCTTTCTTTGCGCCTTACCTGGCGGGCAAAGTGGCCCTGGAGCGAGGGCTCGCCCGAGCGGCCGTCGAGGCCCTGGAAAAGGCCGGCGCGCTCAATGAGGAATTCCCACCGACACTGCTGTTGCTGGGCGAGGCGTACGCCTGTCTCGGCCAGGACGCCAAGGCCGCCGAGGCATACCTGGAAGCCTCGGCGCTTTTGCCCGACGATGTCGATATCCTTCGAGAGGCCTTCGACCGATTCGTCGCCATTCATCAGTGGGAACCCGCCAGGCAAGTCGTCGCCCGTGCGTTGGAGGCCGATCCCAACGACGTCACCGGCCAGTGCATGATGATGGAGCTTCTGGCACAGACCGGCCAGCGCGAGGAAGCCCAGAAACTCCTGCGCCGCCTTGGGCAACAGGCCGGAGACGACAAGCAGGTTCAGTTGCTGACCGTGCGGGCGGAACTGGACTCCATCAAAGGCATGTTGTTCCGACGGCAGTTTGACCGCGCCTCGCAGCGACTCAGGGAAATCGCCGCCAAGAACCCCGCCAACAACAAGCCGCTCCTGGTCCTTGCCGAACTGCTCAGCCTCGTCGGTCTGGACGACCAGGCCGCCGAGACGCTCCAGCAGCTTCACCGCGACTGGCCCGCCCATGGCGCAATCGCGCGGGCCTACGCCGCCGCTCTGCTGCGAGCCAACCGCAATGACCAAGCCGCCGAGGTGCTCCAATCCGTCCTGGCCGAAAACCCCGAGGACCTCTCCGCGCGGCGATGGCTCCTGGAGGCCCTGGAGAAACTCAAGCGATTCGACCGGGCCGCGTTTCTGGCCCGCCAATGGATGGCAGAAACCAAGGATGCCAACGCCCGGAATTGGTACCGCCTGCGCCTGCTGAACTTCTGCGAATTGGCGGAGGACTTCTCCCAGGCCCAGGAACTGCTCGACGATTGGCTGACTCAAGACATCGACTCTTCCCTGCGCACAACCCTACGGACCACCAAGGCGCAGCTCTATGGCAAGGCCGGGCAACACGACCGGGCCGCTGAGTATTGCCGTCAATGGATCCAGCAGTCGCCGCCCGATGATCTGACCCCCCGATTCCGCCTCCTGGCTGCCCTGGCTGAAGGCAAGTCCTACGAGGCGGCCCAGGAGCAGTTGGCCCAGTGGTCGGCGGAAGATACGGACAACTCCCTGGCCTTCCGCGAGGCCCGCATCGACCTGTTCGGCCAGGCCGGACAGATCGAAACCGCCGCGGCGACGGCCAAGGATTGGCTGAAGGAGTCGCCCTGGGCCTTGCCGCCACGACGATCGCTGGTGGCGGTACTGAGCCGCGCTGGGCAGTATGACAAGGCCGTGAATTTGATCGACGGATGGCTGGCCGATCTGCCCACTGTCATCGAGTCCCTGGCGAGGACTCCATCGGCAAGTACCCAGGCATCCAAACCCGCCCGCGGCCCCACAACACAACCGGCATCGTCAACACGACCGGCCGAGACGGCCACGCAAACATCCCAGTCCCAGCCGCAAGGCGTCCCGTCGGTTTCCCCGACGGCCACGAGCCGCACCGCGACCAGCCAGGCCTCGCGTCCAACGACCACCAGCAAGCCCACCGAGGCCATGCGGAAATTGGAGGCGCAGGCAAGCATCTCCTGGTGCCGCCAGACCGCCCTGGGCCTGCTGCTGATGCAGCGACAGTACGACCTGGCACTGCAACGCGCCAGGCAGTACGCGGCCTTGGAACCCAACGAACCCGAATTCCTCAACGTCCAATCCACCTGCCTGGCGGAGATGGGCAGACCACGGGATTCCATCGCCCTCCTGGAGACCGTCCTGGCCGCCAACCCCCAGGAGAGCGGGCTGAAGAACAACCTGGCCTACAACTACGCCGAAGCGGGCGTCAACCTCGCCCAGGCCGAACAACTCATCCGCGAGGCCCTGGCGACGCGCGGCGAGGAACCCGCCTACCAGGACACGCTGGGGTGGGTGCTCTACAAACAAGGCCGGTTGGCCGAGTCGGCCGCGATCTTTGAGGGCATGCTCCAGGCCGGCCGGCGGGACGGACCGGGCTACGCGCTGATGTACGATCACGCCGGTGACGTGCTGTATCGCCTGGGGTGGACGGACCGCGCCGCCTCGCGATGGGCCAAGGCGTTGGAACTGGCCAAGTCCGAAAAGATCCCCAATTCCGAGACGCAACAGATCCTTGGCGCCACCCCGGGCAAGATCGAAGCCTTCCACGGCGGCAACACCCCCGCCGTCGCGCCGCTGGGCCAAGGCGTGCAACCGAGCGACGAGTAACGACTGAACCACCCACGGAGATGTTGAGATGTCCGGACATTCCCACTGGGCAAAAATCAAGCGATCCAAGGCCTCCACCGACGCCCGGAGGGGCAAGGAGTGGAGCAAGCTGGCCCGCCGCATCATCGTCGCGGCCAAGGGCGGCGGCGGAAACCCCGATGAAAACCTCTCGCTGCGCTATGCCATCGACGAGGCCCGCGCCGCCAACATGCCCAACGACACCATCGACAAGGCCATCAAGAAAGGCACCGGCGAGCCGGGGGCGGAAAACTACGAGTCGGTGATGTACGAGGGATTCGGCCCCGGCGGGGTGGCGTTCCTGGTCGATTGCCTAACCAACAACCGCCAGCGCACCGCCCCGGAGATGCGGAAGATCTTCGAGCGGGCCGGCGGACAGCTCGCCTCGAGCAACGCCGTCGCGTGGATGTTCCAGCAGAAGGGGCTGTTTATCATTGCAGCGGAGGCAGCCGGCGAGGACACGCTGATGGAGCTGGCCCTGGAACTGGGCGCCGACGACGTGACGGCCGAGGGGGATGCGTTTGTGTTGACGTGCGCGCCGGCGATGTTCAGCAAGGCCAAATCCGCCCTGGCTGCCGGGAACATCCCCACCATCTCGGCCCGGGTCGCCATGATCCCCTCCAACACCATCCCCGTCGGCGCCGACAAGGCGCCGCAGGTCCTCTCCCTGGCCGAGGCTCTGGAGGAACACGACGACGTCCAGAACGTCTACGCCAACTTCGACATCCCCGAGGAAGTCCTGGCCAAGATCGCCAAATAAGGTGGAACATCATGACGAGAAAAGATTTCGCGACAATCGCGGTACGAATCCTGGCGCTGTACACCCTTGTCCAGGCATTACCGATGCTTGGCTGGATGATGCACAATACATTTCAATACCTGGACAACCTATTCCATGGAAGATTGGAAAAGGCGGAGATATTCCTTCCCATGCTGGATCCACAGTTACTGGCGTTTACCATTTTGATTGCAACCTCGGCGATTCTGTGGGGCATGGCCGAGGCTATCGCGACGCGTATCGTGCGGGCCTGCGCCGCTAATCCGGAGGTTTTGTCCGGCCCCACCGGAAGCTTTGATCAGCATGGGGCCATGGTCGTTGGTTCGGTGCTGGTGGGTCTGTACCTCCTGGTGCATTCCATCCCGAGTATCGTACTTGAGGTCGGTTGGCTTCTCCACCGTGAACAGCCACTCGCTGCACCGCGGCGACCCATGGTGTATATGGTGGCCTATCTGATCCAGTTTGTCATCTCGCTGTGGCTGATCCTTGGGGCAAGGGGCCTTGTCGCCCTCATCGGCCGCTTCCGAACGGCGGGGAACAAGTCGCCACAGTAGCAAATCGAGTCGATCTTGCATACCTGCGGCGACAGATGCGTCACCTGCCGGCCTGGCGACAGCGAAGGTCGCGCCGAATCACATGAAGGTCTACAACATCGTCGGCTACCCGACCGAGACGGAAGCCGACTGATTCGAGTTCCTTGAAGACCTCACCGCCGCCGATGAAGGCTGGACGAAGATCGACCCCCAATGGGGCATCGAGGTCCATTCCACCCCGTTCCGGCCCATGCCGGCGACGCCGTGCGCGTGCTGGCCGATGAGCCTTGTCAACTACCGCGGCCGGATCGTCAAGGTCCTCAGCCAAGGCAAGCATCGCGAGTACAAAGGTATCTTCTATCGGGGCAATCGGTTCTGGGCGGCCGAGTCACGCGGCACGGAGAACCTGCCGACGGTCATCCTCGACGCCCTGGCACTCTGCGGCGTGGAAGATGATTCCGAGACAATCGCCCGCCTTGCCACTTCCGCGAAGTTCCGCGGCGCGTCGATGGCGCACAAGACGGCCATGTTGGAGCGGCACGTCGATGTCGCCCGGTTGTTCGGGGCGTACACCTGGGACACGCTCCCGACGCGGTATCTGACCTCGTACACACCGATCGACAAGCTGAAGGGCATGGACGCCGTGGCGCGGGAGCGCGCCGGCAAGCCCTGGCCAGGCAGCGCTCCCGCGGCACAGCACATGGGGATCGGGACATGATGCGGCGCGAATCAGGACTACCCGGCCAGCGACTAGCTCCTCTTCCGTCGGAGAGAATGGAGGTAGCTGGGCATTCGGAGGCCACGTGCCCTGAGTTCTTCACCCAGACAGGCCAGATGCCATACGGAGTGCCGAAACAGATAGACAAGCTTGGGCAACGGCGGAACGCTCCAGTCTCGCTCCATCAGCGTCCGAGCAGCGACATCATTGATGTAGCTGGCAACATCTTTCCATATCCCGTCGATGAGTTTCAGAAGGTCTCGTCGGGATGGGTACTTTGGCTGAGGCTTCCAACCAAAGAGAATCCCGGAGTAGTTGCTCGTGGAGTGGGCGTAGCGGGCGATGACGCTGATCATGTGGCAGACCTGATGCACTGGCATCGCGCGCGGCTCCTTTCCCTTTGTCCAGTCGTCGTCGGACAGGGACCGGATCGTGTTGGCCAGGCAGCTCCGGTACGCCTCAAACTCCTTATGGAATCCTTCAGCGATGTTTGTCTTCATGGCGGTCTCCGAAGGCGCTCAAGATGGATGTGTGTAGGACAAGGTAATTGGCGGGCATCGGACTGTCAACTCAACGTGAGCGAGGGCGAGTGAGCGAGGAACTAGACATCCGGTCGCTGTCGGTCACGGCCGCGGCGAAGCTGCTGAAGGTGCAGCCCAAGACCATTCGCGCGCACATCCGCCACGGCCTGCCGCTTGTGGACAAGCGGATCGACCTGATCGTCTACGGGGCCTGGCTGAACCATGTTATGGCGAGTGGAGTCGAGCCACAGGAGGAAAGGCGAAAGGCCGTGGATTCGGGAGCCTCACCGCAAGATGGCGCTTGACCCCAACAAGCTGAGCCGCAACGAACTCGTCCAGCTTCCTCAACTCCACCGCGCTGGGCGAGTGCATCACGCGCGGGCGGCTGAACTCCCAGATGAATCGTTCCGGCCGGCGGTGGCACGACGGGCGCCATATCCGCCTGCTGGACTACCTCCGCTGGCTGGTCCGCGAGATCGAACGGCCGGCCAAGCCGCGGTTTTTGGTAGACGGCCGCGCCGCGGACCTTGCCCGAAAGAACACCGAGACCTGGCGAAGCCAGAACGTCGCCCCGCTGCCCGATGTGGTCGATCCGGCCCGCCGGCAGCAGGCTTCTGTGAGCTTCCGCTTCTTCTGCGAAACCTACTTCGCCGCGGCTTGCAGCCGGGCGTGGTCGGAGGATCACCTTCGGGTCATTGAGAAGATCGAGCGGGCGGTCAAGGAAGGCGGCCTGTTCGCCTTCGCCATGCCCCGCGGTTCGGGCAAGACTACGTTGGCGCGGTTGTCGGCGCTGTGGGCGGTCCTGGGCGGCTACCGGCCTTTCGTATGTCTGATCGGCGGTTCGCAGGAACGGGCGATTGAGCTTCTGACCCTCATCCGCGAGCCGTTTACAACCAGAACTCGCTGCGCAACTCGTCGCCTTCGCGGGTGGCGCGGATGAAGTCCTCCACCTTTTTTAGGTCCTTGACTCCCGGGGCTTTTTCGACGCCGCTGGCGACGTCCACGGCCCAGGGCTTGACCATGTCGATGGCCGATCCGACGCAGGAGGCGTCCAGGCCGCCGGCCAGGATGATCGGGTCCAGTCCCGCCATCGCCCCGGCGGCGCGGGCGTCGGCGATCATCGACCAGTTCACCCGCTTTCCGCTTCCGCCGCGAACGGCAGGATCGTAGGCGTCCAACAATATCGCCGCCAGGTTTTGTCGCGCCTGTAGCCCCGACAACCAGGAGCGAACCTCCGCCAGCCAGTTCTCGTCGCGGACGCGGAAGGCCTTGATGCACGGGACGCGGACCTGGGCGACGATCTCCGGCGGCTCGTCGCCATGGAGTTGGACATAGTGGATCCGCGTGCGTTCGACCACGCGGTTGATGGTCGTGGCGTCGGCGTTGACGAAGACCCCCACGCCCGCCACCCACGGCGGCAGCACGTCCATGATCGCCCGCGCCTGCTCCGGGGAGACCCATCGTGGCGATTCGGCAAAGACCATCCCGATGGCGTCGGCCCCCATCTGCGCGACTCGCAGCGCCGTCAGGGCCTCGCGCAGCCCCTCGATCTTCACCCGTACCCGTTGCATGGGCGTACTATAGCCCCCCGGCAGTGGCCTTGCAACGTCGCCAGCGGCGGCCTAGACTCATCCCCAAGTCCCGTGGCGAGTTGCGCCATCGTTTGTCCACGACAAGGTCTGACGCATGAAACAGGTTCGCTTCGGCGTGGTCGGTTTGGGGAACATCGGCGGCACGCACTGCCGTAACATCCGCTCCGCCGACAGCAAGGACTTCCGCCTGTCGGCGGTGTGTTCCAACGTACCCCACCAGGCGGCTGAGGCGGGCGGGGAGTATGGCGTTCCGCACTTCAGCGACGCCCAGGCCATGTTCGATAGCGGCCAGGCCGATGCCGTCATCATCGCCACGCCGCATTACTGGCACGTCCCGCTGGCGATCCGCGCCGCGCGGGCGGGCCTGCACGTCCTGTGCGAAAAGCCCCTTTCCGCCACCGTCGGACCCGCGCGGGCCATGATCGCCCAGTGCCGCCGTCGCCGCGTCGCCCTGGGCGCGATGCTCCAGCACCGCACCCGCGGGATCATGATCAAGATGAAGCAGTTGGCCGACCGCGGGGCGATCGGCGAGGTTTTTCGCGTGGTGATGATCTGCTCCAACTGGTTCCGCACGCAGGCCTATTACGACAGCGGCGCGTGGCGCGGCACCTGGGACGGCGAGGGCGGAGGGGTGCTGATCAACCAGGCCCCCCACCACCTCGACCTGTTCCAGTGGATCGGCGGCATGCCCCGCCGCGTGATGGGCCTGCTGGACACGCGGACGCACCGCATCGAGGTGGAGGACACCGCCAACTTCCTCTGCGATTACGGCCGCGGGAAGGTGGGCTACCTCTACGCCACCACCGCCGAGCTGCCCGGCGGCGAGCAGTTCGCCCTCTACGGCGACAAGGGCATCCTGCTGGCCGAGGGAGGCAAGCTGCGCCTGGGCAAGCTGCCGTTTTCCATCCGGCGATTCACCCGCGAGTCGGACTATCGCGGCGCGGGACAGACCCAGACGAATGTCTCCTGGCGCGAACTGCCCACGCCTCCCGACCGCGGCGGGCATATCGAGATTATTCGCGCCTTCGCCGCCCACATCCTCCGCGGTACGCCCATGTACGCCAGCGGCCGGGACGGGCTCAACGAGCTGGAGCTGTCCAACGCGATGTACCTGGCGGGTTTCACCGGCCAGGCCGTGAATCTGCCCGTCGACGCAGACAAGATGGAACGCCTCATGGACCGGCTGATGCGCACCCGCTCCAGCGGAAAGGGCGGCAACCTCCGCGCCGCGGCCAACAAGGATCTGCGGAAACTGCTGCGTGGGAAACGAAACGCCTGACATGGCGGGCCGGTTGGCCGTCATGCCAGCCAAATGTGACGTGGCACAGATTGAGACACGCGGCAGGGACTTGGGAGCATCGGCGATGGCAAAATACGAACTGGGCATCATCGGCGTGGGGAACATGGGTTCGGCGATCGTCCGCGGGGTGGTCGCCGCCGGGGTGCTACCAGCCGGGGCGATCGTGCTGGCCGAGCCGCTCCAGGGACGCCGGGAGGCCCTGCGGCCCCTCGGCGTGACGGTGACTGCCGACAACACCGTCGCGGCGGGCTGCCCGCGCGTGCTGCTGGCGGTCAAGCCGCAGGTGCTGGCCGGGGTGCTTAGGGACATCGCCCCCCTCGTCCCAGCCGACGCGCTGGTGATCTCCATCGCCGCGGGCATCCGTTCCGCGGCCATCGACGCCCAATTAAAAAGCCGCCCCCGCATCGTCCGCGTCATGCCCAACACGCCCCTGCTGGTCGGCGCGGGTGTCTCCGCCGTCGCCGCCGGCCCGCGCGCGACCCAGGACGACCTGGCTTGGACGCAACGCATCTTCGGCGCTTGCGGGACGACGATCGTGGTGGCCGAGGAATTGATGGACGCCGTGACGGCGGTGTCGGGATCGGGACCGGCGTACTTTTTCTATCTCATCGAGGCGATGATCGCCGCCGGAATGGCCGAGGGCCTGGACCGCGACGTGGCGGCCTCGCTGGCCACCCAAACCTGCGCCGGGGCCGCCAAATTGCTGGCCCAAAGCGGAAAGTCCCCCCAGGAACTTCGCGCCGCCGTCACCAGCCCGGGCGGAACGACCCAGCGGGCCATCGAAACACTGGAGGCCGCGGGGGTCCAAGCCGCGCTGGTCCAGGCCGTCCGCAACGCCGCGCAGCGAAGCCGGGAATTGGGCGGACGATGACGACGCGGCCCCCCTGACGCGGCGCGTCCAAGCCGCATGTCATATCGCGCGAGCCGATCTTCCCGCGCCGACATCCTACCGATAGGATATGCATATGCTTACCGACAACATCCTGGATCTGATCGGCAACACGCCGCTGCTGCGGTTGAAAGGCGAGAACATCTTTGCCAAGGCGGAGTTCCTCAACCCCGGCGGCAGCGTCAAGGACCGCGTGGCGCTGGCGATGATTGAGGCCGCCGAGCGCGACGGAAAACTCCACGAAAACTCCATCCTCGTCGAGCCTACCTCCGGCAACACGGGCATCGGCGTGGCGATGGTGGGCAGGCTCAAGGGCTACCGCGTCTGCATCGTCATGCCCGCGGGCATGAGCGAGGAGCGCAAGAAACTCATCCGCGCCCTAGGCGCAGAACTGGTGCTCACCGACGATAGCGAGGGCATCGCCGGGGCCGTGCGGGTGGTGCGCGAGATGGCCGCGAAGGACCGTAACGTCTTCGTGCCCCAGCAATTCGAGAACCCCGCCAACCCCCAGGTGCACTACGATCACACAGCCGTCGAACTGTGGCGGCAGATGAAAGGCGACATCGCCTGCTTCGTCGCGGGCGTCGGCAGCGGCGGGACGCTACAGGGCGTGGGAAAATTCCTGCGCGAGCACAAACCCGGCGTCCGGATCGTCGCCGTCGAACCCAAGAACGTCTCGGCGCTGCTGGGCCACGAGCCGGGCCTCCACCAGATTCAGGGCATCGGCGACGGGTTCATCCCGGCCGTGCTGGACGTCAAGATGATCGACGAGATCGTCGAGGTCAGCGACGAGGACGCCATCGAAACCACCCGCAAACTCGGCAGGGACCTGGGCCTGCTGGTGGGCATCTCCAGCGGCGCCAACGTCTGGGCCGCACGCCAACTTGCCGGAAAGCTCCACGGCAACATCGCCACCATCCTCCCCGACCGCGCCGAACGTTACTTCTCCACGGCGCTAATGTAGCAGCCGGGGGGGGGTAGTAGATGTAGTAGGGCGGGTACTACCCGCCGCAGCCGCCTTTGCTTTTTATTAGCCGCGAACAACGCGAACGTCGTGAACCTTCTTCCGTGTTCCTTGTTCCCGGTTCCGTTGTTATTGTTCGTGCCTGTTCGCGGAGTTCGCGGCTAAAAGCAAAGCAACAACCGGCCGGAAATCCCGCACGCGGAACCTTGGCCTGTCGGCCAAGAACCCACGTGCCCTACACGACTTCGCTCGTTCAAACAAGGATCCGTAAGCGAAGATATCCTCTCTGCAAGCCCGGCTGAACCCGTTGCCCAGCAAGACGTGTACTTTCTGCTCGTTTTTCAGAGTATCGAGAACGTCAGGATAACCCACCACTGAAATGCGACTCTTCTTGCTCATGCAACATCCCCTTGATCAATATCCCAATTCCGAGCGGTGGGGCTCCGTCCCACCGCGATTGTACCCACGGTGGCGGGACGGAGCCCCGCCACCCTTTCATGCGGTTAGCACGGCTACCATACCACTTTTCCGATTGGTGTGTACGACCTTACCCTTCATCCCTTAGCCTCTTTTGGCAACTCTGGAAGACTCAGGACTGTCACGTTACGTTGAGGAACTCCGTTATTCCAGTCAAATATCTGCACGTTACCGGTTGGGGAAATCCGGGCGAAGTTGTTGTCGGTGGTAGCCCAACTTCCGGTGTTGAAGTACCATCCATCCAATCGGCCCGGCTGGTGTGTGTGGCCGACAATGAGGACGTGGTATCCGTTCTGCTCCTTGTGAGCCTTGTAGCTCAAGAGCATCTCCGCCGCACGTTCAGGATTTTGAGCTGGAGAAGTATCGTTGGTCTGCGAGCCAAACAACATGAGTAACTTTGCCAACAATCTGCGTCCCCAAACCTTGAGGCGACTTAGGGCGCCTTCGCCCGCCTGCTCCAGCACGGACTCGACCGAACGTCCGTCGGGCATCGTTGGTGAGCCTACGAAGCTCTCGGCCATCCCGGCAAAGATGGTCAACAGGCGGCCTTTGCCGGGCACATCATCATTGTTGTACGGGTCAACCTCATGGCCGTGCATGAAGTAGAATGTCTTGTCTCCGATCTCTTGGGAAAACGGTGCCGATAGCGACTGAAACAGAGCAGGACTGAGCAGCTTCTGATCGACAAAGCCCACGAGGTCGATGTCGTGATTACCGATGACGTATGTGACATTCATTTCACCGAGCTTTTTGATAAGCCGGTTTGTGAAGTCGCTGGTAAGCACGCGGCTAAAGTTTGCTTGCCAAAAATCGAACAAATCGCCAAGGACAATTAGCTCTCCGGACTCCTTCTGGACATAATCGAGGAAAGCCATAAGTTGGCCTGGCCGGTTACTGCCCTTATATCCGAAGTTGTCCCTAGGCCCACCGTCTCCGATGTGAAGATCGCTGATTACAAAGATGTCGTTGGCTACGTTCATGCCAGCCTCCCAATTCCGCACCGCTGCATCGTCCCGTCGTCGTTACTTGCGGCAGAAATCCTCGAAGGATCCGCCCAGGAGTGAGCGGACGTCGCGGCGGATTTCGGCATCGTCGGCCCGCCAGCCGGCGATGAACTGGTCGCGGTACTTCTCCACGATCACCCCGGCCAGCACCGTCCGCGTGTGCGCCCACTTGTAGATGAGCTGGTCCAGCACGCGTGCGTCGCTGTGCTGGGCGGTGAAGGCCGTGCCCAGCAACTCCAGGCGCATCCGCGTCATCTCCTCGATGATGCTGGGATTGTTGCAGAACCACCAGCAGCCCTCCACGTGCAGGTTGCCGAACTTCCGCGCCAGGACGCACAGCTCGTGCTGGTTGACCCGCGAGAGCATCGTGACGATGAACTTGGCGCCGGGATGCTTTTGGCAGAGGTGCTGCACTGCCGTCACGTCGGCAACGCCCACGCCGTCGCCACCGTCGCCCAGGAGCGGGTTGACCCTCTTGCGCACGCCGATCATCATCGCCACGGGCAGGCCCAGTTCCTTGGCCGTCGGAAGCACGACCTTGTCCATCACCGCCCCGACGGTGGACCGGGCCGGATACGCGAAATCCGGCGGCAGCGACGCGGCCATGTACACCGGCTGCATGATCTTGGCCCAGTCGGCCAGGAACTTGCGCGCCTGGGCGAAGCCGGCAGCGGTAGCCCCGGTGGTCTTGTAGCCGGCGGCGCGCATCGCCTTGGCGGCAGCGGGCCAGTCCAGGATCAGCGTGTCGATACGCAGCGCCGCCTTCATGTAATAGGGGCGGGGGAGCTTGGCCTTCCAGTAGCCCGCCTCCTCGGCGATGAAGGGGTTGTTGGTCATCACCGCGTAGTCCAGCTTGGCCACCTCGAAGACCTTCTTGAGGTAGCCCTCGACATTTTGGGCGGCGAACCAGCGGCGGATGCCCGCCAGGTCGCGCGCGGCGGCGTCCAGGCTCAGCGCCGACAACGTCGTGATGATGCCCCGGGCGCCTTCGCTCAGCGCCCCGTGACGCAGGAAGACGTGCTCCCAGACCAAGTCGGCCTGGCGGGACTTGTCGAGTTTCCAGAACTTCTCCAGCGTCAGCTCCCGCGGGGCCACCGTGAACAACTCGGCCACCAGGTAGTGATAGGTCAGCATCTCATCGACGCCCCACAGCAGCAGCCGGCCATGGGAGGGGGGAAACAGGTGCGTGTGGATGTCGGAGATGGTCGTCTGCGCCACGGCGGCACGGACGGCGGACTCCAATGCCGTGATGTCATTCAAGGTAGCCATGCAAATCTCCTGTTGCCTGTTTGGACCGGCAGAATACCAATACAAAGCCGTTGTCGAAAGGGGCAATGCTGGAACCTCCGGGGGCCAGGCAAGTCGTCACGGCATGGACACACGGAAAACTCCGACCTATCCACCGGCTTGGGCTTTTTTCATGGAAGAGCGTCTGCTTTGAGCCTGTTTCCCTTCAAAAGAAATCTTTCATTAAATGATAGATTTCGTCCATTTTCCGCTTGTCAAGAGTCACGGTTGCTGCTATTTTATGAATGGAATACTGGCTTAGACCTGTCATATTCCTGATATGGCCACAGAGATCGGTATAGATGATCGTAGGACCATGGAAGCAGAAATGCTTTCCATTAAAGGATTTATGTCTTTGGCCGATTTCGTTCAAGAGATGAAAGTTTCCGAGAGCACAATCCGTCGCGACCTTGAAGTCCTCGAGGAGCAGGGCACGATCCGTCGCACGCACGGCGGGGCCGTCTACCTGAAGGATTCTTCGTTTCATCGGCTGGCCTTTGACGACCGCCAGACGACGGCGGTGTCCGAGAAGGCCGCCATCGCCGCGGCGGTGGCGGAACTGATTCCACCCGGAAGGACCGTGATCATCAACGGTGGGACGACCTGCTACCAGGTTGCCAAGGCCATTGGTGGACGGCGGCTCAACGTCGTGACCAACTCCGTCCCCATCGCTTCGCTGCTGTCGGCCGACGTGTCCACGGAGGTGACGCTGATCGGCGGGTTCCTATACCCGCGGACCGGCGTGGCGTTGGGCGACATGGCCGAGCGGCAAGTGGAAGGCCTTCACGCCGCTCAATTGGTGCTTAGCTGTGCCGGGCTGACGGAAGAAGGCGCGTTCAACACCAACCAGATGATGGTCGCCGTCGAGCAGCAGATGATCCGCGCCGCCGACCAGGTGATCCTGGCGGTGGACCACACCAAGTTCGGCACAAGGTCCCTGGCCAAGCTCTGCGAACTCGACGCAATTGATATCCTGATCACCGACGTCGGCGCCGACCCCCAAACGCGGGCCTGGTTGGCGTCATTGAAAACGAAGGTCATCTTTGCCGGAAACGACAGGACATAGGCCAAGATGAGCACCATGAACATTCCGATGCCTCGGGAGCAGTTGGAGCGGATCGTCCGCCAAGCGGTTCGCCAGCGCTTTGCCGAAGGCCCCTCGGCCGGCGAGATGCCGTTGTCGGCGGCCTACACGCCCAACCTGGTGGTCAACATCTCCGCGCGTCACATGCACCTGACGCGGGGCGACCTGGAGAAGCTTTTCGGTCCCGGCGCGGAGTTGACGGTGTTTCGCTGGCTGTACCAGCCGGCGGAGTTCGCCTCCGAGCAGCAGGTGACCGTCATCGGACCCCGGCGGAGGGTGATCGAAAACGTCCGCATCCTCGGCCCGCTGCGAGACCATTCGCAACTGGAGATCAGCGCCACCGACGCCGTGGCGCTGGGCATCGACGCACCGGTGCGGCCTTCGGGGAGCATCGAGGGCACCCCCGGTTGTCTGGTGCTGGGACCCAAAGGCTCGCTGGAACTGCCCCAGGGCGTCATCCGCGCGGCGCGGCACGTCCATATGAGCCTGGCCGACGCGGAGGTCTACGGCTTCAAGGACCGCCAGTACGCCAAGCTCCACGTGGAAAGCGACTGCGCCATGACGTTCGAGCGGGTGCTCTGCCGCGTGGACGGGCGGTTCCTGCTGGAAGTACACCTGGACACCGACGAAGGCAACGCATGCAACCTGGTCAACGCGACCAGTATCGAACTGTTGGCATGAATGTGAATGCGAGCGAACGAACCATCAAGGTGAAGGAGAAGGTTATATGGCTATGCAAGCACTAGGCATGGTGGAGACGCGCGGGCTGGTGGCGCTGATCGAGGCCAGCGACGCGATGTGCAAGGCCGCCAGCGTGGAACTGGTGGGCTGGGACCGCGTGGGGTCCGGAATGGTGACGGCCTTCGTGCGGGGCGACGTGGCCGCCGTCAAGGCCGCCACCGACGCCGGCGCCGCGGCGGCGGCCAAAATCGGCGAGGTCATCTCCGTGCACGTCATCCCACGACCCCACGATGACCTCGACAAGGCCGTGCCCTCCAAGGGCGAGGCCAAGAAGGCCGCGTCGCCCAAGTAACCGGCAGATTGGACAATCCATCAGGCAATCGCCCCGACCGACAGGCCGGAGGCAGGAGAAACGAACATGGAAGCATTGGGAATGATTGAGACCAAGGGCTTCGTTGGCGTTGTCGAGGCCAGCGACGCGATGTGCAAGGCCGCCAGCGTCGAGCTGATCCGGCGGACCGAGATCGGCGGCGGGTACGTCACCACACTGGTCCGCGGAGACGTAGGTTCCGTCAAGGCCGCCGTGGACGCCGGCGCCGCGGCGGCCGGCAAGATCGGCGAGCTGGTCAGCGCCCATGTGATCCCCGCGCCCCATGAGGGACTCAGGGGCATTTTCCTGTAACCAATGCCGGCAGCAGCCGGCGGATCCGGCGCCAGGCATTGTTCACGGCTGGCGGGTTCCGATCCGGTCGCGTTGCTGGTTCCGCGTTACGGACATGACCCGTCGTGGACTTTGGCGAGAGCGGTTTGCGGATTCAGAGTGATGAAGATTCTCGTATCCAACATCGGTTCAACGAGTTTCAAGTTCCGCCTGTTTGACCTGGCCGGCGGGCAGCGGGAGGTCGCCTCCGGCGGCGCCGACCGCATCGGCGGCGTCGGCGGCGGCGTGCTGAAACTCCGGGCCGGCGCGCAGGCGGTATCCCAGTCGCGGGACTTTGCCGATCATGGCGCGGCGATCCGCTGCGTGTTGGATCAACTGGTGGCCCTGGGCGCCCTGAAGGACGCCGGGCAACTGGACGCGGTGGCCTTCAAGGCCGTCATGGGCGGAGATTGCCCTCCCGTGATGCTCGTGGATGATAAGGTGCTGGCCAGGATGGAGTATTTCGTCCCAGTAGCGCCCGCGCACAACCCCCCCTACATCGCGGCAATGCGGATGTTCCGCACCGTCCTGGGCGACACGCCGCTGGTGGCGGCTTTCGAGCCGGGTTTCCACCGCGACAACCCGCCGCGGCGGCGACACTACGCCGTCCCGCCGGAATGGGCGGACAAGCACGGTCTGCGTCGCTACGGTTTCCACGGCGCGTCGCATCGCTACATCGCCCAGCGCACGCGGCAACTCCAGGACGGGGCGGACAGGATCATCTCCTGCCACCTGGGAGGCTCCTCCAGCCTCTGCGCCATCCGCGACGGGCGGTCGGTGGCCACCAGCATGGGCCTCTCGCCGCAATCGGGCCTGCCCCAGGGCAACCGCGTGGGTGATTTCGACGTCTACGGCATGAAGCTGATGATGACGGCGACGGGACGGTCCTTCGACGACCTGCTGGGCGAACTGGGCAGCAAGAGCGGGCTGGCCGGCCTCAGCGGCACCAGCGGGGACATGCGGGACATCCAGCAGGCCGCGGCGGCGGGAAACCAGCGGGCAAGGTTGACGCTGGAGCTGTTCGTCACGGCCGTGCGGGACTACCTGGGCGCCTACCTGGTGGAACTCGGCGGCGCCGACGCCATCGTCTTCACCGGCGGGATCGGAGAGCACAATCCCAACCTCCGGGCCGACATCTGCGCGGGCCTGGAGTTCGTCGGCATCGCCCTCGACCCGGCCGCTAACTCCGCCGCAACCGGCGACACCGAGGCCCGCATCGACGCCACTGGAAGCAAGACCGCCCTGTGGGTCATGCCCACCAATGAAGAACTTATCGTCGCCACCCAGGCGGCGGAACTGCTAAAAACAAGGTCATAGAACGAAAGTCTTCCGCGAAACAACACACCGAACAACCGGCGAGGCCGGACTTGGAGAAACGACCATGGAAGAAGCACTGGGAATGATCGAGACAAGGGGTTTGGTGGCCGTGATCGAGGCCACTGACGCGATGCTCAAGGCCGCCAAGGTCAGCTACAACGGCATGGTGAAGGTGGGCAGTGGATTGGTGGCGGTGCTGGTGGCCGGCGACGTGGCCGCCTGCAAGGCCTCCGTGGACGCCGGCGCCGCGGCGGCGGCGAGGATCGGAGAGGTGGTCTCCGTCCACGTGATCCCCCGGCCCCACAGCGACGTCAGCAAGATCTTGCCGAAGGTCTAACCCCCCGCTCCGCGCCCCGGCGCGCCTTGCGGCGCGGCGCGCGCCGTGCCGCCGGTTGGCCGAATTGCGCGGAGCGACAAGGAGCCGGGCATGTTCATCGCCAGGGTTCGAGGAAATGTCGTCACCTCCCAGAAGGTGGACAAGATGGCCGGCAAGAAATTGCTGATCATCGAGCCGCTGAAGGTGGAGGAGACCGGTGAGATGTCCCCCACCGGCCGATGCATCGTGGCCGTGGATTCCATCGGGTCCGGCACCGAGGACATCGTGCTGGTCACGCAGGGTTCCAGCGCGCGGATGACGGACTTCACCTCCGACGCGCCGGTCGACGCGGTGGTCATCGGCATCATCGACACGGTCAGCACCATGGGAAAGATCGTCTACAGGAAAGGATAAGCGCGGAGGGGACGACAACGGTCGGACCGGCGGTCCGACGATCCTTCCGCGGAGTACATACGCCAAAATTAGGAGCTTGCCATGACTCAGGTGAGCGATCAGATGATTCAGGACATCGTCCAGCAGGTGCTCGAACACGTTCGCAGCGGTTGGGGCGGGCGAGTGGCCCCCACGGCAGGGCAGCACGCCCCGGCGCCGATCTCCCCACCGGCAGCGGCGGCGGTCTCGGCCAACCGCTTCGGGCAATTCACCGACGTCGCCGAGGCCGTGGAGGCCGCCAAGACCGCCCAGCGCGCCTTGTGCCGCCGCTCGCTGGCCCAGCGGCAGATCGCCTGCGACCTGATCCGCCAGATCATCACCAACCAGGCCGACCGCCTGGGCAAGATGGAATACGACGAGACGCGCATCGGCCACCCGCCTCACAAGCCCGAGAAGCTGGTGATCGCCGCCCGCGTCGCCCAGGGCGTGGAGGCCCTGCGGACGGAGTGCTTCAGCGGCGACCACGGCATCACCCTGGAGGAACACGCCCCCTGGGGCGTCATCGGCGTGATCACCCCGGTGACCCACTCGCTTCCGACGCTGGCGGTCAACGCGGTGAACATGATCGCCACGGGCAACGCGCTGGTGTGCAACCCGCACCCAGGCGGCAAAAATATCGCCGCCTACGGCGCCAAGCTGTTCAACCAGGCCATCTACGAGAAGCTGGGCATCGACAACCTCATCTGTGTCATCACCGAACCCACGCTGGACAGCGCGCGGGCCATCTTCTCCCACCCCGACATCCGCCTGCTTTGCGTCACCGGCGGTCCGGGCGTGGTGGCCGCGGCGATGAAGTCCGGCAAGCGAGCCATCTGCGCAGGACCCGGCAACCCGCCGGTGGTGGTGGATTCCTCCGCCGACCTGGCCAATGCCGCCCGCTGCATCCTCGAAGGGGCCTCCTACGACAACAACCTCTTCTGCCTCTCGGAAAAAGAGGCCTTCGTCGAGGCGGCGGTCTTTGAACCGATGATGGAGGCGATGGCCGCCGTCGGGGCCTACCGCCTCAGCCCCCAGCAAATGGACGAACTGGCCCGGTTGTGCATCGAGCATCCCAAGGACGCCGAGCATCCCGTGGCCAACCGCAAGTTCGTCGGCGCCGAACCGCAGGTCCTCGCCAGCCAGATCGGATTGACCATCCCCCCCACCTGCCGCCTGCTCTATGGCCAGACGGACTTCGAAAATCCCTTCGTCACGGCCGAACAGATGATGCCTATCCTGCCGTTTGTCTGCTGCGAGAGCTTCGAGCAGGCCGTGGAACTGGCCAAGCAGGCCGAGCATGGTTTCCGCCACACCTCCGTCATCCACTCCCGCCTGGTGGACCACATGACCCACATGGGCAAGGAGATGGACACGACGTTGTACGTCAAGAACGGGCCTTCGCTGGCCGGCGACGGGGCGGGCGGGGAAGGCTACGGCAACTACTCCATCGCCTGCACCACCGGGGAAGGCGTCGTCACACCGATGACCTTCACCCGCTTCCGACGATGCACGATGGTGGACAACCTGAGGATCATCTAGGACCACACGGAGACGTCACGAATGCTCCTGGCCGTAGTGGAAGGTTCCGCGGTGACGACGATCAAGCATCCTTCAATGAAGGGCTGGAAGGTGCTGGTCGTCCAGCCGCTGGATTTGGCCGGCGCCGCCGATGGCGATCCGCTGCTGGCCATCGACTCCCTCGGCGCCGGGCACGGTGACAAGATTCTCATCAGCAACGATGGGAAAGGCGCGCGCGAACTGGTGGGCAGTGAAAACTCCCCCGTCCGCTGGACGGTGATCGGGATCGTGGACTGAATCGAACAAGATGGCGACGGTACGTATGGATGCCGAACTGGTCAGGGTGATTGCCGAGAGAGTGGTAGGAATGCTCCGGGAGCAGGGATTGGCCGTCGCGCCGACCGTGACCAGCCCGGCTGTGTCGGACACAAGAGCCGCTGCGCCCAAGCCCGCTACCGCCGGACGCCCCGCCAATGGCGCGCCCGATCCGCGCAAAACCGGCAACCTCGGTAAAACCGCCCCGCCCAAACCGGCGCCAAGGATTTTCATCACCGCCGAGGGACTTGAAAGTCGCCTGGCCTCCGGCGGCAAGGGCGACACCGTCGAACTTGCCTGCAATGAGTTCCTTACGCCCAATGCCTCCGACCTGGCCGAGGCGAAGCGCCTGACCATCCGCCGGGCCTCCGCGCAACTGCCCCAGGCGGAAGTAAATCCCCCGGCATGTCCTTCCGGCATGACGGCGCTGGCGACGCAGACACTCCACGCGACGGTGACGTCTGCCCGCGCGCTGGGTGGGGGAATCGGCGTGGTCACGGCCAAGACCGACGAGAAGATACAGATCCTTCTGGAGTCCCTCGCCCGCGAAGGCCTGGGCCTGCTCAACTGCAACCGCGGCGACTGCTGGATCGCCAACCTGCTGGCCGCCTATCGCGACCTGGCCAGCGGAGGGCTGTCGGCGGTGGTGGCCATCGTCCCCCATGCCTCCGACGCGATGCTGCTGGCCGGGAAGGTCAAGGGCGCCCGGGCGGTCCAGGGCACGTCCACCGATACCGTCGCGCGGGCCGTGCGGAAGTTCGCCGCCAACGTGCTCATCCTGGAGGCCGCCTCCAGCACGTTCCACCAGATGCGCGCGATGATCCGGCTGCTGGCTGCCGGAGGACTGGCGGCGCCGCAGCCTTCGGCCTTGCAGGCGGCGCTGGATGAACTGGAGAGATGACCCGTGCGAATCGCCCGCGTGATCGGTAAGGTGACGATGAACCGCAAGATGGCCGAGGTGCTGCCCGGCAGCTACCTTCTCGTCCGACCCATCGACCGCAAGGCCCTGGGCGGCGCCGCTGAAAGCAGCGAGGAAACGCTGGTGTTGTTCGACAACCTAGCCGCACGGGAAGGCGACCGCGTCGGGTTGGTCGAAGGCCGCGAGGCGTCTGTTCCGTTCCACCCCGACAAAGTGCCCTACGACTCCTACAACGCCTGCATCCTGGACACCATCGACTTCGAACCCGTCGTGGGTACGCCGTCCAAGGCAACACAGAGGAATTCCAAACGTCCGGGCAAGTGAACGCCGGAGGCAATCTCATGGCCAACGAATTCGAGATCAAGAAAGAGATATGCGAGGTCGGCCGGCGGATGTATGAAAAGGGCTTCGTCGCCGCCAACGACGGGAACATCAGCTATCGCCTGGGACCGGGACGCTTCCTCTGCACGCCGACGCTGGTGTCCAAGGGCTTCCTGAAGCCCTCCGACATCGCCGTGGTGGACGACAACGGAAAGCAGCTCGAAGGCTCCCGCCCGCGGACCAGCGAGATCATGCTGCACCTGGAGATCTTCCACGCCCTGCCGGAGATCAACGCCGTCTGCCACGCCCACCCGCCGCACGCGACGGCCTTTGCGGTGGCGGGCATGGACATTCCCTGCTGCATCCTCCCGGAAGTGGAAATTTTCCTGGGCCAGGTCCCCATCGCCGAATACGACACCCCCGGCAGCAAGAACTTCGCCGAGACCATCCTTCCGCACCTGCAAAACAAGGCCAACACCATCCTCCTGGCCAACCACGGCGCCGTCGCCTGCGACAAGAGCCTGGAGCAGGCCTACTTCCACCTGGAAACGCTGGACATGTATTGTCGCATCCTGTTGCTGTCCAAGCAGATCGGCCAGATCCACCAGTTGCCCGAACCCAAGGTGCGCGAGCTGCTGGACATCAAGAAGCGCCTGGGCATCGCCGATGCGAGGCTCGACGGGGGCCAGGCGGCCGTGCTGGCGGGCAGCGACGATTTCCTCCGCGGTTTCTCCATGCAGGCCATCGCCCAGCATACCCCCGACGCCAACGGCCACGGGCGAGGATGCGGTATCGCCGGCACGACGTCGCAGGAGGGCCTGCCCCAGCCGCTGCCGACGGCGCGCCACCTCTTCCCCGCCGTGGTGGCCGGCAGGAAGCTGCCCGGCGCCGAGGCCCTGGGCGCAAGCTCATCCACCGCGCGCAAGCGCGCAATCGAGGACGAAACCGAGCGCCTGGTGCAGTTGATCACCGACAAGATCGTCCTGTCCGTTTCCGCATAGGAACCCGCGAGAAGACCAGCCCCCTGTGTAAGCCCCGCCCGGTAGCGAAATTCCCTTGCCGAAAGTGGTTTTCCGGCGGATACTGGCGAAACCTTTTCACTTCGTTATTCCGGCAAAAAAGACCACTTGGGAGACAAACATGGAGAAGATCAAGATCGTCCTGGACGAAAAGGACATGCCGAAGCAGTGGTACAACCTCGCCGCCGACCTGCCCACGCCGCTTCAGCCGCCGCTGGGGCCTGATGGAAAGCCCATCACCCCGGAAATGCTGGCGCCGGTGTTCCCGATGAACCTCATCGAGCAGGAAGTCTGCACCAAGCGGTGGGTCAAGATTCCCGATGAAATCCTCCAGATTCTCGCCTTGTGGCGGCCAGCGCCGCTGTATCGCGCCCGGCGGCTGGAACAAGCCCTCAAAACTCCCGCGAGAATCTACTACAAGCACGAAGGCTTCTCCCCTCCCGGCAGCCACAAGCCCAACACCGCCGTCCCGCAGGCTTGGTACAACAAGCAGTTTGGCATCAAGCGACTCTCGACGGAAACCGGCGCGGGGCAGTGGGGCAGCGCGTTGGCGTTCGCCTGCGCACTGATGGGCCTGGAGTGCAAGGTGTTCATGGTGCGGATCAGCTTCACGCAGAAGCCCTACCGCCGACTGATGATGGAGACCTGGGGCGCCAAGTGCATCCCCAGCCCCTCGCAGGAAACCCAGGCCGGTCGCGATATCCTGGCCAGGGACCCCGACACGCCCGGTTCGCTGGGCATCGCCATCAGCGAGGCCATCGAGGCCGCCGTCACGGACCCCACCGGCCAGACCCGCTACAGCCTCGGCAGCGTGCTCAACCACGTGCTGATGCACCAGACGATCATCGGTCTGGAGGCCAAGAAGCAACTGGCCAAGGCCGGGGAGAAGAAGGTGGACGTCGTCATCGGCTGCGTGGGCGGCGGGTCCAACTTCGCGGGGCTTTCGTTCCCATTCGTGGCCGACAAGATTCACGGCGCCGACATCACGATCATCCCCGTCGAGCCGACCAGTTGCCCCACGCTGACCCGCGGGCCTTTCGTCTACGATCACGGCGACACCGCCCGCATGACGCCCCTGCTGCCGATGTATTCGCTGGGTCATGCCTTCGTGCCCGCCCCGATTCACGCCGGCGGCCTGCGGTATCACGGCATGGCGCCGCTGGTCAGCCAGGCGGCCGTCGAGGGCCTGTTGACCCCGCGAGCGGTGCATCAACTCCGCTGCTACGAGTCTGCCGTCATGTGGGCGCGAACCGAGGGCTTCATCCCCGCCCCAGAGACCTCCCACGCCATTGCGGTGGTCATCGACGAGGCCAACAAGGCCCGCGAGGAAGGCAAGGAGAAGGTGATCCTGTTCAACTGGTCCGGCCACGGGTTGATGGACCTGTCCGGTTACGACAGTTATTTCCAGGGCAAACTCACCGACTTCGCCCTGCCGGAGGATGACCTCCGTCGCGGCCTGGAGCCTATCAAGGACCTGCCCAAGCCCAGCACCGCCAAGACGGGCAAGTGGTGATTCGTTTCTGACATGCCCCCGCGATGCAACAAGCGCCCCGAACCGTCCAAACGGTAGAGGCGCTTGTTTTTCCACCTCAGGATAGAACCGTGTCGGAAGACTATCCGCGAATTCGGGGCCTGACCTACCGGCAATCCTCTTTTTCGCCCAACGCCTCGATATCCGCCAGGTCTTCAACGCGGTGGGAATTGAACAATTCGAGCAACTCTTTGAAGTCGGGAAAGACTTCCATGATGTCGCCTTCTCAATTGCTCCACAGCCCCTAGGCGTTCCTCTGGACTGCGCGACAACCAATACTTCAGATCGGCCTTGATGGCCTGAGGATCGTGCAACGGACGTTTTCTTACCACCTTGCGAATCATGGCCTTTGCATTATTCTTCCCATTCCCGCACGGAAGTAAAGGGCCTTCCCTTCGGACAAGACGGGTCGGCGGCGCCAAGGTATCGCCCGGTCACCGCGGTGGGGAGTCTTTCCGACATGGCGACCCGTCGTATTGGAACACTTCATCCAGGCCGACGCCGAAGGCCCCGGCGATGTGGAAGGCCAGCAGCAGCGACGGGGCGTACTTGCCGGCCTCGACGGCGAGGATCGTCTGGCGCGTCACGCCGACGCGGTTGGCAAGCTCCTGCTGGGTCATCTCGCCGGCGTCGAAGCGCAGCCGGCGGATGCGGTTGGTGAGCCCCTCAGTCGGCATGGCCAGTTCCTCGCCAGTGCAAGACTATGTGGGCAATCGCCATGGCCACGACGTAGAGGCTTATCATCCCCATCCCAATCGCCGGCAGCATCGCCACGTCGACAGTGATAGTCCGCTTACCATGCCACGAGCAGACCAGCATCAGGGCAACCGGCGCTAAACTTGCGACACTCCACAGCATCATCCCGGCGATCGCCGCTGACCTTTGCTTGATCTGCCTGTCGCGCTCATCAACAACAACCTCCCGCGGATCCCGTCTTCGCAGTAGTGCGTAGAGGACGAAGGCGGCCATCAGCACCCAGAACGCCGCACTCGCCGCAAAGAGCCCCGTCGCGGGACCCACCAAAGGCGTAAGGACCAAGAACAGGCCAAACACCACCAAGAAAGCGACAGATAGATACACGTCCGGTATACCTCTCAGAATTTTTCCTATCGTGAGCATGGGCAAACCTCCTTTAGCGGGTCTTGCTGTTTTCGTTGGCGGCTTTTGGGCCGCATCTGTTTCGGCTGTAGAGGACAAGCAGCGTGATTGAGCGAACAAGGAAAAGAATCATTAACGCCGCTATGAAAACTAGGGGCAGGACGACAACGGGAATGCTTTTCTTTCCTTGGTATAAATAGACATAAAATGGGACCATGCAACAAATACCCACCGCCATGTAGGCGAACATCGCTCCGGCAAGGGTGGATTTTCCGAGGATGATCCTGTCCCGTTCATCCGCCTCAACGATGTCGCCGTGCGGCCGTTTGCGAAAGATTATCGGGCCAAAGCCAGCCAGCCCAAATAGTCCGAAAGATCCCGTGGCCGGGCGGCTGAACCCCACAATTAACACCGATACAACGAAGACCGCGACCGCCAAGGTGAAAGCCGCGATAATCAGCCACGCCATTTTCTGTTCTCTGTTCATTCGTCTGTCTCCTCGTCCTTGTCAGGATTTCCACAAAAGGCTTGTTTGGTATACTTATGGTATATAATTGAATACACCATGTCAAGTTTATATTACATCTATCGGCAGGAATTTCTCTAAAATTTAGGTGAAAACCGTAAGGCATTCAGGAGGCTCAGGTTACGGGTGGCGGGCCATCCTGGTCGATCAGCCCTCGCGTGGTTCGGAGTTGCTCGATGCGGTCGAGGGGTTTTTGGAGCATGTTGCTTCGGGCGCCGCGGACGGTGTCGTACTGCTTGGCGGCCGAGTCGATCCGTTGGCCGAGAAGGTCCATCGCTTCGTTGTACTTCTGCCATTCCTTGTAAAACTGGCTCAGCAGGGAGGCCACCTCATCGGCGGTCTTGGCGACGTTGGCCCGCTCGGCGGCCTGGCGGATGACCGCCAGCATCGCGTAGAGCGTCAGCGGGCCGGCCAGGACGATCTTTTTCTTGAGGGCCTCGTCGATGAGGTCGCCGTCGGCCTCCAGCACCAGGCCGTAGATCGCCTCGCTGGGGATGAACACGATCACGTATTCGACGGTGGGAACCTTCGGGTCGATGTAGCCCCGCCCGGCCACTGCGCGGACGTGCCCGCGGACGGAGGCGACCAGTTGCATCAATTCCTGCTGGCGCTGCGGTTCGGTCTTGGCGTCCAGATAGCTCTTGTATCGCTCCAGGGGGAACTTGACGTCCATATTGGCCTTGAGGCCATTGGGCAGGAGGAATGTGAAGTCGGGCTTGCCAGTCTCGGCGTCAGCGGCCGACTGCTTGGTGTAGTTTGCCCCCTCCTGGAGGCCCGCCAGTCGCAACACGTCCTCAGCCATCCGCTCGCCCCAGGCGCCGCGCCGCTGTGTGCTGGCGAGCATCTTGTGAAGCTCCCCTGTGGTGGTGGCCAGGGAAGACACCGACTGATTCAGCGAGCCGAACTCCTGCCGCCGGGCCGCGTCGGTGGCCTGGACATACTGGCGCACCTGTTCCAGCCGCTCATTCATGGCCGCCAGCGACTGGTCGATCAGGGCCTTCTTGCTCTCCAGAGTCGCACCGGCCGACTCGGCCAGGCGGCGGGAGTTGGTGTCTAGCGCCTCACTGGCCAGCGCGGCGAACGTCTCGCGCATGGCGTCGCCGATGGCGGTATCGGTCGCTCTCCGGCGCAATCGAAAGACGATCCACCCCACCGTCGCGCCTGCCAAGACCCCGAGGGCAAAACCCATTGCGAAATTGGCCATTGGATAACTCCGCGCCTAGTGAAGCGCGTATTCTACGGCCCCGGGGGGCGAGGGGGGAGTCTTTTGGTAACAAATCGATCGCTCATCGCGCCAGGATGAGCTTCTCGGGATACCGCCTGCACCATTCCACCGCGGCGGCGGCGACTTGCGGATCGAATTGCCCGCCGGAACAGCAGATGAGTTCCCGGAGCATCTTGGCGACCGAGTAGGCCCCCAGGGCCAGGTCTTAGCGGATTACTAGCCCAATGCGCGACAGGCCTCGGCAAAGGCGTCGATGTTGGCAATGGGTACTTCCGGTTCCAGAACGTGCGTGGGAGAAATGATCAGCCCGCCCTCGCGGCCATACTTGTCGATGACCTCTTGCACGCGGCGGCGCACGTCGGCGGGACTGCCGTGGGGCATGGTGGATTGTGTACCGATGCAACCGTCGAAACAAAGTCGCTGGTGATACCTGGCGTAGACGGCGTCAATATCCAGGCATTCCGGCTGGAGGGGATTCAGGATATCCAGGCCGGCGGCAACCAGTTCCCCGACGATACCCTCGATATTTCCGTCGCTGTGATACCAGATCCTCGTCGTCGGTTGGATGGACTTCACTTCCGCCCACAGTTTGCTCCAGCGGGAGTGAATCAACGTTCGCCATATCTGGGGCGAGAACATCAGCGCGCGTTGGTTGGCCACATCGTCGCCACAGGTCAGGTAGTCGGCCCCGGCGCGGGCGAAGGCGGAAGCCCGAGCCAAGTTCTGCCGAAACAACCGTTCCAGCAGGCACTCCGCCCAGGCCGGCTGCTCGATGAGGTCCATCAAGAACTGTTCGTACCCACGAATCTGCCATGCCGTCTCGTACATGTGTCCGACCCAACCGACGGTGACCTTGCCGGAAGCATGCGCCTCAGCCACCTGTTTGGCCAGGCTGGAGAAGTCCCAGGTGGAATAGTCCTCCAGCGGATAGTCTTCGATTTCTGCCAGACTTTGGGCGTTGCGCAGGGGCGAGACGTAGCCCCAGAAGTGGTAGAAACCGCTGGGAACCATCGCCACGCCGAATGCGTCAAATTGTGTGCCTTCCGGCAGTGTCTGGCCTTGCCAGTACTTCGAGTATTTCAGTGGCGGCAGATTCGCCGGTCGCGGGATGTCCAGATTCGTCGGCCGGAAGAAACCATAGTGTGCCGCCATGTCCCCCCATCCGACATGCTCCCGTACCCGCCGTTCTAGATCGGGGGTAAATCCGGCATAGTAAAGAATCCTTGATGGGCGGCGGTGCTCCACGGTCGAGCGAAATGCCGCCAGGTCAGTCGCTTGTGTGTTCATTGAATCTCCACCACAACAGTGGCGCTATCCCGATCGATGGAAATCACCATTTCCGCGAAGGCTTTCGCACCCAGATCAGTCGGCCGAATTTATCATCAATCTGGACCGGGGCATCTATATCCACCTCTTGGCCGGTGATGATATCGTTGGCGGCCAGCTTACCCTTGGGCAGGCCCAGGAACTTACGATCCAGGTTCAGCGTCACCAGTAACGACATCTCCATCCAGGCGACCGGGCCTTCCAGCCAGGTGGCCACGGCCAGCAGCACACCGTTGTCAGGATGCTTGTAGGCCGTGACATAGGTCAGCGGCTTGTCCACGGTAACACCGTTGCACTCCTCCCACCACCCCAGCATCCTGGCCTTCTTGATGCCGAAGCGGTCGAAGAACTTCCATAGCTTGCTGGGGACGTCAAAGTCATTGCCCCAGCCGTACCGCGGCCAGATGCCATACAGCATCCCGCGTCCGACATACTTCTCGCCGCCCAGCATTTCCGAGGGCACGTTGAACGGCAGCGCCGCGATCTCCACCAGCCAGCCCCAGGGATCGTAACGGTCATAGTTGAAACCTTCGCCGTGCCATAGACTGTCAATGAACGGGAAGCAGAACATGAATTCCACCATCGGCGAGTTGACCAGCGGATGGCCGTGATGGACGTCCGTGCAGGCGTCGGGGTTGGTCTGCCGGAACATGCACCACAGCCGCTTGGCCATCTCGCGGAAACCCAGCGTAGGCCCGTCGGCGCCGTCCCAGTAGGCCCCGTCGGTCCCGTAGAAGCGGGTCATGTACCGCATGGTTTCCAGATAGTAATTCCCGTTGCGCGTGGCGTTGGACACGGGGACGCAGTGCTCCGTTCCGATGCCCTCGTGCTGGCGGACCCAGCCGCTAGGAAGGCAGTCAGGCAGATGGTTCTCCCGCCAGACGTCCTGGAAGCGCAGCCGCGGGTCGGGATCGACACTGTCCGTGAACTTGTTGCCGGCGGCCTCGAAAACCCTCGCCCAGAAATCCGGCGCCCAAGTGGACATCTCCCTACCGGAACTGTACACCTTGACGTGGATGCCGCGTCGATGGGCCTCTTGGGTGAGTTTGGAGAGGTTGTCGGGCCGGCCCCACTGGAGGGGATAGTTGAACATCGGCCCCCACCAGTCGTGCAGGTTGAGCCGCTTGACGCCGTATTCGACGATCTCGTCGAGCCGCTTGCAGTCCGAAGCCAGGAAACTGTGCGGGGTGTCGTCCTTGTCGGGAAAGAACCATCCGCCCTTGTGCATGTAGCGGAAGTCCCAGTGGCGGGAGTCTGGGGGCTTGACCGGCGTGGGTAGCAGGGCGAAGCGGAACTTCCAGGGCTGCTCCCTGCTCACCCGGCGCCTGCCGAAGTTGGCCCGCAGGACAACCGAACCGTCCTCCTCGCTGATGGTAATGGCGTCCCGGCGGGTGTCATCGTCCCAGGCGCCCTCCGGCGAGGGGGCGCCCCCGCTTCGCGGGTCAGTAGGCAGCCAGGTTGCCCAGCCCAACCCCGCCTCAATGGAACCCATCCACACCATGGGCCTGCCTTCGTATCGTTGCTTGGGATCGGGGTTCCTGCGCCAGCAGCGGTTGCCTTCCCGCCTGCCGCGGTAACCGATGCCCGTGGCCAGCCGTGCGTTGGTTCGCCCCCAGGGCACCTCAAGCGTCAGTTCCTCCAAGCCGGCGGCGCGGCCGATGGGCGAGACGTCCACGTCATAGACAATCGATCCATCGTATTCCATGTGTCCGCAGACTGTCAGGGCAAGCCCCGCGGCCCGGTCGGTAGCAATACTGATCCAGTCCACATGGCCGGGGGTTTTCTCGGCGACCTTGAGCTTTCCGCCCGCCCAGCGTATCGCCCTGCCGCGGACCAAGCCTCGCAGTGCCACGGGACCGGACAAGACATCTATGCTCCCGACGCGGAGACCCGCCGGCAGCCCGGTGGGGGCCAGGGTGTATTTCTGACCCCAGGAGGAAATACCCTTGCCACCGCCGGAAACCTTCAGCGGCTTGTAAGGGGGATATACCTCATCGGTCAGGCCGACGTCGCTTTCCAGCCACCGCAGGCGGCTGAGGCGCCAAGGTTCGTGGTCGCCTCGCTCCTCCACCACCTGGTTGGAGATATTCAACCTCAGCGGAACCTGCGTATTAGGCAGGCCTGGGATATCCACGGTCACCAAGCCCCGGTATTCGCCGGGCGAGGCATTATCCGGGATGTCGATGCCGAACCACAGCGCCCGCACCTGTCCCTTCGGGATGTTCATTTGGCCGGAGGGTTTGAGAATGTATTGGCTGCGAATGCGGGATTCCAGCGTCAGGCATTGAACGGCAGAGGCGGGCAGGACGGCGCCGCCAGAGGAGCGCAGTTCCGTTGCCTTGACGGACACGTCTGGAACGTCTTGGCGGCAGGCCCAGATGCCCAGTTGGAAGACGCGGTACTCGTTGCGGTCCGCCTGGAATGTCAGCGGAAGCTTGGGGCCTCCGGCGGCCCAGTCGGCGGGAATCTCGAACTGTAGCTTGATCGACCGGTCGCGGTCCTCGGGAAAGACCAGGTAGGACGCCTGTGGATGGCGAGCCAGCAGGGCCTGCGCCTCGTCGTCCAGGGCGACGGTCTCCATGGCGTCGAAGGCATCGCCCTTGCAGCGGGCCTCGATGCGCAGAGCTTTGGCGGGCCGTGCCTCGCCGCCGGCAGCCTTCTGCTTGAACTCCTCGCCAGGCTCAAACAGCGCCACCTCGCAGGCGCCATAGTAGAGGTAATACAGCCCCGGCCCGGCAGTGGGACGGAAATCGACGATTACTCGCTCCTGGTCGTATTGCACCAGCACGGCGTCCTTGATCTCCTCGCCGCCGCCGGCAGGCAGAAACTTGAGGCCCTTCATGCGGATCGAGATTTTCGACCGCCGCCAGAAGACCTCGCCGCGGGCCACGTCGCACGCCCCCGACACCTCAAAGACAACCCGGAAGGGCCAGGTATTGTGGTTGAACAACAGCCGCTTCGGACCTTCCTTAGGCCCCAATCCCCAGGCGACCTCGGCCCATCGCTTCTGTCCGCTGCGGGAGGCATCCACCGGCCAGGCGTCCATTTCCTCCCGCGAAACCACCCGGCGCTCCAACAACCGTTCAATGGACATCGATTCACTCCTTGCGATCGTTTCACTACAAAATCAACTCAACCCTATGATGCCCTGGTAAGTCTCATCGTTTCCCGCCGACCGGACGCCAATAGGCGTGGATCTGCGCACGGCCGCGGACTGGCACGGTGATGGCCTGGACGTTGCTGCCGTCGGCATCGGCAACATACAACGCCCTGGCGCCTTCGCGGGTCGAGCCGAACACAACCAATCGCCCGTCGGGCGACGCCTTGGGATGGTAACAGAAAGACCCTGCCGGACTGTGCGTAAGCTGCTGGACCTGGCCGTCCAGAGACACCCGCATCAGCTCCACCGCCTCGCCGACCTTCGCCGTGTAATACACCCATTTCGAATCAGGCGACCAGACCGGAAGATCGCTGCTGCCGGAGTGGAAGTCAGGGTTGTCCAGCATCTCCATGACACTCCTGTATCCTCCGCGGTCTGCCAGCTTCCGCAGGCCGGTTCCATCAGCGGCGACGATGTATGGGTGGCACTTGTAGTGTTCCGGCGTCAGGAACAGCAGCCACTGGCCGTCCGGCGACCATGTCGGGCAGAACTGGAATGTGTGGGTGGGGTCGGGGTCGATGGCCCGCGGATTGGAGCCGTCCTTGTCGGCGACGTATATCTGGTAGTTCTTGTGGTAGGCGATCCGCCTGCCGTCGGGCGAGACGTTCAGCCCGTAGGTGAAGCCCTCTTTCCCGCTGGCAAGCGACCGCTTGTTGCGCCCGTCGGCGTCCATCACGTAGGGCTGCTGAAGACCGTTGATGCTCGGCGCGAACATCGCCAGCCTGGGGTCGCTTGGCCAGGGCGCCAGCCCAGGGTTATAGTTGCTCACCCGCTCGACGGCAGTAACGTTCACCGCTTCGCCCGTGTCGATGTCCACCAGGCAGGAGTCCTGCTCGATGCCATCCGTCCTGCCGTGGGCGAAGGTCTTGTTCTTGGTTTCCCATTCGCCAACTTCGAGACTCTTGTAGCTCAGCCCGATAATGGCCCTGCCGTCGGGCCACCAGCCGGCAAAGCCGACGGTCTGGTATTCGCGCGTGATGAGCGATCGGCCGACCTCTCGCCGGTCCGCGCCGTCCGCGCGGACCACCATCGCGCGCTTTGTCAGGCCGTTGTAGTACTGACCGCGCGGGTCGTCGCACCGCGTGTCGTTGTAGCCGATCCAGTATGGGTGACGGTCAACCATGCTCGCTCTCCTTTGCCCGCAGCCGGCAAGGGTCATTAGCGCACACAAGCTGAACAACAACACCAGGATTCTTCCATCTGACACAGGAACACTCCCATGGGGTTTGAACCGCTGTGATTGTCTGGTCCAATTCGGGTGGCAATCGGGTCAATCCTTTGCCAGCGGATTCCGCAGGGCACGCGGGCGAGTGCCATGCGATTACGGTGTCCTCGGTCCATCGCTTCTGTCCGCTGCGGGAGGCATCCACCGGCCAGGCGTCCATCTCCTCCCGCCAGACCACCCGGCGATCCAACAACCGTTCGACAGACATCGATCCACTCCTTGCGATAATTCCGATTGACGGGAATGCTATTCGCCGCCCGCGGCGGCTGAAAGAGAAAAACCGTCGCCTGCCAATGGCTGGCCCCAGAGGTGAAGAAATATTCCAGGATGGAACCAGACCCCACCGCCGATGGCGTGCTAACGGGCGGGGGATGACGGATTCCCCCAGAGGGAAGGATCACTCCACCATGGAGAGTTTTCGATTGTCGAGGAAACCTTCCAGCTTGCGGGCGCGGACGGGGTGCTGGAGCTTGCGGATGGCCTTGGCCTCCACCTGGCGGACGCGTTCGCGGGTGACCTTGAAGATCCGCCCGACTTCCTCCAGCGTGTAGGTGTATCCGTCGCCGATGCCGTAGCGAAGCTTGATGATCTCCCGCTCGCGGTAGGTCAGCGTCTTGAGGACTTCCTCGATGCGGTCCTTGAGCATCTCCGTGCCGGCGGTCTCGATGGGGCTTTCGGCCGTCTCGTCCTCGATGAAGTCGCCGAAGTAGCTGTCCTCGCTCTCCCCGATGGGCTTGTCGAGGCTGATGGGGTGTCGGGCGATCTTCAGGACCCGTCGGGCCTCGCTGACGGACATGCCCGCCAGTTCCGCGATCTCCTCGATGGTCGGCTCGCGACCCAGGTCCTGCACCAGGTGCTTGGAGACGTTCCGCAACTTGCTCATCGTCTCGATCATGTGAACCGGAATGCGGATGGTCCGGGCATGATCAGCGATGGCGCGGGTGATGGCCTGGCGAATCCACCAGGTGGCGTAGGTGGAGAACTTGTATCCGCGGCGGTACTCGTACTTGTCCACCGCGCGCATCAGGCCCGTGTTGCCCTCCTGGATGATATCCAGGAACGACAGGCCGCGGTTGCGGTACTTCTTGGCGATGGACACCACCAGGCGCAGGTTGGCGGCCGAAAGCTCCCGGCGGGCCTGCTCGTAGTCGTTGAAGACCTTCTGGATGGCCTTGACGCGCTTCCGGAGCAGTTCCGGTTCCTCCATCACCAAATCGATCATGCCGTCCAACTCTTCCTTCATGACCTCCAGGTCTTCGCGGGGCGTTCCGTTGGAGGAACCGGCCTCGATGCCCCGCTGAAGCTCCTCCATCTTGTCGGAGATGTGCTGGAGCTTCTTCATCAATGGTTGCACCTTGGAGGTCCGCAGGGAAAGTTCCTCCAGCAACCTGGCGGCCCGGCGACGGCGGCGCCACAGGCTCCGCAGCGCGGAGCGGCGGGCGGATTCATTGTTGCGGTGGGAACCGGCGGCTTCCCAATCGGTCTGGTTGGCCTTGATGATCTTGACCAGGGTGTCGAGGTTGGTCCGCATCCGGTCTGTGATGGTTTCCTTGGAGAGGTTCTCCGCGGTGGAAATCTTCATCGTCCGGTCAAAGGGAAGGTCGCCGGCGTGGACCTGCGTGATGATGTCGGAGGCCTGCTGGAGGCAGTAATCGCTCTCCAGCACCCTGCGGCGGAAGTGCATCCGCGTCATCTCGATCTTGCGAGCCAGGGATATTTCCTGGTCCCGCGTCAGCAAGGGAATCTCCCCCATCTGTGTAAGGTACATCCGCACCGGATCGTCGATGCGGTGGACGACTTCCAAGTCCTCGACAACCTCCTCGGCGACGGGCTTGCCTGCTACAGGTTCCTCGGGGGCCTCGGTTTCTTCGGCGAACGGTTCCCGCTGGGCGACATCGGACTCGTCGATTAACTCGACGCCCAGTTCGTCCAACGCCATCAGGAGTGAGTCCAACTTGTCCGGTGAGATGGCCTCGTCCGGAAGGTCGTCGTTCATCTCCTCATAGGTCAGGTAGCCGCGCTGCTTACCCTTAGCAATGAGCCTTTTTACGCTCGCGTCCAACGCCTCATTCATGCATGAACTCCCCTGGGGGACAAGGATCTTTCAAGAGTCCAAAGCCTTGCAATTTTAGCTTTAAAATGGGCAAAGTCAATGCGAGCAAACCGATGGAACTGTTCCAACGGTCTCCCTAGTTGATCCTGGGGTGTCGCCGCGGGTCCGCCTGTCGGAAAGATTCATCAAGACGGCGGAGGGCGTCATCGTTAAGTCCCGACGACTTCATGTCTTGCAGTTCTAGCTTTCGCCTGCGATCCAACAGATGCTCGATCGCCCCCGCCAGGGTGTCCTCATAGTTGCCACGTCGTTCGCCCCCCTCGGCCAGTTCCGCCAGCAGCGCCGCGTGGACAGACAGGTCCTGCCGCGCAAGTAACTCATCGATTCGCAGCCTACTGCTCCTGCCGAGCTGCCAGACGTACTCGGCGATCTGACGCATGTCGGCATCGGCGAAGTCCTCCGGGCCGATGCTCCCGGAGGCCGAGTCGAACAGGTCCGGGCGATTCAACAGCACCTCGATCACCTGCCGCTGGGGATCGCCCAGGGGAACGCCTTGGGACGGCCGGCCACCGAGGGGCCGTCGCGGGACCTGGCGGGTCAGACGCCGCATGTGTGCCTCCAGGTCGCCGGGGGAAATGTTGAGCATGTGCCCGATGTGCTGGGCCAGTTGCCCCCGGCGCATCGAATCGATGGCCCCGTAGGCCGACGAGGACGCCACCAGTCGCAGGAAATCCTCCATCGCCCGCCGTCGCCCCGCCAAGTCGTCGCCAGCCATCCGGCATGCCTCCAGCCGCCGCTGCCAGATGTACTGTAGCGCGTCGGGCGCTGCCTCGACCATCGCCCGGAAGGCCTCGCCTCCCTTGGCCAGGCAGAAATCGCAGGGGTCCTTGCCCTCCAGAATGGTGGCCACGCGAACATGAAGCTGCTGAAGCAGGAAAAGCTCCAAGGCCCGCTCGGCTGCGTGGGCGCCGGCGAGGTCGGAGTCGAAGACCAGCACCACCTCTTGCGTGTAGCGAGACAACAGCCGCACGTGCCGGTCGGTCAGCGAGGTCCCCATCGTCGCCACGACGTTGCCCACGCCGGTCTGGAGAGGCATCAGCGCGTCAAAGTAACCCTCCACCACCACCGCTCTTCCGCTGGAGACGATCGCCTCGCGCGACCAGTTCAACGCGTAGAGCAGGGCAGACTTGTCAAAGAGGATCGAGTCGGGACTGTTGAGGTACTTGGCCCGCTCGGCCGGGTCCAGCGCCCGTCCGCCAAAGGCGACCACCTCCCCGGCAGGATTGAGGATCGGAAAGATCAGCCGGTTGCGGAACCGGTCGTAACATCCGCTACGCTGCTCACTCTTGGCGACCAGCCCCGCCGCCAACAGTTGTGCCTCGTTGTGGCCCTGCTTCAAAGCCGCCTGCGCCAGGGCGTCCCAGGAATCCGGGGCGTATCCGATCCCAAACCGCTCCAGCGACTCCTCGGTCAATCCGCGATCCCGGACATAGCTCAGTGCCTCCCTTCCCGCCGGCGAGCCAAGCCTTTGACGGTAGAATTTTGCGGCAAAGGTCGTCAGGCGAATCAGCTCCGCCCTGCTCAGCCCGGCCGGCTCGGGGGCCTCCTGCATCGTGCGAGGCAGGGGGATGTTCGCCCGCTGTGCCAGCATCTTGACGGCCTCGGGGAAGGGAAGCTTCTCGTATTGCTCGATGAACTGGAAAACCCCGCCCCCGGCCCCGCAGGCGAAGCACTTGAAGATCTGCTTGGTCGGCGAGACGTTCAGGGACGGACGATTGTCTTCGTGAAATGGACAGAGGCCGACAAACTCACGCCCGCGCTTCTTCAGCGCGACATACTGGGCAATAAGGTCCACGATGTCGGTGGCCGCGGCCACCTGCTGGATGAAATGGTCGGGAAATCTGGCCAATTCGTCGCTCCGCCGACCGGTCCCGCCGCGCGGGTCCGGTAACCGGAAAGATTATACACGCAATACCCTCCAAGGAACCGGGTAGAGGCGCGTCAACGGGAAACGTCGTGTTGGAGGTCCAGCGCCTTGTTGACCAATTTGTCGGCCTGGACATTCTTCTCGCGCGGGACATGGCGGAAGTCGCAGCGGACAAGTCCGGACGCCAGATGGGAGGCCTGCTCGTACAGCGGTTTGATGCCCTCGTTGCGAACGCGGTACTCCCCATTCATCTGGCGAACGAGCAATTCGGAGTCGCTGACGACCTCGACCTCGGTGGCCCCCAAACGCCCGGCCGCTTTCAGGCCCGCCACCAGCCCGCTATATTCGGCGATGTTGTTGGTCGCATTGCCCAAGAAGATACCCGCCTGATGGATCACCTTGCCACCGGCGGTGATGACCACCCCCGCCGCCGCCGGGCCGGGATTGCCCCTGGATCCGCCGTCAATGTGTACCGTAACGCGCAAAAGGAGGCATCCTTCTCCGGGAAATCCCACCCCGGTCCTGAAGACTACTGCGCCGGGGAGCCTTCGCCCTGCGGCTGGAGATACAGGATGCGCCCGCAGTTGTCGCAGGTGCGCAGCTCGTCGCGTGTGCGCAGGATGTTGGCGTGCTCGGCGTTGAGGCTCATGTAACAACCCCCGCAGATGTACTCGTGCGGGGTTTTCCTTCCATGGACTTCAATGACGGCCATCGCCTCGCCGTCAAAGGTAGGGGCGATGCGGTCGAAGAATGCCAGGGCGTCGCGAGGTACCTGACTGGCCACCTCGGCGCGCTGTGCGGTTAGGTCCTCCAGCATGGCCGCGAGGCGGGCGATCTCCTG